>Ga0209474_10000005_pt1 | contig 306605 bp, 258 predicted proteins | sample GraSoiAngelo_145_FD_185902 | JGI IMG/M metagenome (GOLD analysis project Ga0209474, IMG submission 185902) | Grasslands soil microbial communities from the Angelo Coastal Reserve, California, USA - 14_1009_05_20cm (SPAdes) (version 2) | ecosystem: Environmental > Terrestrial > Soil >... | reverse complement strand
TCGCGTGCTCGAGGGCTCGCGTCCTTCGGATTTGGACACCACGAGAGAAAGCGTTCCCTGCCAATTGTGCGACATCCGCTTCGTGCCTGTGATCGTTATTCCGTTGTATCTGCTGAACAGCCCCGGCACGTTCGTCATCTGAAACGTGCTCTGACTGAATGGCGTCAGTAGGCTGAACAGCTGTAGTGTTCTGTTACTCGCGTCGATGCCCGCACTGTCCACATACGGTACCTGCGAATAACGTCCGCTGGTGTCCTGCCAGCCGCCGTAGTCGTATCCGCGTTTGTAGACGTAGTTCACCTGCAGCCCGAGGTTCGGCATCATCTCCTGTTCTATCTGAACGATCGCTTCGTGCGAGTACGGATCCTTGAAACCGCGATCGATCGTCAGATTCGTGTTGCTGCTGACGACGTCGAAGTTCGTGCGCGCACCCGAAGGCAGGATGTCGAAGATGAACCTGGGGGTGACCGACGGATTGGCGTCGGTGAAATCGGCGAGCAGGATTCCGCGATACAAGCGTCCGTAGTAGCCCTTGACGACGGTCTTGCCTGCCTGGTTCACCTTCCAGGTCGCACCGATTCGCGGCGATACCACGTTCCAGTGATACACGTCGTCATTACCGGGAGAGACCTGTCCGGTGGCATTCCCTGACGCATCGAGGACCGGGAACGACGGATAGAGCGCCTGGCTATGGTCGTACCGCAATCCCAGGTTGAACGTGAACGTATTTCCGAGGCGGTAGGTGTCGTCGACGTACGTTCCGAGGATCCGAATGAGTCCGCCCGCGTGCCACGGCAAACGTGTGTAGCCATACGACTGCCGTCCGCCGACGATGTAGAGGTAGTCGTTGGGTCCGGTGACGCTGTCCTGGCCGCCGGTGCTGTACTGCACGCCGAGCTTCAGATCGTGGCTGCCACCCAAAAACCTGTCGGCGAGATGCGAGATCTTCCCGCTGACGCCGGTGCGCCATACCTTCTCATCGTCCCAGGACGAGATGCCGCCGCTAATCAGGCCCGTATCCTGGTTGATGATGTGAGGTTTGACGCGCGGCTCACCGGGAAGCAACGGATCGCCGGAATCCTTTCCGTAATAGCCGGCCAGACGCGCTTCCACGAACGTCTTGCTCGACAAAACGCCGGTGTACACCAGGTTCGGCGTGGGGTTGTCGCCGTGGAACAGCGCAACGGCGCTCGGCGCGATGGAGGCTGTCGGAACTCCCGGGAAGGCCCAGTAGTCGTTGTGATAGCCGTGCATCAGCCGGTGATTCGGCGTGATGTTGTAGTTGAACTTGTAGAACACGCGCCGCGACGTCGACTTCGCCGGCGCGGACGGATCGGTACCGGGCTGCGAATCGAAGTCGTTCTGATACTCGAACGATCCGAAGAACCAGAACTTGTCTCGGACGAACGGACCCGTCAGTTGGGCCGTGGTATCTCGCCACTGATCGCGGTGATACGGCAGGCCACTTGACGGACAGTCCGATACGCCGAGGCATTCCTGCGCAACCGTCGTGTTGCGGCTCGTCAGCTTTTGGGTTTGCCCGTAGTACGTCGCGTCGCCGTGAAACTGGTTGCCGCCCTGGCGGGTCACGACGTTGAAGACGGCGCCCATGACGTTGCCGTACTCGGCTGAAGCGCCCAACTGCAGAACCTCGACTTCCTGAATCGCGTCGGCGTTCGGCCACGGCCAGGCGCCGCCGCCGATCGGTGCGGACAGATCGGTGCCGTCGATCGCGTACACATTGTCGTTCGTCGTGCTCCCGAGCGTGGTCGCTGAAGAGTTCGAGCCGAGCGTCGACGTGGCGCTCACGCCAGGCGCGGAGTTGACGAGATCGAAGAACGAGAAGTGTCTGATCGGCGCCGCCGCGACCCATTCCTTGTTGTAGTTCGTGCTCACCGTCGTCGACGCCAGGTTCACCACCGGCGATTCGCCGGTCACGGTCACCGTCTCGCTCAGCGTGCTGACCTTCAGTGGAACGTTCAGCTCGATGACCGCGCCTACGCCGACGGGGATGTTCTCGCGCCTCAGCGTCGCGAAGCCCTGAAGCGTGTACTCGATCGTGTACTCTCCGGGTGGCAACGCCGGAAAACGGTATGCGCCGGTTTCGCTGGTGACGACCGTCGGCGTGCCGGCGACGCCGGGGCCTCGAAGCGTCACCGTGACGCCCGGCAGAACGAGGTTCGATTCGTCGGTCACGACGCCGACAATCTCTCCCGTGGTTCGCTGCGCGCGTGCCGGGGCTGCTGCCGACACCAGGACCAGCACCAAGAGTCCGAAGACGATCGCGCCTCGCCGCATGCTGCTCCTCCCTTGAAATCGTTCAGGACCGTGAGATTGGACCCCAGAAGAGAGCACTGTCACCTTAGATGAAACTTGAAAGCTTTGCGCACGTTACGCGCGGTGTGTGCTCCTGTCAAGGCTGCGCGCGGCCGCTTACAGGATTTTGTTGGAAGCGCGTTCGGAAATCCGTTCGTCAACTGTTCAGCAGCGGCATGGCCGGTCGATCGACGGTAGCGCGAGCCTCTCAGGCGAGCGTCCGCCGACGGTAGCGCGAGCCTTTCAGGCGAGCGTCCGCCGACGGGTAGCGCGAGCCTTTCAGGCGAGCGCCCGCATCAGAGGCGGCGCGGAAACGAACGAGGGCCGCCGTGCCGGCCCCCGTCGTTCGTCAGTGCTGCGAGGAAGACATCGTGCGGCCGGTTTCAGCAGGGACGACGATGAGATCGGTCGTCTCGTCGGCATCGAGCGTCAGGGTGCGAAGGTACTTGTAGTTCGCGGCGTCGTAGAAGTCGATCGTATTGCCGGCTTGATAGATGTACAGGATTTTGCCGTTGGTGCTGGTCCGCAATGCCATCCGCGGACGGCCGTCGAATTCCGTCTTGGCCACGTTGTGGCGGTCGAGATCGAACGTCCAGAACTCGTAGCGGCCGATCTCCTGCAGCAGTCCGTAGGCGCGCTTGCGATCCGGCGCGAGCGAAAAGCTCACCGGCCGAGCTCCGACGGGAAGCTGCACAGCAGGCCCAATCGGCCAGAAGTCGAAGCTCTTGGCTGTCAGGTTCACGCGCGCGACGCCCATGATGTCGCGGTTCTGGATCGGATCCCTGGTCGTGAAGATGCCGCTGTAGTAGCCAGGCTCCTCGTAGGTCGTGTCGCGCGGGCCGAAGTCGAAGCGGCCGAACCCCTCCTCGATCGGCCGCGAGAGCTCCCAGGTGTCGACCTGCTTGAAATCGGTCGTGTCGTAGATCAGCACGTCGTCGGCGAAGAAGTACAGCAGCTTGCCGTCGGGCGAGAACATCACGTTGACGTTCTCGCGCTCCTCGTTGTTCGGCCAGGGAATGGTGCGCGCGATCCTGTGCTCCTTCAGATCGTAGACGACCATCTTCGGAGCCCCGACCTCGTACCGGTCGATCTTCTTCTCGACGACCTTCAGAACCATGATCAGGAAGCGATCGAGCGGATCGGGAACCATTCCGCGGATGTACGTCCGCTTGTTCGGCCCTTCGGACATCGAGAAGTGATCGATGCTCCTGCGCGCGGCGGCGTCGAGGATCTCCACCTGCTCGAGCGAGTTCGTCAGATAGAACCGCTTGCGATCCTTCGACAGCACCATCGATCGCGGAGGACCGCCCTTCGGCGGCCCGGCCGTGGTGACTTCGATGGTGCCTGTCACCTTTTCGGTCGCCTCGTCGATGACGAAGATCCTGTTCGGCCATCCGCCGATGTACAAGGTGCCGTTGCCGCCCGTGAGCTTCGCGGGCGCTGCGGCAACGAGCGTGAAGAGAGCCGCGAGAAGTACTGCCCCCGACAAAACGCGCTTCAACATGTCACTGATCTCCCGATTCAAGCGGTCCGGCTGGCGTGCGCTCACGGGAACACGAGATCGATCTTCCGCCAGTCCTTCTGCGCGGCGGCGCACTTGCCCGTCCAGTCGGGCGAGTGATTCAGCATGTCGGGTACCTGCGCCGGCCAGAAGCAGCTGATGTGACAGTCGAAGATGTCGCGCTCGACGGGCGTGCAGAGTCCGGCCGTCCCGCCCGCCTGATCCGCTTCCCAGCCGGGCGAGAAGAGGGAGGTGCATCCCAGCGGAAGATGCGGCCGGAACGGCGGCTGCTGCAGCGCGACGACGTCGTGCTTCTGATTCGCCACGAAGTCGACGACGCGGCCAGCCTTTTGATTGATCGGTTTGAGATGACGCATGTGTTACTCCTCTTGGTAGCGCAGCCCTTCAGGGCTGCGTCACACCACCGCCTCCGCCTTCGCTTCCTCTCGATCGAACCGGGCCAGGAACGCCGGGTTTCGCTCGGACAATTCACCGTAGAGCCGCAGGCACGTGTCGGTCCATCCGCGAATCCACTCGCAGTAGTGAAGATTCGGATGCGTCGTCGTGCCGTAGCGCACGTGCGCTTCGTGATAGCAGCCGCCGGAGCACAACGGACGCGCCCAGCACCTGCTGCAGTCGGTTTTGTCGGCGATGTGATTCCGCTCGAGGAAGGCGACCTGCGCATCGCGATCCACGCCGTCGCGCACCGTGCCCAGCTTGTGCGCGTCCGATCCCGCGAACCGATGACACAACGCGACGTCGCCGTCGGTCGACACTCCCAGGAGACCCAGACCAGCGCCGCACGGATACGCCTTGCTGACGCCCTTGTGAATCTCTTCGAGCGATTCGGTGACGTTCGAGAAGCCGTGATGCCGGTTCGCGAGACTGCACTCGAGCCACTCCTGCGCGAGCGCGCGGAACTGCGCGAGCATGGTATCGAACCCACGCTCGCCGATCGCGTACCCCTGACCGGGAGACGTCGTGACCGGCGCGAATCCGACCTCGCCGAAGCCAATCTCCTCGGTCAGATGGCGATAGATGCGGGTGATGTCGAGCGTGCCCGACGTCAACGTGACGCGCGCGGCGATCGGCTTGCTCCGATGCCGTTTCAACAGCTCCTTGATCTTCGGCGCGACGACGTCGTAGCTGCCGGCGCCGTTGTGGAAGACGCGGAACCTGTCCTGCATCTCGCGCGGACCATCGATCGAGATCGTGACGCCGACGTCGTTCTCCACGAGGAACTCGATGATCTCCGGTCTCAGCAGCGTGGCGTTGGTCGTGAGGCTGAAGTCGATCGATTTCCCGAGCTCCGCGGCGCGCCGCCGGCCGTAAGCCACGGTCGATTGCAGCACCGGAAAATTGAGCAGCGTCTCGCCGCCGAAGAACGTCAGATGCGCAACGGTGCCGCTTTCCCTGAGCAGGAACTCGACGCTTTCGCGCGCCGTCTGCTCGGACATGAACTTCGGTTTCTTGCCGTGCTCGGTGTCGACGATCTTGTCCTCGCCGTACTCATAGCAGTACGTGCACGCCAGGTTGCACTGGTTCGTGACGTTCATCACCATCGTCGTGAGCGGGATGACGCCGCTCCGCCCGGTGCTCAACGATGCGGGCATCAACGGGAGCACTCGCGGCGTGCGCGACTCGGGCTCGTGCTCGTACCCAATCGCGCGGACGGCCAGGAGGTCGGCAACGGCTTCGTGAACCGTGGCGCCGTCGAATCGTTCGGCGAGCGCGTCGACGACGGCGGCCTCGGTACGTTTCGTTTCAGTTACGGCTGCGAGCACGGCCGACGTGATGTCGTCGAGCGCGAAGATCGCCGCGCTCGGCACGAGGTACAGGAAATCGCGGCCCGCCGCCTGGAACAGGTGGAACTCGCGAGGCGCCAGCGTGATCATCTGCCGACCTCCGGTTGTTCGAAGAGGATGTACGCCGGAACGGTAACCAGCAGGTGCGCGCGCCCCTTGACCGATCGCACGTTCGATCCGCGGTTCATCGCGAGACTGCGGGGATACGAGGCCACGACCCAGACGTCGCCGTAGTTGTTGGCGTTGTGTCTCCGCTTCGGGTTCGGACCGTCGACGTTCGGCGTGAACAGTCCCGTCTCGGCGTTGATGTCGCCGACGAACTCCTTGTCGTCGTCGTTGAACGTCGCCGTGTACTCCTCGAGCGTCCAGTACGCGTCGATCAGTCCGAGCTCGACGTCGTCTTTCGTGTCGGCCTTTCCGTCGGGTCCTTTCGCGTACGCGATCGCTTCGAACTGTTGAAATCCCTTCGGGAACTGCGCCGCGCCGCCCAGCCGCGCGATGCCGGCCTGCGGACGCACTTTGATGTAGTCGATCGTGTTGTAGACGGCCACGTCCGCCTCGCCGGTGGCGCCGCCAAGAATGACGGCGCGCCGTCCGACCGCCGCGCCCGGCGCGACCGACACCGACACGACCATCTGCGTCGGCGTCGAGCTGACAATGCGATCGACCGTGACGCCGGGGCCGAAGTTCACGTCCGCTTGCGATGGACTTGCCGGAAGGTTCGCGCCGTACAGGTGCAGCTCCTGTTGCGAGACGCCGGCCTTGATCATCGGCTCGGCGACGCCGAGGACGATCGGATCGGCGCCGACGCGTCGCAGCCGCACATCCAGCCCCAGTTCGTTGTATCCGCCCGTGAACCAACGGCCTTCGGCGCTCCGCCACTCGCGATCGACGAACAACACTTCCCGCCAGTCGGTGCTGACGCCCGGGATCGTGAACGGCGTTCCGTCGCCGCTCGATCGGCCGCGCCACTGAAACCCCGTGTACACGAGACCGCGGCCGCGGCGCGTCACGGTCTGTCCCCCGCGCGCGTACGTAAAAGTGGTTTCGGTCGTGAAATCACCGCTGCTCGGATCGCCCTGATTGCTGACGATCACTTGTCCGAATACCGGACCGCGGCCCGGTTGATAACCGGCGAGCGCCCATCGCCCCTGCAGCTGCGGTGGCCGCATGGTCGCCGACCACGCCGCCCATTCCGCAGTCGTGAGCGGGAACGTTGACGAGAGATGTTCGATCGCCCGGTCCATCGGGTGTCTGGTGTCTTCCGGCGGCGCGCCCGACTGCGGCGCGCCTCCGCGGCGCTGGCCGAGACCGCGCCGGAACACGGTATCCGTGCCTGGATAAATCGCGCGGTGCATTTCCAACAGCAGCGTCCACTCTTCCTTGGTGCGCCGCTGGGCGACAACACGACCCATCGAGTGACACGTGCTGCACGTCCGCTCGGTGTCTTTGTCACCGGGATATGAGTATTCGATGAGCCGGCGCTCGACCTCGAATGCCGCCGCCTTCGCCTCGTCGGGCGCGAGCCCATGATGATCGGCGAGGTACCGCACGATGTCGCGCGCTTCGGCCGGCTCGAGAGGGACGTTGTTGAGCGTGATCATCCGCTTGATCGTCTGCTCCCATCCCTCGGGAGTCGTTCGGCGGTACGAGATGCGCGACAGCCGGCCTTTTTCGTCGGGCAGATGGCAGGTGCCGCATTTCCGCTTGACCAGATCGCTGGTGACCGGAATGCCTTCGTCGCCTCTCGATTCGCCGCCCGGCTGCGCCGTCTGTGCGGCCCGATTCGCCGGTGCCTGAGAGGAATCGGCCACGGCGCGTGGCACCAACGTCGCCGCGAGAACCACACCCAGAACACAACCAATTGGTTTCAACATCGCGTCACCACGACAATTGCTTGACCACCTTGAGCTGACGCGCGCCAATCGTGACCGACGGCGCTTTTGTGTTAGCTCTGTGGCTGCCAAGGAACATCATCGTCCCGCCGACGAACGCCGTGGCGAGACCCGCGGCGCCGAGCGGCTTGTTGACCGCGTTGGCTTCTCCGAACTCGGAGAAGGAGCCGTTCTTATTGTTGATGAACGAGAACAGCCCGACGGCCATGCCGCCGACGAACAGTGCCGCACCCGTGTAGACCAGCGGTTTGTTCGTGTGTCTCGTCGGCGCCCGTTCCTCCTGCTGTTGTTGCTGCGCCGCTTTCGCGATGCTGTCCTGCAAATCGCCGGCAAACGCCGACGCGCTGATGGCGAAGACGAGGAGCGCGATGGCCGCGGTTCTGAGATATGTCATGAGATTCTCCCTCTTCGTATCCTCGGGACCTCCGGTGGGCACGGTCTCAGACCGTGCCGGTGTGGGACGGTCTAAAGACCGTCCACTACCATCGAATCTTCGCGCCGAGCTGCATTCGGCGCGGCGAGATGTATCGCGTCGGGACGCCGAACGCCGACGAGGTGCCGAGCGACGATCCAACCGACTCGTACTGATCGCTGTTGGTCAGGTTGAGCGCGTCGATGAAGACGTCGAACCTGATCGGGCTTCCGTTCAGCGCGAATTCCTTCTGCACGCGCGCATCGAACAGATTGACGGCGGCCACGCGGCGCGTGCCGGTGTTCGACTCCATGTTGATCTGAACGGCGGCCGGGAAGCCGAGTCCACTGACGCGCACCTGGCGCGAGTAGAAGCGGCCGGTCTGGTGCTGTAAGTTCCCGGACGCGAGAATGCCCCAGGGGAACCGGTACACGAGTTGTGCTTTGGCCACAACGGGCCGATCGCCTACGAGCCGCCCTTCCGTGTTGACGAAGTCGTTGGGGCCAGCTGTCTCGCGACCGAACTGTGCTGAACCGCTCGGAGAGGTCGCCAGACTGCTCTGCGACGTCACCGGACTGAACCTTGCACTGGAGGCGAGCCGCCCTTCCGCTTTCGAGAGCACCAGCGAGACGACGCCCTGCCAGTTGTTCGACATCCGTTTGGTCGCCATGAACGTGACGCCGTTGTACCGCATGTACATCCCGGCGGGATTCGTTTGCAGGAACACCCGGTCGGCTGCATTGGATGTGAGCTTGTAGACCATGACGGTCTGGCCCGTCGCGCCGGTTCCGAGATTGTCAACGTACGGCACCTGCACGTACTGTCCGGTGATGTCCTGCCAGGCGCCGTAGTCCTGTCCGTACTTGTGAACGTAATTCACCTGCAAACCAAGATTGGCCACCAACTCCTGCTCGAGCTGCGCGATGAATTGGTTGCTGTACGGCGACTTGAAGTTGGGATCGATGCGCAGGTTCGCGGCGGCAGTCGGCACGATGTTAGTGCGGTTGCCGGCAGAGTCCAGCGTGAAGGTGTTCAGCGTCGTGACCGACGGAACCGCCGGCCGGAATTCCGAGGCTTCGAGCAGCTTGTAATACCGCCCGAAATGCGCCTTCAGCAGCGTTCTTCCCGAGCTGTTGACTCTGTAGTTGATGCCGGCGCGCGGCGAGACCGTGTTCCAGTGATAGACATCATCGTTGGCCGGCGACATCAGCCCTGTCGGATTCCCTTGCGCATCGAGGAACGGAAGCGCCTGAAACAGTCCCTTGCTGTAGTCGTACCGTACGCCGAGGTTGATGACGGCGTTGCCCACGCGGTACGTGTCGTCGACGTACAGGCCGAGCGCTCGAGCCATCGATCCCGCGTGATACGGCAACTGCGTGGTACCCGTGGTCGGGCGGTGCGTGACGTTGTACGTGAGATAGAGATCGTTATTGCCGGTGACGGTGTCGGCGCCATGGCCGACGTACTGAATGCCGGACTTCCATTCGTGCGTACCGCCGAGAACGTTCCCCGTGAGATGCGACACCTTCGTCTGTAGGCCGTACCGCCAGCTCCGGTTCTCGGTCCATTGGCCGATGCCGCCCGTGATGAAGCCGGTGTCCTGATCCTCCAATCGCGGCTGCACGCGCGAGACTCCGGACTCGTTCGGATCGTTGGAGCTGTGCAGCCAGAAACCGGAGTACCGCGTCTCGATGAACGTTTTGTCCGACAGCACACCGGTGTACACAAGGTTGGGCGTCGGATTATCGCCATGGCTGAGTGAAATGGTGCTCGGCGCAGTGAACTCGGACGTGATGTCCGGAATGAAGTAGTAGTCGTTGTGGTAGCCATGCATCAGCCGATGGTTCGGCGTGATGTTGTAGTTGAACTTCCAGAACACACGCCGCGAGTCGTTCTTCACTGGCGACTTCGGATCCGTACCAGGTTGTGAATCCCAGTCCCGCTGGTATTCCAACGAGCCGAAGAACCAGAACTTGTCGAGTATGAACGGACCCGTGGCCTGGATCGTGGCGTCTCGCCACTTGTCCCGGTGATACGGGAACCCTTTGTCGACCGCGTCCGTGGTGTTCCGGCCGGTGAGCGCGTCATTCTGAAAGTAGAAATTCGCGTCGCCGTGAAAGACGTTGCCGCCCATTCGCGTGACGATGTTGAAGACGGCGCCCTGCACGTTGCCGTACTCGGCCGATGCGCCCAGCTGCAGCACTTCCACCGTCTCGACCGCGTCGGTATTCGGCCACGGCGTCGAACTGATGTCGGTGCCGTCGATCTGATAGGAGTTCTCGTTGGTGCTGTTACCCAACGACTGCGCCGCCGTGCTCTGGCCGACGTTGGAGGTCGCGCTCACGCCGGGAGCGGAGTTGATCAGATCGAAATAGGAGAAACGCCGCACGGGCGCGTTCATCACCCATTCGTGGTTGTAGGCCGTGCTCACCTGCGACGACGACAGGTTGACGACGGGCGATTCGCCCGTCACCGTCACCGCCTCCTCGATGGCGCCGATCTTCATCGACGCGTCGAGCTCGACGGTCGCGCCGACGTCGACTGGAATCGCTTCGCGTCTCAGTGTCGCAAATCCGGGAAGCGTGTACTCGAGGCTATAGGTGCCTGGCGGCAGGACGGGAAACCGGTACGTCCCGGTCTCGGAGGTGACCGCGGTTGGCGCTCCGGCGACGCCCGCGCCACGCAGCGTGACGGTGACGCCCGGCAGAATGTTTCCGCTCTCGTCGACGACTTTACCGAAGATCTCGCCCGTTGTCCGCTGCGCGGCCGCCGGCGCGGCCACCGCGACGACCAGCAGCAGGACTAGGACTGCACACAACCGGTTCATACAACCCTCCCCGCTTTTGAAGAGACGAAAGATCGCGGTGGTCGCCGATTAATTGAGGGAGATGACGCGAAATTGAAATTGCGCGCGACTCTACGCCGCCGCCCGTAAGGTGTCAAGATTCAAGATACTCACGCTCGCGTCTGAAGGATTCCTTTGGTCACGAGGAGACACAAACCCGCGATGACGGACGGTAGCGGCGCCGGCGACTGCGCGCGGCAATACGCGTCGAACACGTCGGGCACGCGCGTGTGCTGGCAGGCGATGTGGGCGAGCTTCACGAGATCGACATTCTCGAAGAACCGGATACCCGGAAATGCATCCTCGACGACGATCTCGTGGTCCCGAATCACCGCCGCTTTCTCCAGGCGGACGTCGTCGGCGAGCCGGAAGGCGATCGACGACGCCCCTTTGATGCGTTCGAATGCCGCGCGCACGTCCGGAGCGTCCATGTCGTCCTGCGGTGGTACGTCAACTCCCGCGCGCGCCGCCCAGAATGGGTGGGGATGCCGCTCCGATGCCTGGCGTGCAAAATCGCGCGAATGCCTCAGGCTGGCGGCGTAAACCTGGCGCTCCCAGTTCGAAAAAAAATCAACCGCCACCGGGCGGCGATCCGGATGCAGCAGGCATGTGTGGGCCGTTACCGCGGCCATCCACGCCGACGCCAGCGCCTTCTTCACGCCGAACGAGGAGAGCGGATCGATGAAGGATGCGGCGTCGCCCGCGAGCAGGAACCGCGGTCCGGCGTAGGCGCGCGACGAATACAGCGACGCGTCGCAGGCGAACACGCGCAGCAGTCCGGCGCCGGCGAGCAGCCGGCGCATCTCGACGGTCTTCGCGATCTCGCCGCGATACGCGGCCTCGAGCTCGCGGCCCGTGGCCGCGCGCGGCGACGTACCATCCACCATCGCGCCAACGTGGCGCGTCGATCGATCCACCGGCACCGACCATGCCCAGCCGTGCTCGAACGTTTCGACGACCGTGTGCGTTTCGTCGGACAGCTCCCAGCCGTCATCGCTGCGCCAGACGCCCACGATCGCGTACGTTCGATATGACGGTTCGTACTTGCGCATGCGCCGCGCGACGACGCCCGCTCTTCCCGAACAATCGATGACCAGTTGAGCCGAGGTACTCGAGGGGCGACCGTTCAGCGTGTAGTCCACGCGAACGCCGTCGTCCGCGACGCGGACCGCGCCGACGCGCGTTCCTTCCCGCACGTCGGCGCCCGCGGCCGCCGCGCGGTCGAGGAGCAGGCGATCGAAATCGGGTCTGAAGATCTGGTAACCGAGCGAGCCGAATGTCTCGACGCGCCGCTCGCGCGACGCCCAGCAGGACGTGTTGCCCGTCGAGCGATAGAAGCCGGCGCCGTCCACGGCATCGAGCACACCGACCTCCGCGAGAACCCTCTGCGTGCTCGGAGGAAGCGATTCGGCAAGTCCGCGCGACCGATCGGGAGTCGTCGTCAGGACGACGACGTCGTGCCCCCACGTGGTCAGCAGCCGCGCCGCTGCCGACCCGGCAGGACCTCCGCCGATGACGACGGCGTCAATGTTCGCGTCCGCGGCGCTCACGGTGATGTGAGCAGCGGCATCGCCCGACGCTGCAGCACTTCCTGAACCGCGCGGTGCGCCTCGAGCATCGCCGCGTCGGTATGCGGGCTCGCCGCGGCATCCGAGTTCGCGATCGTGATGAGGCCGAAAGGCTGCCGCGCCTTGACGCACGGCCGATCGTTCGATGAGGTGTAGACCCACTCGAGCGGGTCGTACAGCGGGTTGTACGTGTACGCGTAACCATGCGGCCAGCGGTTGACGGCAATCGCGATGATGTCGCGCGCGGGGTCGAACCCTCCGCCGCCGAGATTTCGCGCCAGCTGATCGCGAATCTTGCGCTCGAAGGTCTCGAAGGTCGTGCTCAGCAGGTCGGCGCGTCCCATTCGGTGCTGCTCTTTCCGCGGTTTACCGGGCGACATCGGGTAGCGCGTCATGTGCAGGACGACGGGTTCTTCCGGGGTCTGCGGGTGATGCAGATCGCCGAGGCTGACTGCCTCCGAAAGCGACACGCCCGTGTGGTACATCGTCGGCGCGTTGATCGAGGCGACGCCGAGCTTCTGGAACGCCGTCCAGTTCTTCACCGCGACGCTGGTGTAGACGAGCGGCCCCTTGATGCCGAAGGCGAGCGCGTCTTTCTGCGCCGCCGGCAGATCGGGCACGAGGTAGGGAATGAACGAGTTCCAGCACGCCATCACCACGGCGCGCGACCGCACCTGATATGTCCTGCCGCCGCGCACGTAGCTGGTGACGACTTCCTTCGCGCGGGCCGCGTCGCCGTCGTGCGCGACATGCACCACCGTGCTGTTCAACCGTACGCGGACCGTCTGCCCCGATCGATCGAGCGCGGCGTAGTCGACGCGCGCGGCGCCGACGTCTTCCATCGAGGTGCCCGGCACCGCGCCCGGAATCAGCCATCGGGCGAGGAGCCGCGCGATTGTCGCGTTGCCGTCCGGAAAATGCACCGTCGGTCCGCCGCCCGGTCCGATCTGCCGTCCGTGATGGCCGCCGGGCAGATCGGCGAGAAGTCCTTTCGGGCTCGCCTCGAGATCCATCCCCGAGAATCCCGGCAGTCCGTCCTGCCACCCGAACAGCGCCGGATAGCAATCAACGCCGACGCAGAAATTGCCGGCGCCTTGATTGTGGAAGAACCAGACGACCTGCTTGTCGACTTTGACCAGATTCAGGAGAAAGTCCTGATAACTCATCTTCGCGAGCCGGACTTTCTTTTCCGCCGACGTCAGCCCCGGCATGTAGTCGGCATGTGCGCCGCCATAGAGGCGCAGCAGGTCCTTCTGCGCCTGGGGCGACAGCGGCATCTGCGACACATCGTCGCCCTTGTAGCCGCCGCCTCGTCCGCCTCCTCCTGCGCTGTGTCGAACGACGAGCTTGTCGGCGCCCCACGTCTCCTTGTCGAAGAACAGCGCCTGTCCGGTCAACCCCAGCGACGCATACAGCGTGCGGTTCTTCTGGTTCGACGCGAGAAACCGATCGATGTCGATGCCGATTTCGGTGATGAGCGAGCGCGCGTGCTCGTTGTAGCGATTCCACGACTCGATGTTCAGCGTGCCGCCGTTCAGCGCGAGCATGCGGCCGTTGTAATGAAACTCGTTGCGCTTCGCATGGCCGCCGAAATCGTCGTGATTGTCGAGGACGAGCACCTTCGCGTTTCGGCCCGCATCGCGGATGAAGTAGTACGCGGCCGACAAACCGCTCAGCCCTCCGCCGACGATCACCAGGTCGTACGATTCATCGGTCTCGATCGCGCCAGAAAGGTTCCACTGCCGCGCGTCGCGCAGCTGATGCGCGACTTCGAACGATCCCGGATGGCTGCCGCGCATGCCGGTGCGCGTCGGCGGGTAGTAATCGGCGGCGCGCTCGGGCGCGAATGCGGGGTCCAAAGCGCGCGGATTTTGCGCGCTGGGGTGCAGTTCCGTCTGCGCCGCGCGGGCGAGCTCCGGCGCGAGGATCGACCCGACGACCGTCAGGCCGACGCCGTTGAGGAAATCGCGCCGCGTGATCGACCGATCCATGCCGAGCCGGCGGTCTTCCCTATTCATCGTTCGACTCCCGTGCGCATTCTAATCTCGGAGGGCACTTGCGTTGACCTAGCTCGCGCAGCGATCCGAGCCGCGTCGTGGAGCGGCGGCGCTTGGCGCGCCGCTCGCCGTCGGAACAACACGCGCCGTCAGCATCATGTTTTCCAACGTGTACCCACGTACGCGACCGCAGGCGTGCGGTCGCGTGTGGTGCCTGACGGCGCGTGTTGTGAGCGATCGGGGGTCGACCGGCGGCTCGAAGGCGCGCGACGCGCCGCCGCTCCACGACGCTCGGCGTCGCCGAGGTGACCGTACTCGGAGGCGTCGCGCGAGCGGGCGGGCAACCCTCGCTCTGGCGCACCTTGAGCCGTCATTTTCTTAACGCGGCGGGGCCCCACCCCCGCCGCGCTGACGCGCGCGGGCCGTTGCCCGCGCGCGTATAAAGAACAGAACGTCGCCACGCAGAGCATGACGCCGCGAGGACGTCTCAAAGCGCTTACGGCTCGGTGACGTTCTGTTCTGGATACGCCCGAGCGCTACGGCGCGAGGGCGTCAGCGCGTGGGGGTGGGGCCCCACGCGAGTAAATGTTGTTCGGACGGTCGAACGGTGCGCCAGAGCGAGGGTTGCCCGCACGCGGTCTCGCCGCCGTGAGGGCGCTATCGATCCGCGCAGCCCGTTGGGCCTGCGCTACGTGCGTCAAGGCAAGCGCGCTCCGGGACAAGGTCGTTCCCTACCATTGAAGCTTGACACCAACGCGCGCGATGCGCGGCGGCGTGATGGCGGTCGGCCGCAGGAACGAGCTGCCGGAGCTGACGCTGAGCGCCTGCTCGGCATTGGTATTGAAGATGTTGTAGACGTCGAAGAACCCGACGACGCGCGAGCGGTTCACGCTGAAGGACTTCTCCGATCGCACGTCGAACACGTTGATGTTCGGCGTGCGCTCGGCGCTGAACGGCTCCGAGAGAATGGTGGCGTTCCCGTAGTTCAGCGTCGCCACGAACGTGCGGCCGAACGGCGTGCCCGACTGGTGCCGGAAGATCGGCGTCACGCGCAGATCGAAGGGAAGCCTCACCGAAGCGTTGATCTTGCCCTGCCACGTTTTGTAGACGAGCCGCCCGCCGTCGGTGCTGATCAGCGCGTTGGGCGTGAACGACGCGCCGCCGCCGAGATTCGTCTCGCGGCTCCACGTCTCGGCAAAGCTCGCAAGGAGCGACCACGTCCCCGTCTCTCGTTTCGTCGCCGTGATCTCCCACGTGTAGTAGTCGCTGTTGGCCGAGTCGGGAAGATTCGTCGTGAGATTGACGGCCGCCAGGCCGACGTACTGCGCCCCCAGGTTGTACGCCGTCAACGTCGCGCCATCGTCGGACGTCCCGGGCCGGCCGTCGGGACCGGGATCGCGAATGGTGACCGGCACGCTGTATCCATCGAACGGGCGATCGGCGCGAATCGTCGTGCGGACCTGTCGCCGCCCGTTCCACACGAAACCGGAGCGGACGCCGAAGTTCGCGGCGACTTCACGCTCGACATAGGTCGTCACCTGCCGCGTGAACGTGTTCTGCAGATCGCGGTCGAGCGCGGTCGACGCCGCGCCGCCCGACACGCCGAGCAGCGCGCCCTCTTCGCCCGGATCCCACACCCCGTTGCGATTCAGATCGGTCGTCCAGCGGAATTGCCGGTACCACGTCGCTGCATTCGGATTGATGCCGCTCGCGAAGTCGGCGCCGGGATACAGCCAGAACTGTCCGAAGCTCGCCTTCACGAGCGTCTTCGCGTCGCCGGTCAGATCGTAGCTGACGCCGATTCGCGGTCCCCAGTTGTTGTTCCAGGTGATCACGTTGCGGACTTCGGCGAACGTCAGACCGCCGGGGCCTTCCTGCGCCGGCAGGAACGCCTGCTGGCGATCCCAGCGGACGCCGAGGTTGAGCGTCAACCGCTTCTTCAGCTGCCACGTGTCGTTGACGTACAGCGCGTCGGTCAACACGCCGCTCTGAGAGAATGACGGCGACTGATACACGTACACCTGGCTCGGCGATCCGTTCACGAACAGCGAGAGCGCGTTGGTCGCGCTCGTGAATCCGTAGAAGGGATTCACGACGCTGTCGCGCATGATCTCGCCGCCGACCTTGAAGTTGTGATTGCCGCCCCATCCCGCCTTCGAGTAGCTGAGCGAACCGTTCAGTTGTGGACGGTTGCGGATGAAGTTGATGCCGTACACGCCGCCGGAGACGAAGTTGTTGCCGGTGTCCTCCACACGCGGCGCCGGGCTCTTGCTCGTTCGCCACCACACCGAGTGATACGTGCCTGCCCGCACTTCGAGCAGCAGCGCGTTGGTCAGCACCGAGTTGTATTCGACCTTCCACACGTTGGTCGGAAAATGAGAGTTCCAGACGGCATCGGCGTGCATGATGGCGGGCGTCGTGCGGCCGCCGAGGATTTGAATCGCTCCCAGGTAATCGGGCTGAGACTTGTCGGCGTGCTGGAAGTACCCGATGAACTTCTGCGACGCCGAGAAGTTGTACGTGACCTTGCCGGTGCCGACCGGCACCCACGTGTCCTGCACGTCGTCGACCAGCGTCGGATAACGCTGTCCGGTCGTCGTCCGCCGATAGGCGCCGTACCACCACATCCTGTCGCGCGCAACGAACCCTCCGAGGTCGGCGTTGAAGTCCTTGAACGTGCTGAGCCGATTCGTATCGGACGCCGATAAGACGTTGCTGCCGGTCACGCCGGCGGCAATCTGCGACGCGTCGATGTTGTGCGACTCCATCGCATCGTTCTCGTAGTCGGCGTAGAGCGTGCCGTGGTAGGTGTTGCCGCCCGACTTCGTGATGAACTGGCTGAGCACGCCGGGATTCGGCATCTCCGCGGTGTTGCCGACGGCATTGACCGCAATCTCCGCGAACGATCCATAGTCGGTGTAATACAAATCGCTGCCGCCGCCGCCCGCGCCTTCGTTCACCATGATGCCTTCGACGACGCCGCGGTTGACGCCGCCGCCGCTCGTCAATCCGTACGCGGTGTAGGGCTGCTGTGTGAGCGCGCCGCTGCCGCCGACGTCGACGCGCGACATCGACACGGCCGGCGTCTGCGCCACCACGGCCCAGAAATCGCGCGACCCCGGAAGGCTCGCCAGCCGCTCGGTATCGAAATGCGTCGTCACGTTGGTCGCCTGCAGATCGACGACGGGTGACGCGCCGCTGACCGTGATCGTTTCGGCAACCGAACCCGGACTCATCTCGACGTTGACCGTCGCGGTGAATCCAAGGCTGACGTGAATGCCTGCGCGCGTGACGGGGCCGAAGCCGGACAACTCGAACGTCAGCTGGTAATCGCCGGGCGCGAGGCCCGGCAGACGAAAGAATCCGTTCTGATCGGTCACCGTCGTCGGCGCTCCCATGACCGCCGGGCCCGACAACGCGATGGTGACGCCGGGAAGGACGGCGTGCGTCGTATCGGTAACCGTGCCGTTGATCGCGCCGGCGGTCGTGCTGACCGTCTGCGCACGCGCGACGGACGCCGCGATGACGAACAAAAGAAGGCAGAGGAGCGCCGCCAGGCGCCGGACGAAGGTCATGACTGCAACCTCCAGATGTGCGTGGCTTCTACATTAAACATGTATGGTTGTCAAACACGTGAAACACGAGCGCAGGCGCGCGCCGATTGCCGTTGACAGCCTTGCATTTCTCCTGTTACATGCGCGGTCGACGGAGAGGAGTTCCGATGGCCGCACTCACACGTACGCTCTGCCTCACAGTCCTCATCGCCTTCGGCGCCGACATCGTCTCTGCCCAGACCGCCACCGGCGGCATCCGGGGATTTGCCAAGGACGACACCGGCGGCGTGCTCGCAGGAGTCACCGTCGAAGCTTCGAGCCCGGCGCGCATCGGCGCCGCTGCCGTCGAAGTGACCGACGCGCAGGGACTGTACGGATTCGAGAACCTGCCGCCCGGCGAATACACGGTGGTGTACTCGCTTCAGGGGTTCACCAGCGTGCGCCGTCAGGGACTCCGCGTGGAAGTCGGGCGGACGATTCAGGTCGACGTGGAGCTGAAGGTCGGCAACGTCGAGCAGTCAATCACCGTCACCGGCGAATCGCCGGTCGTCGACGCGCTTCACGCCGGCGTGACGAGCAACTTCAACAAGGACTGGCTGCAGAGCGTGCCGACTGCGCGCCAATCGTACTTCGACGTCGTCACGTACGCGCCGTCGGTCAAGATCAACCAGGTGCCGAACGATTCGCGGTTCGTCATCTTCGGATCGAGCAGCGATCAGAACTCGTTCCAGTACGAGGGCGTGGAAATTTCCGCCGTGTCCAACGGCGGCGTCTGGGATTTCCCGAGCCCCGACATGATGCAGGAAGTCGAGGTCAAGGCGGTCGGCGTCTCGGCCGAGTACGCGAACTTCCAGGGCGGCGTCGTGAACATCGTGCTCAAGTCGGGCGGCAATCAGTTTCACGGCATCGAAAGCCTGTACTGGATTCCTCCGAAGTGGGTCGGCAACAACACGCCGAGCGAACAGTTTCCCTACCACGTCGACTACAGCTATCAGGCGACCGGCGAGCTCGGTGGTCCGATCGTGAAGGATCGCATCTGGTTCTACGCGGCGGCGCCATGGGGCAAGTCGCAATCGTCCGGGGTCGGCGTCGATCCGGCGTTCGCCCGCGGCGGACACAGCACGAAGCCGTTTGCGAAAACCACGTTCAGAATCGGCCAGCACGACGCCGGCGACTTCACCTGGGACGACAACATCTTCTGCTGTGCGGCCACGGCGAGCCGGACCCAGCCCATCGAGACGCAGACGATCGAGCACGGGCACAATCCCGTGCTCGCCGGGCATTACACGCACACGTTCGGATCGGCCACGCTCTTCGAGCTCAAAGGTGGCGGCATCTACATCCGCGACAACTTCACGCCGTTCACCGACGACTTCACCACGCCCGGGCGAAGCGATTCGGGCACTGGCTTCTCGCTGGTGAACGCCATGAACGCCAGCCGTCAGGCGCACAACCGCACGACGATCGATGCCTCGCTCGCGCGGAGCGCCAGCGATGTCATAAAGGGCTCGCACGATTTCAAGGGCGGAATCCAGGACGTCTACGCGACGCAGCAGACCAACACGCTGACGTTCCAGAACGTGTCGTACAGCGATCTGCGCGGCGCGAAGGATCAGGCGACGTTCAAGGATCCCGCGGTGACCGGAGGCCGCATCCGTCAGATCGGCGCGTATCTGCAGGACAACTGGACGGTGAACGGACGCCTCACGCTGAACCTCGGTGTGAGATACGACCACACGGCCGGCGACATCCAGTCGATGAGCTCGCTGACGACGCTCGTCGGCATCGACAAGACGTTCCCATCGGCGTCTTCGGACGTGACGTATCCGGGCATTCCGGATCTGATCAAGTTCAACAACGTGTCGCCTCGTCTGGGCATGACCGTGCGCCTCGATCGATCGGGCCAGACGGTGTTCAAGACGAATTACGCGCGGCTCTACGGCAAGCTGGCGACCAGCATGTTCAGCAGCAGGGCGCTCGGCAACACCCCGTCGGATACGGAACGCTACAACCCGATCACGGGCAAGTACGACATCCCGGTGTCGATCGTGAACAACCAGACGAACTTCGCGATCGATCCAAGTCTGCGCAACCAGTACACCGATCAGTTCTTCGTCGGCATCGAGCGTCAGATCATGGCCGACACGGGTCTCGACGCGTCGTTCGTGATCAAGAAGGAAGGCGACTTCATCCGGCTGACCGATGCCGGCGGAACCTATGCGCCGGTCGTCTTCAACGACGTCTTCCGCGGCGTCACGACGCCGTTGACCGTCTACAACCGCATCTCGCCGTCGTCGGCGAGCCTGTTCGAGGTGGTGAACCGCGGCGACTTCAGCCAGGACTTCAAGGCGTTCTTCGTCCAGGTGAACAAGCGCTTCTCGAACGCGTGGCAGAGTCAGGCGTCCTACACGTGGCAGAGCTCCCAGGCGTATGCGACCGGAACGGTGACCGGCAGCACGCAGCAGGACTTCGCCAGCCTCAGCTCCACCGCCGGCTTCGGCCGCACGCCGAATGATTTGATCAACGCGTACGGACCGACGCCGACCAACTCGACGAACTCGGTCAAGCTGTCGACCACGTATCGGGCGCCGCTCGACCTCCTCATCGGCGCGCGTTATTCGTACGAATCGGGCCGTCCGTTCGGTCGCCTCATCACGGCGCGCCTCAATCAGGGCAACGTCGTCATTCTGGCCGAGCCGCGCGGCGTCTACGCGATGCCGGCCGTGAACGATCTCCAGATTCGCATCGACAAGGATTTCCGGCTGCCGAACCGGCACGACGTCCGGCTGTCGCTGGACATGTTCAACATCTTCGACACGGGCACGGTGCTGACCGTACTGAACAACAGCACGCAGCAGGGCGACGCCGCCTTCGCGCAGACCAACACCGTCGTCCGGCCGCGGACGTTCACGATCGGGCTGCGGTATCAGTTCTAAGGAGGAATCTCGTGGTTCGCCTCACGCTACCGATTCGCGCGCAGCTGATCGTCGGCCTTCTCGGCGCCGCGACGCTCGCCGTTCATTCGCAGGGCCGCACGATCGAGTGGCGATACTTCGGCGGCGACAAGGCGTTCACGCGCTACTCGCCCGCCGATCAAATCACGCGCGACAACGTGAAGAACCTGCGCATCGCGTGGCGCCGGCCGGCGACGAACACCAGCTTCAAGGAAGCGTTTCCGGAGCTGCGCGTCAACGCGTATCTGCGATCCACGCCGATCGTGGTCGACGGGACGCTCTACACGCAGGACGTCCACGGGTTCGTCAGCGCGTTCGACGCCGGATCGGGCGAGACGGTGTGGCAGCAGGAGCCGTTCGCGCGGACGCAGGAGGAGCTCCAGGGCCAGAGTACCCGCGGCGTCGATTACTGGCGGGGCGGATCCGATCACCGGATCTTCGTGATTCGCGGCGAATATCTGTATGCGCTGAACGCGAAGACCGGAAAGCCGTACGCCGATTTCGGCGATCACGGGCGCGCGAGCCTGCACTTCGAGGAGAACCAGCCGCTCGCCGCGAAGTTCAACGACAGCACCGGACCGCTCGTCGTCGGCAGCGTCGTCGTCGTGACCGGCAACACGGCGGGCGCGGGCGACGGCGGCGACAAGAAGGAGGCGGCGCCAGAGAACGTCCGGGGGTTCGACGCGCGCAGCGGCAAGCTGCTGTGGACGTTCCACGTCGTGCCGCAGGGCGCCGAGTTCGGGAGCGACAGCTGGGGCAACGAGTCGTGGAAGGTGGCCGGCGACATCGGCGCGTGGAACCCGATGTCGGCCGACGAGCAGCTCGGATACGCCTACATTCCTCTCACCGCACCGACTGCCGCGGCGTACGGCGGATGGCGTCCTGGCGCGAACTTGTACTCCGACGCGCTCGTCGCGCTCGACGCGAAGACCGGACGACGAGTGTGGCACTTCCAGATGATTCATCACGATCTGTGGGAGTACGACAACGTCGGCCCGGCGATCCTCGGCGACATCACCGTCAACGGAAAGAAGATCAAGGCGGTGATGCAGCCGAACAAGAATGGATTCCTGTACGTGCTCAATCGCGTCACCGGCGATCCGGTCTGGCCGATCGTCGAGCGGCCGGTGCCGGCGTCGAGCGTGCCGGGCGAGCAGGCGTCGCCGACGCAGCCGTTTCCCACCAAGCCGCCGCCCTTCGATCGGCAGGGCATCAGCGAAGACGATCTGATCGATTTCACGCCGGAGCTGCGCGAGGCGGCGCTCGACTACGCGAAAGCGTTCGTGCTCGGTCCGCTCTATACGCCGCCTTCGATCCGCAGCACTGACGCCGGCGGCAAGAAAGGCACCTTCACGATTCCGGGCGCGTGGGGCGCCGGCAACTGGCACACCGGCGCGTTCGATCCCGAGACCGGGATGTACTACGCGGTGTCGCTCACGCTTCCCGGCATCCGCGCCGTCGCCAGCACGAAGGGAAATGCAGGCGCGACGATGGACTACGCGGGACCTTCCGGCAATCCGCAGCAGAACAACGCGCCCGATTTCGTTCAAGGACTCGGACCGCAGGTCAAGGGATTGCCGATCGTGAAACCGCCATATGGCCGCATCACCGCGTTCGACCTGAACTCGGGCGAACAAGTGTGGATGGTCGCCAACGGCGACGGCCCGCGCGAGCATCCGCTGCTGAAGGATTTGCATCTTCCGCCGCTCGGCGTCCCGAACCGCCCGGCGCCGCTCGTCACGAAGACGCTGCTGTTCATCGGCGAAGGCAGCGACGCCGTCATCGGCACGCCGCAGGTTTCGTGGGGGTGGGGAAAGAAGTTCCGCGCGTACGACAAGGCGACGGGTAAGGTCGTGTGGGAAATGGAGCTGCCGTCCGGCACGACCGGCGCGCCGATGACCTACATGCACAAAGGCAAGCAGTTCATCGTCGTCCCGATCGGCGCGAAGGATCATCCGGCGGAGCTCATCGCGCTGACGCTCTCAGACGCGAAGCAGACATCATCGAGCGGAGGCGTGCCAGATAAATAATCGCTCGTGCAGCGCGAGCATGCCTTCCAACCAGGCGGCGAGACACGAACGCACCAAAATCGTTCGGGCCGATTCAGGCAACGCGCTTTACGTTCTCTTCACGCCCATCAGCTCGTTCACCGCGCGATACGCCTGATCCATCGCCTGATCGGTGTACGCCGCAGCTGCCGCGTCAGAGTTCGCAATCGCGATGCGCCCGAACGGTTTGCGGCCGATCTCGCACGGCGCCTGGCCGGACGGAAAGTCGGCGTCCCACAGCGGGTTGTATTCGTACGCGTAGCCGTGCGGCCAGCGGTTGACGGTGATCGCGTCGATGTCGCGCGCCGGATCGAACCCGCCGTCCTTCAGCACGCGCGCGAGCTGATCGCGAATCCTGCGCTCGAAGGTCTGGAACGTCGTCGTGAGCAGATCGACGTGTCCTGCCCGGTGCTGATCGCGGGCCGGCAACCCCGGCTTGCACGGCGTCCGCGTCATGCGGACGAGGATCGGATCGTCCGGCGACTTCGGCGTCGGATCGTAGCCGCCGATGACGGTCGGCACCTCGAGGCGCACGCCGGTGTGATACATGCCCGGCGTGGCGGCGCCGTTGATGCCCAGCTCGTGGAACGCGGTCCAGTTCCGCAGCGAGACGCTCGTGTAAACCAGCGGCACCTTCACGCCGTACTTCAGCGCCTCTTTCTGCTTGTCCGGAAGCTCCGGACAGAGATACGGGATCATGCCGTTCCAGCAGGCGAGCACGACCCGTTTGGCGCGAACCGTATAGGCCTTCCTGTCGCGGCCGTACTCCACGTCGACTTCGCTCGCCGACGCCGGCGACCCGACGTGCTTCACGCGCACGACCGTGCTGTTCAATCGAATGCGAACCGGCGTCTCCGGCCGATCGAGCGTGCTGTAATCGACCTTCGCGAGCACGCTGTCCTGCGCCGCGTGCCCCGGCAGCGCCGACGGAATCAGCGCGCGCACGAGCAGCCGCGCGATCGACGCGTTGCCGTCCGGAAAATGAAAGTTGTACGCCGGCTTCGGCGTCGCATCGCCGCGCGCGGTGAAGCTCATTCTGCCGGTCGCTTTCGGATCGAGCCTCATCCCCTCGAACCCGGGATAGTGGTAGGCCCAGCACTCGAGCGCGCCGACGGCATCGATGCCGATTCCATACAACCCGTGCGTCCGCACCTGGTAGAACGGAATCACGTCGGGGTGCACCTTCACGACGTTCAGCAGGAAATCCTTGTAGCTCATTCTCGACAGACGATCTTTCTTCTCGTCGTTCGAGAGGTCGGGCATGTAGTCCACCGCCGCGGTCTCGAGCCGCGCGATGTCGCGCTGCGCCTCGGACGAAAGCGGCGTCTTCGCGAGAAACGCTTCCCACGTCTCTCCCGGTGCGGCGCCGCGACCCCGGCCGCGGCCGCCGCCAGGCGTGCCGACCACGAGCCGATCGACGCCGAACGTCTCGCGATCGAAGAACGTCGCAGCCTGCAGTCCCTGAAAGACGGATCGATCGGCAGCGCGACCCGCTTCCGCGGAGAGCGCGACCGGATCGATGCCGAGCGCGGCCATCAGTTCGTGCGCTTCCTTGCTGTACGGAAACGGCGACTCGATGCCCGCGGTGCCGCCGTTGGCGATCCACAACCGGCCGCCGGGACGAAATTCATTGCGCTTCGCGTGTCCGCCGAAGTCGTCGTGGTTGTCGAGAATCAGGATTCGCGCGGACGGGACCCGCGCGCGATAGAAGTACGCCGCCGACAGGCCGCTGATGCCGCCGCCGGCGACGACGAGATCGTAGGTTTCACCCGTCGCAACAGATTGTCCGGTCGGTCGGAACCGGCCGTCGCGCAGCGCGTGCGAGACCTCGAACGAGCCGTCGTGACTGCCGCGCATGCCGGTCAGCGCCGGCGGATAGTAGCCCGGAGCATCCTGAGTGATCCCCGTCGCGGCGAGCCAGGAAATCTCCGGCAGCGCGCGGCCGGCGATTGCGCCGCCGACGCCGATCGCGACCCCGTTGAGAAAATCGCGGCGCGTGATCGCCCGATGCATTCCGAGATCTTTGTCGCTCGTCATGCTGGAACCTCAGCCTGATCGCGCTGTGCCCGCTTGAACAGAAACCATCCGATCGCGGTCGGTCCGATGACGCCGAGGATCATTTTCGTCTCGAACAGGACGACGCTCGATACGTCCGCGGTCGGCAGGAACGCGGCGCCGAGGCCGACGATGGTGGCGCCGAGGCCGACGAAGCCGGCGGCGCGCGACAAGATGCCCACCCCGGCGAGTCTGGCAAGCGCAAGGAAGAGATAAGTGAACGGAATCAGCTGAATGACCACCGCCGCCTTCAACAGCACCTGATACGCCTCGTTGACGGTCGATCCCGTCAGCGAAAACGCCGTGAACAGGCCAGCCATCAGCGCGCACGCCGTCAAGGCGATGTGCGGCGAGTGCCAGCGCGGGTGGATGCGTCCGAGCGCCGGCGGCAGCGCACTCGTCAGGCCGGCGACGAACGGGATGCGCGACGATCCGGCGAACCAGGCCGAAGCAGCGCCCCCCGTCGCGAGACCCATCACGATCGCGAGCGGCGCGATCATCCATCGCTGCCGCGCGGCGTCGGCGCCGGCCGCGACAGCCTGCATCACGCCTTGTATCACGCCGACGCGCTCGACCGGCACGAGCGTCAGAACCGCGCCCGTGACGAGAAGGTACGAGGCGATCGACACGACGCCCGCCGTCGCGATGGCAGGCTTCAGGTCATGTTCCGGATCGCGGATCTCGTCGCCCATCGTCGACGCCAGCTCGATGCCGACCAGCGCGTTGCACATGACGGCGAAGCTCGTCGTCATCTCCCACGTCGCGTGCGCGATCGCAGGCGCCTCGGCGCCCGCGCCGCTGAATCCGATCACCGCCGCGGCCGCGAGCACGAGTCCGACGCTCAGAAACGCGCTGAAGCCGCCAACGTTCTGAATCCATTTGCCGACCGCGAGGCCGCGGATGTTCGCCACGGCGATGACGGCGAGCCACGCGAACGACACGACCGCGACGAACGATCGCTGATTGACGAGAGCGGCCGCCCGCGCCTCGCCGCCGGCAAACGCAAAGACGCCCGTCATGTAGACGAGCAGCACCGGCACGTAAAACAGATTGTTGGTCCAATAGCACCAGCCCGACAGGAACCCGTGCGCTTCGCCGAACTCTTTGCGCGTCCAGAGGTAGATCCCGCCCTCTCCCGGATAGCGGCGCGACAACGTCAGCACGGCAATCGCTTCCGGCACGAAGAAGGTGATGAACGCGAGCATCCACAGTCCCAGGGATGCCCAGCCGTAGACGGCAACGGGAGGGACATTATTAATGTTGACGATCGCGACGATCTTCAGCAGGACGAGGTCCCGCCGGCCGAGCGTCCGCGGGATGTCGAGCGGCTGCTGCACGCTCATCGTTCGAAGACCACGCGGCCGCCGACCAGTGACATCTCGACCGTCAGGCGCGTGAGCGCTCCGGGTGACTCGGCGAGCGGGTTGCCGGAAAGCACCGCAAAGTCGGCCCACTTCCCGACGTCGATGCTGCCGCGGTTGGCTTCGTCTCCGGTCGCGATGGCGCCGCCCATCGTGTATCCGTACAGCGCTTCGCGCGTCGTAATCGCCTGCGACGGCGCGATCAGCTCTCCGTCGCCGTCGATGCGCGTCACCGCCGCCATCATTCCGGCGAGCGGGTTGTCGTCTTCGACGACCGGCGCGTCCGACGACAGCGCCACCGGGATGCCGGCATCGATCATCGCGCGAATCGGATAGGCGCGCGGGAGCAGCGCGTCGGGCAGGTACTGGCGAAAATTCCGCCCGAGTTCGTGGATGAAGATGGCTTGCGGCGCGGCGATCACGCCGAGCGCCTTCGCACGCGTGAGCTGCCGCGCATCGGGCAGCCCGAAGTGCTCGATGCGGTGGGCGATCCGGCGCGGATGGGTGCCGAGCCGTTCGTACACGTCGAGCACCTGATCGATTGCGACGTCGCCGATTGCGTGCGTCGCAATCCGCCAGCCCGCGCGATGCGACTCCGCGCACAGCTCGTGGAGCTCGCCGTTCGCGAATCGCAGCACGCCGCTGGAATGGGTGTGGCGGTACGGCATGCTCAGCGCCGCCGTCGCGCCGCTCAGCCCGCCGTCCGCAAGGAACTTCACGGTGTCGACGCGCAGCCGATCGGAGACGAATCGCTCCGGCAGCGGCACCGCAGACGCTACGCCGTCGACGCGCCGGAGCGGCATGACGTTCACTCGCGATGGCAGCGCGCCTTTCGCGTCCATCGCGCGATACACGTCGACGAGCTGCGGCCGCACGCCGCAGTCCGCGGACGAGGTGATGCCGAGCGACAGCTGATGGTCAAGCGCGGCGACGATCATTCGCTCGTACTCGCCGCGTTCCGGCGCGGGCATCGCGCGGTTGATCAGGCCTATCGCCGTTTCGCGCAGCACGCCGGTCGGCTCGCCGCGATCGTCGCGATCGATCACGCCGCCCTCCGGCGTGTCCGTGGCCGCGTCGATGCGGGCGCGGCTCATCGCCGCGCTGTTGAGGGCGCAGATATGACCGCAGGTGCGTGTGAGGACGATTGGTCGATTCGGGTCGGCGCGATCGAGATCGGCGCGCGTCGGCATCCGCCGTTCGCGCATCGCCGCCTCGTTGTAGCCGCGCCCGAGCAGCCACGCGCCCGGCGGCAGCGCGCAACCGTGCGCCGCGACGCGCGACACCAACTCCTCCATGCTGCCGACGCGCCGCAAATCGAGCATCGTCGTCAGCAGCTGGCCGATCTTCCAGATGTGCGCGTGCGCGTCGTTCAGCCCCGGGATGAGCGTTCGGCCGCCGAGATCGATCCGGTGCGCCTTCGCGCCGGCCCCGTTCAGCACGTCTTCAGCGCGCCCGACGCAGACGATGCGGCCCCCGCGCACGGCGACCGCGCGCGCGACCGCGGGCTGGCCGAGGGTGATGACGTTGCCGTTGTACAGAACGAGATCGGCCGCGGGCTGAGCGCTCATGCCGGCGTGCCCGCGTGGCGGAGCGACACGGCCTCGATGGCGCCGCCGACGACCTCGAGGCCTTCGCGCAGCATGTCTTCGGGCATCACCAGCGGCGGAAGGAAACGGACGCAGTTGCTGTAGAGTCCCGCGCGCATCAGGATGACGCCGCGGGCGACTGCTTCGCGCACGATCTGAAGCGTTTCGTCCGGCGTCGCCGGCTTCTTCGATCTGCGGTCGGCGACGAACTCGGCCACCATCATCGGGCCGAGGCCGCGCACGTCTCCGACGATCGGGTATTTCATCGTCCACGCGTTCATCACCTCGCGCATCACGTCGCCGAGCGCGCGCGCGTGCGCGAGGAACTCGGGCCGGCGGATGATGCCGATCGCCTCGATCGCCGCCGCGCAGGCGATCGGGCTGCCGCCGTACGTGCTGCCGAGGCCGCCGAGATGCGCCGCGTCCATGATCTCGGCGCGACCGGTCGCCGCGGCGATTGGCATCCCTGCGCCCAGCGACTTCGCGATCGTGATGAGATCCGGAACGAGGTCGTAGTGTTCGATCGCGAATAGGCGGCCGGTGCGCCCCATGCCGCATTGGACTTCGTCGGCGATCATCACGATGCCGTGTTCGGTGCACAGCTCGCGGATGCGCGCGAGAAACCGCGGCGGCACCGGAATGAAGCCCGCCTCGCCCTGGACCGGCTCGATGATGACGGCGGCGACGGCTTTCGGATCCACCTGCGCGACGAACGCGTGCTCGAGTTGGCGGATGCCGAAATCGACGTATGCGTCCTCGGTCATTCCCGGCGGCGTGCGGTACACGTGCGGAACGGGCAGGCGCACGATCTCGGGCGCGAACGGACCGAACCCGCTCTTGAACAAGCTGTACTTGCTCGTCAGGCTCAGCGTCAGCAGCGTCCGCCCGTGATAGCCGCCCTCGAAGCAAATCACCGAAGGACGGCCCGTGTACTTGCGCGCGAGCTTGATCGCGTTCTCGACCGCTTCGGCGCCGCTGTTGGCCAGGATCGTTTTCTTGCTGAAGGCGCCCGGTGTGATCTCGTTCAGCAGCTCCGCGAGCTGCACGTACGGCTCGTAAGTCGCGACCAGCGCGCAGGGATGGATGTACTTCGCCGCCTGCTGCTGAATCGCCTTCACCACTTCTGCAGGCGAGTGACCGACGGCCAGCATGCCGATGCCGCCGGCCAGATCGATGAGCGTGTTTCCGTCCACATCGAAGACGAGGCCGCCATCGGCGCGCTCGACGGCCACGTCGGTCGCGCGGCCGAGACCCGCCGGAGCGGCGGCCGTTCGACGGGCGATGAGATCGCGCGCGCGTGATCCGGGAATCTCCGTGTTCAAACGGATGTAGGACATGGCGTGTTTCCGCGATGCGCCTCGCACCTCTTGCTCGGCCGGGAGGACGAGCAGCACGCTGTAGTTGTCGCACACCGGATCGTTGAGGTAGTTGGCGAGCAGCGCTCGCGGCTCGAAGCCGACGCCGAGCTGCATCGAGAGCGTGGAGTCGGTGAGTCGGCGCTCGACGACGCCTCTGTAGTAGTCGTCCGGGGACATGCGATCCTTCACGGCGCCATAGTCGCGAATCATGCCGGCGGTGACCTGCCCTCTCAGCCGCAATCGCCAGACGGTCTCCTGCCGCGCCGCGTAGAGCGCCGTCGCCAGACCGCGGCGGCGATAAGAAGGATCGATGCCGACGTCGGCGCCGTACAGCCAGTCGCCACCGGGCTCGTGAGACGTGAGCCAGCCTCCCTGAATCAGATCCGCGAACGTGTGGTCGACGTGGTCGAAATCGAAATGCAGTCGAAGCGTCGTCGTCGCGCCGACAACGCGGTCGCCGTCGAGGACGACGAACTGTCCGTCGGGAAACAGATCGATGTGTTTCAGATAGTGGGCCGCCTTGAAGCGCTCGGCATCCGCAAGCGTTGGAAAGCAGGTGCGCTGCAGCTCCTCGAGCTGCTGCGCGTGCTCGGGGCGCGTCTGCAGAACCGTCAGGCCGTCCGGGAGCTTGCGGAAGTACCACATGACGAAGGGAGCGGAGGTCTGGCGCGCGCGTTCAGCGCGCCGCGAGCTGCGAGGTCACCGCCCGGACCGACTCGGACAGCACCTCGAGCCCCTCGTCGAGCTCGTCGTTCGTGATCGTGAGCGGCGTCAGGAAGCGGATGACGTTTCCGAACGTGCCGGCGGCGATCATGAGCACGCCGCGCTCGCACGCGAGCCGGATGATTTCTTCGGTCTCGCGCTTGGCGGGCTCGCGCGTCTCCCTGTTCGTGACGAGCTCGACGCCGACCATCGCGCCGCGCCGCCGCACGTCGCCGACCAGCGGACAGCTCCGCGCCCATTCGCGCGCGCGCGCCTCGATGCGCGCGCCAATCGCCTCGCTGCGTCGCAGCAGGTCTCCCGACTCGAAGAGATCGAGCACGGCGTGCGCGGCCGCGCAGGCGATCGGGTTGCCGCCGTACGTGCCGCCAAGCCCACCCTCGACAGGCGAATCCATCAGCTCCGCACGGCCGATGACGGCGGCCAGCGGCAGGCCGGCGGCCAGCGATTTGGCCGCGACCAGCAGGTCGGGCTCGACGCCGTCGTGCTCGCACGCGAACATGCGACCGGTGCGGCCGAAACCTGTCTGCACTTCATCGACGATGAGGACGATGCCGTGGCGGCGGCAGAGCGCGGCAAGCTTCGAGAGATAGCCGATCGGCGGCACGACGAAGCCGCCTTCTCCGAGTACCGGTTCGACGACGACCGCGGCAATCGTCCGCGGATCGACGTGGCGCTGGAACTGCCGCTCGATGGCGTCGACGCACGCCACAGCGCAGTCCGGATGCTCGGTGTGATACGCGCAGCGATAGCAATAGGCGTACGGCACGCGCACCACGTCCGGCACGAACGGACCGAACCCGAGTTTGTACGGCGCGACTCTGCTCGTGAGCGACAGCGCGAGCAGCGTGCGCCCGTGGAACGCGTCTTCGAAGCACAGCACGCCCGGACGGCCAGTCGCATGACGTGCGATCTTGATCGCGTTCTCGATCGCTTCAGCGCCGCTGTTGACGAGCAGCGTTTTCTTCGCGAACCTTCCGGGCGTCAGCGCCGCGAGGCGTTCGGCCAGGGCCACGTACGATTCGTACGGTTGCACGGCGAAGCAGACATGCGTCAGGCGTTCGGCCTGCCGGCCGACGGCGGCCACCACCGACGGCGCCGAGTGGCCGACGTTCATCACGCCGATGCCGCCGGCGAAGTCGAGGTACACGTTGCCGTCGACGTCGGTCACGCGGACGCCGTCGGCGGACGCCGCGAACACCGGCGCGGCGTGCGCGACGCCCCTCGGGACCGCCGCGGCGCGGCGCCGCATGAGCGCGCGCGACCTTGGCCCGGGAATCTCCGTGCGGATGCTGATGGCGGCCATGGCCCGCGGTTCTACTAGAAAGATGTATGGCTGTCAACACATCGGCGCGGCGATTGCCTTATGATCGCGGCGCGTTCATGAGACGTCGCACGAAGGCCAGGCGCGGACGCGCATCGCGGATCGGACTGCTGACGGTCGGTGAAACCGCGCGGATCCTCGGCGTCAGTCCGTCGACGCTGCGGCTGTGGGAGAGCGTCGGGCTGGTCGCGCCGGCGCGCAGCAACGGCCGGTATCGGCTCTACAGCCCGGAGCTGCTCGAGGTCCTCAAGCGAATCAAGTACCTCCGCGACGTCAAGCTGCTGAACCTGCCCGGCATCAAGCAGGTGCTCGGCAAGACCGCGTCGGCGCGGAACGCGCAGGGGCCGCGCCCGACGGATCTCGGCGCCAAGCTGCGAAGGCTGCGAAAGAAGACCGGTCTCGGCGTCGTCGAGGCCGCGAAGCGATCGAAGATCTCCGCGGGCTTTCTCAGCGCGATCGAGCTCTCGCGCGCCAATCCCTCCGTCGCGACGCTGCAGCGCCTCGCCTCGACGTACGGGTCGACGGTGCTCGATTTCTTCGACGTGCCGAAGCAGTCGAACCATCTGGTGCGGCCGCGCGATCGGCGCGCGATTCAGACGCAGTCGGGCGTCCGCATCGAGCTGCTCTCGGTCGGCGCGCGGCAGCTCGAGAGTCAGCTCTTTCGCGTCGCGCCCGGCGCGGGCAGCGACGGCTCGTACTCGCATCAGGGCGAAGAATTCATCTACATGATGTCGGGCACGCTCGAGATCTGGCTCGACGAGCTCCAGTGCCACACGCTGCAGCAGGGCGACAGCTTCTGGTTCGAGAGCACCGTCGGTCACCGCTGGTTCAATCCGTCGAGCGACGAAGCGGTCCTGCTCTGGATCAACACGCCCCCGACGTTTTAACGTTCGCATGGGCGCAGGATTATCCGGTTCCTCGGGGCCGCCGGCATTCTCGGACTCCTGGCGGTGTTCTTCTTCCTACCTGCTCGCGCCAGCCGTCGACGCGATCCGGCGTCGCATCAACGTCGGCCGGCGTCAGCGTCCGCTTCCGCGGGCGGCAGCCATCCTTCTCGTCTACGCGATGCTGTTCGTGCCGGGCGCGCTCGTGTGGCGCGCGGCGGCGCCGGTCATCGAGCAGTGGGTGCGCGTCACCGCGCCGGCGGCGATCGCACGAGTCTTCGCTTCTGTCGGTCAGCCTGCGCCACTGGCGCGAGTACCACGCGTCGAGCGGCTGATGAGAACCGCCTCCCGCAGCCGGCGCTGAGCCCTACCAGATCCCGACCTGTCCCGATACGGAGGCGATCAGCTTCGCGGGATCGAATCCGACGCCCTTCTTGAAAACCGTTTCGACGCGTCGGATGTCGGCAATCGTCCGCGCCGGATTGCCGTTGATGACGACCAGATCGGCCTGCTTGCCGGCGGCGATTGTGCCGATGCGCGCGTCGCGGCCCAGATACTTCGCACCGTTGAGCGTCGCGATCGAGATCGCCTCGAGCGGCGTGAAGCCTTCTTCGACGAGCAGCTCCACCTGGCGCTGATTCGAAAAACCGGGAACGACGCCGCCAAATCCCGTCGGATCGGTGCCGGCCGTCAGCAGTCCGCCTGCGCGCGCGAACGCGCGCTCGAGCGTCAGGTTCTTCGGGAAGAGCTTGGCGTACGCCGACTGCGGGTTGGCGGCCGCGCGCTCCCGCGAGCGCAGAAAACTGTCTTTGAGCGTCGGCGTCAGCACCTCGAGACCCGGCGGGATCGGCCGGCCCGCCGTGAACGTCTCGAACACGGTGAGCGTCGACGTCAGCGCGACGCGGCGATCGACGAGCTTCTTCACCAGCGCCTTGAACGGCGCGGCGTTGTCGTCGAGCGCGGCGATCGCCTGCTGGCCGCGCGCCTGGCCCGGGCAGACGTCGGGTTGTTTGTCGGCGACGAAATCGGTGGCCGGCATGAAGCCGTGCTCGAGGTTGTCGATGCCGAGATCCGCCGCTTCCGCGTACGTCACGGAGCAGAGATGCCCGGTCACCTTCATGCGGCGGGCATGCGCTTCGTCGATGGCCGCCTTCAGCGCGGCGCGCGAGATCTGCATGTACGCCTTGACCGACGTCGCACCCTGTCCGGCCCAGTACGCGACGTGCGATCGCGCCTCTTGTGGAGTCTTCACCGCGTGCAGCTGCAGGAAGGTGTTCGGACCGTTGACGTACGGCGCCGTCGCGTCGATGTCCGGACCGGGCAACTCCCAATCGGCGATACGGCGGGCGAGATTGATGTCGAAGATGCCGTGCATGTTGCCGCCGGTCCTCATCGTCGTCACGCCGCCGGCGAGGTACAGACGCGAGAAGCTCGCGCCGAGCTGACCGTACACGCCGGGTCCGGTTGGATAGTAGAGATGCTCGTGCATCATCACGAGGCCGGGAATCACGCTCCTGCCGGACAGATCGAGAATCTTCGCGCCGTCGGGCGGCGGCGTGCGCGCCGCATCGCCGAGGGCGGCAATGGCCTCGTCGCGAATGATGATCGTCTGATCGTCGCGCGCGGCGGCGCCGGTGCCGTCGATGACGCGGACGTGCGTCAGCGCGATGACCTCCGCGTTGACGGAGATGAAGTTCTCGATCGCGTCGGAGTTTTGTTGCGCAAAGGCAGGCCCGAAGGCCTGCGCTACGGAGACGACGACGAGAGCACGCACCGTCATCCTCATCGCAACACCTCGGCGGCGATGGCGCCGAGATCATCCTTCCCGTGCCCGCTCGCGATCGCGTCGTCCATCCGCTTTGCAATGCCGGGCAGTACGGTCAGCGGCTGACCATCGGCGGCTTCGAGCATCAGGCGCGTGTCCTTACGCGCCATCGTCAGCTCGAAAGTGGCGCTGAAGTCCCGCCGCGCCATCTTCTCGCCTCGCAGCTTGATGAAGTTGCCGACCGGAAACTTGTCGAAGACGGTGAGCGCGTCGGCCGGCTCGATGCCGTTCGCCTTCGCCATCGCAAAGACATCCGCGATGCCGCCGGTGAGGACGAAGAGCATCGAGTTGCCGAACAGCTTGTACGCCGCGGCCAGATCGCCGCGCTCGCCGAGGTACCACACTTCGCCGGTCATCTTCTCCAGCACGGAGCCGACCGCGTCGTAGACCTGCCGCGGCCCGGACACCATCATCAGACCGACGGCGTCGCGCGTCATCTGCGGCGACATGAACACCGGCGCGTGCAGGAAGCTGACGCCAGACTTCTGCAGACGCTCGATCCGCGCTTTCGTGCCGCGCGGCGAGGTCGTCGAGTGATCGATCACGACAGCGTCGCGCCGGACGCGCGGAAGACTCTGCTCCAGAATGCGATCGACGACCGCATCGTCGGGGAGCATCAGATGGACGCGATCCGCGGCGGTCACGGCGTCGGCGGGAGACGCGGCGACTTTCGCGCCGAGCGGTTCGAGCGCGCGCGCCTTCGACTCGGTGCGGTTCCACACCGCGACCGCTTCGCCGCGGCGCAGCATCGCCTCCACCATCCCGCTGCCCATCATGCCGGTTCCGAGAAACGCCACGTTCGCCATCGCGAGCCTCCCGCTACAATCTATCGCGGTGCACGGGTTTCATGCAGCGCAGCCCTTCAGGGCTGCCATCCCCTCGGTCGCCATCGCGATCGCTTTTCTGGCCGGCCTAAAGGGCTGCGCGACAACCATCGCCGAAGCACGTGCCGCCGCAGAACCTGCCAGAGTCTTTCGCTGGGCTGGCGATCCCGAAGGCGGCGCGCCGTTCGTCGAAGCGGATCCGCGGCAGCCCGATCGCCTCGTCGGCTTCGACGTCGAGATCGCGAACCTGATCGCGCGGGGCCTCGGCCGGACGCCGGAATTCATCACGATCACCTTCACGTCGATCGTGCAGTCGATCGTCCGCGGCGACGCCGACGTCGGCCTGAGCGGCCTCGAAGACACGCCGACGCGGCGGGCGACGCTCGCGGTCACGGTGCCGTACTACGAATTCCGCGAGGTGCTCAGCGTCCGCGACGCCGACGCGGCGACGCTGCGCACCCTCGCCGATTTCCGCGGCCGGACCGTCGGCACGCTCAGCGACACGATCGCGTACGACATCCTGCTCCGCGCCGAGCGCGAGTACGGCCTCCGCGCCGTCTCGTACGACGACGACGTGCATCCGTACACGGACCTCGTGATCGGGCGCGTCGACGCGGTGCTCCTCGATCAGGTGCTCGCCGAGCGCCGTCATCGCAGCGTGCCCGGGTTCACGATTCAACCCGACACGATCGCCGTCGGTCATTACGTCGCCGTACTGTCGCCGCAGAACGCACCGCTGCGCGATTCGATCGACGAGATCCTTCGCGGCGCCATGCGCGACGGCTCGCTCGAACGGATCTTTCGTCGATGGAACGTGTGGAACGGCGATCAATCGCGGCTGTACGCGGATCTGCTTCAGGGCAAGCCGGTGCAGCCGTTCACGGCGCCAGGCGGCCTCGAGACGTCGAGCCTCGTGACGGTGAGCAAGTGGGAGGCGATGAAGCGGTATCTGCCGGCGCTGCTGCGCGCGTCGCTGGTCACGATCGTGTTGTCGTGTCTGTCGATGGGCGTCGCCGTCGTCATCGGTGTGCTGATCGCGACGGGCCGCGTGTACGGCGCGCCCCCTCTGCGCGCGATCCTGCTCGGCTACGTCGAGCTGATCCGCGGCACGCCGCTCCTGCTGCAGCTGTTCGTCATCTATTACGGCCTCGCCGCGGCGATTCGGCTGCCCGCGTTCGCCGCCGCTCTGCTCGGCGTCGCGCTCAACTACGCGGCGTACGAGAGCGAGATTTACCGCTCGGCGCTCGAAGCCGTCCCGGCCGGTCAGCTCGAAGCGGGCCGCACGCTGGGTCTCAGCACTCGTCAGGTCCTCACGCTGATCCGCGGGCCGCAGGCGCTGCGTCTCGCGCTCGCGCCGATGACCAACGATTTCGTCGCGCTGCTGAAGGATTCGTCGCTGGTGTCGGTGCTCACGGTGATGGAGCTGACGAAGCAGACGCAGATTTTCGCCACCAACCTCGGAAGCTGGGTCATCCCGGGCACGCTGTGCGCCGCGCTCTACCTTCTCATGTCCCTGCCGCTCGCGGCGGCGGCGCGCCGTCTCGAGCGCCACTGGAAAACGTCCGCTGCATGAACGACGTCGTGCTCACGGTCGATGACCTGCACCTGCGCCGCGGGCCGCGCGCGGTGCTCGCGGGCGTGAGCTTGTCGGTCGCTCGCGGCGAGCTCGTGGCGATCATGGGACCGTCGGGATCGGGAAAGACCACCGTGCTGCGCGCGATCGCCGGGCTCGAACCGTACGAACGCGGCCACGTCGCGGTGACGGGGAGAGTCGGGATGGTCTTCCAGTTCCACTATCTGTTCGAGCATCTGACGGCGATGCAGAACATCTGTCTGGCGCCGGTCCACGCGCACGGCCTGTCGCCGGACGACGCGCGCCGCCGCGCGCACGAACTGCTGTCGGCCTTCGGCGTCGATCACCGCGCGGAGGCGCTGCCGCGGCAGCTCTCGGGCGGCGAAGCGCAGCGCGTCGCCATCGCGCGGGCGCTCGCGGTCGACCCGCCGGTGCTGCTGATGGACGAACCGACCGCGTCGCTCGATCCCGCGCGCCGCTCCGAGCTCGGCGAGCTGCTGCAGGGTCTGCTGCGACAGAACCGCGCGCTCCTCATGGCGACACACGACGAAGATTTCGCGCGAACGTGGGCGACGCGCGTGCTGCGCATGGAGAACGGCGTACTGCGCTGAGGCCGAACAACATTTTCTTATTCGCGTGGGGCCCCACCCCCACGCGCTGACGCGCGCGGGCCGTAGCCCGCGCGCGTATTTAGAACAGAACGTCGCAGATGCCCTGCACGACAGCTGACCAAGAGGCGCCCAACGCCCAGATGCTAGTTGCTTTGTGGGCGCCGAGCGCCGCTGCTCCACGGCGCGGCTCGGATCGCAAGCCTGAACGCATCCAACTCGGCCTTTCGCTGCGTGTCCTTTGTGTTGATTAGCGCTCGTACCCAGCGAGCGCCTTCACGACGGCTTTAGCGATCAGATCGTACCCAGCAGCATTCGGGTGCCAGCCGTCGCCTTGCATATAGAGCTGACCGAACGTCTCCACCGGTAAATAGATCGGTCCGCCGTCGCGCGATTCGGGAACGTACACGTGGCGTGTATGCGGAATGTCGAGTCCTTCCCATCGTCCGGCGGCGCCGCTGTTGGTATAGACGTACGTCACGCGCGTGCGTGCAGGGAACGACGCGGCGACGCTCCACACGCCGTCGCCCGCCCGCTCGTCGCCATCCTTCCCATCGTCATGCATGAGCACGCGGTTCGGTACGAGATCGCCAAGTTGCGCGTGCGGCCCCACGATCGACAACGCCTTCGGCACGTCGAACGCGGCGCGAGAGACGCGGAAGATGACGGTGGATTGGGCAGGAACGGCTGGACGGTCAGAAAGGGCGGGAGGGGCAGGAAGGGCGGGAGCGGAGGCGGCGAGGTGCAACCCCGCTTCCAGATCCGCCACGAGTTTGTTCTTCGCATCTTCGACGATCGTCAGGCTGTCGACGAGCGGAACGTTCACGTCGGCCGCGATGCGATGCAGGACCGGACGATACGGACTCTGCTCCCACAGCTCGTTGTCGAGCAGCACGACGCGGGCGCCGCGCGCCGTCGACAGACGAATCATCTCGCGGACGTTCTGCTCGAAGTCGTGCGGCGACACGCGCGTCCATGGATCCATCGCGTCGTAATCGACGGCGCCGTCTTTCGTGTCGGCTTCTTCCTGCAGGTACGCGCTCATCGGCTTCGGACGGAACTTGAGCCTGAGCGCGAAGTACTGGAGCAGCTTGTAGAACTCCAGCTCTTTGGCCGCAGCCATCGGCTGCCATGCGCGCGAGGGTGGCGTACCGCTGACCATGTCCTTGTCGCGATAGCCGGCCACCTCCGAGTCGTTCATCCCGAATCCAATCGCGACGATGTCCGGATCGAGATCGAGCACGGCGCTCTTCATCAATTGGAGACCCTGGAACGACGAATATCCGAGGATGCCGAAGTTCAGCACTTCGTACCGCCGATCCGGGTACGCGGCACGCGTCCGCGCCGCGAGCCGGTTCGGATAGGTCTCGTCCTGATTCACCGGCATGCCGAACGTCCACGAGTCGCCGACGCACGCGATGCGGACGACACCGGGCGCCTTCACGCCGAATTCGCCTGTGCGAAATCCCTTCGAGTTGATCGCGATGTGCCACGTCGGGTTGAGGCGGAACTCGGGTGGCAGCGTGGGAACGAACCGCCGCAGCAGCGCGATCCGATCCTCTTCGCTGCGCACGGGGCTGAAGATGTCGACGTAGGTGCGCTCGACGTTCGGCACCACGTGCCAGATGAGCGTGTCGTCGGGAGCGAGCAGCAGCAGTCGATCGAGCCACGGCGGAATCGGGCCGTATTCATCGCCCACCGAGTACGGCAGCGGCACGAGGCGAACGAACGAGTTCCGCACCACGTACGCGCCGCGGAGCGCGCCTTCGAGCAGGACGAAGAATATGACCGTGGTGATCAGGCTCTTGACGACGCCTCGGGCGAATCCGCGCATCGGCTCGCCATCTTACTGCGCCGGGATCACCCTTGCCACCGCGCCTTGGTCCCGCGCACGTCGAGGTGCACGAACGGCGGATGCGCAGAGGTCGCGCGGTAGAACCCCAGACCGCCCTGAAACTTCTGGTACGGCGGCGTCGCGAGCATCCGGTCGATCTCGTCGTACAGAAATTTCGAGTCGCCCAGATCGACGACGCCGTCGCCGTTCAGATCGATCATCCGCCCCTTGTTGCCGGGGTCGACGAAGATGTCGGCGGCGCCGCCGAACTGATGCATGCTGTAGCGCACGTCGCCGATGGCGTGGTTGTAGTACGGCGTGCGGTACGCGCTCATCACGTTGAGCGTGTCGGCCGCGAAGCCGAGCGCGTTGACGCGCTCGAGCACCGCTTCGAGCTTCAACAGCAGCCGCTCCTGCACGACGAGGTACTTCGGATACTTCCGCGTCGTGTCCTCCTTGCAGATGAATTGTTTCAGCTCGAAATGCGGGGAGACTCTCGTGTGCTCGTTGTCGTGCGTCACTTCGACGAACCCCGCCGGCGCGACGTACAGTGGATTGCCTTTCAGCGGCGGCGGATAGTCGCCGATGCGGTAGCCGTTCAACCACCCGCTCGTCACCTGCTTGAACGGCACCAGCACGAACGCGTGCAGCGTGACGGTGTCCTTCCCGCCGGGACCGTCCAGTTTCAACGCGTAGCTCCCCGGTCGCACCGGCGCCGTCCACCGCCACCTGCGCACGTCCAGGTGCTCGACGATGCCGTCCTTGGCGTCCAGCGCATAGTCGCCGGGCGGGCCGCCGACCGCGTCGATCGCCACCTTCGCGTCGGGCAGCACGAACATCGAGAAGTCGCGATACGCGGAGGTGACGTCGTGAAAGGCAATCGCAAACGATACGGTCCTCGTGTCGAACTTCGCCGCGCGGACGAGCGTCGATCCGGCGGCGAGCGCGAACGCGAACAGGAGCGCGCGGCGGCTCATGTCAGGGTGACGCGCGGGACGAGGCGTGCTGGCGTCGATCCGGAAATCATCCTTTTTCCTCCGGGGCACATTAATACGTTATCGGACTATTCCAAACCGGACATCGCCTTACACGATTTTCAAACCCTCATGCTTCGGCGCGCACGGCGGCTTGCCGATCCGGAAAGTGATGTCCGATGCAGGCGTCGTAGACCCAGCCGCCCACGATGCCGCCGATGCAGGGCGCGACGATCGGCACCCACCACCATCCGTTTCCGGCGCGGAAGACTTCGCTCCCCCATCCGGCGAGCGACGTGAAGAGCCGCGGACCGAAATCGCGAGCGGGATTGATCGCGTATCCGGAGTTGAACCCGAACGTTGCGCCAATGAGCACGACGAGCAGGCCGACGACGACCGGCGCCAGACCGGCGGGCGCGGGCGAGTTGCGGTTGTCGGTGATGGCGAAGATGACGGCGACGAGCAGCGCCGTGCCGACGATCTGATCGACGACGCCGCCGGGGAAGACGCTCAGGAACGGCTGCGGATACGTGGCCCAGATGCCGGCGGTCCCCTGCGGGCCGAGCACTTGCCGCGCGCCGCCGTCGAAGACGCCGAGCGCTTCGTGGTACGTCACGAACACGACGGCCGACGCCGCGAACGCGCCGGCGATCTGCGCGAACGAGTACGGCAGCACCTTGGACCACGGAAACCGCCGGTGCGCGGCGAGCGCCAGCGTCACCGCCGGGTTGAGATGCGCGCCGGTGACGCCCGCCGCCACATAACACCCCATCGTCACGGCGAGGCCCCACGCGATGTTGATCGAGAGATAGGTGCCGGCAGTCTGTTTGCTCAGCACGACCTGCGCGACGACGCCGACGCCGAACACGATCAGGGTGAAGGTGCCGAGGAATTCCGCCAGCAGCTCTCGTGTGATGTCTTTGCGCATGGCGTATTGTAGACTCCGTGGCTGGTCATCGCTCGTCGGTCGCTGGTCACTACGATGAGCACCTGACGACCAATGACGAAGACCGACGACTGACGACATGTATATTCTCGCTCTCGATCAGGGCACGACGAGCTCGCGCGCGATCGTCTTCGATCGCGACGGCGCGATTCGCGCGGTCGCGCAGAAGGAATTCACGCAGATCTTTCCGCAGGCGGGATGGGTCGAGCACGATCCGCAGGAAATCTGGGCGTCTCAGATCGGTGTCGCCTCCGAGGCATTGGGACGCGCGCGGCTCGCGCCCGGCGATATCGCGGCCATCGGCATCACGAATCAGCGCGAGACGACGATCGTGTGGGATCGTCGGACCGGCGAGCCGATCCACAACGCGATCGTCTGGCAGGATCGCCGCACCGCCGACTTCTGCGAGCGGCTGAAAGCCGCCGGCGCGACCGATGTCGTTCAATCGAAGACCGGCCTCCTCATCGACGCGTACTTTTCGGCCAGCAAGATTCGCTGGATCCTCGACAACGTTCCCGGCGCGCGGGCGCGGGCCGATGCGGGCAAGCTCGCGTTCGGAACCGTCGACACGTGGCTGATGTGGAAGCTGACGAGCGGGCGGCAGCACGTCACCGACGTCAGCAACGCGTCGCGCACGATGCTGTTCGACATCCACACGTGCGACTGGGACGCCGAGCTGCTGCGGCTGTTCGGCGTGCCCGCGAGCGTGCTGCCCGAAGTTCGATCGTCGAGCGAGGCGTACGGCAAAGCGTCGGACGCGCTCGCGGTGCAGGGCGTGCCCATCGCCGGCATCGCAGGCGATCAGCAGGCGGCGCTCTTCGGTCAGATGTGCCGTACACCCGGCATGTCCAAGAACACGTACGGCACCGGCTGCTTCCTGCTGCAGAACATCGGCAATACACCAACGCGCTCGCGCCAGAAGCTCGTGACGACGGTCGCGTGGAAGATCGGCAACCGGACGGATTACGCGCTCGAGGGCAGCGTGTTCATCGGCGGCGCGGTCGTTCAGTGGATTCGCGACGGACTCGGGTTCGTGCGGACGGCGCCGGAGATCGAGGCGCTCGCCGCTTCCGTTGCGGACAACGGCGGCGTCTACCTCGTGCCCGCATTCGCGGGCCTGGGGGCGCCGCACTGGGATCCGTACGCGCGCGGCACCATCGTCGGCATCACGCGCGGCACGACGTCCGGCCATCTGGCGCGGGCCGCGCTCGAGAGCATCGCGTATCAGGTGACCGATCTGCTCGACGCGATGCAGGCCGATTCCGGGATCGCGCTCACCGAGCTGCGCGTCGACGGCGGCGCGGCGACCAACGACACGCTGATGCAGTTCCAGGCCGATCTGCTCGGCGTGCCGGTGGTCCGTCCCGCCGTCACCGAAACGACGGCGCTCGGCGCCGCCTACCTGGCCGGCCTCGCGGTCGGCTACTGGCCGTCGCTCGATGCCATCACGGGTCAATGGCAGGTCGACCGCCGGTTCGAACCACAGATGACCCGATCGGCGGCGGCGGCGCTGCGCGAGCGGTGGGCCGCCGCCTTGCAAAGGTCGAAGGCGTGGGAATCGGCCGCCGGCTGACCGCTCTGCTGTTCGTCGCGAGCGCCGCCGTCTTCCTCTTGCCGGCGCGCGCGTCCGCTCAGCGCCTGTCGATTGACGGCGATCAGTTCGCGATCGACGGCTCGCGCCGCTTCCTGACGTTCATCACTTACTTCGATGGGATGAACGCGCTCGACGTCGCCGGCGATCTGCAGTTCCTGCGCGACGCCGGGTTCGACGGCGTGCGGCTCTGGCCCACGCGGGAACTGGTGCGCGCCGACGGCTCGCTCGACCCCGACGGCCTCTCGCGTCTGCAGTTCGTGCTCGACCGCGCGCGCGAGCGCCGCCTGCTCGTCGACGTCACGTTTACGGCCGAGCACGTCGCCGGCCTCGACGCCGCGCATTTCCAGACGGCGATTGTCGCGACCGCCCGCGCCCTGACCGCGTACGACAATATCCTCTTCGACATCCAGAACGAGCGCGACGTGTACGGGCCGTTCGGCCGGCCGCTCGCACAGCCCGACGTGGCGTCGATCGCCACCGCGATCAAAGCCGTCCACGCGCAGCGCATCGTCACCGCGTCGATCACGCCGAACCTGTCGGCCGACGCGGCCGCGAGGTTCACCGCCGACACCCGCCTCGACGTCACGGCGTACCACGACGACCGGGTGCCGAACTGGTACGAACGCGGACGTCTGCAGGCGATTGTCGACGCGATGAGAGCGAACGGCCGCCCGGCGTACTTGCAGGAGCCGACGCGATTTCCCTTTCCGTCAACCGATCGCGCCGATTATTTCATTCAGGCGCGCGCCAACGCGAAACAGGCCGGCGCCGCGGCGTGGTGCTTTCACACCGAGTTCGGCTTCGACTTGCGCCACGCGCATTTCCGCGATCTGCTCGCCTCACGAGTCGAGCCCGAGTGGAATTTCGTCACGTCGGTGCTGATGCGCGCCCGGCTCAGAACGAGCGACGGCGTGCACTATGTCGTCGCCGAAGCCGGCGGCGGATCCGCGGTGCTTGCCGATCGCGTGAATCCAGGCGAATGGGAAACGTTTGTCGTTGCCGCGCTCGACGGCGGTCCGCCGCTCGACCGCGATCGCGTGTCGCTTCGGACGAGCAACGGACGCTACCTTCAGGCGGCCGGCGGCGGCGGCAACGCGATGGCCGCTGCGGGCGCGGCCGAGGGGCCGTGGGAAACGTTCGTGATCGAGAACGGCAACGGCGGACCGGTTCGCGACGGCGACGTGATCAGGCTTCGTACGGCCATCGATCCGCCTTGGTATATGTCAGCCGATCGAGGCGGCGGGGGCGCCGTGAACGCGAACCGGCAATCGCCGGGTCCGTGGGAAACGTTCACGATTCTCGTGGTGAAGTAGTCGATCTCGACGTGATTGTGGCGGTCGAACGGGGCTATGCCTTTGGTTTCGGTTTCGGCGCGGGCGGTGTCGGTTTACCGGCGTCGGCCGCTTCGGCCAGCGCAAAGGGACCTGCCGTTTCGGCGTACCCGCCGAGGATCAACAACGAGCCCAGACGTGCGGACACCTCGTAGTTCTCACCGACCCTGAATCGACGTACATCGTATTCGTCGAATTCGTTCGGGTCCGGTTCGGCAGTGATCTTCACGCGCCAGACGATGCCGGATGTATGTTTTTCCGTCACGTGGACCTACGGTTGAGTTTGTCGAATACACGATTCTGGCAGAACTGCCATTGTTGGTAGCACTGAGCAATCGGGAGGCCGCAGTGCTGAATGCCGCGCGATGCCGTGTCATCGTCGTGCTCGTGTCCGTCGCGTCGTTGGTCGCCGGTGTGTTCGTCCGAACCCAGTCGAGCGACCAACGACCGATTCAGGCAGCGATGCGCTGGCGAGCGATCGGTCCGTACCGAGGCGGGCGGGCGAAATCCGTCACCGGCGTGCCGCGGCACTCGAATGTCTTCTACACCGGCTTCGTCAACGGCGGCGTCTGGATGACGAACGACTACGGCCGCACGTGGAAGCCGATTTTCGACGACCAGCCGACCGGATCGATCGGCGCCATCGCCGTTGCGCCGTCCGATCCCAATGTGATCTACGTCGGCAGCGGCGAAGGCATCGCGCGGCCCGACCTCTCCACCGGCGACGGCATCTACAAATCGACCGACGCGGGGAAGACGTGGACGCACCTCGGCCTTCGCGACGGCCAGCAGATTCCGTACATCGTCGTCGACCCGCGCGACGCCAATCGCCTGTTCGTTGCGGTGCTGGGCCATCCGTACGGGCCGAACGAAGAGCGCGGCGTCTTCCGATCGATCGACGGCGGACGAACGTTTCAGAAAGTGTTCTACAAGGACGAGAACACCGGCGCGTCGGACCTCGAGCTCGATCCGCGGAATCCCGACGTCGTCTACGCGTGTCTGTGGGAGACGCGTCAGGGTCCGTGGGAGAACGGCGCCTGGAACGGCACCAACGGCGGCATCTTCAAATCGACCGACGGCGGCACGACCTGGCGTCCGCTGACACGCGGTCTGCCGGAGGACGTCGTGCAGGCCGACGTCGCGATCGCGCCGAGCGAGCCGCGCCGCATCTACGCGTCGGTCGCGTCGCGGCAGGCGGTCGGCATCTATCGCTCTGACGACGCAGGCGACAGCTGGACGCGAATCACGACCGATGCGCGTCCTGCGGGCCGCATCGGCGGAGGCGATCTGCCGGTTCCGTTCGTCCACCCGAGAAATCCCGACACCGTCTTCATGGCCAGCGTCGTGACGTGGCGATCGATCGACGGCGGCAAGACGTGGAGCGGCATCCGCGGCGCGCCGGGAGGCGACGACTATCAGCGCGGCTGGATCAACCCTGACGATCCGGACATCATCGCGCTCGCGAGCGATCAGGGGACGATCATCAGCGTCAACGGCGGCGAGACGTGGAGCTCGTGGTACAACCAGCCGACGGCGCAGGTGTACCACGTCGCGGCAGACAACGCGTTTCCGTATCGGGTGTGCAGCGGTCAACAGGAGAGCGGTTCGGCGTGCGTCTCGAGCCGCGGCAACGACGGCGCCATCACGTTTCGCGAATGGCATCCGGTCGGCGTCGACGAGTACGGGTACGCGGCGCCCGATCCGCTGAGCCCCGAGATTATTTACGGCGGCCGTACGCCGACGCGCACCGATCGCCGGACCGGCCAGGTGCAGAACATCTCGCCGCTGCCGGGCGGACGCGGTAGCATCCGCACGCTGCGGACCGCACCGGTCCTCTTTTCCCCCGTCGATCCGCACGTGCTCTATTTCGCCGGCAACACGCTGTGGAAGACGTCGACCGGCGGCCGCAGCTGGACGCAAATCAGCCCGGATCTCTCCCGGAAGACGTTCGAGATTCCCGCCAACATCGGCAAGTTCCGCAACGAACCGACGGCGCAGCCGACCGAGCGCGGCGTCATCTATGCGGTGGCGCCGTCGCCGCTCGACATCAACCGCATCTGGGCCGGCACCGACGATGGATTGATTCACGTGACGACCGATGGCGGCGCGCACTGGGCCGACGTCACCCCCTCCGATCTGAAGCCGTTCGCGAAGGTGTCGATCATCGACGCCGGGCATTTCAGCGCGCTCGACGCGTACGCGGCGATCAACACGCTGCGCCTCGACGACCTGCGGCCGCACATCTACCGCACGCACGACGGCGGCAAGACGTGGACGCACGTCACGACCGGCATCCCCGACGGCGGCACGATCAACGTCGTCCGCGAGGATCCGAAGAAGAAGGGACTGCTCTACGCCGGCAGCGAGCGCGAAGTGTACGTGTCGTTCGACGATGGGGAGCACTGGCAGTCGCTGCGCCTCAACATGGCGCCAAGCTCGGTGCGCGATCTGATCGTGAAGGACGACGACTTGATCGCCGGCACGCACGGCCGCGGCTTCTGGATCCTCGACGACATCACGCCGCTCAGACAGATGGATCGGCTTCTGGCAGGGGCCGACCTGCGTGTCGGCCCTTCGGCGTCGGGGGGCGGACACGCCGGTCCGCCCCTACCTGCGGCGGACGTCGTCCTGTTCAAACCAAGGACCGCGTATCGCGTGCGCTGGAACATGAACACCGATACGCCGCTGCCTCCGGACGAAGCGATGGGGCCCAATCCTCCGGACGGCGCCATCGTTAATTACTCGCTGCAAGCGGCTTCGTCCCGTCCGGTGACGCTGGAAATTCTTGACTCGGCCGGAAAAAGCGTCCGCAGCTATTCCAGCGGCGATCGTCCGCAGCTTCCGGATTCATCTACGGCGCCAGTGCCGCTCTACTGGTATCGTCCGCCGCAGCTGCTGTCGGCGGAGGCCGGCATGCACCGGTTCGTGTGGGATCTCCATTACCAACCGGCGCCCGGCGGTGGCGGGCGTGGCGGCTTGCCGATTGCGGCGATCGCGCACGACACGGCGCCCGCGATCAACGCGCCGTGGGTCGCGACCGGCGCCTACACGGTCAAGCTCACGGTCGACGGCAGGAGCTACACGCAGCCGCTCACGGTGAAAATGGATCCGCGAGTGAAGACGCCGCCGCTCGGGCTGGCGCAGCAGTTCATACTGTCGAAGCAGATGTACGACGGCATGATCGAAGTGCAGAAGACGCTCGACGAGATCAAATCCCGAAGCGCAACGACGGCGGGTGGCGCGAGGCTTTCAGCCGAGCGGTCCGACGAGCTGACGCGCTCGTTCACCGCAATGAGCGGCGCGCTCGGGCAGCTGATGAACATCCTGCAGCAGGCGGATGTGACGCCGACGACACAGCTCGTGACGGCGGTCAGCGAGCGCCGCGCCGCGCTGACCAGGCTCCTCGCCGAGTGGAACGCGCTGAAGAGAGACGTGACGCGATAAGCGATGTGGATTGTGATTGCGGTCGCCGGCGGCATTCTCGCGCTCGCGCACACGGCGCCGGTACCGTTTCTCTTCGACTTCATCGCCGGCGGACGATCGGCGTGGCACATGCCTAAGCGAACGCCGGCGACGGTCTACCTCACGTTCGACGACGGTCCGAACCCTGCGACGACGCCCGATCTGCTCGACGTGCTGGCGCGCGAACGGGTGCGCGCCACGTTCTTTCTAATCGATCGGCACATCACCGATCGCACGGCGCCAATCGTCCGGCGCATATTCGCCGACGGGCACGCCGTCGCGCTTCACTCGCACACCCGCGCCTACATGCTGATGTCGCCCGAACACTTCGCGCAGACACTGACGGCGGCGGCCGCGCATATCGAGCAGGTGGCGGGCCGGCCGCCATGCCGCGCGTTCCGGCCGCATGCGGGATGGCGCAGCTGGCCGATGTACGCGGGCCTCAAGCGGATCGATCACCGGATGGTCGGCTGGGGCTGGATGTTGTGGGACTGGAACTGGTTCCGCGAGCGCACCGCCGATTCGGTCGTGACGCGGCTTCGCTCCCGCGCCGGCAACGGCGACATCATCGTCATGCACGACGGCGACGAATCGGAACCGTTCAAGGATCAACGGCACACGGTCGACGCGACGGCGCGTCTGATCCCGGAGCTGCGCGCAAGAGGGTTCGAGTTCGGGACGATTTGCGATCCCGCAGAGCAGTAGACAATCGTCACGATGGATTTTGGCGATGTCGTTATCGGCGGCGACGTTCTGTTCTAGATACGCGCGAGCGGTTTACGCCGCGAGCGCGTCTGCGCGTGGGGGTGCGGCCCCACGCGGCAAAAAAGCTCGGAGGTGCGCTGTGCGAAGACGGCTGGCCCCGCTCACGATCCTGTTCCTCGCGGCCGCGACGCTTGCGGCCGAGCAGACGCGATCCGCGTTCGCGCCCGAAGGGACGCCGATCTCGCTCGGCCTCGCGGGATACGCCAAGGTGCTCTGCTCCGCGGTCTTCGTCTCGGGTCGCGATCCGGCGGAAGCCTTCAGGAACAGCGGCTATTTCCTCTTCCCCGAGGACCAGAGATCCGGCGTCACCTATGACGTCGATCGCGAGCAGAAGCTCGTGAAGATGTCGCACGGCGCCGTCACGCGGACCGCGAAGTACTACGGCGATCAGGGCTGTATCATCCATCCCGAGGATCACGACGGCATCTACTTCACGCCGGTGCGCGTCGTCACGTCGCTGCCATCCGCCGACATGCAGCCGTGGCCGATGGGCGACAACTGGCGCGACAAGCCGATGCCGCGCGACATCGATCGCGCGCATCTGGACCGCGCCGTCGATCTCGCGTTCGAGGATCCCGATGCGCTGACCGCCGCGTTCCTCGTCCTCTACAAGGGGGACATCATCGCCGAGCGCTACATGCCCGGCGTCAATCGCAACACGCAGCTCGAAAGCTGGTCGATGGGCAAGAGCCTCACCGCGACGCTCTTCGCGCTGCTGGTGAAGGACGGATTGTTCCGCGTCGATGACCCGGTACCCGTACCTGACTGGCACAAGCCGGGCGATCCGCGCGGCGCAATTCGCATCGCCGACCTGCTCCACATGAGCAGCGGGCTGCGGTTCATCGCCGGACAGGATCCCGACTACACGCCCGACAAGGGCTATCCCGATCACACGCTGATCTATACCGGCGCCATCGACGCGTTCGCGCATTCGATGACGCGGCCGCTGCAGTTTCCGCCGAACACCGAAGGGCGCTACCGCAATTCCGATCCGCTGATGGTCGGCTATCTGATCAAGCAGGCGGTCACCAAACGCGGCGAGGACTACCTGACGTTTCCGCAGCGCGCGCTCTTCGATCGCATCGGCATCCGGAAGCAGGTGCTCGAAACGGATCCGTACGGCAATTTCCTGCTCACGGGCTACGACTACGGCACGGCGCGCAACTGGGCGCGCATCGGGCAGTTGTACCTGCAGGACGGGATGTGGCAGGGGAAGCGGCTGCTGCCCGACGGGTGGGCGAAATTCGTCAGCACGCCGGCGCCGGCATGGACGCGTCCGGTGTACGGCGGATTGTTCTGGGTGAACGGCGACGGCGGCCTGCCGATCCCGAAGTCCGCGTACTACGCGAACGGCGCCGGCGGGCAGCGCACCTTCATCATTCCCACCCACGACCTCGTCGTCGTGCGCATGGGTCACTATCGTGGCGATCGAGCGGGCATGCGCGCGTTGAACGGCGCGCTCGCCGAGCTGATGAAAGCAGTACCCGCGATTCACTGAACGCACCTCCTCTGTATACGGGGCATGTCAATTGCACGCGCGCCGGGCCGTTAACCGCGGGACATCGCCTCGAAAGGAGGACTGCGTGATGAACAACGTCGTACGGAGAGTGGCTTGGGTGGCATCAATGGCATCGGTGTTTGCGCTCGTCGGAACAAACGCCACGGCGGCGCAACCAGCTCTGACACTGCAGGCGTCGGGAACGTTCGCCAACAACGGATCGTTCGCTGGAACAGTGACGATCAATCGATTCGAACAGCGAGGCAACCAGATCGTGGCGATCGGTTTTGTGCAAGGCACACTGACTCGGCCGAACCGTGTGATCGGAACCGCGTTCGCTGGAGAGGTAACTTTGCCTGTCAGCGTGACTACAGGCGGCGTCGTCCTTGCCGACAACCGAGCCGTGGGCGCATCAGAGGTTCGCCTGCTTCGCTGGTCGGCTGATGAGTCGCGACGATTTCGAATGTTTGCTGTTCAGGCGACAGGATGCACGCCTGTTCAGATCGGCATTGGCGCAACGAACGTCAACCTTCTGGGTGTGCAGGTGGCACTCGATCCTGTCGGTATCACGGCAACCGGCCAGGCCGGCACGCCGCTGGGCGATCTGGTGTGCGCCGCAGCCAACCTGCTGGGCAACGTCGCTGGTCTCGTGAATCTGTTGAACAGCCTGCTCGGAACGCTGACCGGATTGGTTGGTGGAATCGTTTAACGGGTACGAGACTTACGGCTGCGTTCGCTCGGTCTTGAGATCGATCCCCAGTTGCTGGCACTTCTTGTACAAATGACTGCGCTCGAGTCCGAGCGCTCGCGCGGTTTCGGTGACGCGATGGCCGTGCGCCGCCAGCTCCTGCAGCACGACGTCGCGCTCGAACGTGGCGACGCGATTCGCGAGCGTGCCCGATCCGGCTTCTCCTGACGTGCTCGGCCGGCGGCCCGGAAGCACCTGCCGCACCGTCGCGGCGTCGATCGCGTCGCCGGTCAGGAGCAGCAGTCGCTCGACGATGTTGCGCAGCTCGCGGACGTTGCCGGGCCACGTGTAGCGAGCGAGCTCCTGTAGCAATTGAGAGCGGGGGAAACGCGTGTCACGCGGCGCACACTGTGTGCGGCGTGACACGCACCCAATTCTTCTAGCGGCTGGTTCGTTCCGGTACGTTCAGCTCTTTCAGCTTCGCGACGATGTCCTGACCCGACGACGCGGGCTTGACGGCTTTATCGATCGCCGCTATCTTGCCGCTGGGATCGATGTAGAACGTCCAGCGTCGCGCGAACTGGCGATCGGGCGGCGCGTCGGGCGCGATGACGCCGTACGCCATCGCGACTTTCTTGTCGGGATTGGCGATCATCGGAAAATCGGCGTGCTCTTTTTCAGCGAAGGCCTTGTTGTCCTCGAGCGTGTCGACGCTAATCATGAAGTACTGGGTGTCGAACTTTCTGATGAGCGACCCGCTCTCACGGAGCGAGTTGCATTCCGCCGTTCAACCGGCGGTGAACGCTTTCGGGAACCAGGCGAGCACGACCCAATGCCCTTTCAGATTGCTGAGGGTGTAGGTCTTGCCGTCGGTCGCCGGCAGCGTGAAGTCGGGTGCGGGATCGCCGACTTTGAGCTCCGCCGGCTGGGATGCGGCCGAGCCCGCGAGCAGCCCGCACGCAGCCAGCGTGAGCGGGAGCAGCCGGAACGCCTTCTTCATCGTGCCTCCTGACCGCACACGATAGCACAGCCTAGGCACGCTTTTCGCAGTCTCGATTCTTCCATGGCAAAGGCGCTCGTCATTCTCCTCACGGTGGCGGTTCTGCTTGCGGCGGCCATCGGCTGCAACGACGACTCCCCGTCCAACCCGACACCGACTCCAACGGCGACGGGTACCAACGTCGGCGGCACGTGGACCGGATCGATCACAGTCGCGGGTCAAACGGCGCGCATGACCTGGACGCTGAGTCAGTCCAACACGACGGTGACGGGACCGGCTGTCATCAATCTCGCAACCGGAACCGTTTTGTTGAACGGTTCTCTGAACGGCACCATGACCGGCAACACTCTCGCGTTTACCATCTCGGTGGCTCCGGGCGGTATCCCGGCGCAACCGACCTGCGTCGGTCAAATGACGGGGACGATGACCGCGACCATCGGCGCGACCTCGACGCTGACGGGGCCGATGACCGTGTCGTCGAGCACCTGCGTCGTACCGATTACGAACGCCACGATGACTTTGACGAGATCATAGATGCTGGTTGCTGGTGCTGGTTGCTCCCACATCTTCTTTATTCCAGCTCCTGCAGCGTTCGTCCCTGATCAATCCGCTGTTTGATCGTCACGAGGAATCTGGATGCCGGCTCGTCGTCGTACCCGGCCGACTTGAACGCCTCGGACCACTGCCGGTCGGTCAGGCGCGAGAGGCGATCGCACGCCCACTTCACGTCGTCGGCCGTGATGCGCTCCAGATACAGCTCCTGATGCCGGCCGTGGTAGCTGAATTCGACCAGCCCGTTTTCATGAAGGCGCTTGATGAACCGCAGCTTGCCGAACAGATCGGGATCGTTGCGCTTCGGATCGAGACGCGCGGTCTCGCCGAGCGCCGTTCCGAGATCGCGCACGACGTACCACCGTTCTTTCTTGGCGCCGTCGCGGTACTCGAACAGCGAATTGTTCGAGTTCTTCAGATCGGAACTGTTGAACAGCAGCAGAATCACGAGCAGCCCCTGATAGGGTTTCGTGCCGACGAACGGATTGCGCTGCCACGACCAGTCGCCGAGCTCCTTCAGCTCCGGCACCTTGGGACGGAAGCGCGCTCCCGGAAATTTCGGATGCGTACCTCTCGCGTCGCGAAGCGCAAACGCGTCGACGTAATAGACTGGCGGCTGGTGATAGCCGACCGCAGACAAGATGCGCGAGAGGAACACTTCGACGTGCCCTTCGTCGCCGAACTTGACGCTCCACTCGCGCCCATCCGCATCCTTGACGTCGAAGCCAGGGCTGACGCCGTGGCTTTTCGGTCGCGAGAACGTGAAGGTCTCCTGCGCATTCGGCGCGTATTCGCGTCCCCACGGACCGTAGATCATGTCGCGCGATTCAGGATCGCGTGGTTCCTCCCACAGCTCCGCCATCCGCTTCTGCGCGTCCGCGCGTGGCATCGTCGAACCGATGCTTGGCGTGCAAAACGGTATGTAAGTGGCGAAGATCGCGGACGCGGCAAGCGGAGCGACGCGTGTCACAACTTGTGCCGTGCAAAAGCCGGACCGTAACCTTACTGTTGAGGTGTTCGTGAAGAAGCTGATGGTGTTCGTGTTGGTCGTTGCTGCGGTTGTTATTCGACCGAAGGCGGACGCCACGTACGACCCAACGCTGTTCCAGGAGATGCGCTGGCGGCACATCGGACCGTTTCGCGGCGGACGGACCGTCGGCGCCGCCGGCGTCGCGCAGCAGCCGAACGTGTTCTACATCGGCGTCAACAACGGCGGCGTCTGGAAGACGACCGATTACGGCTTGACGTGGACGCCGATCTTCGACGATCAGCCGACGCAGTCGATCGGCGCGGTGGCTGTCGCGCCGTCCGATCCAAATGTCGTCTACGTCGGCAGCGGCGAAGGGCTGCAGCGTCCGGATCTCTCCGTGGGCGACGGCATCTACAAATCGACCGATGCGGGCAGAACGTGGACGCATCTCGGCCTTCGAGAGGCGCGTCAGATCGGCACGCTGATCGTCGATCCGCGCGATCCCAATCGCCTGTTCGTCGCGGCGCTCGGCCATCCGTACGGCCCCAACGGCGAGCGCGGCGTCTTCCGTTCGGTCGATGGCGGACGAACGTGGCAGAGGGTGCTCTACAAGGACGAAAACACCGGCGCCATCGACGTCGCCTTCGATCCGGCGAACGCGCAAATCGTCTATGCGGCGCTCTGGGCGGCGCGGCAGGCGCCGTGGGAATACAACAACGCGTACACCGGCGCGACGAGCGGCTTGTTCAAGTCGATCGACGGCGGCGACACGTGGCAGCCGCTCACTCGCGGTCTGCCGACCGTGGCGCAGGGTCTCAGCCGCGTCGGCATCGGCATCGCACCGAGCAACCCGCGCCGCATCTACGCCTGGGTGACCGCATCGCGTGAGGCCGCCGGCATCTATCGGTCCGACGACGCCGGCGAGAGCTGGACGCGCGTGAACGACGAGGCGCGCGTGTGGGGGCGCGGCGACGACTTCGCGAACGTCCGCGTCGACCCGGGCAATCCGGACATCGTGTACGCGGCGAACACGTCGACCTACAAATCGATCGACGGCGGCCGCACGTTCAGCGGCTTCAAAGGCGCTCCGGGCGGAGACGACTACCACACGATCTGGATCAACCCGGCGAACGCGGCCATCATGCTGATCGCGTCCGATCAGGGCGCGACCATCACAGTCAACGGCGGACAGACATGGAGCCTCTGGTACAACCAGCCGACGGCGCAGATGTTCCACGTGACCGCCGATAACCGCTTTCCCTACTGGTTGTACGGCGGCCAGCAGGAAAGCGGATCGGCCGGCGTCGCGAGCCGCAGCGACTACGGCGAAATCTCGTTTCGTGAATGGCACCCGGTCGGCGTCGAGGAGTACGGCTACGCGGCGCCCGACCCGCTGCATCCCGGCGTCGTTTTCGGCGGCAAGGTGACGCGGTACGACGAGCGCACCGGCGATGTGCAGAACGTTGGCCCCGTCGTCATACGCGACGAAAACGATCGATTCGATCGCACGGCGCCGATCATCTTCTCCCCTGTCGATCCGCATGTGCTGTTCTTCGCGTCGCAGCGGCTCTACAAGACGATCAATGGCGGGCGCAGCTGGACGATCGTCAGCGGCGATCTGACGCGCGCGAATCCGGGCGTCCCGCGTTCGCTCGGCATTTACACCGCCGACGCATCGAAGAGCGCGCACCGCGGCGTCATCTACGCGATCGGACCGTCGCCGAAGGACGTGAATCTGATCTGGGTCGGATCCGACGATGGGCTCGTGCACGCGACGCGAGACGGCGGCGCGCACTGGACCGACGTCACGCCAAAGGAACTGACGGCGTGGAGCAAGGTGACGCAGATCGATCCGTCGCATTTCGATCCGAACACCGCGTACGTGTCGGTGTCGCGGTTCCGCGTCGACGAACTGACGCCGCTCGTCTTCCGCACGCATGACGGTGGGACGACGTGGACGAAGATCACCCACGGGATGGCGGACAACGCGCCGGTCAACGTCGTGCGCGAGGATCCGATCGTCAAAGGTCTGTTGTTCGCGGGCACCGAGCGCGACGTGTACGTGTCGTTCGACGACGGCGACAGGTGGCAGCCGCTCACGTTGAACCTCCCGCACTCGTCGGTGCGCGACCTTGTCGTCCACGGCGACGATCTCGCGATTGCCACGCACGGCCGAGGATTCTGGATTCTCGACGACATCACGCCGCTGCGGCAGTTGAATCGCGGCCCTGAAATGGCCGCGCCGCCGAGCGGCGTGGCGGACAATGGGCGCCTTTCGAATCGTGGGGCGGGCCTTTCAGCCCCGCCTATCCTGTTCAAGCCACAGATCGCCTATCGTCTTCGCCGCAATCAGAACACCGACACGCCGCTGCCGCCCGAAGTCCCCGCTGGTCAGAACCCGCCAGACGGCGCCATCATCAATTACTATCTGCCGACGGACGCGGCCGGGCCCGTCACCTTGGAGATTCTGTCTGGCAGCGCGAGCCTTTCAGGCGCTGGTACCGCGAGCCGTTCGGGCGAGCGTTCGAGCCTGGTGCGCCGGTACTCCAGCGACGATCGGCCGGAGCCGCTGAACGAAAAAGAGCTGACCGTACCGACCTACTGGATCCGGCCGCCGCGTGTCGTCGCATCGTCTAAAGGCATGCACCGCTTCGTGTGGGACTATCGATATCCGCCGCCGGAGGCGTTTCAGCGGGATCTTCCGATCTCGGCGATCTATCTCGACACGCCGCGCGAGCCGCTGGGTGTGCTCGCGCCGCCTGGAACCTACGTCGTGAAGCTGACGGTCGGCGGCCGGTCGTTCACGGAACCGCTGACGCTGAAAATGGATCCGCGCGCCTCGATCGCCGTCGCCGGCCTGATGCGGCAGTTCATGCTGGCGACGAAGATTGTCGACATGATGCATCGCAGCTACGTCGCGAAGCTCACGGATCTCAACAACGACCTCGCGACGGCGCTCGACGTCGTCGAAGCCGCCGATCGCGCGCCGACGATCCAGGCCGCCACTGCCGTCGCCAATCTCGAACGGCGGCTCAATACGGCGCTGCGACGGAGGCACTAGCGCCTGCGGCCATGCCCGCCCGCAACGCGTTCTTCAGCGTTGCGGGTAAGGCATCAGCGAGCGGGGGCAGCCTTGAGCCAACGCGTGGGGGTGGGGCCCCGCGCGGGCAAGGAATGCGCCCCGCGAGAAAGTAAACAATGCTCAAATCCGCTTCAATTCTGTTGCTGTCGGCCGCGCCGGCCTTCGCCGCGGGGCGTGCGATCACCACCGACGATCTGCTGTCGCTCGCGCGGATCAGCGAGCCGCAACTGTCGCCCGACGGCGCGCGCGTCGTCTACACCGTTGGCGTGCCCGACATGAACGCGAACCGCGTGGCGCGCAATCTCTGGATTGCGTCAATGAATGGCGGCGAATCGAAGGCGCTCACGTCGACCGGCAGAGACGGCGGCGCGCGCTGGTCGCCGGACGGACGCCGCATCGCGTTCGTCTCGTCGCGCGACGGCGCCGCGCAGATCTACGTCATGTCGATCGACGCGCCGGGCGAGGCGAAGAAGATTACCGACGTCTCCTTCGGCGCCGACAACGTCGTGTGGGCGCCTGACGGCCGCTCGATCGCGTTCACCTCCGAGGTGTATCCCGACTGCCGCGACGAGGCGTGCAACACGCGGCGCGACAAGGAGCGCGAAGAAAATCCGGTGCGCGCGCGCGTGTACGAGCGGCTGCTCTTCCGCCACTGGACGTCGTGGAGCGAAGGCAAGCGAAATCATCTCTTCGTCGTTCCTGCCGATGGCGGCCGCGCGCGCGATCTCCTGCCGGGCGCCGACTTCGACGTGCCGCCGCGCGAGCGCGAAGGGCCGCATCCGATCGCCTTTGCACCCGACAGCCGCACGATCTGTTACATCGCGATCACCGATGCCGTGGAGGCGACCAGCACGAACGCCGATCTGTTCGAGATCGACGCCAACGGCGGCCAACCGAAGCGGCTCACCACGAGTCCGGGATTCGACGGCGCGCCGGCGTACTCGCCGGATGGCACGCGCATCGCGTACCGCTCGCAGGCGCGCGCAGGCTACGAGTCGGACAAATGGCGACTGATGGTCTACGACCGTATGTCGGGAAAGTCGACGAACCTCACCGACGCGTTCGATCGCAGCGCCGACACGCCGCTGTGGTCTTCCGACGGCGCGTCGATCTACTTCAACGCGGAAGATCGCGGCGAGATGCCGTTATTCGTGATCCCGGCGGCCGGGGGCGCGCCTCGTGCCGTGACGCCGAACACCTTCAACGGCGAATTCGACGTCCGCGGCAACGCGGTCGTCGTCGCGCGCAGCAGCCTCGCGTCGCCGGTGGAGCTCTTCGCGCTCGGCGCGGCCGGACCGTCGTCGGACCACGGCCAGGCCGAGGAGAGAGCGCTGACGCGGCACAACGCGCAGCTGCTCGGTCAGCTCGAGCTCGCGAAGCCGGAATCGTTCACGTTCCGCGGCGCCGGCGGCGTGGACGTTCAGGGATTTCTCCTGCGGCCTCCGGCGTTCGACGCGGCGAAGAAGTATCCGGTCGTCATGCTGCTGCACGGCGGCCCGCAAACGATGTGGGGCGACACCTGGAGCTATCGCTGGAACGCGCAGACGTTCGCATCACCGGGGTACGTCGTCGTGATGATCAACCGGCGCGGATCGACCGGCTTCGGACAGAAGTTCACCGACGACATCGCGAATGACTGGGGCGGCAAGGCCTTCACCGACGTGATGAGCGGGCTCGAAGCAGTGCTCGGCAAGTACTCGTTCACCGATCGACAGCGCGTCGCCGCTGCCGGCGCGTCGTACGGCGGGTATCTGATCGACTGGCTCGAGTCGCAGGCGAAAGGCCGATTCCGCGCGCTGGTGTCTCACGCCGGCGTGTACGATCTGTCGAGCATGTACGGCGCGACCGAGGAGCTCTGGTTCCCCGAGCACGAGTTCAGCGGCACGCCGTGGACCAACGAAGCGAGCTACGACAAATGGTCGCCGAGCACGTACGTCCTCGAGTTCGGCAAGTACAAGACGCCGACGCTCGTGGTGGCCGGCGAGCAGGATTTCCGCGTTCCGTACACGCAGGGCCTCGAGTTCTTCACGGCGCTCCAGCGTCAGGGCGTGCCGTCGAAGCTCGTGCTCTTCCCGGACGAAGGCCACTGGATTCTGAAACCGAAGAACAGCAGCTTCTGGTACAGCGAGGTGCTCGGATGGCTCAAGGCAAGTCTTCAGTAGGCATCGTACCGCCGTCTTCACAGCCGACGAGGTGACGCGCATCGCGGATATGATGCGTGCGCCATGGCCGTACCCATCCCCGTCGCCGCTGCGCCGCGGCGCGCGCCGGCCGAACCCTGGTACCGTGAAGTCACCCGCGAACAGTGGAAGGCGTTCGTCGCCGCCTATCTTGGCTGGGTGCTGGACGGTTTCGACTTCACGATTCTCACGTTTCTGCTCGTCGACATTCAGCGGAGCTTCACCGTCAGCGCCGCTCTCGCCGGCGCGCTCGGGACCATCACGCTGATCTTCCGCGTGGCCGGCGGCATCGGCGCCGGCACGGCGGCGGATCGCTGGGGCCGCAAGGGTCCGCTGATGTTCTCGATCCTCTGGTACTCGATGTTCGCGTTCTTCAGCGGCTTCGCGACGTCGTTCCGGATGCTGTTCGCGCTGCGCGCGCTGTTCGGCATCGGCATGGGCGGCGTGTGGGCCGCCGGCATGCCGCTGACGCTCGAGCACTGGCCGGCGCATCTGCGCGGCACGGCGTCGGGCATGATGCAGAGCGGCTACTCGCTCGGATTCCTGCTGTCCTCGCTCGTGTTTCAGCTCGCCTATCCGCTCGTCAATCGATCGAATGCGGGCTGGCGCGTCATGTTCTGGATCGGCGTGCTGCCGGCCTTCCTCGTGCTGTTCATCATAAAAGGGGTGTCGGAGAGCCCCGTGTGGCTCGAACGCCAGCGCCATCTCCGCAGCCGCCAGCAGCGCGATCGCCTGTCGCTCATCGGCCTGTTCGCGCCCGACGTCGTGAGGACGACGATTCACACGTCGATCCTCATGGGCGCGTTTCTCTTCATGTACCACTCGATCACGTTCTGGTATCCGACGCTGCTCGGACGGATGCAGCGGCCAGCGCTGCCGTACATGCTCGCGCTGAACTTCGGCGCGGTCACCGGCGCCGTCGCCGTCGGGCGGCTGTCGGAAGGCGCGCTCGGCCGCCGAGGCGCGGCGACCGTTTCGACGCTCGTCGGCATCCTCACCATTCCGATCTACGTCTGGACCGGCAACAGTCTGCTGTTGTGGACGGGCGCGCTGCTGATGGGATTCTTCGGCGCCGGCAACTTCGGCGTCGTCCCCGCGTATCTGAACGAACGCTTCCCGACGGTCGTCCGCGCGGCCGGCGCCGGGTTCGCGTACCACGTCGGCGCCGGCATCGGCTCGCTGACGCCGGCGCTCGTCGGACGACTCCAGGATCTCGGCTTCACGCTCCCGTACGCGATGACGATCTGCATCGCCGCCTCCGGCGCGCTCGTCATGCTGCTGATGTGGGTCGGCCCCGAGACGCGCGGCCGCGAGTTCCGGGCAGTCGAGGACAAGAGACAGATGACATAATTCGGCGCGATGACGTATCCAGTGACGGTGCGCGTCGAGCCGGCGCTCGCCAACCGCAACAGGCTCACCGTCGGATTCCGGCTGCTGCTCGCGATCCCGCACCTGATCCTCGTCGGCGGCATCGGAATCGTCACGCTCAAGAGCGGCCGCGGCGATGCGACCACGTTCGGCGGCGAGACCGGCGTCCTCGGCATCGCCGCCTACCTGCTCGCGATCGTGAGCTGGATCCTCATCGTGATCGGACGGAACCATCCGCCGGGCATCCGCGAGTTCACGCGCTTTTACATGCGGTGGCGCGTGCGCGCGCTGTCCTACCTGATGCTGCTCGAGGACGACTACCCGCCGTTCGGCGACGCGCCGTATCCCTCGTCGGTCGAAATCGTGGATCCAGCGCTGCCGCGCAATCGCGTGACGGTCGGCTTCAGGATCTTTCTCGCGATCCCGCATTTCATCGCGCTGTTCTTCGTGGTGTTCGCGTGGTGGGTGACGGCGATCGTCGCGTGGGTCGCGATTCTGATCACCGGCGCCTATCCGGGTGGACTGTATGAGTTCGGCGTCGGTGCGCTGCGCTGGCTGCTGCGCGTCGAAGCGTACGTGCTGCTGCTCGTCGACGACTATCCGCCCTTCTCACTCACCTGACGGCATCGTGCAGAGCGGACCTGGGCACACGACGTACGGGCAAACGTGGATGCGCCGGGCGGGCGCGCCACGGCCAGCGTCACCGATCCCATTACGCCCTGATAGACAGGCGTGCGGTCGCGGACAGTTGAAACGTCGATGGCGTGAGCGACGTGGTGGCGATGATGATTGCCGTCGCCGCCGGCGCCGCTGACGCCGGCGCCGACGTGGCCGGCGTCGGGCCGCTGAGGCTTTGCGCACCGGTGCCGGCGCACGCCGTCAGACCGACCGCGGCAAGAAACGGTAACGCACGACACATCCGGACCACTGAACAGGAGCTCGCGATCCGCGCCGTCCCCGGCGCGGGCCGCGGACGCATCGCCGGCCAGCTCCTCGCCGAATCGATGCTGCTGTCGATGATCGGCGGCGCTGCAGGCATCGCGGTCGCGTACGCGCTCCCGCACGGTCTCGTCGCGCTCGACCCGCTGAAGATCGCGCGCGTCGGCGACGTCGCGATCGACGGCCGCGTTCTCGCATTCACCGCAGCCGTTGCCTTCGTGACCGGCGTCCTCTTCGGCACGGTGCCCGCGCTCCACGCATCGCGGCTCGAGCTGCAGCCGGCGCTCAAGGAGGGCGGCCGCCATTCGCCCGGGGGCACGGGCTGGCTGCGCCGCGTCCTCCTTATCGGCGAAGTCGCCGCGTCGGTCGTCCTCGTCGCGGCGGCCATGCTGCTCTCGCGCAGCTTCGCGCGTCTGCTCGACGTCGACGCGGGGTTCAATCCCGCGCACGTGCTCACGCTGCGCACATCGCTGCCGGAGGCGAACTATCCCGATGCCGCGGCGATGGCGAGGGCGTACTCCGACGTGGGCCGACGCCTGCGCGAATCGCCCGGCGTCACCGCAGCCGGCGCCGTCACCGGCCTGCCGCTCGCGAGCACGCGCGGCGACTGGAGCATCGTGCTCGAAGGCGATCCGCCGACAGGGCGGTTGAATCGAGCCGCGGACTGGCAGGTCGTGACACCGGGATATTTCGAGGCGCTCGGCACGCCGCTGCGCGCCGGGCGCACGTTCGCCGACGCGGACCGCGCCGACACGCTTCGGGTCATCGTCATCAACGACACGATGGCGCGACGCTTCTGGCCCGGCCGAAATCCGCTGGGTCGGCGCCTGACGATGGGGCGGAACGATCGGTGGATCACCGTCGTGGGCGTCGTCGGCGACGTGCGTCATCGCGGGCTCGCCGAACCGGCACGGGCGGAGATGTACCGTCCCCACACACAGTTCCGCTACGGCGACACGACCGGTCCCGCGGTGTCGACGATGACGTTTGTGGTGCGCATGGTTGCCGATCCGCTCGCGGCGACGAGCTACGCGCGCGCGGCCATCGCCGCGGTCGATCCCGGCCTCGGCATCTCGGACGTCGCGACGATGAATCAGGTCGTGGCCGACGCGACATCCGATCGGCAGCTGAACATGCTGCTTTTCCTGCTGCTCGGCGGTCTGGCGCTCGTGCTCGCCACGGTCGGCGTCTACGGCGTCGTCGCGTATTCGGTGACGCAGAGGACGCACGAGATCGGCGTCCGCATGGCGATTGGCGCGCGGTCGCGCGACGTGGCGCGCATGGTGCTCGGCGACGGAGGGCGCATGGCGGTTGCCGGCGTCGCCATCGGATCGGTGATTGCGCTCGCCGGGGCGCGGCTGATTCGCGGTCTGCTGTTCGAGGTGAGCGCCACCGATCCGCTCACGTTCGCGGTCGTCGGCGGCGGACTTCTGGTCCTCACGCTGCTGGCGAGCTACGTGCCCGCACGCCGCGCAACGCGCGTGGATCCGATGATCGCTCTGCGCGGGGCATGAACAATTCCAAGGCTGAAGTTCGAAGCGTGATGATCATTTCACCGACACTCCCGCGCCAATAATCAGGAGCGTCGCCCGGGGACTGCCGGGGAACCCGAAATACGGCGTGCCCGGGTCGATCGCGTAGAACCGCACGTCGAAGCTGAACGCGAGATGCTTCTTCGCGAACCATCGCGCGCCGCCGCCGTAGTTGATGGTGCGCAGCCTCTCCGAGTCCGACGGGAACGGCGTCCGCCCTTCCGGCACGATCGACCAGGTCGATTGTCCGATTCCGCCGCTGATGTAGCTCCAGCCCGTGCCGCTGCCGAAATTGAACGAGAGCTGCGGCGCGATCGAACGAAACTCCTCGGTGGCAGCCCGCACGTTCTGCGTCCCTTCGGCGGGCGTCTGTCGCGCGCGGCTCGACGCGACCTCGCCGCCGACGCCGAACGTAATCGCCCTCCACTTGAACAGATAGATGTGCACGCCCGCCTGAACGCCGAGGCCGGTGCCGGGCAGCTCCGCGAGCATCATGTTCCGGCTCTCGGCGAGCTGGAGATCGCCAGGAAAGCGCGGCACGGTCGCGTGAAGATCGATGACGAACGGTCCGATTTTCGGCGGCGGCTCCTGGGCGAACGCGGGAACAGCGAGGGGCAGCAGGCAGAGGACAGCAGCGACGCGCATTCGAGCGATCACATTGTACTTGTCAGCGAGCGGCCGCCGCTCGACCTCCAAGCGACTGACGCAGGCGTTCCTGCAGATCCTCGACGACGACGCGGCGCGATACGTCGCGCGTGCGGCGCGCCGCGAGATCTCCATTTCGGCATTCGTCCAGGTCGGCTATCGATCGACGCGTGAGCGAGTAGCACACACGCTCGGCGCCCCGCGATGCGAATAGATGATGCGAGTCGAGCCAGTCGCCGTACGGACGGACGACAGGCGCATCATCCGGCGCTCCGAGCAGGTTGCGCCCCACGTACGGCAGCGATCCCGCGTCGATGCCGAGGAGACCAAGAATCGTCGGCGCGAAATCGGTCTGACCGGCCGGCATCGTCCGCTCGCCGCGCAGGTCTGGCGCCGTTGCACGCGTGGGCAGCCTGACGAACCACGGCACACGATCGTTGAGCGTCCACGACACGTCGTCGCCGCCGACGCGCATCGCAGCCGCGACTTCGTCGGTTCGGGCGAAGCCGGCATCGTGATCGCCGAACACGACGACGACGCTGTGATCGAGCAGACCGTCGCGCGCGAGCGCAGCGGTGAAATCGTCGAGCGCCCGGTCGAAGAAGCGCATCGTGTGGAGGTAATTGCCGAACGACGTTCCCTCGAGCGGACCGAGCGGAAGCGTCTTGTGCTGGGCTGGAAAGTCGGCGAACGGATGGTGCAGCGACAGCGTGATCATCCACGCCGCGAACGGCCGCGGCAGGCGCTCGAGGCGCGGCACCATCTGCTGGAGGAAATCGCGATCGTTCAGTCCCCATCCGATCTGTTCCGTCATCTGAAAGTCGCTCTCGAACAAGCTCCGGTCGAATCCGTACGCGGGGTGCGTTACGCGCCGGTTCCAGAAGCCCGGCTCGAAGGGAACGGCCGACAGCGTCGCGTAGCCGTGCTCGCGAAGGATGCGCGGCAGCGCCACGTAATGGTTGCCGGGATGGCGGAACGCCGCCGCGCCGTGATCGAGCGGCAGCAGCGACGCCATCGTCGCGAACTCCGCGTCCGAGGTGCGGCCTTCGCTCGTTTCATCGGTCACGTTCGTGAACCGGACAGCGTCACCGCTCCATCGCCGCAGATGCGGCATCACGTCGCGGCCGCCGACGTCGAGATCGACGGCGAAGTCCTGCAGCGACTCGACCTGTACGACGATCAGGTTGTCGCCGCGGGCAACACCGAACGCCGAAGTGCCGGCGGCAGCACGCAGCGGCGTGCGCTCGGCGAACCATTCGAGCGCGTCCTGCATGTCCGCATCGGACGCGTCGGGGCGCCACCATGTCGACCTCGCGTAATTCCACGCGTCGTACGCGTGATAACCGAACGGTCCGAGCTGTTCCACAACGGCGCGGTCGCGGAACATCTGAGCGAGCGGCGTCGACGCGAGCACGCGCGGCGCCGAGATCACCATCCCGCTGACCGCGAGGACCGCCGCCGCCGTACTGGCCATCGCCGCCCGCATGAGCGCCGGCATCCCGGACGCCCGCCGCAGTGTCACCCGGGCGGCGATCCAGACGGCGAACGGCCAGTCGGCAACCAGCCAGATGAGGTCCGGCGTGAACAACGTCCGCACCGATCCCCAGACCTGTCCGGTCTGATGCGCGCCGAGCAGCGCCGGCGTCGACAGCACGTCGCCGAAGAACCGGTAGTAGACGACGTCGGCGAGGATCAACAGCGATCCAAAGATGCCGATGAAGAGCAGCACCCACGGTCGTAGGCGCCGCGGCAGCACGAGCGCGGCGACGACTGGGATTCCGACGGCAACGACCGCCATCAACCAGTACGCAACCGCCGTTGGTTCGAGCAGGGCGTCGTGAACGATGATGAAGGGTTTACAGAACAGCGATGCGGCCGACCAGAGGACGTCCGCGTGGGCGAGCCTTCTGGCCACAATTGCGATCAGCAGCGGCAGCGGCGCGAGCAGCCACACGATCGGCGGCACGATGACGACGAGCGCGCGCGGCTGGCGCGGCGCGACCTGCGCGAACCACGCGACGTTCTCTTCCACCATGTCCCATTGCAGCCAGTACACCCCGGGAACCGACGGAGCGAGCAGCCGTCCCTCGGCCGACACGCGCGCGGCGGGCGCGACCGCGCGGCCGAGCTCCGTGCGAATGCCATTCTGATACGGCACGTCCCACCGCGATCGCGAGGCGATCTCGCGCGGCACGAGCCACAGCCAGTGATACGAGAGGTGCACGCGCGCCGGATCCCATTCGCGCGTCCCGATGTTGGTGACGGTCAGCGGGACGGTGATTTCGCGCGACGCGGTCAGAACGCGCGGACCGTGACCCTCAACGGCACATGCAAGCTGATACGGAGCAGCAGGGACTGTACGACACCCGGCAAGGCTCGCCCCGCAACACAACGATGCGGTGAGCAGCAGGGAAGGTCGCGGAATTGGGTAATCGCGTAATCGGGTAATCGGGTAATTGGATTGAGGAATTGAATGATCGCGAAATCTGGTAATCGTCTTCTCAGATTACCCGATTATCCAATTACCCGATTATCCAATTACCAGATGTCATCATCGTCGTCGGCCTCTGCGGCACCTGATGCGGGACGCACGAGGACGCTGCGGCGCGGCGGCGGCATCGGCGAGCTCGCGCCTCTGATCGAGCGCCAGATGATGTCGTTCAACAGCACCTCGGGCGCGCGATCCTCGACCGAGAAATCCATCGCCAGCGATGCCGCAGCGCCAAACGAGCCGGGCAGGTTCTTCTCGTCGGTCGGCACGCGCGGCACCAGGCGTTGATACGTCGCGATGTTCGGCGTGCCGGTGAACGCGTTGTACAGCGGAGCGGCGGCCGCGTCGTACTGGCTCATCGGCGTGAGACCGAGGATCAGCTCGATCGTGCGCAGCACCGACGACGTCGAGTACAGCGTGTGGTCGACGAAGCCGCGCTTGGCGAACGGGCTCGCGACGAGCAGCACCGACCGGTGCGAATCGACGTGGTCCGGGCCGCTCTGCGCATCGTCTTCGACGACGAACAGCGCCGAGTCCTTCCAGTACGCGCTGTTCGAAATCGTTTCCACGATGCGGCCGAGCGCGATGTCGTTGTCGGCGACCATCGCGCGCGGCGTCGGCGATCCGGGGCGCGTGCCGGCTGTGTGGTCGTTCGGCAGCCGGATGATCGACAGCTGCGGCAGCGCGCCGTTCGCCTCGAACTGCCGGAACTCGGCGAGCCAGGCGTCGGCCCGTCTGGCGTCGGTGATGTCGAGATCCCACCCCGCATACGACGGCGCGACAATGCCGGAGAGGCCGGGTACCGTGGCGACCGCGGTCACCTCGCCGGTCGCCGATCGCGACGCGTGCGCCACGAACTCGCCGTAGCTGCGCACCGACACGCCGCTCTGACGCGCGACATCCCAGATGTACCCGCGCGCCGAGGCGCTGATGTTGCCGAAGGGATTCCGGAGGAAGCCGCCGCCCTCGGACAGATATAGTCCGCCGCGTCCGGCGTAGAACGTCTGCCACGTCTTCTCGATGAAGTCGGTGACGTACGCCGCCGTCGAGAACGCGTGCCCGTTGTAGCTGACGTCGGCGTCGACGTAGAAGTTGTCGAAGAGCACGAACGACTGCGCGATCGCATGCGCGTTGGGCGTCACGTCGTTGCCGAAGAGCGTCAGCTTCGGGTCGCCGTTTCCCTGCGCGACGTCGCCGAGAATCTGATCGTACGTGCGGTTCTCGCGGATGATGTAGAACACGTGCTTGATCGGCGAGCTGCCGCCGACCGATCGCGGAATGGCGACGCCGACCGGCGCGTTGGCCGGCGTGAGGCGGATGTTGTCGTTATAGGGCGTCACCGCGGCAACCTTGCGCGTGTACTCCGCGAGCGCGACGCGATCGGGCGTCGGCACGATTGACACCGCGCCGACGAGCCGTTTCTCCAGGGCGCCGTTCGTCGGGTTCGCGGCCGATGCGAGCCCCTTGCCGCTGAGAACGAGGATGTTGCGGCCGTCGCGCGTGAACACGGCGCCGGTCGGGTACCAGCCGGTCGGGATGAAGCCGCTGACGAAGGCGCGCGACGCATTGCTCACGTCGATGACCGCGACGGCGTTCATGTCCGCGTTGGCGACGATGAGCGTGTTGCCGTCCGGCGACAGGCTGAGCGCGTTCGGCGTCGTCGCGGGCGGCGCGTCGGGAGACATCGTTACCGCGATCTGCTCGATGGGCGCGAGCGCGAGGGTGTCGAACGACCACACCGCGGCGTTGTTCGCGCAGGCCACGAACAGCCGGCGACCGTCGTTGGAGAACGTCATCGCGTTCGGATGCTCGTCGGTCGTGAGCTCGGCGTACAGCGACAGCGAATCGGCCTGATACACCTGCACGCGGGAGCCGCCCCACAGCGAGACGAACACGAGAAGGCCGTCGGGCGATACGGCGCTCGTGTACGGCTCGGCGGGCAGCGGCACCGTCCGAACCACCTGACCGCTGGTGAGATCGATGGCCGAGAGCGTCATCGCAAAGACGCGCGTCGCATACAACGTGCGTCCGTCGCGGCTCACCGAGAGGCCGCCCGCGAACGTGTCGCCGTTCTGCGCCGGCAACGCGAACGTCCGCGCGCGCGTGAGCGTGCCGTCGGACGCGAACGAAAACTCCTGCACGTTGTTCTGCGCTGCGCCTGCCGAGTAGATCTTCGTGCCGTCAGGGCTGAATGCGAGGCCGTACCACGCCGCGTCGATCGTCAGTGTGCTCTTGACCTTCCAGCTCGCGATGTCGACGACGGTCAACGCCGGCTTCGTCAAGCCGTTCGTGGTGATGAGCGCGTAGCGACCATCCGGCGAGACGACGATGTTGAGCGGCAGCGTGCTGAGCGGAAGATGCTTCCCGGCCGGCGCGAGCCGCCACCCGTTCGGCAGCAGCATCGTGCCGTCGCTCATGGCGCCCGGAGCGGCCGTCGCTTGAGGCGGAGCGGACTGGGCGCGGGAGATCAGGACCGACCCAATCAAGGCAAGGCACAGCGCACCAAGACCAGGGGCGACCTTTCGGATCGTCGTGGTCGATGCGACGGGATGTAACATCAAGGAACTTTTTGGTTGTCGAGGTACACCGCGTCGATTATACCGGCCTGCGATCCCAGGTCAATGGCACTCGGAGGCCCGGCGGCGGGCCGCATGACAGAAACGTAAGTCTGTCGTAAGCACATCGCCGGCCAGGTCCGCTCCGGGTCCGCTCTTCATACAATCGCCGCATGGTGAAGACGCTGCATGACATGTTCGTTCTCGGGCTGCCCATTGCGGAAAAGGTGCTGCGGCCCATCACGGTCTATTTCTTCCTGATCGCCGGGCTCCGCGTCGCCGGTAAACGCGAGCTGGCGCAGTTGAACCCGTTGGATCTGGTCGTGTTGCTCACGTTGTCGAACACGGTGCAGAACGCCATCATCGGCGACGACAACAGCGTGACCGGCGGAATCATCGGCGCGACGACGCTGCTCGTCATCAACTACGTCGTCGTCCGCTTCCTCTTCGAACACGAAAAACTCGAACGGCTCGTGGAAGGCGATCCCGATGTGTTGATTGAGAACGGCGTCATCCGGCAGGATCGGCTCCGCAAGGAGTTGATTTCGCGAGTCGAGCTCGAGGCCGCCGCGCACAAGCAGGGTTTCGCGTCGCTCGACGAGATCGATCGAGCGATCCTGGATCCCGGCGGCAGCATCTGTTTCCTGGCGAAGAAACCGACGCCCGAGGCGGAGCGCCACGGCGAACTGATCGCGCGGCTCGATCGGATCTCTGCGCAGCTTTCAGCATTACGATAGCGCCGTCACGAGGCTCTAGCCGGCCGATCGCCGAAGAGAACGCAATGCTTCCACGCCACAGTTCGACTGCCCTCGTCGCGGCCCTCTCCATAATGGCGCTGGCCGCGCAAACGCGGCCGCGCGCGCGCGACGTCGGCATCGCACCCGGCGTCTTCTCGCCCGGTCCGCTCAATGCCATCACGGACGTCGCGGACGTGCGCGTGGGGCACACGACGATCGTCGAAGGCGACAGCGTCCGCACCGGCGTCACCGCCATCGTGCCGCATGGCGGCAACGTGTTTCAGGAGAAGGTCGCCGGCGCCATATTCGTCGGCAACGCGTTCGGCAAGCTCGCCGGATCGACGCAGGTCGCCGAGCTCGGCACGATCGAAACGCCGATCGTGCTCACCAACACGCTGAGCGTCGGCGTCGCGGTCGACGCGCTCGTGCGCTACACGCTGTCGCAGCGCGGCAACGAGCAGGTGCGATCGGTCAACGCAGTGGTCGGCGAGACCAACGACGGCGGCTTGAACGACATCCGCGGACTGCACGTCACGACGAAGCACGTGCTCGACGCGATCGCGAACGCGAGAACCGGTCCGGTTGCGGAAGGCGCCGTCGGCGCAGGCACGGGAACGATCTGCTACGGCTGGAAAGGCGGGATCGGCACCTCGTCTCGCAAACTCGATCGCACCGGCTACACCGTCGGCGTTCTCGCGCAGACCAATTTCGGCGGCAACCTGACAATCGCCGGCGTACCCATCTATAAGATGCTGCAGCCGCCGAACCGTCTCACCGCCCCACTGGGGCCGGAATCAGGGTCGGAGTCGAAGGATGACGGCTCCTGCATGCTGGTGGTCGCGACCGACGCGCCGCTCGACGCCCGCGATCTGCACCGGCTTGCGGCGCGCGCCGTCTTCGGCCTGGGCCGCACCGGTTCGGCGTACAGCAACGGCAGCGGCGACTTCGCGATCGCGTTCTCGACGGCACCCGCCATGCGGAGCCCTTTCAACGAAACGTCGCCGCACACGCGGCAGATTCTGCCGACCGATGCGACCTCGCCTCTCTTCGAAGCCGCGCTCGAAGCGACAGAAGAAGCGGTCTACAACTCGCTCTTCCAGGCGACGACCGTGACTTCGCGCTTCGGCAAGGCGGAAGCGATCCCGCTGGAGAGGCTCCGCGAGCTGCTCAGGAAATGACAGAGAGCAGAATCAAGCTCGCCACCAATCCGTGGTGAAGAGCTGATTTCGCACTGCTCCCTTAGTACAGCTGAGACGGCGGGCGTGACGGTGCTCAGCATTGACGCTCATCTCCTGAGGCAGCTACGATTTACCCGCCTTGGCCGTCACGATTTCGGGTCGCCGCATTCCGCTGGCCGCCATCCGCGACGCCGCGCTCGCCGTGTACGGCGCCGCGATCCGCACGCCGCTCATCAGGCTCGAGCCAGAGGCCGGACCGCGCCCGTCGGACGCGCAGGCCGAGATCTACTTGAAGCTCGAAGTGCTTCAGCCAATCGGCTCGTTCAAGATCCGCGGCGCGTATAACGTGATCCGTCAGTTGACGCCGGAGCAGCTCCGCGAAGGCGTGTGGACCGTGAGCGCCGGCAACGCGGCTCAGGGCGTCGCCTTCGCCGCACGGAAAGTCGGCGCGCGCTGCTCGGTGATGGTGATGGACACGGCGCCCGATACGAAGATTCGCGCGATCGAACGCCTCGGCGCCTCCATCGTGCGCGCGACGTACGACGAATGCTGGCGGACCGTCGAGGCGCACGGATCGGATCGGATGACCGGCCATTTCATTCATCCGTTCGACGACGACCGGTTCATTGCCGGCAACGCGACGGCGGGGCTCGAAATCCTCGAGGATCTTCCCGACGTCGACGCGATCATCGCGCCGCTCGGCGGCGGCGGATTGCTGTCGGGCATCGCGGCGGCGGTGCGCGAGCTGAAGCCGAACGTCCGTGTGTATGCAGCCGAGCCCGAGACCGCTGCGCCGCTGTCGGCGTCGATTGCCGCGGGACGTCCCGTGTACTTCACGAACTGGAAGGCGTCGTTCGTCGACGGCGCCGGCGGCAAATCGGTGCTCGAGACGATGTGGCCGCTGCTCAATCAACTGTCGGGATCGATCGTCGTCTCGCTCGATGCAGTCGCGCGCGCGATGAAGCATGCGGCGGAGCGCGCGCACGTCATCGCCGAGGGCGCCGCCGGCTGCGCGATTGCCGCGGCGCTCGGCGACAAGGCCGGCGCCGGCAAGATCGTCGCCGTCGTCTCGGGCGGCAACATCGACCTCGCCAAGTTCGCGTCGCTCGTCGACGCCTGCGATTCATGACAGGAGACGGATTGCTCGCCCTCCCTGAACGCCTCCATCGACTCGAAGAACTCGCCGTCGACCTCTGGTGGAGCTGGCATCCGGAAGCGCGAGCCGTGTTCCGCCGGCTCGACTACACCCTGTGGCGGGCCACGGCGCACAACCCGGTCCGCATGCTGCGCCTGATCCCGCCGGACAAGCTGCAGGAGGCAGCCCAAGAACGCGCGTTCGTCGAGATCTACGATCGCGCGATCGCCGCGCTCGACGATGCGCGCGCGGCGCGGAATACGTGGTGGTCTCGCACGTTTCCGCCGCTCTCCGGCCAGTCGATCGCGTATTTCTCCGCCGAGTTCGCGCTGCATCAGTCGCTGCCGATCTACGCGGGCGGCCTCGGCGTCCTCGCAGGCGATCACTGCAAGGAAGCGAGCGACCTCGGCGTGCCGCTGATCGGCATCGGGTTCATGTACCCGCAGGGCTACTTCCATCAGCACGTGTCGGCCGAAGGGTGGCAGGAAGAGAGCTACGAGCGGCTCGACTGGAACGACGCGCCAATCGAGCCGGCGCTGACGCCCGACGGCAAACCGTGCGTCACCGCCGTGCCGCTCGGCGATCGATCGGTGCTGCTCGCGGTATGGCGCGTGCGGCTCGGGCGCGCGAAGATCTACCTGCTCGACACCGATCTGGAAGAGAACGCGCCGTGGGATCGCGAGCTGTCGGCGCGCCTCTACGGCGGCGATCGGGAGACGCGCATCCAGCAGGAAATCGTCCTCGGCATTGGCGGCGTGCGCGCCCTGAAAGCGCTCGGATCGGATCCCGGCGTCTTCCATCTGAACGAAGGGCACGCCGGCTTCGTCGTCCTGCAGCGCATCCGCGATCTCATCGAGCACGGATCGTCGTTCGACGAGGCGCTCGAGGAAATCCGTCATTCGACGCTGTTCACGACGCACACGCCGGTGCCGGCCGGCCACGACGCGTTTCCGTTCCACCTCGTCGAGAAGCATCTGGCCGGCGCGTGGGGCACGCTCGGCTCGAACCGCGATCGGTTCCTCGCGCTCGGCGCGTACGACAACGGCAGCGGATCGCAGTTCAACATGACGGCGCTCGCCATCCGCTCGGCCGGCGTGACGAACGCGGTCAGCCGGCTTCACGGCCAAGTGACGCGCGCGATGTTCGAACCGATGTGGCCCGACCTGCCCGAAGACGAGCGGCCGGTGACGTCGATTACCAACGGCGTCCACGTGCCGACGTGGATTGCCGGCGAGCTCGTCGAGCTCTTCGCGAAGTACCTCGGCGCCGACTGGCTCGAGCGCCACGACGATCCGGCGTTGTGGGAAGGCGTCCTCGCGATTCCGGACGCGGAGCTGTGGGCCGTCCGGCAATCGCTCCGGCGCCATCTCTTCACGTTCGTGCGCGAGCGCGCGCGGCAGCGCTGGACCGAGGAGCACGTCGGCATCCCGCGCGTCGTCGCCGCGGGCACGCTGCTCGAGCCCGACGCGCTGACGATCGGCTTCGCGCGTCGCTTCACCGGATACAAGCGGCCCGAGCTCGTGTTCACCGACGGCGAGCGCCTCGCGCGCATCCTCAACGCGGCCGGACGGCCGGTGCAGATCGTCTTCGCGGGCAAATCGCATCCCGCCGACGACATCGGCAAACATCACCTGCAGCGCGTGTACAAGCGCGCGCTCGATCCGCTGTTCGCCGGCCGTGTCGCGTTCGTCGACGACTACGACCTGCACGTCGCGCATTTTCTCGTGCAGGGCTGCGACGTATGGTTGAACAACCCGCGCAAGCCGCTCGAAGCCAGCGGCACCAGCGGCATGAAGGCCGCGCTGAACGGCGTCCCGCATCTCAGCATCGGCGACGGCTGGTGGGCCGAAGGCTTCGACGGATCGAACGGCTGGATGATCGACGGCGGCAAGAGCGGCGAGAACTTCGACGAGGTCGATCGCGCCGACGCGAACGCGTTGTACCGCCTGCTCGAAGAAGACGTCGTGCCGGCGTTCTACGATCGCGACGCGTCGAGCGTCCCGCGACGATGGATCGCGCTGGTGAAGGAAGCGATTCGGACGGTCGCGCCACGATTTTCCGCGCGGCGCATGGTCAAGGAGTACGTCGATCGCATGTACGCGCCGGCGCTCGCCGGCCGCTCACGGCAATTGACGATTGACAAGTGACGATTCAGCCCCTCTTGGATGTTGCCGCTCTTTGGGCATTGCCACTCTGTCGACATTGCCACTCTTTGGACATTGTCACTTGTAAATTGTAGATTGGTGCGATGCCTCGCAAGTCGGTCGCCAAGTCGCGGTGCGCGCTGTGCGGCGCCAAGGACGTGTCCGAGCCGCGCGGCGAAGAGAAGTATTGCCGCGACTGCTGGGACAAGAAGATCGCCGTCGAAGAAATCGTCGCGCGCGAGTTCGCGCTCAAGCGCTACATCCGCGCGCACTCCGCCGAGAAATACCTCATTTACCATTCCACGCTGAAGCGCCCCTGCGGTCAGCTGATCGTCGTCGACGATGGGTACGATTTGTTCCTCACGCTAATGCTCTATCCGAACTTCGGCTGGGACGAGCCGGCCTACCATCTCGAAGGCGATCCGGAAGGACGGCTTTTCTCGGAGATTCTCGTCGACGTCGTCGCGGCCGAGGTCATCGAGCCGTGGGGCGGCGGCAAATGGCACATGGAAATATTCCGGTCGGTAAACCCCGAACCGGAGGACTGGAACGGCGAGATGTAAGCTATAATCTTTCGTTCAGCTTACAGCTCGTCCACATACCCCGGGAGGAACCTATGAATCGCGCGCGCGTTGTCTTCGCCGCGACCGCCGTGTGCGCCGCGTTTGTCGGCAGCACCGTCATTGCTCAACAGTCGACCCCGCAGGCTCCGCCGATGCAATCGATCCTCGCGGGAAAGAAATTCATCCCGCCGGTGAAGGGCCAGGCCGAAATCGAATACGTGAAGTCGCCGACGCGCCGCGAGGGTTCCACGCTCATCACGAAAATCACCGTGAAGAACACGATGAACGCGCCGATTCCGCGGCTGAAGGTCGCCGAGACCTGGTACGACAAGCAGCAGAACATGCTGCCGGGCGGCGAGGCCGTGGTGAACGGGCTGTTGCAGCCGGGCGAAGTGCAGACGCTCGAAGTCCGCACACCGACCAATCCCAACTTCCAGGTGCAGATGTTCATGTTCACGCACGCCAACGGCGGCGTGAAGCCGCACCTCGTGAAGTCGCTCGACGAGTCGAAGAAGGAGCCGGCGGCGAAGAACGCGTCGGCAACCAAGCCGGCTCCGGCGAAGGCGGCGAAGAAGAAATAAGTCGTTTCCCGTCAGGGAATCTTCTCGAACGTCACATCGAGCGAAGCTGATTTCGAGATCGCGACCAGGTGGTACGGGAAAGTGAGCATCTGGGCGGTGATGGCGTCGCGGCCCGGCGCGCTCTCTCGATATTGCACGTGCAGCACACCGTTGGCGTCGATCGTCTTCACGACTGCGACGCCGTAGCCGGCGGTCGGCCTGTTCCCCAGGAACACGCCGACCACCATCTCCTTCGAGAAATCGACCGACGGCATCGGACGGTCCGGCGAGTGCTGCTGCCACAGCTTCTGCCACTCCGCCGCCGTGCGCACGACGACTTCGCGGCGATCGTCGATGTTGCTCTGATCGCCTTTGTCGATCGTGCGCGGAGCGGGAACGGATTGCGCAGCCGCCGCGACGACAGCGACGAACATCAGCATTATCAGGCTCTCCACCGCGAGGGATAAAGCCAGATTCAAACGGGTTTGAACCTCCGAGCCCTCTGTGTCCACCGTGATCGATATTCTCCTCATCGTCCCGTAATCGGCGGCGTCACGCTGAAACGGACCTGACGCTCGGCCGCCGGACCGTTGCCGAGCCGCGACTTCGCCGAGACGTTGAGGACGTAGAGGCCGGGCGCCAGATCCTTCATCGGGATCCTCGTCGAATAGCCGTAGCCGCCGCTCTTGCCGCCGAGATCCGCTGAGTCGCGCTGCTCTTCGGTTTTGAACATCACCTTGCCTTCGTCGGTGGTCACCGTGGTGGTGATGTCGACCTTGTGCGGTGTGTTGCCGCTGTTGTCGTACACCTCGGCGAACACGGCCACCTCGTCGTTCTGCGGGAACGACCGCGTGGCCGCGGGCGGCGCCGGCAGCACGCCGCGCGTCTGCTCGTCTGGATGCGCCGTCGGCAGTTGCGACGCCGTGATCGACGTCAGCGCGACGCCGCTGATGCTGAAGGGCGTCTTCGCGAAGTCGGGCACGTCGAGATCGTACTGCACCGACCCGACATTGCCGCCGTTCGAGTCGTGCGCCGCGACGCGCAGCTGATACCGGCCTGGCGGAATCTCGAACCGGTTCAGCAGGCGGAGACCGGTCGTCTCGATGCGCGTCTTCGTCTCGGGACGCAGATTGCCCATCGTCACCGCGTCGGTGTTGCCGCCGCGGACTTTTCCGGCGGCGTCGATCGCCAGGTACGAGAGCTGAATCTTGCCGTTCTGCGTCAGCTGCAGATCGCGTCCGCGCAGCTCCACGCCGAGCAGAATCGAGGCGTTCGGCGCCGTGCCTTTGAACGGCGCCGCGAACACGTGCATCGTCAGGCCGCTCACCGGCAGCGGGCTGTCGAGCGCGCCGCGCACCTCCGGCGTGCGGATGTCCTTCGTGTTCACCTTCTCGGGCACCGCCTTCTTCGGCGTCACGTACCCTTTGCGCGCGCGAATCGTGAGACCGGGCCGCGTGGTGCGGACCTCGATCTTGTGCGCGCGTCCCGGCCTGGGATCGGGCGGGTAGTACGCCAGCACGTAGTACGAGCTGTTGTCCTGCACGACGCGATCGAACGCGGTCGAAAAATCGTTGCGGTTGACGACGGCGAATCCGCCGGTCTCATCTGACAGGACGCGGAGGCTGTCCTGCGCCAGGCGCAGCTCGTTCTGCAGCGATCCCGGTCCGATCCCGAGCGACGTATCGTCGGGGAACGATCCGATTTCGATCGATTCGTCGCCGAGATCGGTGAGGCCGCGCGGGTCGATGCCGTAGATCGACACGTTCGCCCGCGTCGCCGCGGCAATCGCGTCGCGCGTCTCGTCGAGAATCATCGACGCGTCGCGGTGGTTCGATCCGCCCTGCGGGATCAGATCGTTGATGTCATAGTCGATCCCTTCGCTGAGCAGCAGGATTGTCTTGCGGCGCCCGTGCACCGATGCGAACCACTCCGCCACGTTCTTCAGTGTCTGCAGCGTATTGCGCGCGTTGAACGCTCGCTCGGCGTCCTCGGGATCGTTCAGCGCGTCGCCCTGCTGCCGAAAATCACGCGTGCGGAAGTACTCCGTCGTCCTGTTCGCGGTCGCCGAATCGAGCTTGCGCCCCTGCGTCCTGTCGAGCGACGCAAGCAGCAGCCGCTTGTTGCTGGTGAATTCCTGGTTCGCGTCGGTCGGACCGGCGGTGTGAACGATCGCCATCAGATCGTTGGCGCCCAGGCGGCGCTCGATGAACTGCTTCCCCGCCGCCTTGACGCGCTGCGTGCGTCCGAACCGCGTGTGCAGGTCGTCGACCACCATCACGTACACCCGGCCGTCGAACGGACGCTCGTTCGTCTTCACGTCCGGCTCGATCGGCGAGGCCGCGAACAACGGACGATCCGCCCGCTCGATCGGAATGTCCACGAAGGTGAACGTATTGATCGATTGAGGCTTCCCGTCCTCGAACACCTGAAAATCTTCCTTTTTCAGATCGCGGACGAGATTTCCCTGCCGGTCGGTGACGACGACGTCGACTTCGACGTAGTCGACCTGGACGCGGAAGGTCGGCTGTTGCGGCTGCGGCGCGGCGCCCTGCTCGGGCACCCCAGCGCGCAAAGTCCGCGCGCCGGGGACCCCGCCGCCGCCGGCAAGTACGGTGCTCGTGAGAAACACGACCAGCACGGCGAGTTGAAAAGCTTTTTTCATAAGTGACGTTCTCGTTGCGATTATAGCGTCCCCGCCGCCCTCGCCCGCCGGCATCCCTGTGCGGGCTTCGGCGAGGCGTTGCTATACTGGACGGGTGTCCTCCTCACAGATAGCCGTCACGGGGACGTCGCTCGATATTTCCGCGGTCCAGGCTGCTCTTAAGACGGACGGCCTCGACGGCTGGCTGCTGTACGACTTCCGCGGCATCAACCCGCTGGCCGCCGACGTCACTGCCGTCAACCGCCAGGGCGGCCATCTCGCCACCCGCCGCTGGTACTACCTCATTCCCGCGATCGGCGAGCCGCGCGCCCTCGTGCACGCGATCGAGAAAGATTCTCTCGCGCATCTTCCCGGCACGCCCCGGCGATATGCGGGCCGCGATCAGCTCGAAGCCGGGCTGCGCGAGCTGTTGTCCGGCGTACGTCGCATTGCGATGGAGTACTCGCCGGGATGCGCTATCCCCTACGTCTCACGCGTCGACGCGGGCACGATGGAGCTGGTGCGGCAGTTCGGCGTTGAAGTCGTCTCGTCAGGCGACCTGTTCCAGCGCTTCTCGGCCGTATGGGACGATGCGGCCATCGCGACACACCGCGCGGCGTCGGAAAAGCTCTACCGCGTTAAGGATCGAGCGTTCGAAGCGGTCGGCGCACGGTTGATCGACGGCGTCGCCACCTCTGAATACGACATTCAGCAGCTCATGGCGGGATGGTTTCGCGACGAGGGACTCGTCAGCGATTCGGATCCCATCGTAGCGGCGACTGAACACGCGGGGAACCCGCACTATTTGCCGACGGCGACCGTCCACCGCGCGATCCGCCGCGACGACCTGGTGCTGCTGGACCTCTGGGGCAAGCTCGACGCACCCGGCGCAGTGTTTGCTGATATCACGTGGGTCGGATTCGCCGGGTCTCATGTGCCTGAACGGTTTGCCCGTGCGTTCGCCGCGATTCGCGACGCGCGGGACGCGGCGATCAGGTTCGTGCAGGAGATGGCGCGAGCCGGCCGCGACGTGCGCGGCTGGCAGGTCGATCGCGCGGCGGCGACCGTGCTGCGCAATGCGGGTTACGACCGCCAGATCCTGCACCGCACGGGTCACAGCCTCGGCGAAACGGTGCACGGTAACGGCGTCAACATGGACGACTACGAGACGCACGACGATCGGCGCCTGCTGCCCGGCACCGGCTTCACCATCGAGCCCGGCGTGTACTTCGACGACTTCGGCGTTCGGACGGAAATCAACATGGTTGTCGCCGAGCGCGATGCGGCCGTGACGGGACCACTGCAGACCGAGATATTGAGACTGATGTAAAGGGTCCGTTGGGGCCCGTCAGGCGGTCGACCGCCGCCGGAGGATCGTGACGATGTCCACTCGCAAGACCACATTATTTTATGCGCTCCTGATCGCGGTCGCCTCGCTGGCTGTCGGCATGGTGCTCGCGTCGCGGCTCGATCTCACGCCCGCGTCATCAGCGCAGACGATCAACGTACCGGCGACCAACAGCGCGCCCATTACCGGCCCGCTGAGCGCCGACACCTTCCGGAACATCGCGAAGTCGGTGACGCCGTCGGTCGTGAACATCCGGACCGAGATGAAGGCGAAGAGCAACGACCTCACCGAGTTCTTCGGCGGCCGCGGCACGACACCGGACGATCTCTTCCATCGCTTCTTCGGCAATCCCGGCCAGCAGGACGATCAAGATCAACGCGGCGGCAACCGGCGCGGCCGGCCGCAGCGCGAGCCGAAGACGTCGGCGGCAGGCACGGGATTCGTCATCAGCAAGGACGGCTTCATCCTCACCAACAACCACGTCGTCGAGGATGCGACCAAGATCGAGGTGTACCTCTACGGTGACGATGAGACGCCATATACGGCGAAGGTGATCGGCAGAGATCAGCTGACCGACAGCGCCCTCCTCGAGCTCGTCGACAAACCGAAGGGGGCGCTGCCCGAGGTGAAGTTCGGCGACTCCGCGCAGATGGCGCCCGGTGACTGGGTGATGGCCATCGGCAACCCGTTCGGGTATCGCCACACGGTGACGGTCGGCGTGGTCAGCGCGGTCGGACGCGCGTTCCCGGTGACCAACGGCCGCAACAACGACATGATTCAGACCGACGCTGCGATCAACCCGGGGAATTCGGGCGGTCCGCTGCTGAACGTGCGCGGCGAAGTGATCGGGATGAACACGGCGATCATCACCAACTCGCAGACCGAGGGCAACATCGGCATCGGATTCGCCGTGCCGATCAATACGATTCACGACCTGCTGCCGCAGCTGCGGACCGGCAAGATCACGCGCGGACGCATCGGCGTCTCGGTGATCGCGGTCCCGCGCGAGGCTTACCAGGACTTCGGGCTCAAGGAACGCAAAGGCGCCGTCGTCGCGCAGGTGCCCTCGAGCGGTCCGGCGGCCAAAGCCGGCATCGAGCCGGGCGACGTGATCGTCGAGTACAACGGCCGGCCGATTGCGAACAACGACGAGCTCGTGAAGATGGTCGTGGCCACGAGGCCGGGCACGAGCGTGCCCGTCAAGGTGCTGCGCAATCGGCAGGAGAAAACGTTCAACGTGACCGTCGAGGAGCTGGATCTCGAGGCCGAGCAGCAGGCGACGGGCGGCGGACGCCGCAATCAGGAGCCGGACACGCAGCAGCCCGAACAGCAGGGCGCGAGCGGCTTTGGCTTGACGCTCGAGAACCTGACATCGCAACTGTCGCGGAGGCTGCGGCTTCCATCGGGACAGTCGGGCGCGATCGTCACCGACGTCGATCCCGACGGGCCATCGGCCGGCGCGCTGCGGCAAGGCGACGTCATTCTCTCGGTCAACGGCCGCAGCGTGTCGAACGCATCCGAAGCACAGCGCGAGCTGCAGAAGGTGCAGTCGGGCCACCTCGCGCAGCTGCGCGTCTGGCGCGGCGACAACGAGACGTTTGTGCCGGTCCGCAAAGAGTGACATCGGAGTCGGGATTCGGGATTCGGGATTTGGGAATCGCAGGGTGACGACGCCTCTCGAATCCCGAATCCCAAATCCCGAATCCCGACTCGCGCAGCGCGTTCGCCAGCGCGGTCCACTGACGGTGGCCGCGTTCATGGAGCTGGCGCTTTACGATCCCGAGCTCGGCTACTACGCCCGCGCGCCCCAACGATCCGGCCGCGCGGGCGATTTTCTTACGAGCGTCGATATCGGTCCGCTCTTCGGCGAGCTCCTCGAAGTCCAGATCGAGGAAATGTTCCGCTTGCTCGCAGCAGAATCCGGCCTGCGGGGCGAGCTCGCTCGGCCCTTCGATCTCGTCGAAGCCGGCGCCGGAAATGCCCGCCTCTCGACGGACATCCTTCGCGCCGCGACGCGCGAGCATCCAGGCTTCTACGCCCGGATTCGCCTGCACCTCGTCGAAGCCAGCGCCGCCGCACGCGGCGCTCAACGTGCGATGCTCGCCGAGGTCGCCGATCGACTGACATCTTCCGAATCATCGCTGCCCGCGTCGTTCGAAGGGGTGCTCGTCGCCAACGAGCTGCTCGACGCGTTGCCCGTGCATCAGGTCGTCATGCGGACGGACGGATTACGGGAAATATATGTCAGTCATCAGTCGTCAGTCATCGATCCTCAGTCACCAGTCATCAGTCTTCAGTCAGCAGTCGGCGATCAGCAGTCGTCGCGACCGACGACCGACGACTGGCGACTGACGACTGTCGAGGGTCCGCCTTCGACACCGGCACTAGCCGAATATCTCGATAGCATCGCCGCGCGTCTCGAACCCGGATGGCGCGTCGAAGTCAATCTGCGCGCAGTCGAATGGATCCGGGACGCGGCGCGCCGGCTGCGGCGCGGTTTCATCATCGTGATCGATTACGGCCACGAGGCGCGCGAGCTCTACTCCGCGTCGCATTCTGCCGGAACGCTCACAACGTTCTACGGCCATCACAGCGCGGGCTCGGAGCTGCGGCCCGATGCGCCCGCGTGGTTGCAGAGTGCCGGCGGGCAGGACATCACCGCGCACGTCGATTTCACGTCGGTTCGCCGAGCGGCCGAAGCCGAAGGCCTCACAATCCTCGGATTTCTCGATCAGACGTACTTTTTGCTTGGCCTTCTGCAAAGTGACGATCGACTGCGACGCACTTTTCTACATACGCGCGAGAGCAGCGCCCGCGGCTCGAGCGAGCGCGAGGGCACGAGCGACGCGAGCGGGGGTGGAACCCCGCGAGCGTTGAAAAATGCGGGCTCGTCGGCGAGCGGCAGCCTCGAGCCATTGCGAGGCGCGAACGGGTCGAGCAGCAGCGTCGGGGATGGGATCCCTGCCGCAATGGAGAAAAGTACCGCTCGCGCGGATTTGAAGCGGAACGCTGCCCTCAGAACGCTGCTGATGCCAGGAGGCCTCGGCAGCAGTCACAAGGTCCTGATCCTGGGAAAGAACGTCGGCACTCCATCGCTCATGGGCTGTTCGTACAGGATGCGCGTCACATGAGCGCAGCGGCCGTCGCCGGCCTCGCCATCATGATCGTGTCCGAAGCGGCGACGATCGCGCGCATCGAGCCGTTCTATTCGTGGAATACACCGATCTGCTGGACTGGCTTCATCCTCTTCGCCGACACCATCGTGTACCGCGCGCGCGGCCGATCGTGGATGCGATCGTCGCCGCGCGAGTTCGCGCTGCTCGCGATCCTTTCCATTCCGCTCTGGATTGTGTTCGAAGGCTACAACCTGATTATCCGGAACTGGTACTACACTGGCCTTCCGGAGAACTGGTTTCTCCGGATGTTCGGCTACGCCTGGTCGTTCGCGACAATATGGCCCGCGATCTTCGAGGGAGCCGATCTGATCTCTGTCTGGGCGGGACGGGCAGGAGGGGCGGGACGGGCAGGAGGGGCGGGATGGGCCGGACCGGCGGGAGAGGCCGGAGCGGCGGGAGGGGCCACAGCGGCAGGAGACGGACGGAGAACGTTCCCTCCGGCGGGCCACCCCGCGCCTTGCTCGAGCCGCGGGCGCTCCCTGTCCATCGCGATCGGGACAGCTATGTTGCTCGTGCCCTTTCTCGTCTCCCGCGACGTTGCAAGGTATCTCGCGGCGCCGGTGTGGCTCGGGTTCATCTTTCTGCTCGATCCGATCAATTTTCGGCTCGGCGGCGCCACGCTGATGGCCGATCGTCATCGGACCGCCGATCTCCTCGGCAGCGGATTGCTGTGCGGCGTGCTCTGGGAAATGTGGAACTTCTGGGCCGAAGCGAAATGGCACTACACCGTTCCGATCATGGAAGACTGGAAAGTTTTCGAGATGCCGCTGCCCGGCTACCTGGGCTTCCCTCCGTTCGCGCTCGAGTGCTTCACGATGTATGTGTTTGTTCGATTGATGTTTCAGAGACTTGGGAGTTAAATACGCGCCATGACCGCGATACTCGAGCGTGAGATCAAGCTCAGGTTTGAGACCCCAGAGGCAGCGCGGACGGCCATCCTGCGCGCCGGCGCCACGCCGGTCCGCTGCAGGCGCCTGCAGGAGGACTGCCTCCTCGACACGGCGGACGAGACACTGCGGCGGCATCGCTGCGTCCTGCGCGTTCGCGTCGAGTCGGGCCGCAGCGTGCTGACCTACAAAGGTCCGGTGCCGCCGTCGCTCGTGAAGGCGCGCGAAGAGATGGAAACAATCGTTGCCGACGGCGAAGGGCTCGTGGCCATCCTCCAGCAGCTCGGCTTCCAGACGTGGTTTCGTTATCAGAAGTACCGCGAGGAATTCGCGCTCGACGACGTGATCGTCACGGTGGACGAGACGCCGGTGGGAACCTTCGTCGAGATCGAAGGCGGCGATCGCGGCATCCACGAGACCGCCGAAGTGCTCGGGCGCGGACCCTCCGACTACCTGCTCGACTCATATCGCCGCATTTACCTCAGGCACTGCGAGGAATGCGGCGTCACGCCGGCCGACATGCTGTTCGAGGACTAGCCGCATTCGCGACGCGCTCGTCCTGACGGCCGGACTGGGCACGCGTCTGCGGCCGCTGACCGACGTTCGAGCCAAACCCGCCATTCCGGTCGCGGGCGAGCCGATGATTCGGCGCATCATCGGCTGGCTGGCTGCGAACGGCGTGTCGCACGTCGTGCTGAACCTCCATCATCTTCCCGAAACGCTGACGGCCGTCGTCGGCGACGGCGGCGATCTCGGCGTTCGCGTGCGCTATTCGTGGGAACAGCCGCGCGTGCTCGGCAGCGCGGGCGGACCGCGCCAGACGCTGCCTCTGCTCGACGGCGATGCGCTCTTGATCGTGAACGGCGATACGCTGACGGATCTGCGCCTTGGCGACTTCGCCGACGCGCACGCGGCATCGGGCGCGCTGGTGACGCTGGCGCTGGTGCCGAATCGTGAACACGAGCGCTACGGCGGCGTTGTGCTCGACGGCGAGCACCGAGTGACCGGCTTCGTGCGCCGCGGCCCTTCAGCGAAAGGTTCGTTCCATTTCATCGGAGTCCAGATCGCGAACCGCTCGATCTTCGAACCGCTGCCGCTCGGCGAGCCGATCAATTCGATCGGACAGGTGTACGACGCGCTGATCGCACGCGACCGCGGCCTGGTGCGCGGCGTCGTTGCAGACGCCGAATTCTGGGACGTCGGCACGGTCGACGACTACTGGCGCACGTCGAACGCCTTCGCCGAAAAGGAAGGGCGCGGCGACGTGTCGGCCGGTCGAGCTGGATCGATTCATCCCACGGCGCGTATCGTGCGGTCGATTCTGTGGGACGATGTGGAGGTCGGCGCGAATGCCATCATCGAGGATTGCATCATCACCGATCGCGTCCGTGTCGCATCAGGCGCCATCCACCGGAACGCAATTCTGGTGGCAGATGTTTCCCACGCGAAAAGTCGCCGCTGACCGCCGCCGCGAGCGAGCAGCGACAGGTGCGCGGCAGCCTTGAGCCCGAGCGAGCGCAACGCGCGAGCGAGAGCGTCCGGGGTGGGCCCCGGACGCCGTGAACAGGTGGGGCGCCCGCGCACAAAGCACGAAATGGACCAGCGAACGGCTGACGGCCTGCAACTGCGCGATCGGATCACCCGTTATCTCCGGGATAGCGGTCTCGCGGATGAGCGCGCGCGCGTCGTTCCGCTGACCGGCGATGCGTCGGACCGCAGGTACTTCCGCATAATCCCGTCCGGCGGCCCAGGGTTCGTGCTCGCGCTGCATGCCGGATCGATCGAGTTCGCGGCACTCCCTTTCGCCAACGTCGCCGACCTGCTGCAGCAGATGTCGCTGCCGGTGCCGGTCGTGCTCGGCCACTCCGACGAGCTCGGCATCCTTGCGCTCCAGGATCTCGGTGACGTCACGCTGCAGGCGCATCTTGGCGCGGCGTCGGCAACCGAGCACGCGGCGTTGTATCGTCAGGCCGTTTCATTGATCGAGCAGCTGCAGCGGCGCGGCGCCGAGCTGCAGTCCGATCGCTACGTCCCGTACACGATTGCGTTCGACGTCGACAAGCTGACATGGGAGCTGAATTTCTTCGCGAAGCACTTCGTCGAAGGCTATCGCGCGTCGCCGTTCGGCGCAGCCGAGCGCGACGCGCTTGATGCCGAATGGGCGGCGATCGTGCAGGAGCTCGCCTCCGAGCCGCGTGTGCTGTGCCATCGCGACTATCACAGCCGCAACTTGATGCTGCACGACGGCAGCCTCTACATCATCGATTTCCAGGATGCGCGGATGGGACCTGACACATACGATCTCGTGTCGTTGCTGCGCGATTCGTACGTTGACGTCACCGACCGCGAGCTCGACGAGCTGATCGCGTACTTTCTCGCGCTCAAGCGTCGCGCGGACGACGAAGACTTCCGCCGCCGGTTCGACCTGATGGCCGTGCAACGCAATCTCAAGGCGCTGGGCACGTTCGGTTTCCAGACGATGACGCGCCGGAATCCGGTCTACATCCAGTACACTCCGCGAACGCTCCGCTACGTGCGCGACAATCTTCAGAAGTACGCACGCTTCGCACGGCTCAACGAGCTCCTCGGCGCCCACATCGATGAGTTGAAGTAAGGCTTGGGTTCGGACCACGTTACAATGGATGGTTCGATCCGTGGCAAAACGTCAGTTCGGGGTGTCGACGCGTCTCTATCGGCATCAGCGCCTGAGCCGCGAGCACCTGGCGGAGATCGCCGCGCACGGATTCGAGACGGTCGAGGTCGTGGCCGATCGCACGCACGTGGACTTCCACAACCCGGCCGTTGTCGCCGACCTGCAGCAGTGGCTGGCGGAAGCGCGACTCGAGCTGCACGGCGTGGACGTCCCGATCGGAACGGCGCCTGAGGACGCCGATCAGGCGCTCTTCATGGCGCGGCGCCTGCCGATGCGCGTGCTGGTCCTTCACGCGGGCAAACCACGCGGCGCGGCACGCGAGGTGGAGCGGCTGGCGGGATTTGCGTCGCCGCTCGGCGTTCGGATCGCCGTCGATTCCAGCTCGGATTCGATGACGCCCGCCGGCTCGCTCGTCCATTTCGTGGAGACGCTCGACGTGGCTGCCGGCGTCTGCCTCGATTTCGCGCACGCGCAGCGAGGCGGCGATTTGGTCGACACGATCGAGACCGTGTCGGAGCATCTGATCACGACGCACGTGCCGGTCGACAGCGCAATCGACTGGCTGTCGGCGCTGACGGCGGTGCAGAAGGTCGGCTACGAAGGGCCGTTCGTGTTCGACATCGTCGGCCGGGTCGCGGCGAAAGAAACACTTCAGCGGGCGCGCAAAGTGCGCGAACGAATGGAACGCATGTTGGTCACTGAATAGCTGTCAGCTCCCGGCCAAAGCTGATAGCCGAACGCTGTAGCTGATTATGCACGTCTACATAGAGGATATCGGCAAGCACGAGGGACAGGAGGTGACCATCAAAGGATGGTTGCACAACCGCCGCTCGAGCGGAAAAATTCATTTTCTGATCGTGCGCGACGGCACCGGCTTCATCCAGGGAGTGATGTCGAAGGCCGCGGTCGGCGAAGAGCTGTTCAAGCAGGCGGATCACCTCTCGCAGGAAACCTCGATCATCGTGACGGGCACGGTCCGCGCCGACAAGCGCGCGCCGAGCGGATACGAGATCGATGTCGAGGGCTTCGAGATCGTCGGCCAATCACACGACTATCCGATTACGCCCAAGGAGCACGGCGTCGATTTCCTGCTCGACCGCCGTCATCTGTGGATCCGCACAGAACGGCAGCAGGCGATCCTGCGCGTGCGCCACGAGGTGATCAACGCGATTCGCGACTTCTTCAACTCGAGCGGATTCATCCTCGCCGACACGCCGATCTTCACGCCCGCCGCGTGCGAGGGGACGACGACGCTCTTTCCGACGCAGTACTTCGAGGAGACGACGGCCTATCTGACACAGAGCGGTCAGCTGTACAACGAAGCGAACGCGATGGCGCTCGGCCGGGTGTACTGCTTCGGGCCGACGTTCCGCGCGGAGAAGTCGAAGACCCGGCGGCACCTGACGGAATTCTGGATGGTCGAGCCCGAGATGGCATACGCGTCTCTCGACGACGTGATGGAGCTCGCCGAAGACCTGGTCGTCGAGGTGGTGGCGCGGGTGGTGGACAAACGGCGCCCTGAACTGAAAGTCCTCGAACGCGACACGTCGACGCTCGAGCGGGTGAAGAAGCCGTTTCCGCGAATCTCGTACGACGACGCGGTCAAGACGCTGCAGTCCAAAGGGCTGCCGATCGAGTGGGGCGGCGACTTCGGCGGGCCCGACGAAACGACGCTGTCGGAGCAATACGACCGCCCCGTGATGGTTCACCGCTACCCTGCCGCGGTGAAAGCATTTTACATGAAGCCGGATCCCGATCGGCCCGAGCTCGCGCTCGGCGTCGACGTGCTTGCGCCCGAGGGATACGGCGAGATCATCGGCGGCGGCGAGCGTCTGGCCGATCTCGATCTGCTGCTGAAGCGGATCAAGGAACACGATCTGCCGCAGGAAGCGTTCGAGTGGTATCTCGATCTACGTCGATACGGCACGGTGCCTCACGGCGGCTTCGGAATGGGCATCGAACGCGTCGTCTCGTGGATTTGCAAGCTCGATCATTTGCGGGAGGCGATTCCGTATCCGCGCATGCTGTATAGGTTGTATCCGTGAGGCATAACATCTCCACCCGTGGTGGAGAGTTGTTCAACATATGAAACTGGGCCTTATTTCCCTCGGCTGTCCGAAGAACCTCGTCGACTCCGAGGTGATGCTTGGTCTCGCGAAACAGGCGGGGCACGAGCTGACGCAGGATGCGGCGCAGGCCGACATCCTGGTCGTCAACACCTGCGCGTTCATCGACAAGGCGAAGCAGGAATCGATCGACGCGATTCTGGAGATGGCGCAGCACAAGAAAGACGGCGCCTGCAGACAGCTCATCGTCACCGGCTGCATGGCCGAGCGCTATCGCGAGGAGCTGAAGAAAGAAATTCCCGAGATCGACGTGGTGCTCGGCACCGGTGAGGTTCCGGAAATCGTGAACGCGATCGGCGTGGGACGCCCTGAAGGGCGTTCCCAACCAGAAACATTCGGCGCGACCTTCTTCAAGACCAAACCGACGGTCCGCAACGCGGAGCCACTGCTTCCGACCTATCTCTACGATGCGGATACACCGCGCTTCCTCGCCACGCCGAGGCACTACGCGTACATCAAAGTTGCGGAAGGTTGTGATTACAAGTGCGCGTTCTGCATCATCCCGAAGCTTCGCGGCAAGTACCGCAGCCGCCCGGCCGACTCGATCGTGCGCGAAGCGCGCGCGCTCGCGGCGCGCGGCGTCAAAGAACTGCTGCTCATCTCGCAGGACACGACCTTCTACGGCATCGATCTCGGCCAGCGCGGCGCGCTGGCCCGGCTGCTCCGCAGCCTCAACGCGATCGACGGGCTCGAATGGATCCGGCTGCTCTACCTCTATCCGACGACGATCGACGATGAGACGCTTGCCGCGATCGCCGAATGCGAGAAGGTGTGCAAGTACATCGACCTGCCGCTGCAGCACGCGTCGAATGCCGTTCTGAAGCGGATGAAGCGGCCTGGGACCCGGCAGACCTACGACGCGCTGCTGACGCGGATCCGCGAATGCGTCGCCGGCGTCGCGCTTCGCACGACGTTCATCGTCGGGTTCCCGGGCGAAGCCGACGCGGACGTCGAGGAGTTATGTGGTTTCGTCGGCGATCACGCGTTCGATCACGTCGGCGTCTTCACCTATTCGCACGAGGAAGGAACGTCGGCGTTCGGGTTCGACGATGACGTCCCGGCGCGGGAGAAGACGGCCCGACGGAATCGCGTGATGAGCCTCCAGAAGCGCCTGGTCACCACAAGGCAGCGCGCCCGCATCGGCGAGCGCACGCGCGTCATCGTCGACGGGCCGTCGGGCGACCACGATCTCGTGCTCCGGGCCCGGCTCGCGACGCAGGCACCCGACATCGACGCGTCGGTCTTTCTCACCGAATGCGACCCGTCGACGCTCGCACCCGGTGATTTGGCCAAGGTCGAGCTCGTGGGCGCTCGTGGCTACGACTTCATCGCGCGCCCCGTGCTATAATTTAGTGTTCGGAGCCTAGGTTGGAAGACCGAGTGGGCATGTGCCCACTTTTTTAGTTTATGGGGGCTGGCGACGTTGTCGAACAGGTCCGCAGCATGGCGGCGCGTGTCGCGGCCGGCTACGGCCTGGAGATCTTCGACGTCCAGTTCCGGCGCGAAGGCAGCGGTATGGTGCTCCGCGTGCGGCTCGATCGGCCGGGGTCGGCGGCAAGCGCGGAAGAGAGCGTGAGCGTGGAAGACTGCGCGCACGTCAGCCGCGATTTGAGCGCCATCCTCGACGTCGAGGACGTCGTGCCGACCGCTTACGTGCTGGAGGTTTCATCGCCGGGCCTCGACAGACCGCTGCGCGGCGCGGCCGACTACGCACGGTTCGCCGGCCGCCGCGCGAAGCTGGTCATGCGCCAGGCCGTGGACGGTCAGTCGTTCTTCAAGGGCACGCTCGGCGGCATCGACGGGGGCGAGGTGCTGATTGACGCCGACGACGGGCGCCGGCACCGCGTGCCGATCGGCGTGATTACGCGCGCACATCTCGAAGTGGAGTTCTGAAGGCAACATGAGCAATCCGCTGCAGCAAACGATTGAAGCGCTCGCCAAGGAAAAGGGGATCGAGCCCGACGTGGTGATCAGCGCGATCGAGGAAGCGGTCGCGACGGCCTCGCGCAAGTACTACAAGACCGGCGAGAACCTGAAAACCCGTTTCAACATGGAGACGGGCCAGGTCGATCTCTTCGCGCTCAAGACCGTCGTGCAGGAAGTCGCCAATGCCGCGACCGAGATCGGCCTCGACGAGGCGCGCGATATCTACCGGTCGCTCTATGGCGACGACGTCGCCAACAGCATCGAGCTCGGCGACGAGATGGAATTCCCGAAGCCGACCGAAGTGCTCGGACGGATCGCGGCGCAGACGGCCAAGCAGGTCATCTTCCAGAAGGTGCGCGAAGCCGAACGCGAAAACGTCTACGCCGAGTTCAGCCAGCGCGTGGGCGAAGTCGTCAACGCCACGGTCAAGCGCTTCGAGAACGGCGATATCGTCGTCGAGGTGGGACGCAACGAAGCGGTCGTCCCGCGGAAGGAGCAGTCGCGCGCCGAGAGCTACAACCCGAACGATCGCGTCCGCGCGGTCATCAAGGGCGTGAACCGCGGCGCGAAGGGTCCGCAGATCATGCTCTCGCGTACCGATCCGGCGCTGCTCATCAAGCTGTTCGAGCAGGAAGTGCCCGAGATCTACGACGGCACCGTGATGATTCGAGGCGCCGTCCGCGAGGCGGGCGACCGCGCCAAGGTGGCCGTGTTCTCCCGCGAGCGCGACGTCGATCCGGTCGGTGCGTGCGTCGGTATGAAAGGTACGCGCGTGCAGTCGATCATCCGCGAGCTCCGCGGCGAGAAGATCGACATCGTGGAATGGTCCGAGGACGCGGTCGCGTTCGTCACCAACGCGCTGAGCCCGGCGAAAGTGCAGCGCGTGTCCATCGTCGACGACCACGAGCGCGTGATGGAAGTGATTGTCGAAGACAAGCAGCTCTCGCTCGCGATCGGCAAGAAAGGGCAGAACGTGCGCCTGGCCGCGAAGCTGACCGGCTGGCGCATCGACATCAAGAGCGAGGAGGAGAAGCGCCGCGAGGTCGAAGCGCAGTTCGAAGGGCTCGAAGCCGCCGCCGCCGACTCCCTTGCCGAGGCGTCGGAAGGCTCCAGCGAAAACGAGGCCGAGGCGTCGGAAGGCTCCGACGAAAACGCGACGGCAAACGCGCAGGCCGACACCGAACAGGGATTCGCCGAGGCAGAACCGTCGGATGTGCCGGCGCCTTATACGCTCACTGGCGTCGGCGAGAAGACGGTCCGCAGGCTCGTCGACGCGGGCTTCGCCACGCAGGACGCCGTGGCGAGCGCCACGGTAGAGCAGCTGTCCGAGGTCCCCGGCATCGGCGGCAAGACCGCCGAGAAAATTCTCGCGGCGGCGCGCGGCGAGACCCCAGCGCAGGAAACTCAGGAGTAATCGTTGGCAACTGTCCGGATCTACAAAGTCGCGGAGCTGCTCGGGACGACGAGCCAGGAAGTAACGGCGCTGCTCAAGCGCGATCACGGCATCGAGGTGAAGAGCGCCTCGAGCACGATTGAAGAAGTCGTCGCCCGTCAGTTCGTCGAGCGCCTCGCGAAGCAGCGCGGCATCACGCTGCCGGGCGGCGACATCTTCGCCGAGACGCCCGTCGTGAAAGGCAAGAAGCCGGCGCCGTCGAAGAAGCCGGCGGAACCGCCGAAGCCCGCGGCGCCGGTGCTGCCGCCGCCCCGACTCGTCAAGACGGTCAAACCCGTGGCGCCGCCGCCGGCGGCTGTCGCCGAAGCTGCGCCGGCGGCGATCGCTGTTGCACCGCAACCCGCGCCCGTACACGAGCCAGTCGTCGCGCCCGAGTCGCCTGTCGCCGACGTCCATCGCGCAGCGGTCGTCGCGATGCCGCCGAAGATCGAACCGGTTGCAGCGCAGAAGCCGTGGAAAGACGATCACAAACCGGCTGCCGTTGCGGAAACGCCGATCGCCGTCGCGGAACCGGCGGAACCACCCTTGGCCGCAGCGCCGGCGCCCGCCGCGAGCACACCGGCGAAGGCGCCGACGGCCGGCCGCGTCGTACCGCCGACTCTGAGACTGCGCATCGAAGAACGACGTCCCGATACACCGACACCGCCGCTACCGACCACGCCGGCGCCGCGTGTCGTCCCGCGGCCGAAGGCACCGGAGCGGCCGGCGATTCCGACGGCCGCCCGTCCGGTGGCCGGAGGGGCGGCCGGACAGACCGGAACCGCGACGCCGCGTGCGGCGGCGTCGCACGCCGCGCGTCCCGCCGCCGGAATGTCGCCAACGGCGCGTCCGCCAATTCCGCGTCCGCCGCAAATGCCGGTTGGCGGCCCGCGTCCGCTGCCGTCGCAGCCGGTGCGCACGCAGCAGCCGGGCATGGCGCCGCGACCCGGACAACCGTACCCGCAGCGGCCCGGTATGCCGCAGCGTCCGGCTTATCAGGGTCCACGGCCTGGCGGCCAGGGCCGGCCGGCCGCCGGGCAGCGCCGCGAGCAGACTTCGCGTCCCGCGCCGCCGCCCATGCCGGCGACGCCGCCACCGGTCAGCCGCACGATCACGCTCGCCGAAGGTATGACCGTGCGCGATCTCGCAGACAAACTCGAAGTCCGCGTGAAGGACGTGCTCGCGAAGCTGTTGATGAAAGGTCTCCGCGTCACCATCAACAACACGCTCGACACCGAGACGGCCACGATGGTCGCACGGGAGTTCGGCGCTGAAGTCCAGATGCGCAGCTTCGAAGAAGAGCTGCTCGTGGATACGGGCGAAGCGCGCGACGAAGACAAGAGGACGCGCGCGCCGGTCGTCACCGTAATGGGACACGTCGACCACGGCAAGACGAGCCTGCTCGATGCGATCCGCGAGACGCGCGTCGCCGAGCGCGAGGCCGGCGGCATCACGCAGCACATCGGCGCGTATCAGGTCACGATCAACGGGCGCAACATCGTGTTTCTCGACACGCCGGGCCACGAGGCATTCACGCTCATGCGCGCCCGCGGCGCGAAGGTCACGGACGTCGTCATTCTAGTGGTGGCGGCCGATGACGGCGTGATGCCGCAGACCAGAGAAGCGATCGATCATGCGCGCGCCGCGAACGTGCCGATCATCGTCGCCATCAACAAGATCGACAAGCCGAACGCGAACCCGGAGCGCGTCAAGCGCGAGCTGACCGAGCTGAACCTGATGCCCGAGGAATGGGGCGGGCAGACGGTCACCGTTGAAGTGTCCGCGAAGAAGAAGCAGAACATCGAGCTGCTCCTCGAGATGGTGCTCCTCGTCAGCGACATCCTCGAGCTCAAGGCGAACCCGAAGCGCAGTGCGACCGGGACGGTCCTCGAATCGAAGCTGGACAAGGGACGCGGTCCGGTGGCGACGGTGCTCGTTCAGGACGGCACGCTCAGCGTCGGCGACACGTTCATCGCCGGACCGATCGTCGGCCGCGTCCGCGCGCTCATCGACGATCGCGGCCGTCCGACGAAAGCGGCCGGGCCGGCGTCGCCGGTCGAAGTACTCGGCCTCACCGGTCTGCCGCAGCCCGGCGACGTCTTCCAGGTCGCCGACGCGGCGAAGGCGCGCCAGATCGCCGCGTTCCGCGAGGAGCAGGCGAAGACGCGCGCGCTCGGCGCGAAAGGGGCACGGCTCACCCTCGAATCGTTGCAGGCGCAGATCGCCGAAGGCGGCATGAAGGAGCTGCCGATCATCATCAAGGCCGACGTGCAGGGCTCGGCCGAAGTGCTCGCCGACACGCTGACGAAGCTGTCGGACGAGAAGGTGAAGATCCGGATCATCCATTCCGGCGTCGGCGCTGTGAACGAGTCGGACGTGCTGCTGGCGTCGGCATCCAACGCCATCATCATCGCGTTCAACGTGCGGCCCGACCGAAACGCCGAAGACATCGCCGCACGCGAGCGCGTCGAGATCCGGCAGCATTCGGTCATCTACAACGTCACCGACGAGATGAAGAAGGCGATGACCGGGCTGCTCGAGCCGACCTTCAAAGAGACGCGAATCGGCATCGCCGAAGTGCGAGATACCTTCAAGGTGCCGAAGTACGGCACGATCGCTGGCTGCATGGTCACCGAGGGACGCATCACGCGCGCGGGCGACACGCAGGCGCGCCTGCTGCGCGACAACGTGGTCGTCTACGAGGGGAAGATCGGCTCGCTGCGGCGCTTCAAGGACGACGTGGGCGAGGTGAAGGCCGGCTTCGAGTGCGGTATCGGCTTCGAGCGCTTCAATGACATCAAGGTGGGCGACGTGATCGAAGTATTCGTGATGGAGCGTGTCGCCATCACGGCGTAGGCCACGAAGACACGAACCACGAAGACAGTCCGATCTTGGTCGAACGTGGTGACGTTCTGTTCTGGATATGCGCGAGGGGAGCGCCTGCGGCTGGAGCGAGCGCGAATGCGCGAGCGAGGGCGAGCGGGGGTGGGGCCCCGCGAGCAGAGGAAAAGTCACGAGCGCGCCAGCGCGGCGGGGGTGGGGCTCCGCCGCGAATAAGACAATGGTCGTCGGCCTGTTGACCGTCGAGATTCACGTGTCTGGCAGCCAGTCACTGAAGGACAAGCGGATGGTGCTGCGGCGGATCAAGGACCGCCTGAAGAAGTTCAACGTCGCAGTCTCGGAGGTCGAACACCAGGATCTCTGGCAGCGGGCCGGCCTCGCGGTCGTGACGGTGAGCACTGACGAGCCGCACGCGGATCGCGAGCTGGCGGCCGTCGCCGAAGAGATCGAGCGCGTCGAGCCCGGGCTCATCACGCGCACCGAGGTCGAGTTCCTCACTTGATAATTGACAATTTGCAATTTACAAAAGAGAGTCCAAGTTCGCCTGACCTTGTAAATTGTAAATTCTCAATTGTAACTTGCATTACTGATGTCACAAGGATCGCGTCCCGATCGCGTCGCCGATCAGATTCGCGGCGAGCTGGGGAACCTGCTCGCGCGCGAGGTGCACGACCCCGGCATCGGGTTCGTGACGATCACTCGCGTCGAGGTGACCCCCGACCTGCAGCACGCGCGTGTGTTTTATACCGCGCTCGGCCCGACCGGCGCCGAAGCGACAACGCAAAAGACCTCGGGGCGCGCGCTCGAGCGCGCCGCGCCATTCCTGCGCCGTCAGATCGGATCGCGCCTGCGGCTGCGGCGCGTACCGGATCTGAAGTTCATCTACGACGAATCGATCGCCGGCCAGGATCGCATCGAACAGCTCCTCAACGAGCTGCACGCCGGCCAGACGCCGACCGATGATGGCAGTAAATCCTGATCTTCAGCGCATCGTCGACGCGATCCGCTCACGGCAGCGCTTCGTCCTTTCGTCGCACGCCCGTCCCGATGGCGATTCCATCGGATCGCAGCTCGCCATGGGCTACGCGCTCCGCGAGATGGGCAAAGCCTTCGACGTCGTCAACGCCGATCCGGCGCCCGGACCGCTGATGCAGTTCCCCGGCGTGCCGGAGATCCGCATCGCGCCGGCCGTCGAGGACGACTTCGACGCCGCGATCATCATGGAGTGCGGCGACCTCGCGCGCACCGGGGTCAGCGGCCTCGATCGCTTCCCGGTGATCAACATCGATCACCACCCGGGAAACACGGCGTACGGGTCGCTGAACTGGTTCGACGCGAGCGCGGCCGCGTGCGGCGAGATGGTATTCGAGCTGGTCCGCGCGCTCGGCGTTCCGCTCACCCCGGTGATCGCCACCCACGTCTACCTGGCGATTCTCACCGACACGGGATCGTTTCATTACTCGAATATTTCGCCGCGGACGTTCGACATTTGCCGTGAGTGCCTCGAGGCGGGCGTCGATCCGCTGCTCGTCGCGCGGAACGTGTACGACAGCAACAACATGGGACGGCTGAAGCTGTTTGGCACCGTGCTGAGCGCGATGCAGCTCGACGTCACGGGGCGGATCGCGATCGTGTATCTCGATCACGAGATGGCGCGCGCCGCCGGCGGCACGTATGAGGACACCGAAGGGCTCATCAATCTTCCCCTCACCGTGAAGGAGATCCAGGCCGTCGTCTTCTTCAAGCAGTCCGAGGGCGAGGAGTACCGCGTGAGCATGCGATCGAAGGGCGAGGTCGACATCGGCGCGGTCGCGAAGGAATTCAACGGCGGCGGGCACAAGAACGCCGCAGGCTGCACGGTGCGGGGCGGCATTGACGCGCTGCAGAAAATGTTCATCGAGAAGATCGAACGGGCCATCGAGTCGCAGAACGGCAGGATGGCGGGTTTCGAGCATTGACGAAGCGAGGTGTGACATGCGCGCGCAGGCAGGGCGAGTCCTTCACGTAGTCATCATCGCCAGCATCCTCGCCATCACGGGGTCGATGACCCTCGGCGCGTCGGCGCAGGCGCCCGGCGCGGGCGATCCGCTGGCTGCGCTGCTGGCGGAGGTGCATGCGCTTCGCGTGACGATGGAGCAGCAGGCGACGGTCGGTCCGCGCTTGCAGCTGACGCTCGCCAGATTGACGATCGAGGAGCAGCGCGTCTCGCATCTGTCTTCCGACCTGACCAGCGTGCGGTCGCAGCTCGCAGGCCACGAGGCGGCAGTGCAGCGAACGGCGGCGGAGATAGCCGACGCCGAGCGGCAAATCCAGATCGAGACCGACCCGGCGCGTCGCCGCGAGATGGAAGCCGGACTTCGCAACTCGCAGCTCCAGATGCGTCAGTTCGCCACGGAGCAGCAGCAGCTGCAGATCCGTGAGAACGAGGCGGCGCAGGCGTTGGCCGCCGAGCAGGCGCGCTGGACCGACTTGAACAGCCGGCTCGACGAGCTCGAGCGCCTGCTCTCCCCGGTGCGGTAAACGCGATGGACGGCTTGCTCGTCGTCGACAAGCCGTCCGGTCCCACGTCGCACGACGTCGTCGCGCGAATGCGGCGCATCCTGCGCGAGCGGCGGATCGGGCACACCGGCACGCTCGATCCGCTGGCGACGGGCGTGCTGCCGCTCGTCATCGGCCGTGCGACGCGGCTGGCTCGATTCCTGAGCGCCGGCGACAAGTCCTACGAAGCGATCGTCCGTCTCGGCTTCGCAACCGACACGGCCGACAGCGATGGCACACAGGTCGGCGCGCGGTACGAGCATCCACTGCCGGCGGTCGAAGTGATCGATCGCGCGCTTGACGCGTTTCGCGGTCAGTTTCTGCAACAGCCGCCCCTGTTCTCCGCAAAGAAAATCGGCGGCCGCCGCAGCTACGACCTCGCACGGCAGGGTCCGACACGAGTCGGACCAGGGTCGGATCGGGGTCGGACCGGTGTCGGACTCAATCAGGATGTTGACGGCGCGCCGGCACCGACACTCGTGACGGTGAATCGTCTCGTCATCACAAACCTCGACGCCGACCAAGTGTCGCTGACGCTCCACTGCTCCGGGGGCTTCTACGTTCGGTCGCTGGCCCACGATCTCGGTGAACGACTCGGAACGGGGGCTCATCTGATCGCGCTCCGGCGCACGCTCAGCGGGGAGTGTTCGCTCGACGACTCGATCTCGCTGGCGGCAGCCGAGCGGGATCCGCAGGCCGCGGCGAGAGGTGTCGTGCCACTCGCGCGGATGCTGACCAGCCTCCCGCCGGTCACGCTCGACGCCGAGGGGCTGCAGCGAGCTCTTCACGGTTGTAACCTGGAGGCGCCCGCTGCGCCAACCGCGGATCCCGATTCCTGGCCGTTCGTCCGGCTGCTCGACTCGGCCGGCGATCTGGTCGCGATTGCCGAGCGGATGGGCCCCTCCGGGCTTTTGCATCCCTCGGTCGTTCTGAGGTAACATGTTGATCTTGCTCGACTAAGAAGTTTTTGGTTATACGGCGCATCTGGTAGCGCCTGCGGCCGTCGTGATGAAAGCGAGCGCCGCAGCGAGAGCGAGCGGGTGGGACCCGCGAGCACAACAGCGTTGACTGGGGCGTCCGTGGAGGTACCCGCAGGTGGCACTCAGCAAAGATCGCAAGACCGAGTTGATTGGGAGTTATAAGACCCACGACGCCGACACCGGATCCCCCGAAGTGCAGGTGGCCATCCTGAGCGAGCGTATCAACTATCTGACGGAGCATTTCAAGACGCACGCAAAGGATCACCACTCGCGCCGCGGCCTGCTGATGCTGGTCGGCCGGCGCCGCCGCCTTCTCGATTACCTGAAGATGAAGGACGCGCAGCGCTACGCCGATTTGATTCGGCGACTCAACATCAGAAAGTGAACAAGCGACCGGTGCTTTTCACTTTTCACTTCTCGGCTCCAACTTTATGCACACGCGCGAACTGCACGTCGGTCAGAACACTCTCCGTCTAGAAACTGGAAAGCTCGCCAAGCAGGCTGACGGATCCATCATCGTCCGCTACGGGGACTCGGTCGTCCTCGTGACCGCCTGCCGGTCGGCGCAGCCGCGGGAAGGCATCGACTTCCTGCCGCTCACGGTCGACTACCGCGAGTACACCTACGCGTCAGGCCGAATCCCCGGCGGCTTCTTCAAGCGTGAAGGCAAGCCCGCCGAGAAGGAGGTGCTGACGAGCCGCGTCATCGATCGGCCGATCCGGCCGCTCTTCCCCTCGGGGTGGCGCTTCGAGTCGCAGATCATCGCCCTCGTGCTCTCGGCCGATCAGGAGAACGACACCGACGTGCTCGCAATTACCGGCGCCTCGGCGGCGCTCGCGCTGTCGGACATCCCGTTCGAGAAGACGATCGCCGGCGTGCGCGTCGGCATGGTCGACGGCGAGTTCCTCGTCAACCCGACGTTCGAACAGCGCAAGCAGAGCGTGCTGGACCTCGTCGTCGCGGGCAGCAAGGACGGCATCGTGATGGTCGAGGCGGGCGCAAAGGAAGTGGGCGAGGACCAGGTGGTCCGGGCGCTCGAGACGGCGCACGCGGCGATCAAACAGATCGTCGCCACGATCGACGATCTCGCGCGCGAAGCCGGCAAGAAGAAGCTTCAGGTCCAGAAGAAGGAGATCGGGCACGACTTCTACCGCGAGGTGGAGGAGAAAGTGCTCGTGCCGCTCACCGAGGCGATGCGCATCCGCGGCAAGCTCGAGAACTACGATCGCGTCGACCAGTTGCTCGAGGATCTCGTCGCGTCGCTGCCCGAAGGCGAAGTGGAGCGCAAGGTCGAAGCGAAGCAGATCTTCAAGGATCTGAAGGAAAAGGTGCTGCGCGACGAAGTGCTGGAGCGCGGCCTGCGCCTCGACGGCCGCAAGTTCGACGAGATCCGGTCGATCTGGACCGAAACCAGCGTCCTGCCGCGGACGCACGGCTCCGCCGTGTTCACGCGCGGCGAGACGCAGGCGCTCGTCACCTGCACGCTCGGCACGGCTGAAGACGCGCAGAAAATCGAGAGCTTCGAGGGAGAGCAGTGGAAGAGCTTCATGCTCCACTACAACTTCCCGCCATTCTCGGTCGGCGAGGTCGCGTTCCTGCGCGGACCGGGACGCCGCGAGGTCGGCCACGGCGCGCTGGCGGAGCGCGCGCTCGCATCGATGATTCCCGGCGAGGAAAAGTTCCCGTACACCATCCGCGTGGTGTCGGACATCCTCGAGTCGAACGGATCTTCGTCGATGGCGTCGGTCTGCGGCGGATCGCTCGCGATGATGGACGCCGGCGTCCCGCTGCAGAACGCGGTCGCCGGCATCGCCATGGGCCTCGTGATGGACGAGAAAAGCGGCAAGTACGCCGTGCTGTCGGACATCGCCGGCGCCGAAGATCACTACGGCGACATGGACTTCAAGGTCGCCGGCACGGCTGACGGCATCACCGCGCTCCAGATGGACATCAAGGTCACCGGCATCACGACCGAGGTGATGCGCAAGGCGCTCGAGCAGGCGCGCCAGGGACGGCTGCACATCCTCGGCAAGATGCGCGAAACGCTCGCGACGCCGCGCCAGAGCATCTCGTCGTTCGCACCGCGCATCGTCACTATCCGGATCCCCGTGGACAAGATCCGCGACGTCATCGGTCCGGGCGGCAAGATGATCCGCAGCATCATCGAGCGGACCGGCGTGAAGATCGACGTCGAGGATGACGGGCGCGTCAACGTCGCGTCGGCGGACGAGACGTCGGCTCAGAAAGCGATCTCGATCATCCAGGAGCTGACGGCGACACCCGAGCTGAACAAGACCTACCTCGGCAAGGTTCAGCGCATCACCGATTTCGGCGCGTTCGTCGAGATCATGCCCGGCACCGACGGCCTGCTGCACGTGTCGGAAATCGCGAACCACCGCGTGAAGGACGTGCGCGACGAGCTCAAGGAAGGCGAACAACTACTGGTCAAAGTGATCAATATCGATCCGACGGGAAAGATTCGTCTGAGCCGCAAGGCGCTGCTTCAGGAAGAAGCCGCGAAGGAAACCGCCACCAAATCCTAGGGCGGACCAACGTGTCGGCCCCGTGCCGACGCGTCGTCACTGCGTCGACGACACGTCGGTCGGTCCCTACATGAGCGTTACCGCCCGGTTTTCATCCCATCCCAGCGCGCTGCGGCTTCGATGTGGATTCCCGCCTGATCGAGTAACCGCGCCACCGTGTAATTCACAATATCGTCCAACGAATCCGGTCGGTTGTAGAAGGCCGGCACAGGCGGGACGATCGCCACACCCAGCCGTGACAGCTTCAACATGTTTTCGAGATGAATGGCGCTGAGCGGCGTCTCCTGGACCGCCAGGACGAGTCGGCGCCCTTCTTTCAGCACCACGTCGGCCGCGCGGTGGATCAGGTTGTCGCCGAAGCCGTTCGCGATGGCCGCCAGCGTGCGCATGCTGCACGGCGCGATGATCATTCCGAGCGTGACGAACGATCCGCTCGAAATCGGGGCGCCGAGATCGCCCACGGCATGGACCTCGGTCGCGAGCGCGTTGACTTGTTCGACCGTGTACGGCGTCTCGTGCGTGAGCGTCCGCGCGCCCCATTTGCTCATGACGAAGTGCGTGGCCACGCCGGCGTCTCTCAATGCCTCGAGGACGCGGACGCCATAGATGGTGCCTGTCGCGCCCGTCATCGCAACGACGAGGCGGCGGGTAGACGAGTCGGTCATCATTCGGCGGTCTCTATGCTATTCGAACGGACGGGAGCGGAACAGCGGTTGCATGGCTCGACTGTATGGAAATGGAGCTTCGTATCCTGCAGTGCGGCAACTGCGAGCACCTGAAGCTCGGTGTTCACGCGAGTGCGTTTGGTCTCGCCGCAATCATGGGTTTGTACAACGCCGCCGCCTGGCTGAGCCGGCGGGAAATGCATCTTGCGATCAATACAGTGCTGTACGTCGCTTTGACGGCTTGGGAGCGGGAACACGTGCTCCATCATCTGGAAGAACTGCGCCGTCCCCGGCCGACGCTCGTGCCTCCGGTCGAGCCGGCGCAACCAATCGCGGCGTAGAGAGGCGTGAGTGCGGAGGGCGATCAGGCGAGCGGAGTCGGCCTGAAGGCTTGCGCGGCCGCAATGCGGTCGCGCATCGGGGGATGACTGTAGAACAGCCACTGCACGATTTTCGACGGATGCTCCTCGGCCAGATTCTGGGCACCGAGGCGCCGCATCGCTGCGATGAACGCGCCCGGGTTCTGCGTCAGGTCGAGCGCGAACCGATCGGCCCGGCGTTCGAAGGCGCGCGACATCGCGTGCGCGACGGGCACCATCACGAACGAAACCGCCCCTGCCGCAAGCACCAGCAGCGGCAGGCCGGCGACGTCGTTGACGCCGTTCAGGCCGATCGGATGCGCGAAGGCGGCGAGGACGCGCGACGCGAGATAGAAGCCAGCGAGGACCAGTCCGCTTTCGAACAGAATCCCTTTCCAAATGTCGCCGTGGACGTGGTGCGCGAGTTCGTGCGCCAGGACGACTTCGATCTCATCCTCCGAGTATTCGGCGAGCATCGTGTCCGACACGAGGATGCGCCGGGTACCGCCTAGGCCGGCCAGAGCGGCGTTCGCTTTCTTGGTTTTGTCGGCGAGTCCCCATTCGTACGCACCGAGCGCCCGTGCACCAGCCCGGTCCGCCAGCGCGAGCAGCCGGCGGCGCAGCGCTTCCCGATCGAGCGGCTTCAGCGAATAGAACAGAGGCATGAGAAGCACCGGCGCCAGATTCGTCAAACCGACGATCACGAGCGCGAACAGCACCCCGGCAATCGCCCACCATCGCTCGGGCGAAAAACGGATGCACGAGTAGATCAACCAGGCGGCGCCGCCGCCGAGCGCGAGTCCGATCCCGAACGACTTCGCCTGGTCGAGCAGCCAGCGCGCGAACGTCTCGTTCGACAACCCGTACCGCCGTTCGAGGAGAAAGCCGCCGTAGAACGCCAGCGGCAGACCGACCGCTTCGTTGACGATCGAGAACAGCGCGACGTAGGCGAGCACATTCGAGCGCGCGGCATCGCGAAGCGCCAGGCTCCAGCCGGTTGCGAGCAGCGCCACGAGGAGGCCGACGGTCGCGATCAGCGACACGACGGTCACACGCCGCTTCAGCCGGTTGTAGCGTGTCGCTTTGTCCTCGTTCATCGACTCTCTGTCGTTTTCTCTGCAAGGCCTCGGGAGCGGATGCGGATACCGCCGTTGGTGGTCCTGAGGTCGACGGGTGTGCCGCCGCCGTTCATTTTCCCCTCGAAGCGCCTCCGCGATTGCTCGGTGACCTGCATCTTGACGTCCGGCGACACGCTGATGCCGCCGTTCGTGCACGTGGCCAGCACGTCGGCTTTGGCGTCGGCCGGCAGATCGATCGTGACGCCGCCGTTCGTCGTGGTCAGCGAGATTCTGTCGGTGCCGACCGACGCGAACTCGACGTCCACGCCGCCGTTCGTGGTCGTCGCGTCGACGCCGCCGCTCAGTGCGTTTCCGCGGACGCCGCCGTTGGTCGTGTGCGCGGTCACGCGGCCGCTCAACGACTTCAGCGTAATCTGCCCGTTCGTGTTCGACACATTGACGACGACGCTCTTCGGCGCGCGGACGTGATAGCGGACTTCGAAACCGGCGCCGATCATGATTCCGCTCAGTCTGCCGGTCTCGATCGAGACGCGATCGGGCTTGACGTCCTCATTGATGGCGATGCGCGGCAGCAGCTCGCGCGCGGCCTCGTCGCTGACCGCTCTGGCGATCCGTTCGGCGCGGACCTCGACGGACGGGTCGTCGCCGCCCTCGACGTCAATCCGCCCGTTGGTGTTGCGGATCCTGAATTCGCCGCCGGGACTCAACTTGTAGCTGCGCGTCCATTCGTCGCTGGCGCGGCCGGCCAGGCTTCCAATCGAGACGTCGCACGCTAGGAGCGCAAGAACCGCCGCCAGGCAGGCAACCCGTCGAATCATATGTGTCCTCCGGGGTAAAGACGATCGTGCACCGACCTCCGTTCGATCGCAAGGAGGCCGGCTGCCGGGCGGGCGTCAGTTCAACTGGACCGAAATCAGCTTCGACACGCCCGGTTCCTCCATCGTCACGCCGTAGAGGCGATCGGCGATTTCCATCGTCTTGCGGTTGTGCGTGATGACGATGAACTGCGTGTGCTGCTGCATGCCGCGGAGCATCTCGACGAAGCGGCCGATGTTGGCATCGTCGAGCGGCGCATCGATCTCGTCGAGGAGGCAGAAGGGGCTCGGCTTGTACTTGAACATGCCGAACATCAGCGCGATGGCGGTCAGCGCCTTCTCGCCGCCCGAGAGCAACTGGACGCTCTGCAGCCGCTTGCCCGGTGGCTGCGCGATGATCTCGATGCCGCTCTCGAGCGGATCGGTTTCGTCGAGCAGCGTCAGCCCGGCGCGGCCGCCACCGAACAGCGTGCTGAACGTCTCCTGAAAATTGCGGTTGATGGCGAGGAACGCTTCCGTGAAACGCTGACGCGTCGTTTCGTCGATCCGCCTGATCGCTTCGCTCGTCTGCGCGATCGATTCGACGAGATCGTTGCGCTGCGTCGACAGGAACCTGTGGCGCTCGTCGAGCTCGTCGAACTGCTCGATCGCCATCATGTTCACCGGACCGAGCCGCTCGATCCTGCCCCGCAGCGCTGCGATCGCCTCCTCGGCGCTCATCGTGCGCTGCTGCGCGATCGCGACCGCATCTTCAGAGACGTCCGGCTTCAGCCGGACATCACCCGCCGCGTCCTCGTCCTCGTCGACCGGCTCCTCGGCGCGCAGAGCCGCGGCGTCCGGAACGGCCTGCCCCGCCGCTTCGAGCTGCTCGACCTCGCGGAGCACCTCGTCGAGCGTGGCATTGACGGCATCCTCGCAGGTGTACGCGAGGTGAGACAGATCGCCTTCGGCCGTCGCCCGCGCGATGTCGAGCTCCGAGACGACGGCGCGGATCGCGTCGAGCGCGCCGCGCGCTTCCCTGATCGTGGCCTCGCGCTCGTCGCTCGTCGCGCGAAGCGCGGCGACGCGCTCGTCGGCGCTCATGACGGCCCTGCGAAGGTCGTCGAGATCGCGGACGTCGGCGTCGAGCTGCCGCTCGCCGGCCACAATCGATTCCCGCAGCTGGCGCACGCGGCTCCGCGATTCCTCGAGCTCGATCGCGAGCGACGCGGCGCGCGCTTCGATCTCCGCCGCTGCTTCCTCGAGCCGCTGCACTTCGGCCGCCAGCGCGCTGGCCCGCTCGACGAGCGCCGCATGCGCCGCTCCCGCTTCGGCCGCGCGACGGCTGGAATCATCGATCGACTCGCGCGCTTCGAACAGCCGCCGCTGCGCGACGGTCAGCCGCTCGTCGGCGAGGCGCTGATCGTTTTCCAGCCGCGCGATCGAGGCTCGCGCTTCTTCCCGACGCCGATCGAGCGCATCGCGCTCCTCTTCCGCCTGCCTTCGCTCGCGAACCAGCTGCGCGGCGCGCTGCGCAAGGCGCGTCTCTTCGTCTCTGGCGTGCTGGAGCTGCGATTCGTAGCCGACGATCGCCTTTTCGTGCTTGTGGTGCTCGGCGTCGAGCGCCGCGACGGCGTTCGACGCTTGCGCGATCGCGGCTTCGAGCTCTGTCGTCTCCTGCGCGAGGCGCGTCAGCGCGCCCCGCTCCACGGCGATGCGGTCGCGCAGCTCCTTGATCTCGCGTTTGGTCTCGAGGATGCCACGCGCTTCGGCGCGCGTGCCGCCCGACACGAGCGCGGGACCGTGAAAGACTTCGCCAGCGAGCGTCGCGACCAACATCCGCGTCGTGCAGCTCGCGTCAGCCGCCTGCTGATACGACGGCGCGATCCACGCGTCGCCAATCGCCGAGCGAATGGCGTCGGCGTACGGTCCGTTGGCGCGCACCACCGAAGACAAGGCGACCATTCCGTCGGCGTCGCCGTGGTGGTCGTCACGGTCGTCGCCATCGCGGTAATCGCCCTCGCGGTAGCGGACGGTCTTGAGACCGTCCCCTACAACCCTCGTTACAGCCGTCGTGATCAGGAAGCCGCATCGTCCTGCGCCGGCTTCTTGAACCACCCGGAATCCCGCGGCGGCGTGCTCCGGACGCTCGACGACGACGTGTTGCAGGAGATCGCCGAGACACGCCTCGACCGCCCGCTCGTATCCCGCTTCCACCTCGAGGTAATCGGCGACGGCGCCGTGCTGGTTGACGGTGCCGTTCGCCTGCGCCAGGACGGCCCGCGGAGCATCGCCGAATCCGGCGCGCGCCGCATCGAGCTCCTCGAGCGATTTCAACCGCGCCTCGAGGCCGGCGAGCTCGTGCTCGCGCGCGCGAACCGATCGCGCGCGCCAGTCGTGTTCGATACGGGCGCTCGCGAGCTCCGATTCGCGCGCGGCGCGTCGAACGCGCGTCGCCTCGATGGCGTCGTGCGCGCGTCGGAGACCGTCGGAGGCCGCCGTCCGTTCCAGCGCCACGCGTTCCGATTCGACGCGCAGGTCGCCGCTCTCGATGTCCAGCTTCGCCAGCGTCTCGGCGACCTTCTCGCGCGCCATGGCCGCATGATCGACCGCGTGCCGCAGTGCCGTCGCTGAGTTGATTGCCGAGAAGACTTCGCTGCGCGCCGCTTCGACGTCCGCTTCGAGCCCCTCGATCTCGCGGTGCGCCGCCTCGTACGCCTCCGATTCCGACGCATACGCCGCCGCGGCGCGATCGCGTTCCTTGTCGGCCTCAGCCGCCGCTTCGCGGCGCGACATGACCGATGCCCTGGCCGGTTCGCGCCGCAGTTCGATCGTCTCGAGCTCGCCCGCCACTGCGGCGGACCGAGCATCGAGCGTCTGCATCTGTTCGCGATCGAACGCGATCTGCTGCTGCCGGCGGTTGATCGACAGCTCCCGCGCGTGCGCCGCTTCGCGCGCGGAGGTGGCGCGCGATTCCGCTTCGACGAGCTCGATCCGCACACGGCCGAGATCGCTCTCGATTTCCGAGACGCGCGCCGCCGCGACCGACTCGCGCTCGCGCGCCTCGGCGAGCCGCGCCCGCGCCGACGCGATGGTTTCCGCGAGCTGACGATACTTGCGCGCGAAGAGCACCTTCTCCCAGCGCTTCAGCTCGTCGCGGAGCCTCTGATACCGCCGCGCCTTCGCCGCCTGCCGCTTCAGCGTGCCGCGCTGCTTCTCGACCTCGAAGACGATGTCGTCGATCCGCGTGAGGTTCTGCTGTGCCGCTTGCAGCTTCAGCTCAGCGGCGCGCCGCCGCGCTTTGTACTTTGTGACGCCCGCCGCTTCTTCGATCAGCTGCCGCCGATCGGTCGGACGTGAGCTGAGGATCATCCCGATCTTGCCTTGCTCGATGATCGCGTAGGCCTTCGCGCCCAGCCCGGTATCCATGAGGAGGTCGTGGATGTCCTTCAGGCGGCACAACTGGCCGTCGATCAGGTATTCGCTCTCGCCCGAACGATAGAGCCGCCGCGTGACTTCGATTTCGCGCGCGACCGATTGAATGATTTCCTCGGCCAGATCGGTGGGACGTCCGGCTTCGGCCGAATTGTGTGAGTGATGTCCGTTCCCGTTCCCGCGCTGGCCGTTGCCGTTCGCAGGAGTCCGCCTCGAGTCGGACGCGACGGTTTCCGCCACAACGGTCTTGAGAAATCCGCTGAACTTCAGCTTCACTTCGGCCGCCGCCGTCGGCTTGCGCGCGTCGCTGCCGCTGAAGATGAGATCTTCCATCTTGTCGCCACGCAGGCTCTTGGCGCTCTGTTCGCCCATGACCCACGTGATCGCGTCGGCGACGTTGCTCTTGCCGCAACCGTTGGGGCCGACGATGGCGGTCACCCCGTCATCGAAGGCGAGCTCCGACCGGTCCGAGAACGATTTGAAGCCGTTGATTTCGAGACGTTGCAGACGCATGGCACACACCCTGCTCCGCTGAACACACCACGCTCGGCTGAAAGCCTCGCGCGACGAACGGCGCTCCGAGTCCGCACAGTTCCGGCAGCGCGAGCCGTTCAGGCGAGCGACAACGACAACCTAGATTGGCTGGGAGACAACCAGACAAACGACCGATGTGACCGCCCTTTCGTCTTCCCGACGGGAAAACGGCCCCGGGGCCGAAAATCGGTCGTCAGTGTAACACGACTAAATATTGCGGCAACCGCCAATCGCAGCCCAATTGGTAGCGGTCGGCTGCCCTACCCGCGGCCTAGTGCGCCTTCGTCCGGCCTGCCTTGCTCAACTCCGTGAGCTTCTGGGCCTCGCCGAACATTGCTAGGGCCGCCTGCGCCTGCGGATCGGCGCCGACCAGGTGGCGCCGTGCTTCGGCGATGCCGAACACCGCCTCGTCGATGCGGAACCGAATCATCGCGCGGATGAAGTCGATATCCTTCTTGAACGCCTCATCGTCAAGCCGCACGCGATCGCCTTTCAACTGCTCGCGGAAGTCGGCGAGCATCGCGTCATCGACGACGAAGTTCGGCTTCACATCCTTGCGGCCGGTGGAAGTGCCGCTCACACGCGTGTCGCCCTGCGCCGAGAACCGCTGCGCGAACCGCTCGAACGCCTGGCGCGCGTACAACTGGCGGCCTAGGCGATCGGGATTGAACCCTTCGAACTGGCCGACGACGCGCTTGTCGGGCTCGATGCCGCCGCCGCTGTACACCGGACGTCCCGCATCAGTGTGCTTCAACTCGCTCGCCGCGTGCTGACGCACTTCGGACTGATCCTTCAGCCCATAGCTCAGATACTCGTCGAAGCTGGCATCCCACGGACGCTGGATGAGCCGGCCGCTCGGCGTGTAGTAATGAGCGGTGGTCAGCGCGAGACCCGCGCCCGCGCTGATGCGGTACACGGACTGAACGAGCGCCTTGCCGAACGTCGTCTCGCCGACGACGTACGCGCGATCGTGATCCTGGAGCGCGCCGGTGACGATTTCCGATGCGCTCGCGCTGTTGCGGTTGGCGAGCAGCACGATCGGAATGTCGGTGAACTCGCCGTCGTCCTTCGCCCGGTAATCCTGATCCGAGTTCGCGATGCGGCCGCGCGTGTACACGATCATTCGTCCGCGCGGCAGGAACTCGTTGGCCACTTGAATCGCCTGATCGAGCGGACCGCCCGGATTGTTCCTGATGTCGAAGAGGAGGCGGCGCATCCCCTTCGACGTGAGATCGTGCAGCGCGTGCTTCACGTCGCGGTCGGTGTTCTCGCCGAAGTCCTGCATCCGGATGTAGCCGGTCGTCGAATCGATCATGAAATACGCAGGGACGGTGGGAATGTAGACTTCGTCGCGCGTCAACTGGAATGGAATGAGCGCTTCGTAGCCGCGGCGCCTGATCTCGACGTCGACCGTCGTCCCGCGCGGGCCGCGCAGTTCGCGCATCGCCTGCTCGGTGGTCCATCCCTTCGCATCCTTGGTATTGACCTTGGCGATGACGTCGCCGCTCCGGATTCCCTTCTTGTACGCCGGCGATCCTTCGAACACCGTCACCGCCGTGATGTCGCCGTCGACGGCGACAATCGAGACGCCGATTCCGTAGTAGCGGCCTTCCTGCCGCTCGCGCATCTGCGCGTATTCCTTCGGCGTGAAATAACTCGAGTGCGGGTCGAGCGTGCCGAGCATGCCGCGAATCGCGCCCGTCACCAGCGCGTCGGACTCGACCTTGTCGACGTAGCTGTTTTCGATGGCGCTCAGCGCGGCCGTGAACGCGCGATAATGGTCCGGAATCTTGTCGTCGGTGGCGAGCGCGCTCCGGCCGAACAGGCCGCCGACGAGAGCAGAGACAATGATGGCAAACACGACGGCGGGCAAAGGTCGATAGCGGCGCATATACTTGGCATCGTAACAGATAACTTATAGCCCGGCAACGACTTCGGGGTCGCTTATGGGTTATAATGGCAGTTCATTTCTCGCAGAAAGCGGGGGGATATGTTTGGTTCCATCGGCATGCCGGAGCTGATCATCATTTTCGTGATCGCTCTGATCATTTTTGGACCGCGGAAGTTGCCCGAGCTCGGCCGCTCGCTCGGGAAGAGCCTCGCCGAATTCAAGAAAGCATCGAACGAGCTGCGGAACACGCTGGAGGAAGAGATTCGCATCGAGGAACAGAAGGAAACGGCGACCAAGCAGACGCCCCCGCCGTCGGCCGCGACGCCCACGCCGCACACGGAAGAGTCCGCGCGTACGGCCGACCACAGCGCCTGATCGGTCAGCCCGATGGCTCTCGTCCCCTTTCCCGGCACCCAATCAGGCGCTTACAAAGAGCTTCCGCCCGACGAAGACGACGACCTGCTCGGCGTAGGCAAGATGTCGTTTCTGGAGCATCTCGACGAGCTCCGGAAACGGATCGTGCGATCGTGCCTCGCGGTTGCGGTCGGGATCCTCGTCACGTTCGCCTACATCAATCCGATTTTCAATTTCATCCTTGCGCCGACGCGCAAGGCGCTGCCGCCAGGCGTCAAGCTCATTTACACGCAGCCCGGCGAAGCGTTTTCGCTCTACATCACCGTCGCGCTGATCGCCGGCGCCGTCGTCGCTGCGCCGTACATCATGTATCAGGTCTGGATGTTCATCGCGCCGGGCCTCTACTCGAACGAGAAACGGATGGCGATTCCGTTCGTGTTGTTCACGACGATCGGGTTCGTCGCGGGCGCCTTGTTCAATCACTACATCTCGTTCCCGTTCATGATGGCCTTCTTCGCGAGCTTCAACACGCCGGATCTGGCGTTCATGCCGAAGCTCGAAGACGTGTTCGGGCTGTACACGAAGATGCTGATCGGCATGGGGCTGGTCTTCCAGATGCCGACGATCGTGTACTTCCTGGCGCGCATCAAGCTGATCACCGCGCGGTTCCTCGCCAAGAACTTCAAGTACGCATTCCTCATCATCTTCGTCGTCGCCGCGGTCATCACGCCGACGGGCGACATGATGACGCAGGCGATCTTCGCGGCGCCGATGGTCGGGCTCTATCTGCTCAGCATCGCCATTGCGTGGATCGTCGGGCCGAAGCGCATCGGCGACGCCGACTGACACTCAGTACGATTTCGCGAACCACGCCTCGGCGATCGCGCCCTGATCGCAGCGGATGCAGGTGCCTCCGGGCGCGCCGCTCCGGGGCATGTTGCGAATGGTCGCCTGCGTCTCGTTCTTGATCTGCGCTTCGCAATCGGTCGACCCGCACCAGGGGGCGATGACGAAGCCGGGACGTCCTTCCATCACCTGCTTGAACTCTTCGTAGGTCGAGACCCGCTGAGTGTGCTCGTCGCGGAACGTGCGGGCACGATCGAACAGGGTCCGCTGCACGTCGTCGAGCAGCTGCTGGATACGAGTCGCCAGTCCGTCCATGGCGAGGCTCTGTTTCTCGCGGGTGTCGCGGCGGGCGACGAGCACAGCCGACTTCTCGATGTCCTTCGGACCGATTTCGACGCGCAGCGGCACGCCTCGAAGCTCCCATTCCGAGAATTTCCATCCGGGACGTTCGTCGCGCTCATCGAGCGTCACGCGGATGCCGGCCGACCGCAGCTGCTGCTGAATCTCCTGCGCTTTGGGCAACACCGTTTCGCGCCAGTTGTCGCGGCCGATGGGCACGATGACGACCTGGTATGGCGCCACGCGAGGCGGCAGGATCAGACCGCTGTCGTCGCCGTGCGTCATGACGACGCCGCCGACGAGTCGCGTCGACACACCCCAGGAGGTGCCCCATACGTGCTGCACTGATTTGTCGCGCGCCTGGAACGTGATGTCGAACGCCTTGGCGAAATTCTGTCCGAGGTTGTGCGACGTCCCCGCCTGGAGCGCGCGGCCGTCGCCCATCAACGCTTCGATTGAGTAGGTTCTCAGCGCCCCCGCGAACTTCTCGCTCTCGCTCTTCATCCCCTTCACGACAGGCATCGCCATGACCGTTTCCGCGACCTTCGCGTACAGGTCGAGGATCATCAGCGTTTCCCTTTCGGCCTCTTCGTGTGTTTCGTGAGCCGTGTGCCCTTCCTGCCACAGGAACTCGGTCGTCCTCAGGAACGGACGCGTCACCTTCTCCCATCGCACGACGTTCGCCCACTGATTGATCAGGATCGGCAGATCGCGCCACGACTGGATCCATTTCGCGTACATCGTGCCGATGATCGCTTCCGACGTCGGCCGCACGACGAGCTTCTCTTCGAGCTCCTCGCCGCCGGCGTGCGTCACGTACGCGACCTGCGGCGCGAATCCTTCGACATGCTCCGCCTCCTTGTGCAGCAGGCTCTCGGGGATGAACAACGGAAAGTAGGCGTTGACGTGCCCTGTCTTCTTGAACTCGGCGTCGAATGCCTGCTGAATCAATTCCCAGACCGCGTATCCGTACGGCCTGATGACCATGCATCCCTTCACCGGCGAGTAGTCGGCGAGCTCGGCGCGGCGCACGATGTCCAGGTACCAGCGCGAGAAGTCCTCCGAACGGGGAGTGATCTCGGTAACGAACGCGTCGGCTTTCTCTTGTTTAGGCATGTTGATCGACGAGATGGACCTTCCAGTGTATATCGTCGCGCTTCGGGAAGTCTGCCCGGAAATGACCGCCGCGGCTTTCCTCGCGGCGAAGCGCCGCAGAGGCGATCAGCTTCGCGACCACAACGAGGTTGCGCGTCGCCGCGTCATGCGGTTTGGCCGCCGCGGCCGCGTCGAGCGCGGACACCGCGTCGGCGAGCCCATCGCGCGATCGGAACAATCCGACGCGGCGCCACATGAGATCGCGGATCTCTTCGGGTGACGGCTCGCGACCGAAACGCATTTCATCGCTCGCGGGGCCCCATCCCCGCCGGTCTGGCGGCAGGCGCTCGTCGGCGCCTGCGACTGTCGCGGCAGCGGTCCGATGTGTCCCCTCCAACCCGTGAACGATCACGCGGTCCGCCTTGAGCGGCGCTGGCTGCGGATTCTGCTGCATGGCGCTCGCGGCGCGAGCGCCGAAGACGAGCCCTTCGAGCAGCGAATTGCTCGCGAGGCGATTTGCGCCGTGGACGCCGGTGCACGCGACTTCGCCGGCGGCGTAGAGTCCCGGCAGCGACGTGCGTCCCCATTCGTCCGTCTCGACGCCGCCCATGACGTAGTGCGCGGCCGGACCGACCGGAATCGGATCACGCGCGAGATCGAGTCCGATTTCACGGCACATCGCCGCAATCGTCGGAAAGCGACCGGTCACGTACGCCGCGTCGAGATGAGCGAGCGTCAGGAAGATTGCGCCACCGGTCCGCTCGGCTTCCCGGACGATCGACCGAGCGACGACATCTCGCGGCGCGAGATCGCCGTCCTGGTGATAACGCGACATGAACGGGTCGCCGCGATCGTTCACGAGGCGGGCGCCTTCGCCGCGCAGCGCTTCGGAGATGAGAAAGCGAGGCGCGCCGGCGCGGTTCAGCGCGGTCGGATGAAACTGGACGAATTCCAGGTCCGCCACGCGCGCGCCTGCGAGGTACGCGAGCGCAATGCCGTCGCCGGTCGCAACCGGGGGGTTGGTCGTCTCGCGAAAAATCCGGCCGGCGCCGCCCGTTGCCAGCAGCGTCGCGGCGGCGCGCACCTCACGCCGAATGCCGCTGCCGTCGATGTACGCGACACCCGCTGCCGCGCGGCCGTCCTTCAGCACGTCCGTCACGAGCGCGTGATCGATTGTTTCGACCGATCCGAGCGCGTGCACGCGATCCCACAACACGCGTCCGATTTCGCGCCCCGTCGCGTCGCCTGCGTGCAGAACGCGGCGGACGCTGTGCGCCGCCTCACGGCCGAGTGCGACCGCGCCGCGGCCGTCGCGATCGAATCGCGTCCCCCACTCGATGAGCTCGCGGACGTACGCCGGTCCGTTCTCGACCAGCACCCGAACGGCTTCTGCGTCGCACAACCCGTCGCCGGCGCGCATGGTATCCGCCGCATGCAGCTGCGGGCTGTCGTCGTCTCCGATGGCGGCGGCGATGCCGCCCTGTGCGTGACCGGTGTTGCTCTCCGTCGGATCGGATTTCGTGAGTACGACGACGCGGCCGGCTGATGCGAGACCGATCGCCGCGCGCAAACCGGCGATGCCGCCGCCCACGATCACAAAGTCCATTTTTTATTGCATGGGGCCATGCGTCTGATGCCGTCGCGGCATTTCCTTGGGCTCGCGGGGCCCCACCCCCGCTCGCTTGGCCGCCGGCGCTGCGCTCGGGCGTATCTAGAACAGAACGTCGCCACACCGCGCCTACGTCGCTGACTCGCTCACGCGATGAACCGCTCGCGCGTGTTCCGGACAGAACGTCGCCACATGCATACTGACGGTTGCTCAGCTATGCTAGCAGAGCGCTTCGATGGACCCGGTTCGCATCGATGTATCGACGCCTTCACGCACGTACCGTGTGACGATCGACGACGGCGCGCTCGATCGCCTCGGCCGCCTGATCAACGACATTCGCCTCCCCGAGCGGCGCTTCGTCGTGTCGAGCCCGCTCGTGTGGCGCTTTCACGGCGTGCAGTTCGGCCGCACCGGCGTCACCTCCGAGCAGCCGATCCTAGTACCCGACGGGGAGCGGTACAAGCATCTCGCGACGGTGTCGCGCATCTACGACGCGTTGACGCGCGTCAACGCCGATCGGGCGACGACCCTCGTCACCTTCGGCGGCGGCGTCATCGGCGACATGGCCGGATTCGCCGCCGCGACCTATCTGCGCGGCGTCAGCCTCGTCCACGTTCCGACCACGCTGCTCGCGCAGGTCGACAGCGCGATTGGCGGCAAGGTCGGCGTGAATCACGCGCTCGGCAAGAACCTGATTGGGTCGTTCTATCAGCCGCATGCCGTCGTCGTCGACCCGCTGCTGCTCGCGACGCTGCCGCGGCGTGAGTTCCGCGCCGGCCTCTACGAAGTGATCAAGTACGGGATGACGTCGAGCGCGTCGCTGTTCGACCGCGTCGCGAAGCAGCGCAAGGAAATCTTCGCGCGTACGGCCGCAGCGCTGACGCCGATCATCGCCGAATCGTGCCGGATCAAGGCCGACGTCGTGGCGACGGACGAGCGCGAGGCAGGGCCTCGGCGGATCCTCAACTTCGGACACACGGCGGGGCACGCGCTCGAGTCGGTCACGAAATACCGGCGCTACCGCCACGGCGAAGCGGTCGCGTACGGAATGCTCGTGGCAGCCGAGCTCGCGCGCGGGCGTGGAGCGCTCGCGGAAACCGATCGTCAGGCGCTGGCGGACGTCATCGCCAGCCTCGGTCCGCTGCCGCCAATCGCCGACCTTTCGACATCCCACATCCTCGAGGCGATGAAGCACGACAAGAAGATGGTCGCCGGCCGGCTGCACTTCGTCCTGCCGACAACCGTCGGCGCGACGACGATCGTGGACGACGTCACGGAAAAAGAAATGAGAGCGGCGCTGAAGCAGGTTGGGTTCAAGACGTAGGCAGCCCTTCCGCTAAAGCTGCGGCGGAGCACCTTAGCCTTGGCGAAGGCGGTCAGGCCTGCCCATCCAGCCCGTAATCTTTCAGCTTCGCGAGAAACGTCTTGTAGCTGACCTGCAGCAGCTCCGCCGCGCGCCCGCGGTTGCCCGATGCTTCCTTCAGCGCGAGCTCGATCTTGCGACGCTCGACTTCGGCCAGCGTCCGCCGCGTCACCTCCGCCAGGCTGCCCGACAGATCGATCTTCGACCACGGACTCCGATCTTCGTCGTCGGCCGCCGGCGGCGCGGCGTCGCGGAACGAGAGGTTCAAGTGCCGTGGATGAATCGTCTCGCCCTCGGTCAGAATCGCCGCGCGTTCGATGCAATTCTGCAGCTCGCGCACGTTGCCCGGCCAGCCGTAGGCGCAGAGCTCCTGTTCCGCGGCGGGCGAGAGGATGAGCGCCTTCTTGTTCAAGTCGTGGCAGAAGCGATCGATGAAGTAGCGCGCCAGCGTCGTGATGTCGTCGAGCCGCTCGCGCAGCGGCGGAATGGTGATCGGAAAGACCGACAGCCGGAAGTAGAGATCTTCGCGGTACTGCCGCGCCGCGACCGCGGCTTTGAGGTTGCGATTCGTTGCGGCGACGACGCGCACATCCACCTGCAGCGGCACGGTGCCGCCGACGCGCTCGAATCGCTTCTCCTCGAGCGCGCGAAGAATCTTCGCCTGGAGCGGTAGCGGCAGATCGCCGATTTCGTCGAGGAACAGCGTGCCGCGATGCGCAAGCTCGAACTTTCCCGGCTTGCGGGCGGCGGCGCCTGTGAATGCGCCTTTTTCGTGGCCGAAGAGCTCGGTCTCGAGCAGCGTCTCGGGAATCGCCGCGCAGTTGATGGCGACGAACGGCCCGTCGGCCCTCGGGCTGAGCGCGTGAAGCGTTCGCGCGAACAGCTCCTTGCCGGTACCGCTCTCGCCTTCGAGCAGCACTGTCGTATCGGTCGCGGCCGCGCGATGCAGCGCCACCGAGACTTGTTTCAGCTTGGCATCGTCGCCGACGATCTGCGGCGCGCCGCGGCGCCGCGCCAGCTCCTCTTTGAGAATCAGGTTTTCCGTCGTCAGGCGACGCTGCGAGAGCGCGCGCTCGACCATCAGCAGCAGATGGTCGGGATCGACCGGCTTGGCGAGGAAATCGAGCGCCCCTTCCTTCATCGCGGCGACGGCGTCCTGGATGCTGCCGAACGCCGTCATCACGATGACCGGCATCTCGGGATCGAGCTCCTTGGCCGCACGGAGCACGCCGAATCCGTCTCCTTCAGGCAGACGCAAATCCGACAGCACGACTCCGGGACGACCGCCCTGCAGCGCCGCTTCTGCTTCACGCTGATCGCGCGCCTCGACGACGGCGTGTCCCTGCGCTTCGAGCGCATGACGCAGCATCGCCCGCAGCGAGTCTTTGTCCTCGACGAGCAGGATCGGAGGATCAATCGAACGGCGGGTACGCGAAGTCATCGCTCAACTCTACTCAGGACGACACCGAGCGTGCCGAAGAGTCACCGCAGCCAGCCGGGCGGAACGCCCGCGCGGCGCGCTTCTTCGTCGAGGTCGGCGAGAGCCTTCTTGTCCTTCTGGATCTGTTCTTTGAGCTTGGCCAGCTCGGCGAGCGATCGCTGGCGGTCGCGCTCGATAACGGAGCGCTGCGCCGGATCGGCGCGGTTCACGAAGTCGGTAGTGAGAGCATTGATGCGGCTCTGCAACGCGTCGGCGTACGTCTGGTCGCGGTCGAGCGTCTCCTGGAGCCCTTTGAGGCGGCCTGCCCAATAGGCCTTGTCCTTTCCCGGCTCGTTGGCCTTGGCGTCCTTCTCGTCTTTCGCGTCTTTGGCGCCTTTCGCGTCCTTCGCCGCACCGCCCGGTGCCGGAGTGGCGGGCACCGCTGCGCCGTCGGCCGGTGCCGGCGTCGATCCGCTGGGAACGGGCGCGAGATCCTTGTTCGTGATGACCTTGGTCGGCCCCTTCATCTCTTTGCGCCGTTCTTCTTCCTTTTTCGCAAGGTCGGCGAGCGACTGCGCCGACACGACGGCCGCGCGGCCCGCGGCCAGCGACATCAGGACAACGACGACGAGGAATCGGAAGGGCATGACTTTCACAGAATTTATCGGCCGCAACTCGATCGTACGTGACCCCCTGAGGACGGTCAAGGCTACGTCCGGGTGGTTGCGGTCAGCGACTGCACGTGAGCCCTGATCTTCTCCGCTTCCGGCGCAGACGGGTTCATCTGCAGGTACTGCTGATACTCCCGCGCCGCATCCGACGTCTTGCCGACGCGTTCCAGGCTCATCGCCAGCGACAAGTGGAAGCTCGGCTCGCTCGGCGCGAGCTGAATCGCTTTCTCATACTCCGGAATCGCCGCCCGGTCGTCTCCCTGGTTATGAAGAGCGAGCGCCAGGTTGTATTGCGTCGCGTAATCGTCGGGAAACAGACGCACTGCCTCACGATAATCGGCGGTCGCACGATCCCATCGCTGCGCCTGTGCCTCGGCATGCGCAAGGTTGAACCGGTACGTCCACCTATCGGGGACCAGCTGCGCGGCCTGCGCGTAGCGTGCGATCGCTTCGTCGAGCTTTCCCGAGCGTTCGAGCACGAGCCCGAGTCCGTTCAAGGCTTCAGGGTCGTCAGCCTTTTTTTCCAGGACGGCTTCGTACGACGCGCGCGCCGACTCGAGGTTTCCGCCGGTCAGCGCGGTGCCAGCGGTGCGTCGCACGTCGGCAACGGCGGCGACTTCGGCTGCGGCCGCTCCGGCGGACGGCGCCGGTTCCGCTGACGGCGTGTCGGGCGCCTGGCGCGGCTGCGCCGACGATGGCGTCGAATACGGACGCGCAACCGGATCGGCCTCCTGCGGCCGCGTCCACCAGAGCACGACGACGAGCGCGAGCACGGCGAGCGACACCCCGCCCGCGAGCGCGAGCGTCTGGACACGCGACAGGCTCAGCGACGGATACGACAGGCTTTCGTCGCCGTGAAGCGGCTCGAGACAACGAAGGCATCGCTGCCGCGTCGCCTTGATGCGCGCGCCGCAGGACGAACAGACAACGTATTCAGCCATTGCGTGCTTTCAGGAATCCTGCGCCGCGCTCAGCGCACTTCGCGCCAGGAAAGCAGACGGACGCCAGCGTTGCCGACGCCGTTATTGTACGCGTTCGGATCGCCGAAGAGCTGTACTTTCCCACCGATCTCGAACGCGAGATGCTGGTCGACGATGAACGGCGCGGTCGCGCGCGAGCCGGCGATCGATTTGACCAGCGGTGTATCAGCGCCGTTCCCGCTGGTCTTGATCACGTTGTCGCCGGTGTTGTCGTACGCCGGGCCGCCGATGAACGTGAAGGCGTACAGATTCGCCGTCGGCGCCGAGCAGAGACTCGACGGGTTATAGACCGTCGACGTGAAAAACACGATATCGCCGGCAACCGCCGGGAACGCCGACACGCGCTCGTCCACCGTGATGCTGTTCCCGTTCGTCTTCTGTAGATTCTGGCTCAGCGGCGCCGTGCTGCCCGCGCCGGTGTCGAGAACGCCGAGGTATTTGTAAACGGTGTTCTTGTCGGTCGGACCCAGTGTGTCCGCGCCCGTGCCGAAAAAGATGTACTGCTGCGTCCCGCCGACGTTGACCGTCGCCATCGAGCTGAAGATCGGTTGATTCGATCCGGAGGCGTAAATCTTCGTCGTAGTGTTGATCTTCGGCTTGTTGCCGTTCGACGAATCGAGAATGATGTCGAACCGCCACAGGTTGCCGTCGAGATCGCCGGCGTACGCCATGGTGATGAACCGCGAGCTCGATGGACCGGTCGAAACGGGATCGGCCTGGATCGCGTTCTTCAGATTCGTGCAGCCGCCGGCGCTCGCGCGGCAGTTGTTCGCCGTTTCGTTGACGCCGTCGCTCCCCACATCCTTGCTGTCCAAGACGGCGCCGGTCTGCGCGTCGAGAATATAGATTGTCGTGCCGGCACGCGCGCTGTTGCGGTTCGCCTGGATCTCGGTCGCACGCGGCAGAAATCCGGAACCGACCAGAACGGAGTACGGCCCTGAATTGCTCGACACCTCGCCGATGGCCGGATCCGACCAGGTCTGTCCGACGCTCTTCTCGACAGCGGACGCCGTCGCTTTGAGATCGCCGTACGCCAGCGAGTCGCACGTGCCGGAGACCGGATCGCAGTGCTGCGCCGCGCTGAGCGTCGGATCGAAATTGCTGTAACTGGGAAACGCCCAGTTCAGCGTCACGCGCGGCGTCGAAAAATACGTCAGCAGCGCGCTGATGTCGTCGCTCGTCGACACGCAGCCGCTGCACGATGTCATGTCGGCGAGCGTCACGTCTAACGACTGATAGAACGTGCCGCCGCCGCCTTCGCCGACGACAAGGTGGCTATGCCAGCTCCCGTCGCTGTACCGCACGTCGGCGACCTTTGGCGAGCTGTCGGCGAAGTAATCGAAATTGCCCATCGGCTGGCCGTCGCGAATCGTCCTCAGCTTCGGCAGCAGGTTGAGCGGAATGAAGCCCCACACCTCGACGCCGAGCCGTGCGTCGATGCCTTCGAAGATGCCCCAGTTCGTGCCGACCCAGACGATGCTCCGGCGGCCCTTGTTGTCCTCGGCGAATTTCGGGTACGAGGCGTCGGGCGGCGGATCGAGCGACGGCGGATTCATGATCGCGGGCGTCGAGGTCATGATCGGGCCGAGCGGCAGATTGCGCACCGCCGTGATGACGCTCGTCGCGTCAGTCGGGTTCAGGTTCATCAGCGGCGCCAATGTGGCGACATTGGCGGTCGTGAACGCGACCATCGTGCCGTCGGGCGTCACCGTATAGAGATTCCGGAGACTCGAATCGGTCACCGACGTCCCGGTCGGCGTCGCACAGCCGGGACCCGGGACGCACGCGACCCAGAGCCGCTTCTCCTGCGGTCCGCCAGGATCGCTGGCCGACAGCTGAGAGACGAACTGCCAACCGGACAGCTGCGTGCTGTCGCTCTTCGGGATGTACGTGCGGAACGCGCGCAATACACCGCCCAGTCCATTCGTCGTCGGCGTGGTGACAGCGGTCGTAACGAGAACGTTGCCTCGCTGCGGAATCAAGGCGCCGGACTTCGTGTTGTGCACCTCGGAATTCAGGAGCGCATGTCCGTTGATGTCGTGGCCGTTCGTGAGGTCGACCGTGCCGGTGATCGGCGCGGTCATGGGGAACTCGCTCGCCGTGCCGGCATTGAAGTCGGTGCTCGCCGCGTAGCTGTGCATGACGGCGGCGTTCATCGCGGCGACGACTTCCGGCACGACCAAGGTCCCCGTCACCGAACTCGGATACACCGTCGACTGCAGCAAGAAGGCCGAGTCGATCATCTGCTTCGTAATCTCGAAGTATTGTCCGCCACTGCTGGTCGCGATGGCCTGCAGCGACGATCGATCGGCGCCTGGCGGCGCGATCGCGATCACGTAGATCGGCACGCGGCGACCCGAGTTGTTCAGATTCATGAAGGTGGCCGCGGTCGTCGCGAGCAACGCATTGGTCGCGCCCCCCGTGGTTCCTTCGCCGCCGCCGACGATGAGGATGACGATCGTGTTGCGGCAGGTCGGGTCGTTGTTGATCGCAATCAGCCGCTTCGCTTCGTCGTGGGCGTCGACGAGCAAGTTGTTGATCGGCGCATCTATTTTGTTGGTTGACGAATCATCGTTGCCAGCTGGTGTCAATCTTCGCGTCGATGCTGTGTTACCTTCATCCTGCCGCTCGTCGAGACCAAGCATGGTCAGGAAATCGGCGTTCGCGGTGCTGTCTTCGCCGTGGATGATCGCAATGTTCGCCGTCGTCGGCTGCCCCACACTGCCGTTGTCCCCCGTAACAGTCGGCCTGGAGATCTTCCACTGACCAGCGGCAAATTCGGTCGTCGTCAACTCGTCGGCGTCGGTCACTGTCACAGGCTTGAAGTTGCCTTGCCCCGCCGCTTTCGGCGACTTCTGACGCATCCGCACGAGGTCGAACCTGGCAACGCGTGTGTTCTCGACAATTGTCTGGTACAGGGCGGCCTTCAAGATCGCGAGTCGCGTTGGCGCCTCGAATCGTGTGTACGCGCTGCCATCGCCGTCATGCGTCACGGTGATCGTGGTGGCGTTGAACGAGTTCGACGCGCCTGGGACGAGCGCCTCGTACTTGCGCCGGTAGTTGGTCGCCGTGTTGACGTTCGTAATGTTGAATCCGCCGTGTATTCCTGTGTCTGCTTCCCAAGCCGCACCCGTTTTCGAGTAAGGGAATGGGTCGTAGTAGCTGCTCGTCGTATTCGCCACGCCGACATCGCAACTGTTGGGAGTCGCCGACGTCGGCAAACAGGTCGAGTCGGACGGCGCATCGCGCAGCATCCGGTTCGCGAGATCGACCGCGACGATGACGTTCGGCGAGCCGACGCTGGCCGTCGTCGACGGGTACTTTTTCAGGAACTCCAGCGGATCGGCCTGGGCCGCGGCGTTCGATGCGCACGCGACGCCCATCGCCGCAACGAGCATGGTTCGAAAAATCAGGAAACGCATATGTGTCGCGTAGCGCGAGGCGCTACTGGATTCCTCCTGAGTTCAGCGTCATCGATTGCATCGTGAGCGACTTGCCGGGCGTCTGCACGGCGGCCTTGCGGGCGCGGCGGTTCTGCTCGTCCTCGCCGCGCTGTCCGGTATAGCCGCGCTCCAGGTTCGTCGTATTCGTTCTGGCGACCGTCATCTCGATGATCTTGTGCGCGCCGCGCGGTCCGAACGCTTCGGCGCGCATGGCGAGGACGCCGGTGCCAAGATTGCCGCCGTTGGTGCCGTCGTGCAGCGGATCGCCGTCGTTCTCCGACGGATCGTCGGCGACCATCACCATCACGTACCAGTTCGAGTTGATCGTCCCCGTCGGCAGGATGTTGACCAGCGGCCCGTACGCGTACGCACGCCAGACCGGGTTGTTCGCGCCCCACGGACGAGTGCCGGTGGCATTCCCCGTCAGATCGGAGGGCGAGCAATCGCTGGTCTTGCCGCAGTTGGCCATGTTGAGCGCGGCGCCGATGTCGAGGTGCGATCCATCAGGAAGTACGCGATCGCCGCTCGGCCCTCCATCGATGAACGCCGACTGCGTCGTTCCGTCGAGCAGCTTGTTCCAGTCGGGTACGGTCAGCAAATCGTCCATCGCGCGCTCGAACGCCGCATCGGCCGCGTACAGCCCTTCCTGACCGCGCGAGAAGTTGCCGGCGATAATCGTCTCCGACGTCGTGGTCATCACGAGCGCCGCTCCAAGCGCCGACATCAGCAGCATCGCCATCAGCGCGACGATCATCGCGATTCCGTCTTCGCGTCGCATGTTCATCCCCACTTGACCGACCCCGGCTATACGGCTCATTGCGTTACCTGCCCAGGTTCAAGTTGCGCGGCGACACGCTGAACGTCACCTGTTGATCGGGCAGCCACTTGCTGCCCTCTTTCGAGGTGCCGCCGTTCGTGAACAACGCGCTCGCCGGCCCCCGCAGCGCGGCGTTCGCGGACTGGACGCGGATCGTCACGGCCACTTTGCGGACGCGCAGAAGGTCGGCATCCCACGCGTTCCCGATCGCTCCGTTCGGCCCGCCGGGACACCACGGGCCGTCGGTCAACATCGCCTGCGTCAACTCGACCAGCGTCGTCGTCGTGCCGCCAGCGCCGAGGACGGGCAGACGTGGCACTTGCTGGCCATTGTCCATCCTGAAGACGCAGTTCTCACCAGCCGCCCAGCCGTCGGCGGCGTTGTTGTTGTGGTCTTTCACCTGGGTGCCGAGCGCCGGCGGCGTCGGACCATAGGTCGTCCATGGGCCGATGGTGTTCGACAACGGATTGCCATTCAACTGCGGTGGCTGCGGATCGCCGTAGTACTTGAACGTGAGCCCGACGACGTTGTCGACGACGGGCACGTCGGCACCGATTCCCCCGTCGTAGAACATCAACTGACCGGTCTTGTTGAGCGCGTCGGTCTTCAGGTAATAGCTGTAGCTGGCCGCCTGGACGATCTTCGTCGAGCCACACGGATTTGGAGCCGGCTGGGTCGAACAATCGGCCAGGAATTCGTAGGCCAGCTGGTCACTGTTATGCTGGAGCTTGACGTTGTTGGCGTTGATGTCCTGGATCTGCGTGACCGTGAACGTGTCGGAATGGCCGGTCGAGTCGTAGATCAGCAACGTCATCCCTTCTTTGAAGCCGCACAGCAAATCGCCCGCGGGACAACCCGCTTCCGCATTGACCTTGGTCTCCGCTGAATTCGTCAGGCTGTTGCCCGGATTGTCCGAGAGCGTCGTCTGCGCGACCGTCGGCGGAACGTACGTGATGGTGATCGTGTCGGTCTTGAACGTACCCGGTGGATCCTGGCCGACTGCGCCACTGCGAAACGGGACGATCGCGGCGAACGCATAATTCAGCGAACCGGACATCGATCCCTGGTACGCGCCACCGCCTCCCATGACGAGGTCCTTGTAAAGCGTGTCACTCGCGACGCGAAGGCGCTGCTGCAGATCGGATACCTCCGTCTGCGTTTGGAACGTGCCCTGCGACGGGTTCATGACGGCGAAGATGCCGCCGGTGACGGCGAGCATGACGCCCATCGAGACGATCATTTCCAGGATCGAAAAACCGTGTTCGCGCCGCATCAGCTCGCCTTTCGCGTCTTCACGCTGATAATCCGCGCTTCCTGATCCTTGCGCCGGACGCTGTCGGTGTTGTCGTCGGCCGTACGCAGTCCCATCGGCGTCACGAGCACCTGCAGGACGATCGTGTTGTTCGGATTGGTCGGCAGCGGCTCGACCGACCACCGCCGGATGTACGACGTGCCGGCGGGCGGCGTCGTGGTACCGCCGCCGAGCGAGTTGCCGTACCTGTCGACGTAATCGACCCAGCCGGCGACGTTCGCTTTCAACGGGTTGCCGGCGCCGGTCGGCGAAGGACTGAGGCCCGTTCCGCCATTGGCCGCCATCGGCACGACGGCCGTATTCGTCGTCGTATCGGTGTTGGGAAGGCCGAGCGCGTCGAAGCCCCACTCGAGCGACCGAAGCTGCTCCATCTTCTGCTGCGCCAGCACCGCCGCGATCGACGTCGATTTCGCCGCGACGTTCGTGCGCGTCGACATGACGAACAGCTGCGCAAGCGTGATGACGCCGGCCATCATGACGCTCGAGGCGATGATCGTCTCGACGAGTGAGAAGCCGCCTTCGCTCGTTCCGGGAGCTTCGGCGCCCGGAGCCGGCGCGCGTCTAGCGATCCATTTGAATCTTGCCAAGGCCATTCACCACGATGTTTTTGGTTTTCCCTTTTCGGGTCAGCGTGATCGTCACGCCAGGATTGCCGGCTGCCGGCCACGGATTGCCGGCGTTGGTATCGATGTGCGCCGTTCCGTCGGGCCAGAATTCGATCGTCTTCGACGTCGTGATCGTGACGCTGCTATCGAGGTAGCGCACCGGTCCGTCGTTGTTCGGTTTCGTCAACCGGCTCGTGTCGGATCCGGTCGCCTTGTACGGGTAAATCGTTTCCTTGCACCGATCGGTATAGTTGTCCGCGTCGTTCGCGTTCGGCACGGCCGACGTGCCGATCAGTTCCACGACGCGGACCTGCCTCGCGACCGGGCAATTGAACCGCACGCGCATCGGCGATTCGGCCGACACCGCTTTGAGCTTCGCGAACTGGAGCTCGCGCTCGACGACGCGCGTCGCCATGCCGAGGCGGTAGCCGTCGACCACGTCGATCAGCTGCGGCACCGAAATCGCCAGGAGCGTGCCGATGATCGCGATCGTCGCGACCATGTCGATGAGCGTGAAGCCGCGTGTGCCGCTGAAGCGTTGGTTCGGGGCTCGCATGACTTGATACCTCGAACTGAGCAATGCCTCTGCCATTGAAGGATGATCGGCCATGGAGCTCCGGCAACGTGCTGACTACGCGTGGTTTGCTGGATGATCCGGAGTGGCGGACGTGCCCTGACGCGATGTGCACGTGAGGCGTTCTGTTACGTTCAGTAACAGTACTGGAATGCGCTACTTGGTCGTCGGCAACGTGACCTGGAGGCTCGCACCGCCCTCCGGCGAGACGCCGGCGACGATGCGGCCGTTGTGAAAGACCACGATCTTCTGTACGAGCGCGAGTCCGAGGCCGGTGCCGTTGCGTTTGGACGTGAAGAACGGACGGAATATGCGCTCGCGCAAGGCGGGCGCGATGCCCGGTCCGTTGTCGTTGACGGCCACTTTCATCAGCCGCTGCTGACGATCGACCTCCGACTGCACGACGATCCGCGGGACGGTCGACGACCCCGCGCACGCTTCGACCGCGTTCCGCAGGAGGTTGCTGAGCGCCTGGCGCAGCAGCACTTCGTCTCCGTCGACGAGCGCAAACTCTCCGCGAATCTCGATGTCGCCGCCGAGCGCGCGCGCGTCGGTTCGAATCTCCTCCACTGCGCGCTCGCAGATGCTCCGGAGATCCACGTTCGACAGCACGAGCTGCGCCGGCCGCGCAAAGTTGAGAAAGTTCGTGACGACCTGTCCGAGCGATTCGGCTTCGGCGCGGATGCCTTCGACGTACGCCCGGTAGGAGTCGGGGAGGGCCTTCAAATCGAACAGCTTGCTGTACCCGTGAATGGTCGCGAGACCGTTGCGGAACTCGTGCGCGATGCCGGCCGTCAGCTCGCCGACGGCCGCGAGGCTGTCCTTCAGGCGAAGCTGCTCTTCGAGATCCTTGACCGCGGTCAGATCGGTGAAGAGGCAAATCGCGCCGTGCAGTTCGCTGCGGTCGTCGAACAGCGGTGAAACCGTCACGCCGACATGCGAGACGCCGTGCCGCGGCTCCGGCAGTGTGACGGAGCGCCGGACGACGGCAGTGCCGGTCGTCACACATTCGTCGACGACTTCGGTCAGCGTCAGCTCTTTCAGCGATCGCTCGATCTGCTCCGGCGGTGCATCGTCGGCGAGATCCAACATCCGGCGACCCGCAGGGTTGAGAATGCGGATTTCGCCGTCGAGCCCGATGACGAGCAGGCCGGCGGTGAGGCTCGACACGATCTCGCCCGCAAGCCGTTCTGACGCATCCGCGCGCGCGGCCGTGGCCCGCTCCCGGGCTTTGAGGTTGGTGACGGCTTCCTGGAGCGCGGCCGACAACAGCGCAGTCTCGGCGCCGCTCGACGACCCGAGCGACCGGCGCGCGTCGCGCGCCGCTGCCATGAACTTCATGAGCGCGAACGTGAGAATGGTGACGAGCGCCGCCACAAGCGCTGTCAAGCCAAGCAATGCGTAGGCGCCTGGCGTCAGCCTCATGCGAACGTCCCGAGGTACCAGTCGAGAATTTCGCGACCGGCCGCGATGGCGACCACCGCGCCGAGCGCGAGGAAGCAGCCGAACGGGACCATCGATTTGCGATCGCCGCGCCCCGTGACGATCAACGCCACGCCAATCAACGAACCGATGAACGACGCGAACACCAGCGTCAGCAGCGTCATCCTCCATCCGACGAACGCCCCGATCATCGCCAGCATCTTCGGATCGCCCATGCCGAGCGCTTCTTCGCCTCGCAGCCAGAGCCACCCGTAGAACATCGCGAGCAGGCTGCCGCCGCCGAGCGCGATACCGAGCAGCGAGTCGACCCATCCTGGCGCGATGAACAAGCTGAAGGCGAAGCCGACGACAATGCCGGGAAGCGTGATCGCGTTCGGCAACAGATGATGCTCGAGATCGACAGCGAAGAGGACGATGAGCGCGCAACCCAGCACGAGACGGGACACCAACAGGAGCCCTGGACCGTAATACCAGCATGCGATTGCAAACATCGCGGCAGTGACGGCTTCCACGATCGGATATCGCGCACCGATCCGATTGCGGCACGTGCGGCAGTGCCCGCCGAGCGCCAGATACGCCGCGATCGGAATGTTCTCGTACCATGCGAGCGTCTGCCCACAGTGCGGACAGGAAGAGGGCGGCCACGCGACGGACATCTCTCGTGGCAATCGGTAGATGCACACGTTGAGGAAGCTGCCGATCGCCGCGCCCAGCACGGTCGCGAGGACGATCAGCACCCAGTCCGGAATCATCGGATCGCCGGCGCGACCTGCGCCGGCTCCGAGGGCAAGGGAAACAACGTCGACGACTGCGAAAGCCGCACGCGGCCGTCGGTGGTCAGTTCGTAGAGCACACCGGTGGGATCGGCGGGCACGGCCCGGAGCACGCGCGCGCGAACGAGCGTCATCCAGTCGCTCGGCCTCGCGCCGTTCCGTTCCGAATACATATCGACGGCGCGCTGCAGCTCGTCGATGTCGTCGAGCGCGCGAAGCTGCACCAACCGCCGCTCGGCCTGTTGGCGCAGCCAGTCGACGTCGGCGGATTGAAGAATGGCGAGCCACATGACGCGCGACGACCGTCGATCGCCGCCCTGCGCCACCGTCGTCGCCGCAAGCGGCTTCAGCCAGATTGGCGCCCCGGGGACTTCGCTTGCTCTCCGGAACCATTCGGCGGCGCCGCGATAGTCCCGTTGGTACCAGTAGCGGACGAACCCGATATCCTGCATGTACTGCCATTTATCGGGTCGTTCGCGTAAACCTTTCTCCAGGAGCCGAATCGCCAGGTCCGGGCTCCCGGGACCACTCGGGTACCCTTCTGCGAGGAACACGGCGCCGAATCGATAGGCGATGTCGAACCGGGAATCGAGCGACGTCGTCAAGTCGAGCAGCTGGTAGAGGTTGCGGTAATCCGACCTATCGGCAATCATCGCGGGCGGCTCCGGCCCTGAGATCTGCGACGCCAGCCGCCGCTTCGTGCTGCCGTAATACTGAATCGCCCGAATCCAATAGACATCGGCCGCCAGCGTGTCGAACGAGACGGTCAACCGCTTCAGCGCGGATCCGGAGTCGATGTACAGCGCATCGTCCTCGACGGGAGGCGGCGGAAACCAGCGCTCGCGCGCCGCCTGAAGCTGCGCGGCAACCGCCGTCAGCACGACGACGACGGCGATGATGCCGACGATCGGCCAGGCGCTCGCACGCTTCATTACTTGAAGTCTCGCCGCGAGAACACGAACGTCGCAATCACGAGCAGGATGCCGATGTAGACGACGCCGTACGCCGCAACGAGCGCGACGTACCCGGCCGTCACATGCTGGCCGTGAACGACCTGCGCTTTGACGTCGAAGGGTTCGAGGTTGGGCAGCACCCAGTACGCGCCGCGCGCGATGGTTTGTGCGACGCGCGATTCGACGACGTCGTGGAAGTTCCGGAGATCGCGGCTGAAATGGCCAGCGATTGTGATCCCGAACGTGAAGGCCGCCGACAGCAGCGGCGTCGAAAACGTGGAGAAGAACAACGCGATTGCCGTGACGAGCATCAGCTCGAGCAGGATGAGCAGCACCGCTGTGAGGAGTGCCGGGTCGAGTGCAGGCGCGTCCCAGGCGCGTTCGATCGAGGGCTCAATCCCCCAGCGCATGTACGCCAGCACCGCATAGAGCGCCGCGGCCATCACCAGGATGTTCACGACCAGAGTCAGCACCAACCCCGCGTACTTGCCGAGGACGAACTGGTACCGGTGAATCGGCTTCGAGAGGAGACTGTAGATGCTGCGTCGCTCGACTTCCTTGGACACGAGGCCGATGCCGATGAACACGGCGATGAACAGCCCGAATAGCGTCGTGGCTGCGAGCCCGAGGTCCTTGATGATCTTGACGTCCTGGCCGGCAGTCAGCTGACCGATCACGTACGAAGCGCCGATCATCAGAATCGCGAACAGGACGAGGTTGTACAGGATCTTGTCCCGCACCGACTCGCGGAACACATTGACGGCGATGGCGAGGGTCGCCTTCATTTCTTACTGCTCGCGGGGCCCCACCCCCGCTCGCTCTCACTCGGCGCCGCGGCTGCGCCGCGGTCCCCTCCGGCGCCTCGCTCGGGCCGCAGGCGCTCTTCACTCGTCGCCTCCAACCCCCGCTCGCTCTCACTCGGCGCCGCGGCTGCGCCGCGGTCCCCTCCGGCGCCTCGCTCGGGCCGCAGGCGCTCTTCACTCGTCGCCTCCCACCCCCGCTCGCTCTCACTCGGCGCCGGACGGTGGTCCGCCGACATGGGGTGGGGAGCTGTGACGCGCTCGACGAAGAAGTCCTCGAGCGTGTCTCGAATCGGATTCAGCGAGACGAGGTGTGCGCCGGCGGTCGTGAGCTCCGCCAATAGCCGTTCGGGCGGCGGATCGAGCGGCAGATCCAGCATGTACCGCCCTTCGCTGATCTGCACGATGCGGCGCGCGCGCGGTCCGAGCGCGGTGACGATTCGCGCGGGCGCGTCGCTGACAACCAACTCCCATCCGCGCGCACGGAACGCGAGGATGTCGGTGAGCTTCCCGGTCGCGACCAGACGCCCTCTGGCGAGGATCGCGACGCGGTTGCACAACGCTTCGGCGTCGCTCAGCACGTGCGAGCTGAAGAAGACCGTGCAGCCGCGGTCGCGAAGCCTCAGAATGAGCGAGCGGACGTCACGGCGTCCGAGCGGATCGAGACCCGACATCGGCTCGTCGAAGATCACGAGGTCGGGATCGTTGACGAGCGCCTGCGCGATCCCGACGCGCTGAAGCATTCCCTTCGAGAACTTCCGCAGCTGCATCGATCGCTCGCGCTCGATGCCGACCTCGTCGAGCAGACGGCTGGCACGCGCGCGACTTTCGGCGGCGGAAAAACCGAAGAGCCGCGCGAAATATCGGAGCAGCTCCTCGGCGGTCAGATAGTCATAGAAGTACGGATTTTCGGGAAGGTAGCCGAAGCGCCGCTTCACGCCGACATCCCCGACCGGGCGGCCAAAAATCTCGGCGCGGCCGGAGGTTGGAAACACCAGCCGCATCAGGAGCTTCAGCGTCGTGGTCTTGCCGGCGCCGTTCGGTCCGAGAAAGCCGAACACGTCGCCGGATTCGACTTCGAGCGTCAGGCGATCGAGGGCGCGGTACGGGCGCTTGCGCCAGAAGCCGACGGCATAATCCTTCGTCAGCTCGTACGTCGCCAGCGCGGGGTTCACATTATTTCGCGTGTGCGAGCTCGTAGGCGATCGCTTGATCGAAGTACTGAGGCGGCAGCATCCCTTCGAGCTTCACGCCGTTGATGAAGAACGTCGGCGTCGATTTCACGGCCAGCTGACGCCCGAGCGCCACGTCGCCTTTCACGAGCGCCAGCGTCGGCTGGTACTTCGCGTCGAAGTCGGTAATCTGGCCGATGTCGCGCGCCGCCTGGCGAACCGACGGCGGAGTCATGGACGGCTGATGCGTGTACAGCCACTCCTCCATCGCATCGGTCCGGTCGTGCTGCTGCGCGAGACGCACCGCCACGGCCGCGTCGCACGCCGCGGGATGAATCGTCTGACCGATCGCGTCGTTGCAGTCGCGATTCAGCGGGTAATCCTTCAGGACGACCTTCACCTGCCCCGGATGTTCCGCCTCGTACTTCGCGAAAATCGGTTTGTAGGCCAGATACGACTGGCCGCATGCGGGACACTGAAAGTCGTTGAATTTCACGATGAGCACTTTCGCGCCGTCGTTCGGGATGATCAGCGGGATGCGGGGCTGCGACGCGTAATAGCGCTCGAACTCGGACTGACGCTCCTGGCTGAGTGGCGGCGGCGGTCCGGTGGCAGCCCCAGCGGCTTCGATCGACGCCTCGCGCGGGAAAAATGCGAGCGTCGTCGCTGCGCCGGCGAAAAACAGGACGGCGAGCGTCAGCGCCAGGGGGCTGGCGGCGAGAATACGGACATCACGCGCCGCGCGGCGAGGCAAAGTGGTCATGGGAAATGTCGTGGCCGCGCCGGAAACGAGGAAGAGCCCAATCACCGCGGCATACGTGACCAGGCACAGCAGGCATACGGCCTTCAGGATAACGAACGAGGCATACGCAAGATACAGAATGATCGCGAGCGCAAGAGTCGACAGCACGAATAGATAGCCCGGCACGCTCTCGCGTACGCTGTCGCGCGCCCGCAGCGCAGCCGTCGAGAGGAGGCCGGCGATGACGAACCACATCGCGCCGAAAATGGCGACGGGAACGCCGCGAACCGTGCTGAATCTGCTCATGTACACTTCGGTGCAGCTGATTCGCGAGCTGACGTCGCAGAAGCTGCGATACGTCGGGTCATACAGCAGCCGATAATGGACGTACGCGGCGGCAATCGAAACAACCAGCCCGATGACCGCACACACGAGCGCGAAGAGTGTCGCGCGTCTGCTCATGACAGTTAATTACGAGTTGTAGCTGAGGCAGCGACCGTCGTCAAGCGGGGGAAAAAAAACTGGCTCCGGCGGTACGCCGGAGCCAGATGGTCGAGCTCAAACGACGGAGCTTACTGAACGGGTCCGACCGTGCCGCCCGTCACGAGATTCGCCGGAGCAGCGAACGCGGTGTTGCTGCTGTCCTGGAAAATCGTTCCGCGCTCGTCGGTGCCGAAGTGACGGCTGCCCGTGCCGCCCCACGTGACCGGATCGGCGATGCCGAAGTAGCTGGCCAGCGCGTCGGCGTTGTTGCTGCAGGTCGACGCCTTCGCCATCACGACGGTGTTGCTCGCGCCGACCGCCAACGTCACCGTGAACCCGCTCTTGACGATCGTCGCACCGGCGCCTGCGAGATCGGGGCTGATGAAGCCCTGGCCGCCGGCCGTGGCCGGCGCCGCCAACTGGGCCAGCGACGTCGCGTACCCGCCGCCGCCGCAGCTCGACGAGAACGCCGCCTCGCCGCTGTTAATGGCGCGGAGCGACCCGATCGCCGACGCTTCGTTGCCCGACATGCGGGCGCGCAGCAGACCCGGAATCGCGATCGCCGCGATGATGCCGATGATCGCCACGACGATCAGCAGCTCGATGAGGGTGAAACCTTTCGCGTTACGCATCTTCATTCGTAATCTCCTTAGGGTGACGACTGAATGCGGGAAAACTCAGCAAGGGCGGTACCACAGACCCGCACCGCCGCTCGCGCTGTAAGTTATTACCATCGTATCAGTTACAAGGCGTGGCTCGCAATGAGCCACTGCCAAAAAACAGCCGCCTGACACTTTCTGTCGGCCTCCGCCGACAGAGAATGTCAACGCAGGTTGTATTTCTTCACGTAATAACGAAATGACCGGAAGCTCATTCCAAGCAGTTCCGCCGCTTTGACCTGCACGCCGCCGGCGCGCTTCAGCGCCTCGGCGATGTACCCGCGCTCGATCTCTTTGACGTGCGCCTCGAGATCAAAGCCGGACTCGGGCAATGTCTCGACCGGCGCGGAAGGCGGACGCGGACTGTCTCCGCGCACGGTTGCCGGCAGGCTGTCGGGAAGAACCGAGGGCGTCGATTCGAGCGCGACCGCGCGTTCGACCACGTTCTCCAGCTCACGGATATTGCCGGGCCATTCGTGGTGAATCAGCAGATCGAGCGCCTCGTGCGAGATGCCGGCGATCTGTTTGTTCATCTGCTCGCAGTACTTGATGAGGAAGTGCTCGGCGAGCAGCGGGATGTCTTCGCGCCGCTCGCGCAGCGGCGGCAGCGTAATCGGGATCACGTTGATCCGGTAATAAAGATCTTCGCGGAAGCGCCCGTCCGCGACGGCCTTGGTCAGATCCTGGTTGGTCGCCGCAATCACACGGATATCGGCCTGCACCTCTTCGAGCCCGCCGACACGCCGGAATCGGCGCTCCTGCAGCACGCGCAGCAGCTTGACCTGCATCACCGCCGACATTTCGCCGATTTCATCCAGGAAGACGGTCCCGCGTTCGGCGACTTCGAGCAGACCCTTCTTGTTGGAGTCGGCGCCGGTGAACGCGCCGCGCATGTGGCCGAACAGCTCCGACTCGAGCAGCGCCTCGGGCAGCGCGCCGCAGTTGAGCGACACCATCGGCTTGTCGCGGCGCAGCGAGTGGAAGTGAATCGCCTGCGCGACGAGGCCCTTGCCGGTGCCCGACTCGCCCGTCAGCAGAATCGTGCTGTTGGTGCGCGCGACCGTCTCGATCATCTTGAACACGTCGAGCATCGCGGCGCTGCGGCCGATGATGTTCGAGAACTGGTGGGACAGGCCGAGCGTCCGTTTCAGCAGCAGGTTCTCCTGCCGGAGCTGGCGGTTTTCGATTTTTTCGCGCACTTTCATCTTGAGCAGATCGATGTCGAACGGTTTGCTCAGGTAATCGCACGCGCCGAGGCGCATCGCCTCGACCGCCGTGTCGGTCGACGCGAACGCCGTGATCATGATCCCGAGGATGTCCTGATCGATCTTCTTCGCGGCGCGCAGCACGTCGACGCCGCTCAGATCGGGCATCTTGATGTCCGAGATCAACAGGTCGACCGGCTCGCGTTCGAGCATGTCGACCGCGCTGCGGCCGTTTTCGGCGAGCAGCACTTCGTATCCCTCGCGGCGCAGGACGATCGCCAGCAGTTCGCGCATCGACCGTTCATCGTCGACGACGAGAATTCTTGCGGGACGGCGATCGGTCTCGACGATGGGTTGGGCAGTAGTACTGCTCATGTGTTGACGACGGCGCGCGCGGGCAGGCGCACCGAAACGGTCGTCCCGCCGCCCGGCTGCGAGCTGACCTGAATCTCTCCGTTGTAATCGGCGACGATGCGGTGAACGATCGCGAGGCCCAGGCCCGCGCCCTTCGCGAACGTGCCGTGAAATGGTTGAAACAGGCTGTCGAGCTCGTCGGCCGGAATGCCGATGCCGCCGTCCTGCACGGTCAGCACCACGCCGTCGGACGAAGGCTCGAACGCGCCGGCGAGGCACAGGCGCCCGCCGTCGGGCATGGCGCGCAGTCCGTTGGTCGCGAGGTTCCAGACAATCTGTTTGATTTGACCCTCGTCGGCTTCGTACCAGAGCTCGTCGGCCGGAACGTCGACGCGGATGTCGTGGCCATCGCGTACTTCCGAGCTGTTCCGCAGCAGCAGCGCCGTGTCATTCAGCGCGCGGCGCACGTCGAACCGCGCGATCTCGAAGCGTTGCGGCCGCGCATAGGCCAGAAACGATCTGATCGTGGTATTCAGCCGCTCCGATTCGCGGAGCACGATGTCCATCAACTGCTCCTGCTCGCTGCTCAGCGGCAGCTCGTGACGCAGGATCTGAATCGAGCCGGACATCGACGCCAGCGGGTTGCGGATCTCGTGGGCGATGCCGGCCGCCATCTCTCCGACGGCGGCGAGCCGCTGCTGAATCGCGGAGTCGCGTTCCAGCTTCCGGATATTGGTCACGTCCTGAAACGTAAAGAGCAGACCGGCCCGTCCGCGCGGCGTTTCGAGATGCGTCGCCGTCAAGCCAATCTCGAGATCGCCGCGGCCGTCGCCCGTGCGGTACCTGAATTCGTGCCGCCGCGCGCCGCGCGACTTCGGATCGCCGCCGACCGATTCGATGACCGCCGCCGGAAACTGCAGAATCTCCTCGATGGGCCGACCGACGCACGCTCGCGCCGTCAGGCCCGTGATGATCTCCGCGCCGCGGTTGAACGTCAGGATGCGGTGCGCCGGATCGGTCGTGACGAGCCCGCTCGGCAGGCTGTCGATCACATGTTGATTCAACGCCTGCAGGTCTGCGATTTCCGACGAGGCCTCTTCGAGGCGTGCGCCCGCGGATCGCAGGCTGTTGGCCAGCGATCCGCTGAGCAGCGCAACGGCGAAGAAGCCGAAGACGTTCAGCGCGACCGTATACCGCGCGAACGACCGCGCCGGCAGCGCAAGGTCCTCGTCGAACAGCCAGCCGTGCGGCAGCAGGTGCGACGCCGCGAAGTACTGAGCGAGCACGAGCCCGCCGTACAAGAGCGCGCTGAAAGCGGCCACGAGCAGCCCGCCGCGGCGAAACTGGACCGTGCTCGCCGCGACGATCGGCAGAACGTACAACGACGCAAAGTAGCTCGTGATCCCGCCCGTCACGTAAATGAACGCCGAGACGATCAGCGCGTCGCCGGCGAGTTGGACATCGACCAGCCAGCGGTTCTTCTCGACGAACCGGAGCGTGATCGCGCCAGCGATCGTCAGGCCGAAGGTGAGGCTGATGAGGATGAAGAACGGATCGACCGGCAGCGAACCCGGCGCCGCGATTTGAGCGAACGTCGCCGTCCCCAGCAGGATCGTGCTGATGATGGCGCGGATCAGAATCAGCCGCGCCACCTTTTTCCGCAGTTCGCTATCCAAGATCGCCTCTAGCCTCCAGCCCCCAGTCGCCAGCAACCGTTACGTCAGCTTGCTGATCAAGTCGAAGATCGGCATGTACATCGCGATGACGATGCCGCCGACGACGCCGCCCAGGAGCGCGATCATGATCGGTTCGAGCAGCGTCAACAGGCCGGCGACCGCCGTATCGACTTCTTCTTCGTAGAAGTCGGCGATCTTCGCGAGCATCGTGTCGAGCGCGCCGGTCGCTTCGCCGACGCCGATCATCTGCGTGACCATCGGTGGAAACACCTTCGTCTCCTTCAACGGCACGGAGATCGTCTCGCCGCGCTCGATGCTCTTGCGCGTCACCATGATCGCGTCTTCGACGATCGCGTTGCCGGCGGTTCTCGCCGTAATCTCGAGACCATCGAGAATTGGCACGCCCGAACTGATGAGAGTCGAGAGAGTGCGGCAGAACCGCGCGACGGCAATCTTCCGCATGATGTTTCCGAGGATTGGCGCCTTCAGGACCGTTTTGTCGACCACGCGCCGGCCGTTTTCGCTAGAGTAGTAACTCTTGAACCCGTACGCGGCGGCGCCGCCGAGGACCAGTAGGACGGGAAAGAAGCGGACCAGGTTCTCGCTCATCATGATGACGACGCGCGTCGGCAGCGGCAGGTCGGCGCCGAGGCCCGAGAACAACGCCGCAAAAGTCGGAATGACCTTCCACAGAATCACGCCGACGACGATGCCGGCGATGCAGATGACGGCGATCGGATACACCATCGCCGACTTGACCTGTCCCGCCAGCTTGACCGCTTTTTCAATGTAGGTCGCGAGCCGTTTGAGAATCGTGTCGAGGATGCCGCCCGCCTCGCCCGCCGCGATCATGTTCGTGAACAACGGATCGAACGTCTTCGGGTGGCGCCGCATCGCATCGGCCAGCGACGCGCCCGATTCGACGTCGGTCCGCGTCTGCAGGATCACCGCGGCGAAGTTCTTGTCCTCTTCCTGCGTGCCCAGAATGTCGAGACACTGAACCAGCGGCAGGCCCGCGTCGATCATGACGGAGAACTGCCGCGTGAACACCGCGAGGTTCTTCGCGCTGACCTTCTTGCCGATCTTCCCCTTCTTCTCGGCCTTCGCGTCCGCCTTGGCCTGAACTGGCGTGATCTTCGTGACATTGATCTGCTCGCGCCGGAGAGCTGCAGTCGCGGCGTCCATGGTGTCGGCGACGCGTTCGCCCGACACCGTCTGGCCCGCGCGCGTGCGGCCCGAATACGCAAACGTCGCCATACGCCTAGCTCCTCACCGGACGCGCAGTCGTGGTGCCAGGAGTTCGTCCCAGACCCGCTCCCGCCACGACCCCAACGCCGCGGTTGATCATGTCCTGCAGCTCGTCGCGGTTCGACGAGGCCGACATCGCCGTTTCGAGCGTGATCGAACGCTTCATGTGCAAACTTGCCAGCGACTGATTCATCGTCTGCATGCCGAGCTTTTCCTGTCCCGTCTGCATCGCGCCGTAGATCTGGTGAATCTTGTCGTCGCGAATCAGATTCCGGATCGCCGAGTTCGGCACCATGATCTCCAGCGCGCAGACGCGTCCGGTGCCGTCCGCCTTCGGCAGCAGCGCCTGCGTGACGATCCCTTCGAGCACGAGCGACAGCTGCGTCCGAATCTGCGCCTGCTGTCCGGCGGGGAAGATGTCGATGATGCGGTTGATCGTCTGCGACGCCGAGTTCGTGTGCAGCGTGCCGAACGTCAAGTGGCCGGTCTCGGCGATGCGGAGCGCCGATTCGACCGTCTCGAGATCGCGCATCTCGCCGATGAGCACGATGTCCGGGTCCTCGCGGAGCGCCGCGCGGAGCGCGTTGCCGAAGCTGTCGGTGTCGCCGTGCACCTCGCGCTGGTTCACCAGACAGTTCTTGTGCTGATGCACGAACTCGATCGGGTCCTCGATGGTCAGGATGTGATCGTGGCGCTCGGCGTTGATCTTGTCGATCATCGCCGCCAGCGTCGTCGACTTGCCGCTGCCGGTCGGGCCGGTGACGAGCACCAGGCCGCGCGGCTTCTCCGAGAGCGTCGCGAGCACCGCCGGCAGGCCCAGATCGCCGAACGCGCGAATCTTTTCAGGGATGACGCGGTAGACGGCGCCGACGGCGCCGCGCTGATTGAAGACGTTGCAGCGGAAACGCGAGCCGATGTTTTTCAGACCGAACGAACAGTCGAGCTCCTTGGTCTGCTCGAACCGCTTCTTCTGCTCGTCGGTCAGGACGCTGTACGCCAGGTTCTTCGTCTCCGCCGGCGTCAGCGCGGGCATCGGCAGCCGCTGGAGATGTCCGTGCACACGAATCTGCGGCGGCGTGTCTGTGGTGAGGTGCAGGTCCGACCCGCCCATGTCGACGAGCGTCTTCAACAATTCAGGCAGCGTAGCCATTCTTGGTCCTCTGTCCTTTGTCCTTCGTTCCGAGTTCCCAGCAACCAGCAACCAATCCCTACTTGACCGTCTCCCGAACGACCTCTTCGATCGTCGTCACCGTGTCTTTCACCTTGCGCAGCCCGCTGGCGCGCAGCGTGAGCATCCCTTCGTCGACCGCTTTGCGCCGGAGCTCGAGCGACGACGCGCCGACCAGAATCAGCTCGCGCAGCTCGTCGGCGATCTCCATCACTTCATACAGACCGACGCGGCCCTTGTAGCCGGTCTGATTGCACCGGTCGCATCCGGCGCCTTTCATCGGCGTCACTTCGTTCGCGTCCTCGGGCGAGTAGCCCGCCTGAATGAGCGCTTCGGGCGCCATCGGGTTCGGCTCCTTGCAGTTCGAACAGACGCGGCGCACGAGACGCTGCGCGCAGATGAGGTGCACCGAGCTCGCGACGAGGAACGGCTCGATGCCCATGTTCATCAACCGGTTCACCGTGCTCGGCGCGTCGTTGGTGTGCAACGTCGAGAGCACGAGGTGTCCGGTGAGCGCCGCCTTGACGGCGATTTCCGCCGTCTCGAAGTCGCGGATTTCGCCGACGAGGATGATGTTCGGATCCTGGCGGAGGAAGGAGCGGAGCGCCGCCGCGAAGTTCAGGCCGATGTTCTCCTTCACCTGGACCTGGTTCACGCCGCTCAAGTTGAATTCGACCGGGTCCTCGGCGGTCATGATGTTCGTCTCGGGTGTGTTGATCTTCGCGATCGAGGAGTACAGCGTGTTGGTCTTGCCGCTGCCTGTCGGTCCCGTCACGAGCACCATGCCCCAGGGACGCGCAATCGCCGATTCGAATTTGGCGAGCGACTCCGGCTCGAACCCGAGCCGCGTCATGTCGAGCATCAACTTGTCTTTGTCGAGGAGACGGAGAACGATTTTTTCGCCGAACAGCGTCGGCAGCACCGAGACGCGGAAATCGATCTCCTTGGGCTCGCCGCTTTCGTTGTAGCGAATCTTGATGCGGCCGTCCTGCGGCAGCCGCTTCTCGGCGATGTCCAGCTTCGACATGATCTTGATGCGCGACGAGATCGCGTCGCGGTACTTCATCGGCGGGCTCATGATGTTGTAGAGAATCCCGTCGATGCGGTACCGGACGCGCAGCTCCTTCTCGTACGGCTCGATGTGGATGTCGCTGGCGCCCTTCTGAATCGCCGACATCAGCACGACATTGACCAGCCGGACGACCGGCGCTTCCTCGCCCTGGCGCGCCAGCGCCTCGGCGCTGATCTCCTGCAGCTCCTCGAGAACCTCGACGTCGTCGGCGTCGCCGCCGAGCGTCGCCTGCAGCTCTTCGAGGCCCTTGCTCGCCATTTCGAGCGTGCTGCCGCTCGAGCCCGCCGCGCCCGGCTTGCCCCCCTTGGCCTGCGCCGCTCCGCCGCCGCCCTTGCCGCCTGCGGGGTAGTACTTTTCGACCGCTTCGGTGATCGCGATCTCGGAGGCGACGACCGGTTCGACCGTATACCCGGTCATGAACTTGATGTCGTCCATGGCGAAGACGTTCGTCGGATCCGTCATCGCGATGGTGAGCGTGCTGCCCGAGCGGCTCAGCGGAATGATTTGATATTTCCGGGCGGTTTCGTTTGGAACGAGCTTGATGATCGTCGGGTCGAGCTTGAATTGAGCGAGGTTGATGGAGGGGACGCCGTACTGCTTGCTGAGCAGAGCGGTGATCTGGTCGTCCTTGACGAACCCCATCTTGACGAGGTTGAAGCCGAGCTTTCCCCCGTTGGCCTTCTGTTGAGTTAAGGCCTGCTGCAGCTGCTCGGGAGTGATCAGCTTCTCTTTGAGGAGGAGCTCGCCTATTCGAACGGCCATGAACGGTTGAGATTACACGGTCTTGACAAAATATGTCAATAACTGACTTAAAACGTCACTCTAAGTCCGCTCCCCCAACTCCGACGTTTCGCGTCAGAGCCTGCGGTGAGCTGACCTTCGAGGTAGATGCCCGACCGCAGAGCCAAGCTCAGACCGACGCTCGCCGACCCACGATCGACGACCGTGTCTTTGCTCAGTCCGCCGCGAATTCCAACACTTCGCGTCCACAGCCACAGTTCAGCCCCGGCCGTCATATGACGGGTCTCTCCGACGACGGTCATCGTCTTTGTGAGATCCGCGTCGGCCGCGATGGTCACCTCGTTCACGATGCCTGGACTCCGCGCCGTGAAAGCGATGCCTGCGCGGGCCTGCCGCGCGAGGATCAGCGCTTCTTCGTCGGTACCGGCCTCGGCTGCGAACGACGACTCGCGGACGTTGCGAAGAACCGCGCCGATGCGAACGTGGCCGATCGCTGCGATGGCGCCCACATCGAGGTCGCCATGTGTTTCTCCCGCGCGCACCAACTTCAACGTCGATGCAACGACGAGATGGTTGCCGACCGACTGCCCGACGGTCGCGCCGAACTGACTAAGATGGCGTTGATCTTGTCGGCTCGGCCCGTCTGGTACTGTAGAGGTATCGGGCTGCATTTGACTGATGGGCAAGCGGTAATAGCTGAGACCCAGGCCCGGAAATCCGAAGGCGAATGCTTGCGAGCTTGCCTCCGGCGGCTCGCGGGAACGGTCGTACTCCAACAGCACGTTGAAGTACGCGCCACTGGCGAGGCCCGCCGGGTTCCACCACGTCGCGCTGGCGTCGTCGGCGACGGCGACGAACGCGCCACCCATCCCTTGCGCACGGATGCCGAAACTTTCAAAGAGTTGCGCATTGGCCGCTTGCGGGACCGAACTCAACGCAAAGGACACCAGGGACACGAAGGTCAGACAGACTCTGCGCATATGGCAGGTCATTGTAGGGGCGGACGCGCGTGTCGGCCCGGGCCGAGACGTCGGTCGGTCTGCGCGCGGGTTGAATGTTGGTGGCGAACCGGGCGAGAGACAGCTATCCGACGAGGACTGCCGCCGCGACGACTGTCGTCCAGAGGCCTTTCTTGTCGCCGACCGCGGTCTGCGTGACGTTCTGCGTGCGGACGATCTGATTCGAGAGCCGATAGACTTCTTTCTTCTCGTCCCAGCTCTTGTCCGGATCGAACTCCAGACCGAGCGTCGTCGCGAGCATCTCGGCGGCGAGTTCTTCAGCGTAGTCGCCAGCGATATCTTCGCTCTCGCCGAAGCTGTGATGCTCCGATAGATAACCGTACAACTCGCGATCGCGTGGAATCGCGACGCCGACAGTGGCGGCGATCAGGCGGTGGGGCTCTCGCGTGGCGGCTTCCGACATGACAACGAACGTGACCTGGCCGGGTTCGAGACGCTTCATGCCCTGGCCGCGCGACAGAATGCGGCACTTCGGCGGAAAGATGCTGGAGACGCGAACGAGATTGCACGCCGCGATGCCGGCGGAACGAAGCGCGAGCTCGAACGAGGTCAGCTTTTCCCGGTGTTTCCCGACGCCCTTTGTAAAGAACATCTCCTTGGGAACGAATCCGACCACGCTCACGCTCCTTGTCGCAAGGGACCACGCATGGTAAACAGCAAGTTTCTCACTGTCAAGGAACTGACGGGCGTATAATGGTTAGGTCCCCTAACAAATGACTCGCGATCAGGCGCGGGAGGCCGCGCGCGATATTCTGCAAATCATTCCGCTCGTCATGCGAGCCGTCGCGGCGCAGTTGCGATCGGCCGGCGAGCTGCCGGCGCCGGCGCATTTCGGCTTGCTGTCGATGCTCAGCGAGCGATCGCGCACGCTCACCGAGTTGGCATCCAGTCAGGGCGTCACGCTTCCGACGATGTCGAACTCGATCAGCGCGATGGTCGAGCGCGGCTGGGTCCGTCGCGCGCAGCCCGACGAAGCCGATCGTCGCATGGTGATGGTCGAAGTCACCGCATCGGGCAAGGCCGCGCTCGATCGCGTCGCGCGCTCGGCCGAATCGCACCTGGCCGAGGTGCTCGCGCCGCTCGACGTTCCGTCGCGCCGCCGCCTTCACAACGGCCTCGGCGTGCTTCGCAAAGTGTTTACACCGGCGCCGTCCGCTTCGGCCGTCCGGCGTCGGAACCGGCGATAACGGCTGGCGTATCTATTCAGGATGAAGAAGCGAGGCTGATGTGACGGAAACCAGAACGGCAGACGCGGCGTCTTCCACGCCGAAAAGCCTGGCGGCGCGCGTCGTCGGCGTGATCATCTCTCCGCGCGACACGTACGCGAACGTCGCGGCGCATCCGCGCTGGTTCGGCGTGCTCGCCGTCATCGTGCTGATCGGCGCGACCGGCGTCTTCGCCCTGATGTCGACCGACGTCGGCAAGACGGCTGCGATCGACCAGCAGGTGCGCATGATGGAGTCGTTCGGTATGAAGCTGACCGACGCGCAGTACGCCCGCCTCGAACAGGGCATGAATCGGGCGCCCTATACCGGCGCGATCGGACAGGCGATTACGCTGCCGCTGGCGGCGGCGATCATCGCCGGCATCCTCCTCGGCATCTTCAACGCGCTGCTCGGCGGCGATGCGAAGTTCAAGCAGGTGTTCGCCGTGGTCTGTCATTCAGGCGTCGTGATTTCTCTCGCGCAGATCTTCGGCCTGCCGCTCGCGTACGCGCGCGAGTCGCTGTCGAGCGCGACGAACCTCGCGGTGTTCCTGCCGTTCCTCGACGAGAGCTCGTTCGCCGCGCGGTTCCTCGGCACGATTGATCTATTTCAGATCTGGTGGATCGTCAGCCTCTCGATTGGTCTGGGCGTGCTCTACAGAAAGCGGACCGGCCCGATCGCCACGACGATGCTGGTTGTGTACGCGGTCATCGCGCTCGTCATCGCCGCGATTCGGACTGCGCTGTCAGGAGCGTAAATGTCTCGCAAGAAGAAGATCCTCATCGGCGTCGCGATTGTCCTCATTGGCGGGGCAGTCGTCGGCGCAAATCTCTATTTCAAGAAAGACAAGGGCCTTCCGGTGACGACCGAGGCCATCAGGTCTCGCGACCTCGAAGCCGTCGTGTCGGCCTCGGGCAAAATCCAGCCCAAGCGTCTCGTGCAGATCTCGGCCGACACGCCGGGCCGCGTCGTCAACCTCGCCGTGAACGAAGGGGATCGCGTCAAGGTCGGGCAGTTCCTGCTTCAGATCGATCCGAAGTCGCTGCGCACCCGCGTCGACAGCAACGCCGCCTCGCTGCAGGCGGCGGAACAGTCGCTCGATCAGATGCGGCAGTCGATCGAGACGGCGAAAGTGCAGCTGCAGCAGGCCCAGCAGAACCTGGCGCGCCAGCAGGACCTCTGGCGCCAGCAGCTCACGACGCGCGAGGCGCTCGACAAGGTGGTGAACGACGTGAGGGCCGCGGAGTCGAACGTGCAGGAGCGCGAGAAACAGATCAAGCCGCAGGAGAGCCGCATCGCACAGGAGCGTGCCGTGCTCGAGAGCGCGCGCTACGACCTCAGCAAGGTGCGCATCGAGTCGCCGATCGACGGCATCGTCACGCGCCGCAATATTCAAGAGGGCGAGACCGCCGTCGTCGGCACCATGAACAATGCGGGCACGGTGCTGCTGACGCTCGCCGACATGGCCGTCATTCAGGCGGAGGTCGAAGTCGACGAGACGAACGTTCCGAACGTGCAGATCCGGCAGATTGCCAAGATCACAATCGACGCGATTCCCGATCGATCGTTCAAGGGACACGTCACCGAAATCGGCAACAGTCCCATTCAATCGACGACAACGGGCCAGGTGGCCGCCGGCACACAGGCCACGAACTTCAAGGTGGTCGTGGTGTTGGACGAGCCGGTGCCGGAAGTTCGTCCGGGCTTCACCTGCACCGCCGACATTACGACCGCGACGCGCAAGAACGTGGTGTCGGTCCCGATTCCGGCGGTCGCCGTCCGCGAGCTGGTGTACGACGCGAACGGCCAGGTCGTCCGGCAGCCGCGGACCGACAAGAAGCGCCGCCCGACGGTGGAGCCGGTGGCGTCGGCCGAGGAGTTGAAGCCGGGCCAGACGCGGAAAGAGAGCGAAGGCGTGTTCGTGGTCCGCGACGCGAAGGCCGAATTCCTCCCGATCAAGATGGGAGTCGCCGGCGACAAGTACTTCGAGGTGCTGTCGGGGCTGAAGAACGGCGATGAAGTGATCACGGGGCCGTACAACTCCGTCCGCGGGATGACCGACGGCGACGCGGTCAAGGTGGACAACGCGAAAAAGAGGTAATGAACAAGTTCTGGGAATCTGCGCGCATCGCTCTTGACGCAATCTGGACGGCCAAGCTGCGGTCGTTCATGACCGTGCTGGGGAACATCGTCGCGGTGACGTCAATCATCGCGGTGGTGTCGCTCATCCAGGGGCTCAACGCCTCGGTGAAGCAGGCGATCCTCAATCAGGCCGGCGCCGACTCGTTCAACATCCAGCAGTTCCCGATCACGCGCAGCGACGAAGAATTCGAAAAGGTGCGCGGCAACCCGCGGATCACGCTGCAGGACGCCAAGTCGATCCGGCGCTACAGCGACCTGGCGACCGCAGTCATGCTCGACGCCGGCTCCGCCGGACGAATCGTGTATCGCGACAAGTCGATCGACAGCACGCGGGTGCAAGGCGTCACGGGCGAGTACGTCAACTTTTCGAGCTTCGATGCCGAGCGCGGCCGCCTGATGAGCCCGACCGAGGTGGATACGTCGCGTCCCGTGTGCGTGCTCGGGTGGCAGACCGCCGACACGCTGTTTGGCAGCACCGTTGATCCGCTCGAGAAAACCATTCAGATCGAAGGACACCATTTCCGCGTCGTGGGCGTCAGCGCGAAGCGCGGCGCGTTTCTCGGCCAGTCGCAGGACGAGTTCGCGGTGATTCCGCTGGGACAGTTCCAGATGCTGTTCGGGTCGCGGCGTCCGCTGTCGATGACCGTGAAGCCGCACGACATGAGCCTGGTCGCGGCCGCGATCGACGAGGCGACGCTCGCGCTGCGCATGTCGCGGCGGCTCAAGCCGAAGCAGCCGGACAACTTCGGCATCTTCACGTCGGACACGATTCTGACCATCTACCACTCGGCGACCAACGGGATCTTCGCCGTGCTGGTCGGCGTCGTCGGCCTGTCGCTCGTGGTCGGCGGCATCGTCATCATGAACATCATGCTGATGGTCGTCACCGAGCGTACGCGCGAGATCGGTCTGCGCAAGGCGCTCGGCGCCCGCCGCTCGGACATCATGTCGCAGATTCTCACCGAGTCCGTCGTGCTGTCGGTATTCGGTGGTGTCGTCGGGACAATCATCGGCGCGAGCATCGCGCTCACGATTTCCGCGGTGACGCCCATTCCGGCGTCAGTCGAACCCTGGTCGGTCGCGCTCGGTATCGGCATCACCGCGGCGGTCGGCTTGTTCTTCGGGCTGTACCCCGCGATGCGCGCGGCGCGCCTCGACCCGATTGAGGCGTTGAGGCGCGAGTAACCATGGCTCTGAGGCTCGCGCTTTTCTGGGAAGTCATCGCGATGGCGGCCGACACGGTGCGCACCAACAAGATGCGCTCCGCGCTGACCGTGCTCGGCGTGGTGATCGGGATCACGTCGATCGTCGGGATGACCGCGCTGATCCGCGGCTTCGATCAATCGCTGCGCGAGCTCATCTCGCAGTCGGGTCCCGACATCATTTACATCCAGCGGTTCGGCGTCAGCAGCTTCGGCTCGAACCTTCGCGAATTGCTGAAGCGCCCCGACCTCACGCTCTCCGACGCGCGCGCGATCGAGCAGCAGACGACGACGCTGCAGTACGTCGATCTCGAACTGGGCGCCGGACCGGGTCCGGTGACGCAGCGCCGCGTCTTCTACCACGACCTGAAGACCAAGTCGCTCATCGTCTTCGGCACGGGCGAGAATTTCGCGGAAGGGACGCGCATTCCGTTCCTCACCGGCCGCTATTTCACCGGGACGGACGTGCAATACCGCAAGAACGTCTGCGTGCTCGGGAACACGGCCTACAAGCTGCTCTTCGAGCCGTCGGGCACCGATCCCATCGGCAAGATGGTGCGCGTCGGCGCCGAGCGGTTCGAAGTCGTCGGCGTCTTCGACAAGCGGCCGTCGCCCGGCGGGTTCAACCTGAATCAGGACGACTTCGTCGCCGTGCCGTACACCACGTATTCGCGTGTGTGGGGGCTGCGCGTCGGCCGGTTCGGCCGCGGCAACATGAACGGCGCCATCACCAACATCATGATCTCCGTGCTGCCGCGCCAGGGCGTCTCACGCGCGACCGCGATGGCCGACGTCGAGCGCGTCATGCGCATTCGCCACGGGCTGAAGCTCGACGAGCCGAACGACTTCGACCTCACCACGCAGGATTCGTTCCTCAAGCTGTGGGACTCGATCAGCCAGGGCACGTTCCTGGCGCTCGTCGTGATCTCCTCGATCGCGCTGATGGTCGGCGGCATCGGCGTGATGGCGATCATGTCGATCTCGGTCACCGAACGAACGCGCGAGATCGGCGTCCGCAAGGCGCTTGGCGCGCGGCGTGCGGAGATTCTGTTCCAGTTCCTGATGGAAGCGGCGTTCCTCACGATGGTCGGCGGCATCATCGGCATCGCGCTCGGCGCCGGCATCGGGTGGACCGTGCACCTCGCCTCCGGGTTTCCGATCTCGCTGCCGTGGTGGTCGTTCGCGATCGGCCTCGGATTCTCCGCGTCGGTCGGAGTCTTCTTCGGCATGTATCCCGCCTTCAAGGCGTCGCGTCTGGATCCGATCGAAGCGCTGCGATACGAGTAGCCGTGACGGCCGCCATCTGGTTGATCGCGATCGTGCTGCTGATCGCGGCGTTTCGCACGCGGCGGCGGCAGCGCCGGCGCGGCGTCGGCACGGCGGCGGCAGGAACGATGTACGACTGCCTGAACCAGGACAAACGCAACGCGATCGAGATCATCGTCGAGGAGCGCGCCGGAGCCAGCGATCCCGAAGACCGCGACGGCAACCTGCCAGACCTCGCGAACCGCGCCGCTCCTGAATCTGCCACCCGCATTCCACATTTGTGGAAGCGACTTTTCTTCCTCGCGCGTTCCTGCACTTCGTGACAATGATTCAGTTGTCCGGTTCCGCCATAATCCGCGATCGATAGTCCTGCTTGCGGCGGCAGACGGGCGGAAATATGATTCGCCGTAGACGCCATCCTTTCGTCGCTTCCAAACCGGGGGACTCCGTTTATGAAGGTCTATGAGGCCGCCAGCATCAGAAATGTCGCTCTCGTCGGTCACGGCGGATCCGGGAAGACGCAGCTCGCATCGGCCATCCTTTCAGTCGGCGGCATAGTCAATCGCTTCGGCAAGGTCGATGAAGGCACGACGGTCACCGACTTCGACGAAGAGGAAATAGCCCGCAAGCACACGCTCTCCGCCAGCCTCGCCTACGCCGAGTGGAACAAGCAGAAGATCAATCTCCTCGACACGCCCGGGATGGGCAACTTCTTCGCCGACACGCGCGCGGCGCTGCAGGTCGCCGACGCGGCGCTGGTCGTCGTCGACGCCGTTGCCGGCGTCATGGTGCAGACCGAAAAAGTGTGGAACGCTGCGGAGGAGCTCGGGCTGCCACGCCTGGTCGTGCTGAACCGCCTCGATCGCGAGCGCGCGAGTCTCGATCGATCGCTTCAATCGCTCCGCGAAGCGTGCAATCGGACGGTGATCCCGATCCAGCTGCCGATTGGCGAGGAGAAGAACTTCAAGGGCGTCGTCGATCTCATCTCGAAGAAGGCGTTCGTCTTCCAGACCGATGCAAGCGGCAGGTTCAGCGAAGCGGCGGTGCCTGCCGACATGGCCGCGGCGGTCGACACGGCGCGCGAGGCGCTCATCGAGATGGTCGCCGAGAACGACGAGAAGCTGATGGAGAAGTTCTTCGAAGCCGGCACGCTGACCGACGCCGAGCTGACTGCCGGCCTGCGGACGGCGACGCTCAACGCGAAGATCTTTCCGCTCCTCTGCACGTCGGCGATGCTCAACGTCGGCGTGCCCCAGCTGCTCGACGCAATCGTGAGCTATCTCCCCTCGCCGGCCGATCGCCCGTTCAGGGCAATCACCAAGGACGGCAGCGACACGACGCGCGCCGCCGACGAAAAACTGCCCGCGGCGGCATTCGTGTGGAAGACGATCGCCGATCCGTTCGCCGGGCGCATCACGATGTTCCGCGTCGTGTCCGGCTCGCTCAAGGCCGACTCGAACTGCCACAACAAGACGCGCGACACCGCGGAGCGCTTCGGCCATCTGCTGCTGCTGCAGGGAAAGACCCAGACGAGCATGCCGGAGATCAAAGCCGGCGATCTCGGCGCCGTGGCGAAGCTGAAGGACACGCTGACCAACGACACTCTCGGCGACAAAAGCGATGCGATCGTCTTCCCGCCCGTGAAGTTTCCCGAGCCGGTCCTGTCGTACGCGATCGAGCCGAAGAGCCGCGGCGACGAGGACAAGATCAGCTCGTCGATGCACCGGCTCGAGGAGGAAGATCCGTCGATCAAATACAGCCGCGACGCGCAGACCAAGGAGCTGCTCCTCTCAGGACAGGGCCAGCTGCACATCGAGGTGACCGTCGCGAAGCTGAAGCGGCGATTCGGCGTCGACGTCAACCTCAAACCGCCGCGCATCCCGTACCGCGAGACGATCAAGTCGGCGACCGAAGCGCATGGGCGTCACAAGAAACAGACGGGAGGTCACGGGCAGTTCGGCGACTGCAAGATCAAAGTGGAGCCGCTGCCGCGTGGCGCCGACTTCGAGTTCGTCGACGACATCTTCGGCGGCGCGATCCCGCGGCAGTTCGTGCCCGCGGTCGAAAAGGGCATCCAGGACGCGCGCACGCGCGGCTACCTCGCCGGGTACCCGATGGTCGATTTCCGCGTCACCGTCATCGACGGCGCCTACCACGACGTCGATTCCAACGAGCTGTCGTTCAAGCTGGCCGGATCGCTCGCCTTCAAGGACGCAATGACCCGCGCGCGCCCGACGATCCTCGAGCCGATCATGAACGTCGAAGTGTACACGCCGTCGGACTTCGCCGGCGATCTGATGGGCGACCTGAACGGACGCCGAGGACGCATCAGCGGCATGGACACGCGCGGCTCGATGACGATCATCAAGGCGCAGGTGCCGATGTCGGAGATGCTCACCTACGAACAGCACCTCACGTCGGCGACCGGCGGCCGCGGGTCGTATCACATGGAGTACTCGCACTACGACGAAGTGCCCGCCCAGCTGCAGACGAAGATCATCGCGGCGTCGAAGGCCGAGCGCACCGGCGTGGAGGTCGAGGAGGTTTAGGCGCCGTCAGATTTCGATGACCCACAGCTTGTGCCGGGCGGTTCGATACAGCAGGCGGTACGGCGCCGCGGATGCGTCAGGCAGATCCAGGGGACTCAGCGCGACGAGATAACGGATACCGTGCGCCTTCCACGCGGTCCATTTGGCCCGCCAGTCGTCCATTGCGACGCCTTTGCGTCCGGTCCTCAAGTACACGAGAGCCGGATTCGACGCAGCGACCGCGCCTTCGTCCACGAGGGTGTCTTTCATCCACGCGAGGACTTCGTCGACTTCGCGGCCGTCGGCAACCCATTCCACTGCGTCCCCGCTCGCCCGGCCGCGCAGATCGAGAACGTAGCGGACGTGATCGTACGCGTCGAACCCGATGACGAGGAGGATGAGCATGCGAGCGAGTCGCCAGCGATCCGACGCCGTCGTCCGCAATCCCTGCACCACGTACACCGCGATGAACGGCGCGACCGGCAACACATAGCGAAACGTCCAGAACGGGACGAGAACCGCCATCGCGATGGTGAGGGGAACCAGCAGCTCGGGCACGCCCGCTCGCTCGCGCACGGTCCGGACATATCCGACGATCGCGATGAGGCTCAACACGAACGAGATGGCCATGGTCGACGTCGCGTTGCCCATACTGCCTGCCTGCACGCCGACCGTGCCGCCGATCGAGACGACTTCTTCGCCGCTCTCGCCGGGACCGCGAAGAAACGCCGGCGCGAACATTCCTGCCATGTCGCGGCCGAACACGTTCGTCAAATTCTCCGCAACGCGGGCGCGTACATCCGCCGGCGTCGCCTGCCCCGATGAAGGCGTTCCGGCGGCCCTCAGCCGCATCGAATCGGCGTACGCGTATGCGATCGACCCTCCGTGTTCGAGTCGTTGGGCGGTCGTGGGCGCGTGGGCGCGCGCGTACAGAAGCCACGGCGCGAGCAGCACCAGCAGCGTCGCGCCGAACAACAGCGCGTCCCGCCACCGCCGCTGGTTCAGCAGATACAGCACGCCGGCCGCAATCAACGCGATGCCGGTCGACCGGACGAGCATCGCCGCCGCCGCGATCGCCGCGCCGAGGATGATGTCGCGCCGCCGAGGATCACGATCGGCCGCGCACGCGCGGTCGAGGACGATCACGGCCGCAAGCTGCACGAGCGTGAAGACGCATTCGGCCATCACCGTTGAGGTCGCCAGGAAGACGAACGCCGGCGTGATGACGATCGCGACGGCAATGGCTGCCGCCAGTTGCGACGGCAGGCGGCGGCATCCGACGGCGTACCAGAACGACGCGAGGCCGACTCCCCCCATCGCAACGATCGAGACGCTCTTGAGAAGCAGCACGTTTTCCGGGAAGTGCGGCTTCAATCGAAACAGGACCGACAGAATGAACGGAAAGCCCGGTGGAACGTTCGGCAGGATCTCCGCAACCGCGGAGCTCGTCAGGCGAAAGCCGTGCCCCTGCGACAGTGCCTGCCCGAGCAGGATGTACCACGCGTCGTCGACGACCAGTCCGGCGACGCGATCGAGGCGCAGCACGTAGAGGACCGCGACCACGAGGACGACGACCGCCGCGCCGGCCATCCAGCGCTGACCGCGCGGCGCGTCGTCAGAGATCGCCTGGTTTGGAAGGACGTTACTTGCCTTTCGAAGAACCGCCCATCTTGCGTCCGGTGGTACCTTTCTTCGAGGCGCGCTTGGCGGCTTTCGCTTCGACCGCCGACGCAGACTCATGCTCGGCGGCCTCGTCCTTGCGGCCGCCGCGCAGCCGTTCGGCAGCGGCTCGCAGTCGTCCGCCGACGCCGCCCTTCTTCTTGGCGGTGTCCCCCGCTCTGGCGTCGGTCTCGGCCTTTGCCCGCGGGTTGAACTCGCTTCCGACGAGCTCCACCTGCGCGACCTCGGCGCTGTCGCCTTTGCGGAACCCGATCCGCAGCAGGCGTGTGTAGCCGCCAGGCCGCGTCGCGAAGCGCGGCGCGATGGTGTCGAACAGCTTCGTGACGACTTCTCGATCCTGCAGGTCCTGCATGACCCGCCGCCGCGCGTTCAGCAGGTGGCCGTTCCCGGCATTGCCCTTTGCAGGGGCCTCAGCCCCCTGGCTGCCGGCCACGCCGCGCTTGGCGATCGTGATCAGCCGCTCGACGAACGGCCGCAGCTCCTTGGCGCGCGGCACGGTCGTCGTCAAATGCTCGTAGCGAAGGAGGGATGTCGCCTGGTTGCGGAGCATCGCGATGCGATGCTCCGTGACGCGGCCCAGCTTTCGATGTGCGACTCGGTGTCTCATGGATGTGATCCTGTCGGGACTTGGGATTTGGGATTTGGGATTTGCCGGGCACAGTCCCAACGAATCCCGAGTCGCTACAAATCCCTACGAATCCCGAACCCCAAATCCCGGTCCTCAGTCCTGCGAAGCCGCCGTCGGCTGGTCGACGCGCATGCCGAGGCTCAGGCCCATCGTGTGCAGGATTTCCTTGATCTCGTTCAGGCTCTTGCGCCCGAAGTTCTTCGTCTTCAGCATCTCGGCTTCGGACTTCTGCACGAGCTCGCGAATGGTCCGGATGTTCGCGTTCTTCAGGCAGTTGTACGACCGCACGGACAGCTCGAGCTCTTCGACGCTCTTATCGAGGTTCTCGTTGGTCGCCCCCGCGCGCGGCTGATCGGCCGCGGCCTCGGTCTGCTGCTCGGCGCCTTCCTCGAGGTTGATGAAGATGTTCAGGTGATCGCGAATCAGCTTCGCCGCGAGCGACACCGCGTCGCGCGAGTTGACCGATCCGTTCGTCCACACGTCGACGGTGAGCTTGTCGTAGTCGGTCGTCTGTCCGAGACGCGCCGCTTCGACGAGGTAGTTCACCTTCTTGATCGGCGAATGGACCGAATCGATCGGAATCCAGCCGATGCCGAGATCTTCGTCGAAGTTCTTGTCGGCCGACACGTAGCCGCGGCCGCGCTTCATGCGCATCTCCATGTGGAGCTTGCCGTGCTCGGCGACGGTCGCGATGTGGGCGTCTGGCTCGAGAATCTCGACGTCCGCATCCGCCTGGATGTCGCGCGCGCGCACCTCGCCGGGCTTGTCGACGCGCAGCGTGAGCGTCTTCGTGTGATCGACGTGCAGCTTCAGCGGAATCTGCTTCAGGTTGAGGATGATGTCGGTCGCGTCCTCGACGACGCCCGGAATCGGCGAGAACTCGTGGAGGACGCCGTCGATCTTCACCGCGGTAATCGCCGCGCCCTCAATCGACGAGAGCAGCACGCGCCGCATCGCGTTGCCAATTGTCGTGCCGAAGCCGCGCTCGAACGGCTGCGCGTAGAACCGTCCGAACCGATCGGTGAGCGTATCGCGCTCGACCTCGAGCCGCTTGGGACGTTGAAAACCTTTCCACAGCATTGCGCGTGTCCTTTCTTATCCGGGGTCGACGCCCCGGATTCGCCAACGGGCCCGCAGACGGGCCTCCGGACCTGCAAGTGACCGCCGACCTCCCGCCGCAGGTCCGTGTAAGGCTGCGGGTCGACGGTTGGCTTCGCCAACCGAAAATTCGAAGTAGGAAGTTCGAAGTATGAAGTCCGTCAGCGGCCGCACTTCGTACTTCCGACTTCGTACTTCATGCTTACTTATTTCGAGTACAACTCCACGATCAGTTGCTCCTGCACGGGCAGGTTGATCTGTTCGCGCGTCGGCATCGAGTTGACGCGACCGCTGATAGTGTTCGCGTCGAACGACAGCCACTCGGGGATGCCGCGCCCTTTGACTTCCTCCATGGCGTGCTCGACCGTCGGGTTCTTCTGCGTGCGGCCGAGCACCGTGATCACGTCCCCTTCTCTCACCGAGTACGACGGGATGTCGACCTTCTTGCCGTTCACGAGAAAATGTCCGTGGCGCACGAGCTGTCGCGCCTGCGGGCGAGACGTCGCGAGGCCGAGTCGATAAACGACGTTGTCGAGCCGCCGCTCGAGGAGCTGCAGCAGCGTGACGCCGGTGATGCCGCGCGTCCGCTCGGCCGCCTCGAAGTACCGGCGGAACTGATCCTCCAGCACGCCGTAGATGCGCTTCACTTTCTGCTTCTCGCGGAGCTGCAGGCCGTAGCCGGCGAGCTTCGCCTTCCGCGTCTTGCCGTGCTGCCCCGGCGGGAAGTTGCGCTTCTCGATGGCGCACTTCTCCGTGTAGCAGCGTTCCCCCTTGAGGAACAGCTTCATCGCCTCGCGGCGACAGAGACGGCAAACGGGTCCGATGTAACGAGCCATCAATCACCTTTCATGCATCGGGAATTGGATAAATCGGGAAATCGACCAATTGGGATTTGCGGATTGTCGCGACCAGCGCTCATTTTCCAATTACCCGATTACCCAATTACCCGATTATCCAATTTCAAAATCTCAAACACGCCGCCGCTTGGGTGGACGGCATCCGTTGTGAGGGATGGGCGTCACGTCCCGAATCGATTTCACTTCCAAACCCACCGTCTGGAGCGCACGGATCGCCGATTCGCGTCCGGATCCGGGTCCCTTCACGCGGACGTCGAGTGAGCGCATGCCGACCGTCTTCGCGGCGTTGCCGGCATTGAGCGCCGCCTGCGTCGCGGCGAACGGCGTCCCTTTGCGCGATCCCTTGAAGCCGATCCCGCCGGCGCTCGACCACGCGACCACGTTGCCTTCGGTATCGGTGATGGTGACCACGGTGTTGTTGAACGACGCCTGGATGTGGGCGAGCCCGTGGTGGACGATGCGCTTCTCGCCGCGCTTCTTGAAGGTCTTCTTCCGCTTTCCGGCGCCTTCCTTTTTCTCAGGTGTTGCGCCTTCAGGGGTCGCTGCCGCTTCGCTTTTCGCCATAACGTTAACCGTCTTCCTAATCCCGATTCCCGAATCCCGAATCCCGAATCTACACGACCTTTTTCTTAGCGATCGCGCCTTTGCGCGGACCCTTGCGCGTACGCGCGTTGGTGCGCGTGCGCTGGCCGCGGACCGGCAGCGCGCGCCGATGCCGCATGCCGCGGTAGCAGCCGATTTCCATCAGCCGCTTGATGTTCATCGAGATCTCTTTCCGAAGGTCCCCCTCGACGCCGCCCTGCTCCTCGATGACGCGGCTGATCTTCCGCACGTCGTCCTCGGACAGATCCTTGACGCGGACGTCGGGACTGACGCCGGCGTCCTTCAGGATGTTGTTCGAGCGGACGCGCCCGATACCGTAGATGTACGTCAGTCCGATCTCGACGCGCTTGGTGCGCGGAAGATCAACGCCTGCTATACGTGCCATATTCCGTTCTCTCCAGCTCCGGTGGGTCTGGTGTATCCGACCTATCCCTGCCGCTGCTTGTGTTTCTGATTCGGGCAGATCACCCGTACCACACCGCGGCGGCGGACGATCTTGCATTTGTCGCAAATCCGTTTGACCGATGCTCGAACCTTCATAAACCCTTTCGCTCGGCTGAAAGCCTTGCGCTACAGCCGTTCAACGATTCGTCCTCGCGTCACGTCGACCGGCGACAGCTCCACGCGGACGCGATCGCCGACCAGGATGCGCACGAAATTGCGATCCATCCGATCCGCGATATGTGCGGTTACGAACGATCCCTGCTCGAGCCGCACGCGATACAAGGCGCTTGGCAGCTGCTCCGTTACGGTCCCTATCTGACCGGCACCGGAACTTCTCTCGCGGTCAGAATCCATGGACCGTCCGCTGTCACCGCGACCGTGTGCTCGAAGTGCGCCGACAAGCTCGTGTCGCGCGTCACCGCCGTCCACCCGTCGGCCAGCACTTTCACCGCCGGCTTTCCCGCATTCACCATCGGCTCGATCGCGAGCACCATGCCCTCGGCGAGTCGTGGACCTCGTCCCGGGTCCCCGTAGTTGGGCACCTGCGGTTCCTCGTGCATCCGCTGGCCGATGCCGTGGCCGACGAACTCGCGCACGACGGAAAACCCGTAGGCCTCGACGTGCTTCTGCACGGCGTGCCCGATGTCCGAGATGCGGCGGCCGGGCCGCACGACCTCGATCGCCTTATAGAGCGCCTCTTCCGTCGCCCTGAGCAGGAGCGCCGCCTGCTCCGACACCTGTCCGACCGGCAGCGTGATCGCGCTGTCGCCGTAGTACCCGCCGAGCGCGGCGCCGACGTCGATCGAGATGACGTCGCCTTCGTTCAGCACGCGGCGTCCCGACGGGATGCCGTGGATGACCTCTTCGTTGATCGACGCGCAAATCGTCGCCGGATAGCCGTGATACCCCTTGAACGCGGCGGTCGCGCCCGCGTTCTCGATCCGTTTCTCGGCCAGCGCGTCGAGATCGGCCGTTGTCACGCCCGGCGCCACATGAGCGGCGAGCTCGGTCAGCACCTCCGCAACGAGCCGGCCGGCGTCGCGCATCCGCTCGAGCTCGGATGCCGAACGGCAGACGATCACCGCCGGCCTCCGTTGCCCGCCGCCTCGATCGCCGCCGCGAGTTGGGCTGCGACGTCGTCGGGCGGCTGCGCGCCGTCAATCGTGCGGAACGTCGGACGCCGCCGGTAGAACTCCACGAGCGGCTTCGTGTTCAGGTCGTACACTTTCAGACGCTCCAGCACGACGCCGGCACTGTCGTCGGTTCGCTGCACGAGCCGTCCGCCGCAACGCCGGCAGCGCAGCGGCTCGGTCTGCGCGAGCACGGCGGCCGCCGTTTCGGCCGCCGCGCCGCCCGCGGTCGGCATCACCACTTTGTCGGCCGCTGCGACCTGCGTCTCGCGAACGGCGGCGTTCGCGCCGCAGTCCTCGCAGATCAGCCGCGACGCCAGGCGCCGCACCAGCTCCGCCAGAGGCACGACGATGTTGACCACGATCAGCGGATCGCGGCCCTTCATGATCGTGTCGAGCGCTTCTGCCTGCGCAACCGTCCGCGGAAAACCGTCGAGCACGAACCCGCTTCGGGCGTCGTCCCTGTCGAGGCGTTCGCGCACGATGCCGATCATCACGTCGTCGCTGATCAGTTCCCCGCGATCCATGATCGCCGTGGCGCGTCTGCCGACGTCGGTGCCCGTCTGCACGGCCTCGCGGAGGATGTCGCCGGTCGAAATCTTCGGAATCCCCCGACTCCGCGCGAAGCGCTCGGCCTGCGTGCCCTTGCCCGCCCCGGGCGGGCCGAGCATGATGAGGTTCAAGGCCATTTCAAGTCTGAAGTCTGAAGTTCGAAGTCGGAAGTGGAAGTTGGAACTTCAAACTTCAGACTTCAAACTTCGAACTTGATGCTTCCTACGCTCTCCGTCCCCGAATGCGCGACTTCTTCATGAACCCGTCGTAGTGCCGCATGATCAGCTGCGACTCGACCTGCTGCACCGTGTCCATCGCGACGCCCACCACGATCAGCAGCGACGTGCCGCCGAAGTAGTAAGGAACGTTCATGCCTTCGGTGATCACCCGCGGCAGGCTCGCGTCGAGCCACTCGCCGATGAACGGAATCGGCGCCACCTTGAAGCCGCTGATCAGCCACTGCGGCAGCAGCGCGATGAGCGCGAGGTAAACCGCGCCCGCGAGCGTGATGCGCGTCAGGATCGTGTCGATGTACTCCGCGGTCCGTTTGCCCGGGCGGATGCCCGGCACGAACCCGCCGTACTTCCGCATGTTCTCCGCCACGTCATCCGGGTTGAAGATGATCGCGGTGTAGAAGTACGTGAAGAAGATGATGCCGACCACGTACAGCAGGTTGTACAGCGGCATACCGGGCCCCAGGTTCGTCGTCAGCCATTCGCCGACGCCGCCTTTGAACGCCGACGCGATCGTCGCGGGAAACGCGAGGATCGACGAGGCGAAGATGACCGGGATGACGCCGCCGGTGTTCACCTTCAGCGGGATGTGCGTGCTCGAGCCGCCGTACATCCGCCGGCCGACGACGCGCTTCGCGTACTGAACCGTCACCCGCCGGTGGCCGCGCTCGACGAACACGATTGCCGCCACGACGAAGGCCATCAGGACGATCAGGAACAGGATGCGGATCAGCCCGATCTGTCCCGTGCGCATCTGGTCGAACGTCTGCAGTACGGCGCGCGGCAGGCCGACGACAATGCCGGCGTAGATGATCAGCGACATGCCGTTGCCGATCCCGCGCTCGGTGATCTGTTCGCCGAGCCACATGATGAAGCAGGTGCCGGTGGTCAGCGTCAGCACGGTCATCAGCCGGAACCCGAGCCCCGGACTGATGACGAGCGGCAGGCCACCCGCGATCTTCGTCTGGCGCTCCAGGAAGATCGCGATGCCGAGCGCCTGGACGACGCTGAGCAGGATCGTGCCGTAGCGCGTGTACTGCGTGATCTTGCGCCGCCCGAGCTCGCCTTCCTTCGAGAGCCGTTCGAGGTACGGCCACACGACGGTCAGCAGCTGCAGGATGATCGACGCGCTGATGTAGGGCATGATGCCCAGCGCGAAGATCGTGACGCGCGACAGGTTCCCGCCGGAGAACATGTCGTAGAGACCGAACATCGTGCCCTGGAGCTGCCGCGCCATTTCGGCCAGCGCGACGAGGTTCACGCCGGGGACGGTGATGTTGTGTCCGACGCGGTACACGGCCAGCAGCCCCAGCGTGAACAGCACGCGGTTGCGCAGGTCCGAGACGGTAAAGATGTTTTTGAGGCTGTCGTTCACGCGAGTTGCTCCGTGGCGCCGCCCGCTGCGGCAATCTTTTCCGCCGCCTTCCCACTGAACTTGTGCGCGCGCACGGTGAGCGCCTTGCCGACCTCACCGCGAGCCAGAACCTTGACCTTCTGATCGCCGGCCGCGACGAGCCCGTGCTCGCGCAGCAGCTCCGGCGTCACGACGGCGCCGGCGTCGAACTTCAGGTCGAGGGTATCGAGGTTGACGACCGCATACTCGACGCGAAACGGATTGTGGAAACCGCGCTTCGGCACGCGGCGATGCAGCGGCATCTGGCCGCCTTCGAAGCCGCGCTTGAACTTGAAGCCCGAACGCGACTTCGCGCCTTTGTGTCCGCGGCCGGCGGTCTTGCCCTGACCGGATCCCTGCCCGCGGCCGATCCGCTTCTTGGCGTGCTTCATCCCCTTCGGGGGACGGAGATTGCTGAGTGACATTCTTTACTCTCTCGCGGTTTACTCTCTCGCGGGACCGCCCCCGCTCGCTATTCCACCTCGACGAGGTGCCGCACCTTGTGAATCATGCCGCGCGTCGACGGCGTGTCCTTCAGCTCCACGGTGTGGCGGATGCGGCGAAGGCCCAGGCCGCGCACGGTCGTCGCCTGCTTCCGATCGAATCCGATCGGGCTCTTGACGAGCGTCACCTTCACCGTGGCGCCCTTCGTGTCGGTTCTATGATTCGCCATGACCGTTCTCGCTCGCGTCTACGCGCGCGCGCGCGCGAGCGACTCCAATTCCTTTCCCCGCAGCCGCGCGATCGACACCGGATCCTTCAGCGTCGAGAGGCCCGCGAAGGTCGCGCGCACGACGTTGTGCGGGTTTGCCGATCCGAGCGACTTCGTCAGGATGTTCGTGATGCCGGCCGACTCCACGACCGCGCGCACCGCGCCGCCGGCGATGATGCCCGTGCCGTCGGGCGCCGGCTTCAGCAGCACGCGCCCCGCTCCGAAACATCCGGTGATCGTGTGCGGAATCGTCGTCCCCTGCAGCGGCACGCGGACGAGATTCTTCTTCGCCGCCTCGATGCCCTTCTTGATTGCCGACGGGACTTCCTTCGCCTTGCCGATGCCGAAGCCGACGACGCCGTGTCCGTCGCCGACGACGACGAGCGCGCTGAAGCTCAGGTTCTTGCCGCCCTTGACGACCTTCGTCACGCGGTTGATCGAGACGACCGTGTCCTTGATGTCGAGCTGCGACGGGTCGATGCGTTCACGAGTGCGCATAATCAGAATTCCAATCCACCCTTGCGGGCCGCGTCGGCCACGGCGCGTATGCGGCCGTGATACAGAAATCCGCTGCGGTCGAAGACGACGCGCTTGATGCCCTTTTCGATCGAACGCTCGGCGATCGTTCTGCCGATCGCTTCGGCGCCTTTCAGGTTTCCGCCGGTCACGCCCTTGCCGAGCGACCCTTTCACCTTCGGGTCGATGCTGGAGGCCGATACGAGCGTCTGTCCGCTGAGGTCGTCGATGACCTGCGCGTAGATGTGCGACACGCTGCGGAACACGCTCAGACGAGGGCGCTCCTTCGTTCCCATGATCCGCTTGCGCTGACGCAACTGAATCCGATGCCGGCGATCGTCTTTCGTCGTGATCTTCATAACCGAATCCCGAGTCCCAATCCCTACTTGGCGCCTGTCTTTCCAGCCTTCTTCTTCAACTGTTCGCCGGTGTACCGAACGCCCTTCTGCTTGTACGGATCCGGCTTGCGCATCCGGCGGATGTTGGCGGCGACCTGACCCACGAGCTGGCGGTCGACGCCGGTCACGGTGATGTGCGTCTGCTTGTCGATCGCGATGTCGATCCCCTGCGGGATGTCGAAGACGACCGGATGCGAGTAGCCGAGCGCGAAGATGACCTGCTTGCCTTTGACCTCCGCGCGGTAGCCGACGCCGACGATGTCGAGCTCTTTCTTGTAGCCATTGGTGACGCCGGCGACGGCGTTCGCGACGAGACTGCGGGCGAGGCCGTGGAACTTGCCGAGCTCGGGTTCCGCCGACACCGTCTTCGCGACGAGGTGACCGTCGGTCAGCTCGAAATTAATCCCCGAAGGAAACGCCTGGCGCATCTTGCCCTTGGGGCCCTGCACTTCGACCGCGCCGTCGACGACCTTGACGGTCACGCCCTTCGGCACCGTAATCAGTTTCTTTCCAATTCTCGACATATCTTTAGCTCTTGGTTATCAGCTGTCGGCTCTCGGCTTTCAGCTGAATGGTCACCAGATATTGCAGAGCACTTCGCCGCCGACGCCGGCTTTCACCGCTTCGCGGCCGGTCATCACGCCACGCGACGTCGTGAGAATCGCCGTGCCCAGTCCGCCGAGGACCTCCGGCACGTCGTCGCGTCCGAAGTAGACGCGGCGGCCGGGACGGCTGATGCGCTCGACGCCGGTGATCAGCTTCTCGCCGTGCGGTCCGTACTTCAGGAACACACGCAGCGTCTTGGTCGGCAACGCGGCGTCGTCGAGGAGCTTGAACCCCTGGATATAGCCTTCGTCCTGCAGGATGCGCGCGATCTCGGCCTTGAGGCGCGAGCCGGGCATGTCGACGCGAGTGTGCTTGGCGGTCACCGCGTTGCGGATCCGCGTGAGCATGTCTGCGATTGGATCTGTCATCTTGGTTCGCTCTCAGCTTTCAGCTATCGGCTTTCAGCTTCCGGCTCGCAGCTGACAGCTGAGAGCCGAGAGCTGATAGCTGATAGCTATTCCTACCAGCTGCTCTTCGTCACGCCCGTCACGTCGCCCTCGAGCGCCAGCTTGCGGAAGCAGAGGCGGCAGAGGGCGAACTTCCGCATGTAGGCGCGTGGGCGGCCACACAGGCGGCAGCGGTTGCGGAGCCGGGTCTTGTACTTCGGCGTCTTCTGTTCCTTCGCGATCTTTGCAGTAGTGGCCATCTATTACTTTCTCGCGGGGCCCCACCCCCACTCGCTGATGCCTCGCGCCCGCTGCGCGCTTGCGGCCGCTGGCAGGGCCGCAGGCGCCGTTAACTCTGACGGAACGGCATGCCGATGAATTGCAACAGCTTCCTCGCCTCGGCTTCTCCTCAGGACTACGAGGCTCGGAACGGCATGCCGATGAATTGCAACAGCTTCCTCGCCTCTTCGTCGGTCTTCGCCGTCGTGACGACCGAGACGTTCATGCCGCGCGCCTTGTCGACCTTCATGTAGTCGATCTCGGGGAACAGCAGCTGGTCGCGCAGGCCGAGCGTGTAGTTGCCGCGGCCGTCGAACCCGCGCGGCGACACGCCCTTGAAGTCGCGCACGCGCGGCAGCGCGATGGTCATCAGCCGATCGAGGAACTCCCACATGCGCTCGCCGCGGAGCGTGACCATCGTGCCGATCGGCATCCCTTTTCTGACCTTGAACGCCGCGATCGATTTCTTCGCGCGGCGCACCACCGGCTTCTGCCCCGTGATGCGCGCGAGCTCGTCGGCGCCGGTGTCGACGATCTTCGCGTTCGAGGTCGCCTCGCCGAGGCCCATGTTCACGACGATCTTGTGGACCTTCGGCACGGCCATCACGTTTTTGTACCCGAACTCCTTCTTCAGGGCCGGGACGACGTCCTTGGTGTACTTCTCTTTCAGCCGGGCGCTCATTTGTCGACGACTCCCTCGCACTTGCGGCAGATCCGGACTTTGCGGCCGTCGCCGAGAATCTTGCGGCCGACGCGCGTCTGCGCGCCGCATTCGGGGCACACCAGCTGCACGTTCGACGCGTGGAGCGACGCTTCGCGCTCGACGATGCCGCCCTTGATGTTCTTGCCGGGATTCGGCTTCGTATGGCGCTTGATCATGTTCACGCCTTCGACGATGAGGCGCAGCTTGGCGCGCTCGTCGCCGGGCAGAACCTTCAGCACGCGTCCCCGCTTGCCGCGATCCTTGCCGCTGATGACCAGCACGTTGTCGTTTTTCCGAATAGGACTCGCCAGACGACTCATTACAGAACCTCGGGGGCCAACGAAATGATCTTCATGAACCGGCGCTCGCGCAGCTCGCGCGCGACCGGGCCGAACACGCGCGTGCCAATCGGCTCGCCCTGATCGTTGATGAGCACGGCGGCGTTGCGGTCGAACCGGATGTAGCTGCCGTCGCGGCGCCGCTGCTCCTTCACGGTGCGCACGATGACCGCCTTGACGACCTGCCCCTTCTTGACGTTGCTCTCGGGCGTCGCCTCCTTCACCGACGCCGTGACGATGTCGCCGAGCCGCGCGTAGCGGCCGGTCGATCCGCCAATCGGGTTGATGACGGCGATCTTGCGCGCGCCGGAATTGTCGGCCACGTCGAGGATCGATCGCATCTGGATCATTGGTGGTCTCCAGGCCTAGACGACCGCCGCCTTCCGCACGACGCGCACGAGATTCCAGCGCTTGCGGCGGCTCTGCGGGCGCGTCTCGACGATGGCGACGGTGTCGCCGGGCTTCGCTTCGTTCTTCTCGTCGTGCACCATGAACTTCGACGTCAGCCGCGTGGTCTTGCCGTACAGACCGTCGCGCACCTGGCGTTCGACGGCGACGACAATGCTCTTCTGCATCTTGTTGCTGACGACGACGCCGAACTTTTCTGCCTTGTGCGACATCAGTAATACTGCCCTTCCTGCCTATCCAGCTCTCTTCTGTCTCAACACGGTCTTGATTCGGGCGAGATCGCGGCGCACCGTGCGCATCTTGTCCGGCGCCTCGAGCTGTCCCATCGATTTCTGAATCCGCATGCGGAAGAGCTGATCGGTCAGGTCGCGTTCGCGCACCGAGAGCTCGTCGACCGCCAGGTCGCGCAATTCCGCCGCCTTCATTGCACCGTCTCCTGCGCGAAGCGGGTCGCGAACTTGGTCCGGATCGGAATCTTGGCCGCCGCCAGCTTCATCGCTTCGCGCGCTTCCTTTTCAGTCACGCCTTCCATCTCGAACAGAATCTTGCCCGGACGGATGACGGCCACCCACTGCTCGGGCGCGCCCTTGCCCTTGCCCATGCGCGTTTCCTGCGGCTTCTTGGTGATCGGTTTGTCGGGGAACACGCGCACCCACACCTTGCCGCCGCGCGCGACGAACCGCGTCATCGCGACGCGCGCCGCTTCGATCTGGCGATCGGTCAGCCAGCACGGCTCGAGCGCTTTCAGACCGAAGTCGCCGAACGACACGTCGGATCCGCGCCACGCTTTGCCGGCCATGCGGCCGCGCTGCTGTTTGCGGTACTTCACTTTCTTCGGCATCAACATCTTTTAATCTCTCGCGGGGCCCCACCCCCGCTCGCTGACGCTCTCGCGCCGCAGCGCTCGGGCGTATCCAGAACAGAACGTCGCAGCGGCCGCTCGCCGCGACACGCTGATGCGTTCGGACCGTAGTCCAGCCTGACGCTACGCCCGCGCCGCCGGTCTGCGCGGGGCACGCTCGCGATACTCCTCTTCGCGGCCTCGCTGCGGAACCAGGCGTTCGCCCTTGTACAGCCACACCTTGATGCCGATCTGGCCGTAGGTCGTGTTCGCTTCCGCGAAGCCGTAGTCGATGTCGGCGCGCAGCGTCTGCAGCGGCAGCTGGCCGTGCAGATACCACTCCGACCGCGCGATTTCAGCGCCGTTCAGACGTCCCGAGACGCGCACCTTGATGCCGCGCGCGCCGAAGCGCAGCGCCGACTCCACCGCCTTGCGCATCGCGCGGCGAAACGCAACGCGCTTCTCGAGCTGCATCGCGACCGATTCGGCAATCAGCTGCGCGTCGAGCTCGGGCTTCTGGATCTCCTGGATGTTGATGAAGACCTCGCGGTTCGTGCGCTTCTGGATTTCCTGCTTCAGCTTGTCGACTTCCGTCCCCTTGCGGCCGATGATGATGCCGGGGCGCGATGTGTAGATGTCGATCTTCAAGCGGTTGACGGCGCGCTCGGTCTCGATCTTCGCGACGCCGGCGTGCGCGAAGCGCTTCTTCAGGCTCTGGCGCAGCGCCAGATCCTCGTGCAGCAGCTTCGCGTAATCGCGGTTCGAGTACCATCGCGACCGCCACGTCTTGTTGAACCCGAGCCGGAATCCGAACGGGTGAACCTTCTGGCCCACGACTACTCCTTCGCCTTCGCCTGAGTTTGTTTACGGCGCGACCCGGCCGCCCGCGGCGCCGCCGGTTTCTTCGGCGTACGCGCGCGCTTCGGCGCGCTCCCCTCGGTCGCCGCGACCGCGACGATCTTTTCCGGGCGCTCTGTCACCTGCACGGTGAGATGCGCTGTGCGCTTCAGCACGCGGAACGCGCGTCCCATCGGCGCCGGACGCACGCGTTTGGCGGACGGTCCCTGGTTCGCGAACGCCGCCGAGACGTAGAGTCGATCGACGTCGCCGCTGAAGCCGTCCTTGTTCTGCGCGTTCGCGATCGCCGAGCGCAGCACTTTCGCGATGTCGTCGGCGATGCCCTTGCGCGTGAATCTCAGCGTCGCCAGCGCTTGATCGACGTTCTTGCCGCGAATGAGCGCGAGCACGAGCCCGGCCTTCTGGGCCGACGTCCGCACATAGCGCGCCGTCGCCTGAGCTGCAATCGCCATCGCCTAGCTCCCCGCTCCCGCCGGTCTGGCGCCGCCGCCGGCGCCCGCGCCTGCGCCGCCACCGCCGGCCGGCGCCGGTGCCCCGGGCGCCCCGCCCACAGCCGCCGCTGCAGCCTTCTCCGCCACCTTCGTCGTATGCCCCTTGAAGATCCGCGTCGGGGCGAACTCGCCGAGCTTGTGGCCGACCATGTTTTCCGTCACGTACACCGGAATGAACTTCTTCCCGTTGTGCACGGCGAGCGTGTGGCCGACCATCTCGGGCACCACGGTCGATCGGCGCGACCACGTCTTGATGACTTTCTTGTCGCCGCCCGCGCGATTCATCACCTCGATCTTCTCGAGCAGGTGTAGATCGACGAACGGGCCTTTCTTCAGTGAACGTCCCATAACCAGCTTTCAGCTTTCGGCTCTCGGCTCTCGGCTCTCGGCTCTCGGCTCTCAGCTTTCGTTCCGAAAGCTATTTTTGTCTCCGCTGAACGATGAACTTGTCGGTGGCCTTGCGATTCCGCGTCTTGTAGCCCTTGGTCGGCAAACCCCACGGAGATACCGGGTGGCGTCCACCGGACGTCTTGCCCTCGCCGCCGCCGAGCGGATGGTCGACCGGGTTCATCGCGACGCCGCGCACGTGCGGCCGCTGACCGAGCCAGCGGCTGCGCCCCGCCTTGCCGATCGACACGTTCTCGTGATCGAGGTTGCCGACCTGGCCGATCGTCGCGAAGCATTCCATGTTGATCTTGCGAATCTCGCCCGACGGCATCTTCACCGACGCGTAGTCGCCTTCCTTGGCGACCAGCTGCACCGCCGATCCGGCGCTGCGCGCGATCTGTCCGCCCTTGCCCGGCTTGAGCTCCACGTTGTGGAGCAGCGTGCCGAGCGGAATGTTCTTGAGCGGCAGCGAATTGCCCGGCAGGATGTCGACGTTCTGTCCGGCGACGATCGTGTCGCCGACCTTCAGGCCGTTGGGCTGCAGGATGTAGCGCTTCTCGCCGTCGGCATACGTCAGCAGCGCGATGCGCGCCGAGCGGTTCGGGTCGTACTCGATCGTCGACACCGTCGCCGGGATGTCGCGCTTGTCGCGCTTGAAGTCGATGACGCGATACATCCGCTTGTGGCCGCCGCCGCGCCACCACGACGTGAGCTGACCGCGGTTGTTCCGGCCGCCCGATTCGTGCAGCGGCTCGACCAGCGGCTTGTACGGTTCCTGCGTGGTGATCTCGTCGAACACCTGCACCGTCTGGAACCGGCTGCCGGGCGACGTCGGATTGAATTTGCGAATAGGCATTTGGTGCTTTCTACGCTCCTTCCAAGAACTCCGGCATCTTCGCGCCTTCGCGGAGCTTCACGTACGCCTTCTTCCAGTCCGGGCGCCGGCCGGCGTAGCGTCCCTGCCGCTTCATCTTGCCGTGCGCGATGCTCGTCCGGATGCTGTCGACCTTCGATCCGAGCAGCTGTTCGATCGCCCGCTTGATCTGCGTCTTGTTCGCGCTCGATGCCACGTGGAACACGATCGTTCGTCCATCCTCGCGGAGAATCGACGTCTTCTCGGTGATCAGCGGGCGGCGGATAACGTCAGTCAGTTTCAACATAAGTACCTGTAGCGCGAGCCTTTCAGGCGAGCGCGTCCTGTAGCTTCTCCAGCGCCGTCCTGGTGACGACGACGCGTTGCGCGCCGATGACGTCGCGCGCGCTGACGCGTCCGCTCGCCACGAGCGAAACGCCGGGAATGTTGCGGACCGACTTCGACAGCTTCTCGTCGACGGCGACGTCGACCAGCACCGCCTTGCCGCTGACGTTGAGCCGCTGCAGCAGCTCCACGGCCGCCTTCGTTTTCACCGTGTCCACGGCCAGCGCGTCGACGACGATGAGATCGCCCTGCTGCAGCTTGTCGGCGAGCGCCGCACGCAGCGCGCCGCGCTCGACTTTCTTCGGCAGCGCGTAGTCGTAGCTGCGCGGCTGCGGCCCGAACACCGTGCCGCCCTTGCGCCACAGCGGATTTCGAATCTCGCCGACGCGGGCGCGGCCCGTCCCCTTCTGCCGCCACGGCTTCTTGCCGCTGCCGCTCACATTGGCGCGGTTCTTCGTCTGGTGCGTGCCGCGCCGGTCCGCGGCATTCGCGTGGACAACCGACTCCCACATCAAGTCGGTGTTCACGCGGCCGGCGAACACGTCGTCGCGCACCTCGATGGTGCCGACCTGCTGGTTTTGAGCGTTGAGAACGTCTAGCTGCATACTGAATTTCGAGGGGGCTGCCCCTACTTCTTACCCTTCTTCGGCTTCTCGACCTGCGCGACCTTCACCTTGTGCGGGGCGATCGCCTTGCGGACGATGACGTAGCCGGACGGCGCGCCCGGGATGCCGCCTTCGACGAGGAGCAGGTGGTTGTCGGCGTCGACGCGCAGCACTTTCAGGTTGCGGATCGTCACGCGGCCGCCGCCCATCCGTCCCGCGCCGCGCATTCCCTTGACAACGCGCGACGGAAAGGAAGACGCGCCGATCGATCCGGGCGCGCGATGAAACATCGATCCGTGCGTCGCCGCGCCGCCACCGAAGTGGTGGCGCTTGACGACGCCCTGGAATCCCTTGCCGCGCCCGGTGCCGACGACGTCGACGCGATCGCCGTTGTTGAAGATCGAGACCAGAACCTGATCGCCGGTCTTCACCGCGTCGCCACCCGGGGCGAGCTTCACTTCGCGGCGCATGCGTGTCGCCGGCACGTTGGCCTTCTTGAAATGACCGATCGTCGGCTTGTTCGCCTTCGCGGGCGTCTCCTCGACGAGGCCGAGCTGCACCGCTTCGTAACCGTCGGCCTGCGCGTTCTTCGCCTGCACGATGACGCACGGTCCCGCCTTGATCACGGTGGCGGGATGCACCGTCCCGTCAGGATCGAAGACCTGGGTCATGCCGACTTTTTTGCCAATGATTCCCGTAATCATTTTTTTACTCTGTCGCGGGGCCCGACTTTTCTCACACGCCGGGGCCCCCACCCCCGGCGCAGACGCGCTCGCACCGTTGTGCTCGCGCGTTTCTAGAACAGAACGTCGCAGCGGACCAGGCGACTCACGACTCCCCGGCCCCAGCAACCACTAGCAACCAGCCCCCAGCAACCAGCCTCTATTTGTGTTCCTTCCCAAACGCCTTGATCTCCACATCAACACCCGCGGGAAGATCGAGCTTCATCAGGGCGTCGACGGTCTGCGGCGTCGGCTCGAAGATGTCGATCAGGCGCTTGTGCGTGCGGATCTCGAACTGCTCGCGGCTCTTCTTGTCCACGTGCGGCGAGCGCAGCACCGTCCACTTGTTCTTCGCGGTCGGCAGCGGAATCGGTCCCGCCAGCCGCGCGCCGGTGCGCTTGGCGGTGTCGACGATCTCCGTCGTCGACTGATCGAGCACGCGGTAGTCGTACGCCTTCAGGCGGATTCGAATCTTGTCGCTGAACGGACTGGCCATGATTGGTGTCTCTTGTCAGGGCAAAGGGCAGAGGGCAAAGGGCACCGCGTCTATACCCTATGCCCTATGCCCTATGCCCTATGCCCTATGCCCTACGTGAATCACTTCCCCTGCATCCTCGCGACGACTTCCTCGCTCACGTTCTGCGGCGCGGGCTCGTAGCGATCGAAGTGCATCGAGTAGGTCGCGCGACCCTGCGTGCGCGACCTGAGGTCGGTGGCGTAGCCGAACATCTCGGACAGCGGCACGCGCGCGGAGATGATCTGCGTGCCGCCGCGATCCTCCTGCGACTGAATCTGGCCGCGGCGGCTCGCCAGGTTGCCCATCACGTCGCCCATGTAGTCCTTCGGGACGACGACCTCGACGCGCATCACGGGCTCGAGCAGCACCGGCTTGGCTTTCTTCGCGGCATCCTTGAACGCCATCGAGCCGGCGATCTTGAACGCCATTTCCGACGAATCGACGTCGTGATACGACCCGTCGTACAACTCCACCGCCACATCATCGACCGGATAACCGGCGAGGATGCCGTTGGTCATCGCCTCGCGAATGCCCTGATCGATCGGCTTGATGAATTCCTTCGGGATCGACCCGCCGACGATGTTGTTGATGAACTCGTAGCCTTCGCCCGGCTGACGCGGGACCAGACGGATCTTCGCGTGGCCGTACTGCCCGCGGCCGCCGGTCTGGCGCACGTAGCGTCCGTCGCCCTCCGCCGGACGCGTGAGCGTTTCCTTGTAGGCGACCTGCGGACGGCCGACGCTCGCCTCGACGCTGAACTCGCGCTTGAGACGGTCGACGATGATCTCGAGGTGGAGTTCGCCCATGCCGGCGATGACAACCTGTCCGGTCTGCTCGTCGGTGCGCACGCGGAATGTCGGATCCTCGGCCATCAGCTTGCCGAGACCGGTGCCGAGCTTTTCCTGATCGGCCTTCGTCTTCGGCTCGATGGCGAGCGAGATGACCGGCTCGGGGAAGTGAATCGACTCGAGGACGACCGGATGCTTCTCGTCACACAGCGTATCGCCGGTCGTCACGCTTCGGAGTCCGACGGCGGCGGCGATGTCGCCGGCGTACACCTCTTTGATCTCTTCGCGCTTGTTCGCGTGCATCTTCAGCAGGCGGCCGATGCGCTCGGTCTTCTGCTTCGTGGCGTTATAGACGCTCGATCCCGACGTCAGCACGCCCGAGTAGACGCGGAAGAACGTGAGCTGACCGACGAAGGGGTCGGTCATGATCTTGAAGGCGAGCGCGGCAAACGGCGCTTCGTCCTTCGAGGGACGCTCGACCGGCGTCTCTTCCGACTTGCTCGGATCGATGCCGATGATTGCCGGGATGTCGACCGGCGACGGCAGATAATCCACCACCGCGTCGAGCAGCGGCTGCACGCCCTTGTTCTTGAACGCCGATCCGCAGATGACGGCGACGAACGGCGCTTCGCCCTTGTTGCGGACCGAGCTGATCGTCCGCTTGCGCAGCGCCGCTTTGATCTCGTCCTCGCTGATCTCTTCGCCGTGGAGGTATTTCTCGAGGATCTTGTCGTCGACCTCGCTGACTTTCTCAATCAGATGTTCGCGGAAATGTTTGGCTTCTTCGAGGTGCGCGGCGGGAATGTCCGAAACGATGTAGTCGGCGCCCATCGTTTCGTCCTTGTAGGTGATCGCCTTCATCTTCACGAGGTCGATCACGCCTTGAAAGCGGTCTTCCGACCCGATCGGCAGCTGAATCGCAACCGGGTTGCCCTGCAGCTTGGTCGTGATCTGCTCGAAGGTCCGCTTGAAGTCGGCGCCGACGCGGTCCATCTTGTTGACGAAGCAGATGCGCGGCACGCGGTACTTGTCGGCCTGGCGCCACACCGTTTCCGACTGCGGCTCGACGCCGGCCACGGCATCGAAGACGGCGACCGCGCCGTCGAGCACGCGCAGCGAACGCTCGACTTCAGCGGTGAAGTCGACGTGGCCTGGCGTATCGATGATGTTGATGCGGTGATCGCGCCAGAAGCAGGTCGTGGCGGCGGACGTGATCGTGATGCCGCGCTCCTGTTCCTGCTCCATCCAGTCCATGACGGCGGTGCCGTCATGGACTTCACCGATCTTGTACGTGATCCCGGTGTAGTACAGGATCCGTTCCGTGGTCGTCGTCTTGCCGGCATCGATGTGCGCCATGATGCCGATGTTCCGCGTCTTGTTGAGCGCTACTTGCCTGGGCATTGGTGTTTCTCGTCGTGATTAGGGATTAGGGATTCGGGATTCGAACGAAGCCCGGCGAATCCCAAATCCCTAATCCCAAATCCCTAATCCCTAATCCCGTCTCCCTACCACCGATAATGAGCGAACGCCTTGTTCGCTTCGGCCATGCGGTGCGTGTCCTCGCGCTTCTTCACCGCGCCGCCGCGAAGGTTCGCCGCGTCCATGAATTCGTTGGCCAGCTTCTCCTGCATCGTCTTGCCGTCGCCGCGCGCCCGCGCGTAGCCGACCAGCCACCGGATGCTGAGCGAGAGGCGGCGGTTGGGGTTCACTTCCACCGGCACCTGATAGTTGCTGCCGCCGACGCGGCGCGATTTCACTTCGAGGCTCGGCTTGACGTTGTCGATCGCCTTCTTGAAAGTCTTGACGGGATCATCGCCGGTCTTCTCTTTGATGATGTCGAAGCTTTCATACAGGATGCGCTCGGCCGTGCTCCGCTTGCCGTCGTGCATCACGCAGTTGATGAACTTGCTGACGAGCGGGCTCTGATAGAGCGGATCCGCGAGAATATCGCGCTTCGGAATCTCTCGGCGTCTTGGCATGGCTAATCCCTAATCCCGAATCCCTACGCTTTTTTCGGGCGCTTCGCCCCGTACTTCGAACGTCCTTGCATTCGTCCCTGCACGCCGACCGCATCGAGCGTTCCGCGGACGACGTGATAGCGGACGCCCGGCAGGTCCTTCACGCGGCCGCCGCGAATCAGCACCAGCGAGTGCTCCTGCAGGTTGTGGCCGACGCCGGGGATGTAGGTCGTCACCTCGATGCCGTTGGTCAGCCGGACGCGCGCGACCTTGCGGAGCGCCGAGTTCGGCTTCTTCGGCGTCTGGGTGAAGACGCGAACGCAGACGCCGCGCTTCTGCGGGCTGTTCTGCAACGCCGGACTCTTGGTCTTGCTGACGATTTTCTTGCGTCCCGCGCGCACGAGCTGACTGATGGTCGGCATTTTTGTTCTCAAAAAGTCAGAAGTACGAAGTTCGAAGTGCGAAGTCGCTTCAGACTTCAGACTTCCAACTTCATACTTCCGTGTTTCAGGCCTAGAAGCCGAAGCTTGGCGCCTGAAAACCCTACTGACCCTAGGTTCGAGTTAATCGCGACGGAACGTCGCTATTCCTAAGTGGCGGGGCTAGATAGGGTGTCCCAGCCCCGACAGAACCTGACGAATATAACACGTGCACTCTTCCGCACGCAACCTACGCGCCGGCCGGAACCGGGGTGGCGCTTGCGGTCTTGAGGATGATGTTCGCGCGCTTGAGCAGCACCTCGAACCCGGCCTTATCGACCGCTTTCGAGTACGCCTCCTCGGGAGCCACGAGCCTCTTCTGAACGAGGTCGAAGAGGGCGTCATTCAACATGACCATGCCGACTGCCTTCCCCACCTGCATCATCGACGGGATCTGGAAGGTCTTCGCCTCGCGGATGAGGTTTGCCACCGCCGGCGTGACGATGAGCACCTCGAGCGCCGCCGCGCGGCCGCCGCCGGTCTTCTTGCAGAGGTTCTGCGCGATGACGCCGCGCAGCGATTCGGAGAGCATCACACGGATCTGCGCCTGACGGTCGGTCGGAAACTGATCGATGATGCGGTCCACCGTCGACGCGGCGGTCGTCGTGTGCAGCGTGCCGAAGACGAGGTGTCCGGTTTCGGCCGTCTCGATCGCGATGGCGACCGTCTCGAGATCCCGCATCTCGCCGACGAGCACGATGTCCGGGTCTTCGCGCAACGCGGCGCGCAGCGCATGCTTGAACCCTTCGGTGTGGGTGTGCACCTCGCGCTGGTTGATGAGGCACCGCTTGTTCTCGTGTACGAACTCGATCGGATCTTCAATCGTGATCAAATGATCATCACGGTTCTTGTTGATGTAGTCGACCATGGCGCAGAGCGTGGTCGATTTTCCCGATCCGGTCGGACCGGTGACGAGCACGAGCCCCTTGTGCAGCTTGCACATCTGGAGGATCGCCGGCGACAGCCCGAGCTGTTCGGCGGTGAGGATGCTGGCCGGGATGATGCGGAAGACCGCGCCAGGACCCCTCCTGTCCATGAAGATGTTGGCGCGGAACCTTGCGAGCCCGGTGATCTCGTACGCGAAGTCGGAGTCGTGCCGCTCGGCGAATTCCTTCCGGTTCTTGTCCGGCATGATCGGATCGAGCAGGCCGGTCATCGCTTCAGGTGTGAGCGGCGTCGCGGACGGGTCGAGCGGCTGCATCGCGCCGTCCTTCCGCACGAGCGGCGGCATCCCGCACGACAGGTGCAGGTCCGACGCGCCTGCGGTGCACATGGCCATGAACAACGAATCAATGGGTTTCACGACAAGCTCTCCCGTAGTTCGACGATGTGCGCGCTGTTGACGACGAAAGTGCCGTCGCGGTTTTCGACGTAGCGGAACGCGTCGCTCGATCGCGCGTAGTCGCTGAGGCGGTCGCGCCCCTGCGGTCGGTACACACGGACGGCGCCAATGATCCGAGCGCCCGTCGACAGCAGCATGGCGACGCGCCGCTCGGTGGCGACGAGGTACCCGGGATCGAGTTGCGGTTCGCGGTTTCGTTCGAGCAGCCTGACCGACACGACGTGCGCGCGGTTGATCATGACGGTCTCGCTGACGTCCGCGCCCACCGGCTCGAAGGGAAAAAAGCCCGTTTCCGCGTTCAGCAGATCGGCGACGCGCTCCGGGCCGACGTGGCCGGCGCTCGATCCGGCCAGGAAAAACGACCCGCGGACGGAAGCGCCGGTGGCGAGCGTCACTTCGGCCTCGGCCCGGCGTTTTTCCACCCGAAACTGTGACATTCCTTCGTCTATCGGCCGAAAACGCCGTCAACTTGATATATTGATCCGCCATGGGATTCACACCGACCGAAAAGATTTGGTTCAACGGCAAGCTGGTGGCATGGGGCGACGCGAAGGTGCACGTTCTGACGCACGCGCTTCAGTACGGAACCGGCGTGTTCGAAGGGATGCGCTGCTACGCGACGCCGGAAGGGCCGGCCGTGTTCCGCCTCGATGCACACCTCGAACGGATGGTCAAGTCGGCCGAGTTGTACGAGCTGAGGATTCCGTATTCGCAGGACACGCTCGCGGAAGCGACGCTCGACGTGATTCGCGCCAACAAGCTCGACTCGGCCTACATCCGGCCGATTGCGTTTTTCGGCGCCGCGACGTTGAGCGTGTGGACGAGCGAATGTCCGGTTGAAGTCGCGATAGCCGCGTTTGCGACCGGACAGTACCTCGCCGGCGCCGACAAAGGCGTACGCGTGACGGTGTCGTCGATCCGGAAGTTCGACAGCGCCGCGATCCCCGCGTGGGGAAAAGCGTGCGGGCAGTACATCAACTCGGTGCGCGCCGTGCAGGAAGCGCAGCGGCGCGGCTTCGACGAGGCGCTCCTGCTCAACTCGCACGGCCAGATCGCCGAAGGCTCGGGCGAGAATCTGTTCCTCGTCAGAAACGGCGAGATCGTGACCAACGACATCGACGCCAGCATCCTCATGGGCGTCACGCGCGCGTCGATCCTCGAAATCGCCGGCGACCTCGGGATCCCGAAGCGCGTCGCGCCGATTTCCGTGGAGGACGTGCTGGGTGCCGACGAGCTGTTCTTCACGGGCACCGCCGTCGAAGTGACGGCAATCCGCGAAGTCGACGGCCACGTCATCAGCGAAGGCAAACCGGGACCGGTGACGCGGCGCATTCAGGAAACGTTCAACCAGGCAGTTCGGGGAGAGCTGCCGCAATATCGCCGCTGGCTCGCTTTCGCGCGGCAGACGGTGATTTCCTAGTTGATATGAGCTCACGAAAGACGATGAAATGTTCTTGCTTCGCGTTCGGAGCGATGCTGATGGTCGCGTCGTTCACCGCCGCGCAAATACCGTCACCGCCAGAACCACAGTCGCAGCAACAACAACAACCACCGCCGCAGAACCTGCAGATCCTGCCGAAGGACACGACGCGCGAGCAGTTGCTCCAGACCATGCAGGCGTTCACGCAGGCGCTCGGTGTGCAGTGCAGCTATTGTCACGTGCAGGAAGGAGGCGGCGGCCGCACCGACATGGCGTCCGACGAGAAGCGGACCAAGCTCGCGGCGCGGCAGATGATCGTGCTCGCGCGCGACATCAACCAGAAGCTGCCGGCCGCGGTGAACAAGCCCGCCGAGGAGGCGACCCGCGTGAGCTGTGCCACGTGCCACCGGGGCGTGCCGATTCCGAGGGCTCTCGCCGACATCCTCACCGACACCGAGAAGGACGAGGGGATCGACGCGGCGATCGCGCAGTACTGGGACCTCCGAAAGAATTTCTTCGGCCGCGCCGCGTACGACTTCGGCGAGCCGAGCCTGATTGCGGCGGCGACGCGCCTGACGAGCGACAAGCCCGACGCCGCGCTGAAGCTGCTCGAGATCAACGCGCAGTTCTATCCCAACTCCTCGCGCAGCTACGCCGCGATGTCGCAGGCGCACATGAAGAAGAACGACAAGGAGCAGGCGATCAAGGATCTGGAGAAGGCCGCCGCGCTCGATCCGCAGAACGCCGGCCTGAAGCGTCAGCTCGATCAGCTCAAAGGACCAACCGGGGAGTAACAGACATGATGCGCATCCTGAGTACTGTCGCCGCGCTCGTTTTCGCCGCCGGCTCTGCCTTCGCGCAGGCGCCGGCCGCGAAGCCCGTTGCCGTAAAACAAACCACGCGAACGACGTCCGCCGGCAAGCAGCCCCTCGTCGAATTCGACATGATGACGTGGCCCGAGGTGAAGCAGGCGATCGCCGAGGGGAAGACGACGGCGCTCTTCTACACCGGCGGCACCGAGCAGCGCGGACCGCAGAACGTGAACGGCGGTCATACGCTGATGGGCCGCGCCATCGTGAAGGCCATCGCGCTGCGGCTCGGCAACGCGATCGCGATGCCCGTTCTTCCGTACACGCCGAACAACGCGAGCGCGGATCTGCCCGGCACCATCGGCCTGACGCCGGAGCTTCTCAGCGCGATTCTCGAGCGCGTCTCCGAGCAGGCCATCGCCACGGGATTCAAGAACGTGATCATCATGGGCGATCACGGCGGCGGTCAGCCCGACGCGTACCGCACGGTCGCCACGAAGCTCGAGGCGAAGTACGCGCCGAAGGCCCACGTGTATTTCTGCGACGAGGTCTACAAGAAGGCGCAGGACGATTTCGATGCGTGGCTCGTCGCGCACGGCTATCCGCGCAGCTCGCATGCCGGCATTCCCGACACCTCGACGATGCTGTATCTCGGCGGCGACAAGGGATGGGTACGGAAAGAGCTGATTCCGACCGCCGAGGGCGATCCGGTGCCGGAACCGGGTCAGCGCGGACGCGGACGCGCAAACGATCCAAGCGCGCCGAGCGACCCCAACGCGCCTGCCGCGTTGGGGAACCCCGCGCCGCGCAAGAACAACGGCATCAGCGGCGACGCGCGGAAATCGACGGCCGCGCTCGGCAAGATGGCGTTCGATATCAAGATTGATTACGCGGTGAAGCAGATCCAGGGCTTCCTCGCGAACCAGACGAAGACGACGGCGCAGCCGTAGGAGCGCCTGCGGCCATGCCCGCCCGCAACGCGTTTTCAAGCGTTGCGGGCAAGGCATCAGCGAGCGGGGGTGGGGCCCGCGAGAAAATAAACAATGTCGACATGCGCAGCGGATAAAGATGGAACTACTCGGTGATCGCAGCGCCCGGCTCGCAGCGACGTTGGCCGTCGCGATTGCGATTCCTGTTGCCGGCCTCTTCTACTTTCAGTTCCGCTCGATCTCCGCGCTGAGCCAGTCGTCGGCCGTCGTCCTGCGCCAGTTGAGTCAGGAGACTGCCAACGGCATCACGCAGAGCCTGCAGGACGCGCTCAAGGCGCCCTACATCAACGTGCTGCTGCGCGTGTCGCAGGCGCAGACCGAACCCCTCGATCTCTCGCTCATCGCGCCGGCGCTCGATGAAGGCCTGAACGCCCAGCCGTTCGTCGATCGCTACTACGTGTGGTCCGACCTGACGGTCGAGCACCGCGACGAGGTGCTCGCCTACGACCGCGAGCATCGCGACTTCACGACCGACGTGCCGGAGGCCGCGATGCTGGTAACGCGCTTCAAGGAGCTCGCGCCCCAGAAGCACGCCATCTCGCTCTTCGAGACGACCATCGACGGCCGGCTCACGTATTTTCAGGCGCAGCTGCGCTTCCGCTTCCCCGCGCGCGACAAGCTGACCAGCTTCGTGGCGCTGCGCGTCGACGCGGAACGGCTGCGCCGCGAGTTCTTTCCGGCGTTCATCGCGTCGCATTTCAACCACGTCGACGGTCCCACCGGATTTCCGCCGCTCACCGTGACCGTCGTCGACGCCGGCGGCCGCGTCGTCTATCCGTACGGAGGACCGCCGCCGACGCGCTACGTCGACGAGCGGACGTTCGCGCTGGTGTTCTTCGATCCCGAGCTGCAGCGGTTCATCGCGCCGGAAGGCCACAAGCCGGAGATGTGGCGCCTGCGCACCGGCTACGACAACCAGACGATTCCCGACATCGTCGCGGCGCGCGAACGCCCGCAGCGCGCGCTGATGGCGATGCTCGCAGGCGTGCTGGCGCTCGGCGTCTTCTTCGTCGTGCGCGCGGCGGCGCGCGAGGTGCGCGTGGCGGAGATGAAGTCGACGTTCGTGTCGAGCGTGTCGCACGATCTCAAGACGCCGCTCGCGCTGATTCAGCTGTTCGCCGAGACGCTGGAGCTGGGTCGCCTCAAGAACACCGAGCGCGCGCACGAGTACTACCGCATCATCAACAGCGAGGCGCGCAAGCTCACGCGGTTGATCAACAACCTGCTCGATTTCTCCAGAATCGAGGCGGGGCTGCGGCGCTACCGCCGCGAGCCGGGGAATCTCGGCGAGCTGACGCGGCGCGTGCTCGATTCGCTCGAGAGCCAGTTCAAGCACAATCAGTTCTCGATCACGCTCCACGCCGACGGCGACGTGCCGGTGCTGATCGATCCGGAGGCGGCGGACCAGGCGCTCGAGAACCTGTTGTCGAACGCGATGAAGTATTCGCCCGACAACCGCGAGATCGACGTCGACGTCGGACGCGAGGACGACTACGGCGTCGTGCGCGTGACGGACCGGGGCGTCGGCATTCCGGCGCGGTTGCACCGCAAGATCTTCCGCAAGTTCTACCGCGTGCAGACCGACGCCGGCTCCGGGCCGCAGGGCACCGGTCTGGGGCTCGCCATCGTCGACCACATCATGCGGGGCCACGGCGGGTTCGTGCGCGTGCGGAGCGAGCCCGGCACAGGGAGCACCTTCTCGCTCCATTTCCCGCTGTACGCAGGAGAGACCCACGGTGACGAAACGGATTCTGGTGATCGAGGACGAGCCGCAGATGTTGCTCGGTCTGCGTGACAACCTCGAGCTCGAAGGCTACGAGGTGATCACGGCGAGCGACGGCGAGGAGGGCCTCGCGAAAGCCATTTCGGCGGCGCCGGATCTCGTTGTCCTCGACATCACGCTGCCGCGCAAGAACGGGTTCGAGGTCTGCCGCGAGCTGCGCGCGCGCGCGAATCCGACGCCGGTCGTGATGCTCACCGCGCGGTCGCAGGAAACCGAGAAGGTGCTCGGCCTCGAGCTCGGCGCCGACGACTACATCACCAAGCCGTTCAGCATCACGGAGGTGCTGGCGCGCGTACGCGCCGTCCTGCGGCGCGCCGGCGGACGGCCGTCAGGCCTCGAGACGTGCCGCATCGGCGACATCGAGATCGATTTCCGCACGCACCAGGCGCACCGCGGCGGCCAGCGGATCGATTTCACGGCGCGCGAATTCGATCTGCTCCGGTATCTCGTCGCGCACACCGGCCAGGTCGTGACGCGCGAGCAGATCCTCAATCAGGTGTGGGGCTACGAGGAATCGCCGACGACGCGGACGATCGATAATTTCGTCGCGAAGCTGCGGCAGAAGATCGAGAAGACGCCGCACGAGCCGGAGCACATCCTGACTGTGCACGGCGCAGGATATAAATTCGTCGGTTGAGCTCCCCGCCAGATCTAGCTCGCCACCACGGACGGCACGGAGGTGTCCTCCGCGTCCGCCGTGGTGGAGCGTTCATCAGGAACATAGCGCGCGACGATCGCCGTGCAGTTATCCTGACTGCCGCGCGCCATCGCCGCGGCCACGATGCGCGCGGCAGCAGCATCCGGATCCTCGTGCTCGGTCAGCAGTTCGCGAATGCGACGGTCGTCCATCACGCCGTGAACGCCGTCGGTGGTCAACAGCAACAGCTCGCCGCCCGTCAATGTCTCCTCGACCACGTGCGCGTCGGTCCGCGCGCACGTTCCAACGACGTTGGTCAGCGCGTTGACCATCGGATGGTGCATGAGCAGCAGGCGATCGGCGGTTGGATCATTTGCGAGCATCTCCGCAACCCACGAATCGTCGCTCGTGATCTGGCGCAGGCCGTTCCGATTCAGCAGATACAGACGGCTGTCGCCGGCGTGCGCCACGGCGAGGCGGCCGGCCGCAACGCGCGCGGCGACGATCGTCGTGCCCATGCCGGCGTAGGCATTGGTCGTGATGGCCGCCTCGAGGATCTGAAGGTTTGCGAGCTGAATTGCCGTTCGCAGAACGTTTGCATCCGCCGACAGCGAATGGTCGTAGCCGAACGGGAAGCGCGGTTGTGCGGCGGGCCCTTCAGGCCCGCCATCGGATCGCGGCCCTGAAAGGGCCGCGCCACAGAATTCGACGATCGTATCGACCGCGATGCGCGCGGCGACTTCGCCGGCGTTGTGGCCGCCCAGGCCGTCGGCGACGACGCACAGGCCGAGCGTGGCATCGACGGCGAAGCAATCCTCGTTCGTGGGCCGGATCCGGCCCTTGTCGGTGAAGCCGAATGCACGCAGCACGACCATTGATATCGGCGCGTGCGGGGCGGGCCTTAGCTACTTTTCGAGGCCGGACACGTCGAGCGTGGCGCCTTCGATCTGAATGTTCTTCAGCTTCGTGCCTTCAGGCACGCGAAAAGCGAACGTGCACGAGAATTCAGGCACCGAGCCGACGTCGACGAACTGCACAGAGGTGTTGTAGGTCTTCCCGTCGGCGGCCGTCACCAGCGGCCGCTTCATCGGAGCGGGAGAGAAGCCGGGCAGGACCTTGAACGCGACCGTCACGTTGGAGTACTGCTCCCCCGTCCTCGCCATGGCGTTGACCGTGTTCGTGCCGGGCGGGCAGTCCCTGAGCGAGGCTTTTTCGGCGCGTTCAACCGCGGTGACCGTCATCTGCAGGTTCTTGACGGTCGCCGACTTCCCGGCCTGCGCCGCCAATGCCGCAGCGATTCCGACGACCAGGGCGCCGACCGTCACCGTCCGTGTCACAGAGATCCTCCAAGAGCCGAGCGGGGCTTCAGGGGTCCCCGCGAGGCCCGCGCGGCTCAATGCCGCGCCTTCAAACAATGAACGCAGAGACCGCCGGGATCCGCGGAGAAAACGTTTCCCTCCGTGCTCGGCGAGCTCTGCGTTCTGATTCACACGCGCGGGTTTACAGCGGCGAATCCGGCCTCGCCAGCGTGCGCCACATGTGCGCGCTCGGACTGTTGTCGAAGCCGAGCCCTTCCTTCGGCTGCTTGAAGTGGCGGCCGACGATGTCCATGAACGGCTCGATCGACACCTTCGCGTTCGGATCGAACGCGTACAGATCGTTGACCGTCACGAGCCGCGGCTCCATGTACCACTTGTGGTTCTTCAGCCACTTGTACGTGTCGGCGATGTACTGCGGGGGCTGATAGTCGTGGCCGAAGATCCGATAGTACTGATCGGGGTACTCGTAGCCGGCTTCCGGATCCGGATAGAAGCGCAGCGTCTGATGATAGCGGATGGCGAACGCGCTCTTCTCCGGGATGTACGGCTCGAACAGCTGCGCGCCCCACCAGCCATGATCCGGCTTGATGAGCGACAGCACGCAGTCGTGCAGCAGGCACGCAAGGATCACTTCCTCCGACATGCCCGTCTTGAGCGCGCGCGTCGCGCTCTGGAGCACGTGGTTGGCCGGCGCGAACCGCAGCTCGAAGAAGTCCTTCAACGTCGGCTTCGCGGTCATCGGCTGCAGTTTCTTGACGTTCTCGCCGCGTTGGCCGACGAACACGGATCCGGCGCCGCGCCGGTAAGGCCGGGTCTCGATCTGCGCCTCGATCTCGGCGACGGTGGGGAATTTCTCGGGCTGCCCGCCCTGCTGCGCGGCGACCTGCGCGTCGAGCTGCTCCTCCATGTAATGCTCTAACGCTTCGGCCTTCGCCTCGTGGTCCATCGTCGCGACGGCGGCGGCGCCGCCAATGCTCGCGATGAAGGCTCTGCGATCAACTTCCATGCGCACCTCCTGAAGCACCCCACCGCGCACAGTCCGCGCGGTGGGGACCCCGCCCGGCAGGGCAGAGGGTAGCGCCGAATCGGATTCGATTTCAACGCGAATCTTTGTAAACCATTGCATCCGAGCGATCGTCTAAGCCTTTACCTTGATGATCTAGGTATAGACCGAACGCTCCCCCCATCCACGGAATTGCTGCACGGCACGCTCGACGCGCTGATCCTCAAGACGCTCGCCGGCGGCCGTCGGCATGGCTACGCGATCGCGGCATGACCGTCGACGCGGCGCGCCGCGAGGCCGAACGTCGCCTCGGCGATCGCGCGCGCATCCGCACGACCCTGCGACGCCTCGGAACAGGAAGGAACCGCCACATGCAGCGCGCGCAACATCTGAACGAGCTCCGGCAGGACATCGGCTTCACCATTCGTCAGCTTCTGAAAAATCCCGGTTTTGCGGCGATCGCGGTCCTCACGCTGGCGCTCGGGATCGGCGGGACCACCGCCATTTTCAGCGCCGTGTACGCCGTGGTGCTGCGGCCGATTCCGCTCTTCGAGCCGGAGCGCCTCTTCGTCGTCGGCGAAACGTTCCAGGGCTTGCCGTCGAGCATGTCGGTCGGCAACTACGTCGACGCGAACGCCGGCGTCACCGCGTTCGAAGGGCTCGCCGCCGAGCAGTTCGCGAACTTCAATTTGTCCGACGCGGGCAGCGCGGAGCGAGTGATCGGCGGGCGCGTGACGGCGAACTACTTCGACGTGCTCGGCGCGCGACCGCTCGCCGGTCGCGTGTTCACGCCGGACGAGGATCAGCCGGGCCGCGACCTCGTCGTCGTCCTCAGCCACCGGTTATGGGTGCGCCGCTTCGGCGGACGCCCGATCGTCGGCGCATCGATTCGAATCAACGGCCGCAACTCGGTCGTGTCGGGCGTGATGACGGCCGCGTTCGATCTGACGAGCGACGGCGAGGAGCTCTGGGTCCCGATCGCGTTCACGGCCGAACGCAAGGCGATGCACGACGAGCACTACCTGTCGGTGTACGGCCGGCTCGCGCGCGGCGCCTCGATCCAGCAGGCGCTGCAGCAGCTCGAGGCCGTCGCCGTGCGGCTGCGCCACGACTTCCCGCGCGACGCCGGCGAGCTCCGCTACTCGATGCAGTCGTTTCGCGAGCAGTTCGTCGGCAGCTATCGATCGCGTCTGTTCATCCTGCTTGGCGCCGTCGGGCTCGTGCTCCTGATCGCGTGCGGCAACGTCGCGAACCTGCTGCTCGCGCGCGGCGCCGCCCGTGGACGCGAAATCGCCGTCCGCACGGCGCTCGGCGCCGGCCGCGGCCGCATCGTGCGCCAGCTGCTGACCGAAAGCACGGTGCTGGCGCTGACGGCGGCGGCCGCCGGCCTCGTGCTGGCGCAGTGGTTCATCACCGGGGTCGTCGCGGCGAGCCCGCCGGGCGTGCCGCGGCTCGAGCAGGCGCGCGTCGATCCCGTCGCGCTCGGATTCGCGCTCGCGATCGCGATCGCATGCAGCATTCTGTGCGGCCTCGCGCCCGCGCTTCGCCTCGCGCGCAGCGCGATCCAGACGGGACTGCGCGAAGGCGGCCGCGGATCAACGCGCGGCGGCTTTCGCGATCGGCTGCGCGCAAGCCTGATCGCCGCCGAAGTCGCGCTGTCGCTGCTGCTGCTCGTCGGCGCCGGACTGCTGATTCGCAGCGCGCTCGCGCTGCAGCAGGTGAACCCCGGCTTCGATCCGCACGGCGTGCTCAGCGCGAGAATCGCGCTGCCGCAGACGTCCTACGGTGATCCCGCACACGCGCGCGACACGTTCCAGCGCCTCGCGGACGACGTCGCGCACGCGCCGGGCGTCGCGCATTCGGCGGTCACCTCGTACGCCGCGATGGGCCCGGGTGGCGGCAGCAACGGGCTGCTGACGGAAGACGCCGGCGCCTTCGATCTCCGGAAGCTGATTCAGAGTCAGCTCCGCATCATCACGTCCGATTTCTTCGCCGCGATGCGGATTCCAATCGTGAAGGGCCGCGCATTCACGGCCGACGATCGCCGTGGCGGGCTCAACGTGATGATCGTGAGCGAGACGCTCGCTGCGCGCGCGTTCCCGGGCCAGAACCCGATCGGCAAGCGGATCGGCTGCTGCGAGCAGGGCGCCGACGGGACGCCGAGCTACAAGGTGGTCGTCGGCGTCGCGGGCGACGTGCGATCGCGCGGTCCGGCGACGCCGCCCAAGCCGGAGTTCTACCTCCCGCTGACGCAGGCGCCGGATGCCGCGTGGGACTGGATCGGACGCACCATGTACGTCGTCGCGCGGACCGACGGCGATCCGCAGGCGCTCGCCCCCCCGCTGCGCGCCGCGCTCGCCCGGATCGATCCGGACCTCCCGCTGTTCGACGTGCGACAGATGGATCAGCGGCTCACGGCGACGCTGGCGACGGCGAGGTTCAACACGCTGTTGCTGTCGCTCCTCGGCGTGGTGGGACTGCTGCTCGCCGCCAGCGGCATCTACGGCGTCATCGCGTACTTCGTGAGCCAGCGGACTCAGGAGATTGGCGTCCGCATCGCGCTCGGGGCATCGTCCGGCGCCGTCGTGCGGCTCGTGCTGCGCGAGGCGATGCGGCCGGTCGCGCTCGGCGCCGGTGTCGGCGTGGCGGCTGCGCTCGGCGCGAGCCGCCTGCTCAGCAGTCAGTTGTTCAACGTCAGTCCGACCGACCCCTTGACGATCGCGGCCGTCGTCATCACACTCATCGGCGTGGCGCTCGTGGCGAGCGTCATCCCGGCACGGCGCGCGGCGGCGGTCGATCCGACTCGCGCGCTCCAATGGGAATGAACGAGGAGCCGCGTCATGATCGCAGGAGTGTTGATCGCAGCAGCAGCCTTCAGCCTGACGAGTCCAGCCTTCAAAGAAGGTGGATCGATTCCGAGCAAGTACACCTGCGACGCAGGCCAGACGAATCCTTCACCCGCGCTCGCATGGACGGACGCGCCGGCGAACACGAAGTCGTTCGTGCTGATCATGCACGACCCCGATGCGCCGATGGCGGGCGGCTTCACCCACTGGGTGCTCTTCGACATTCCGGCGACGACGAAGCAGCTGCCGGAAGGTTTTCAGGCCGGATCGGTGGGCGTGTCAGGCAACAGCGGATTCAGGCGCGGCGGATATGGCGGTCCATGTCCGCCGTCGGGATCGCATCACTATCACTTCATGTTGTCGGCGCTCGACGTGCCGACGCTCGGGCTGAAGGCAGATGCGACGAAGGCGGACGTGGACAAGGCGATGCAGGGACATGTCGTCGGTACCGCCGAACTCGTCGGCACCTATCAGCGCCAGGCGAAGTAACGATTCGTTAATTCTGGCCTCCTTCGACGTCGGTATTAGAGAGAGGTCGGATCATTCCGATCGGTAAGTCGCGCGGATATGAGTTCCTCTAGAGAAGACGCGGTGAACGGTGCGAATGAGGCCGGCGAGCCGATGCTCCGCGGGCCTCATCGCCAGTCGCCGGCTCCCACGAATCCGCCCCAGTAGAACGGATGCGTACTCAGTCCTTTCGCGCGCCGCGCGCGTAGCACGCTAAGCGTCGCGTCGTGCACGGCGTCGGCGGTGGTCATGCGTTGCTCGAGACGATCGCGATATAACGCGTGCATCCATTGCCGCGCAGCCTGATCGTCGACGGACCACAGGCTCATGATAACGGTCCGGGCACCCGCGATCTGGAACGCCCGACGAAGACCAAACACACCTTCGCCGACTTTCACTTCGCCGACGCCGGTGTCGCACGCCGAAAGTACAGCCCAATCAGTCGACTGCAGATTCAACGATGCGACTTCCTCCGCGGTGAGAATCCCATCGTCCTCTCCAGTTGTCGCGGCGACATGATTGTTGGCACCGGAGAGCGCTATCCCCGACAGCAGGAGCGGGTTCTCCAACTGGGCACTCGAGGAAGAGCGTTTCGACGATGCCAATCCGCCGACTGCGCGCGTGCCGGCTGGCGCGCTCTCGCATCCGGATCCGAGAAAGAAACCGTGCGTTGCGAGGTGAACGATCTGCCGTCCGCTGATCGCCTGCTTCACTGCTGTTTCAGTCGCGCGCGATCCGGTCAGGACTGTCAGGCTATCGCCAGCGTTCGACGACCAGACGCGTGCGATGTCGGCCACTTCATCTCTCGAGCCTGGCAGGTCTTCGAAACGAACTGAGGCAAGCGAACCGCAACCCGATCGCCGAACGCCACTCGTTCGTGAGGTCGGCACATTCCCGGTCCGTTGCTTCGTGTCGAAGGCTGCACCGCCGACCGCCAACAGTCCGCCGGTGGCCGCTCGCGGGCCGCCCGGCAACACGTCCCGTTCGGTCGACAGGTAATGAACCGTTCGCGGGGATTCGGCGAGGTAACCGCGCGCTCCGGTCGGCAACGCCGCGAAGCTCACGAGGTTGAGCCCGCCGTCTGGCACGATGAACACGTGCGTGGCATCGCCAAGATGGATTGCGATTGGATCCCAGATCCGGCGTCGAAGTGCCGCGCCGGCGTTACGGTACGCTGCTTCGGCCTGCCGCGCGTCGGCAGCCTCCGCAAGCGATCCGCCGGCAGTCTGGTCACGCCACGCAGCCACAGCCCGTTCGATCGCGCTTGCAGCCCCGAGCGGCACCGCGACGATATCAGTCACGTCGGATCGGATCACGAAGGCGATGTACGACGGAATCGTTTGGAGCCTCGTGTGCGTTGGTGCTCGAGCCACGATCGAACGGTCGTACCGCGTGAACGACACGAGCACCGATTGCGACGGCAGAGCCTGGCGGACATCGTCGAGACCCGCGCGCGCGCGAGCCAGATCCGTACGCGCTGCCGCGCTGCGTTCGGCCATCGTCCGTTCGGCATCTTCTTTCTGTTGCCGGACTTCGTCGAGCAACGCCCGAGGTACCGATTCGTCGGCCTGAAGGCTGCGCAGCACAAGGTTTGCAAAGCGTTCGCGGGCGACGGTCAGTAGTGCCGCCAACGGTGCCGCGCCCGCCGCCGCGCCGGTCGAGAATTGAGCGCGCGCGGCGAGTTCGTCCAAAATAACGCCGCGCGATTGAATGACGGCGTCGAACAGGCGCGACGAATCGCGAACTTGGCCAGCGGCCAGAATCGATAGTGCCAGATCGAGTCCGCGCGGATGTTTGTTCGAGTACAGCATGGCCTGGCGTTCGGGCAGGTATCGGATCGTGTATCGAAAGTGATCCCGCCCGTCTCGCTCTCCTTGGAGCGCCGATTCGAAGGCCAAGGCGCCGTCGCCCACAGCAAAGTCTCTCGATGCGAGGATGACGCGAGTCTGAGCTGCGAGCGGATGCGTCTTGCCAAACGTGCGCTCACGGATTGCGAGCGTCTCTGCGAGAGTGGATCGCGCCGCGTTGTAATCTCCCAAGCGCGCTTCGATTTCCGCTCGTAACTCGAGGAGGCGGGCCAGATGATCGGGCTGGTCCGATGCTCCCGCGCGACGATAAATACCGATCGCCCGCTCGAGATTCGCAAGTGCCGCTGAAAGAAGACCCGAGTCGATTTGCGTTCGGGCGAGATTGCCCAATGTCCACGCGACGTCGGGATGATCCGACCCCTGAGCCCGCTGTCGTATATCGAGGGCTCTTCGGTAAAGAGCGCGTGCGCGCGCACGCTGCCCCCGGAGTGCGACGCTGCCGGCGATTGCATCGAGTCCGTTCGCCACAAAAGGATGGTTGGGACCGAGCGCAGCAGACCACATCGTCACCGCACGCGCGTGCAGGCGCTCGGCTTCCCGGAAGTCACCCATTGATTCGGCGAGTTCAGCCTCGTTGTTCACGACCGCGGCAACCAATGAATGACCGCTTCCAAGGCATTTCGCATACGTCGTCTCGGCGCGCTGAAACATCTGGTGTGCCGCGGGGTACTCGCCGTCGTCTTCGAACGAGACTGCGAGATCGTTGAGCAGCTTGGGAACCTCGGGGTGGCACGGCGCCAGGGCACGCTCCGCGACCTGCAGCGCGTGCTCGCGCGCGCGGCGGGCCTCGCGTTGGTCGCCGAACGCGTACGCCGCCATAGCGACCTTACGTTCCAGTCCCCCTGCGATTGGGTGCTCCGGTCCGAGCGTTCGTATCACGAATACCAGGGCGTCGTCCCACGCGGTGCGCGCTCCGTGAAGATCCCCTCGCAGCCACATGAGATCTCCCCGCAGCTCGAAGGTCGTCGTGATGTCAGGATGTTCTGGATTGCGCAGCTGCCGAATCGCGAGCGCACGCTGGACCAGCGGCACCGCGGCCGTGTAGTTACCAGAGTATCGCTCCAGCCACCCGAGCAGTTCCAACGTTCGCGCCAGTCCGATCGGGTCAACATCCGATCGTGGTTCGCGAATAGCCTGTGACTGCATCAAGGCGCGGCGGGCTTCGTCGAACCGTTCGCTTCGAATGAGGGCGGCTGCTTCGAGCTCGAGGCTCTCGGCGATCGCCGGATCCGTCGCCGGCAGCCGTGCTTGACGGATCCTCAGGGCACGTTCATGTATCGGGACGGCAGTCGTGAACTCGCCTCGTTCAGCACGGACGGCACCGACGTTGAGCAGCGAGACAGCGGTATCGAGGTCGTTCTGTCCGACCAAACGCTCTTTGAGTTGTACTGCGGCTTCTGCAAGTTCAAGGGTCGCTGGAAGGTTGCCGCGACCGTTCTTGATCAGTGCCTCAATCAGCAAGTCACGGGCGCGTGCGAGCTCCAGCGAATCGGGTCCGTACTGCTGTTCAGTGCTCGCAGTAAGTTCCGTTGCGTAACGCTCGGCTTCGGCGTACGCCCCGCGGGCGAGCGCCTCGCGGACTGACTCGATTTGCCATTGCCCTCCGCGCGCCTGCGATGTCGGCGCGCCAACTGGACAGACAAGCAGCAGAAGGGCCAACGACCATCGGCTGATGCGTCGATAGCGGAATCGCCGATTCAGCGGTTCGCCACCGGTCGCCGTTCGTCCTCTTGCGAAGGGACGTCGAACAACTTCACCTCCTGCGGTGGGTTCGTGGTGCTCCACGGCAACGTGTTGCCCACTTTCTGGATTAGGAACCTTCCGAAATCCGCGAATCGGCCGAAGTCCGCAAACCGGCCGAAGTCCGCAAATCGGCCGAAATCGGCAAACCGCCCGAAATCGGCAATTCGTCCGAAGTCTGCAAATCGTCCAAAGTCGGCGAACCGATTGAAGTTCTTGAACCGGAACGTGTCGGGGTGATCTCGCAGCTCCGGCGCTCCAGCACTGGCTGAAATTGTTTGCTTGATCGCTTCCGGCAAAGCGAGTCCAACGCGGCGATTTGTGTTGTCGAGCGATCGTGCAGGCCGCACTGTGTCGCGCAGGTAGCATCTCAGGAATCGGTTCCAGCCCGTGACGGCAAACTGAAGACCATCATACGGCTCGAGCCCGAGGATCCGGTCTTCTGGTCCAGGGACGATCGGCAGCCGCCAAGGGAAGTAAACGGCGACGCCCTGAGCGTACTGGAAGTCGACGCCTGAATATCCTTGCCGACCAGCACAAGTTTTTGTTCGTCCCACGAGTGCATTGATGCTTTCTTTGACTTCCGCACAGGCGCCACACACGTCATCCGCAGCGGTTCGCGCTCGGTGGAGGTGATGGACGATTGCCTCGATCGATTTCGGTAGCGCGGGCTGCGATTCGGCGAGAGGCGTTAAGAGAGCGCCTGCAAGGGCACGCGCTGGCTTCGCATGCTCGTCAAGCTCGCTACCAAGAATGTGACAGAAGTCCCACAAATCAATGTGCTGGTCAAATTTGAACGATTGCGCGCGCCAATGCGCGTAAACGACCTGCTTGCGAAGCGTCTCGTCATCCTTCAGACGATTGCCGTCTTTGCCGACCAAGGCGCTTGCGAGCCCCTCGACCGCCTTCCGCAGCGGACCGAGCCGCGCTAAATCGCACGCAGCGATTTCGACCGACACACCGGCCGTCAAGTAATCCGTGTAGAACTTCAGGTAATCGCGGACGAGGCAAGCGCTGACGGCCTCTGGCTTCAATGCTTCGTCACTGGCATTGCGCTTCGCCTCCTTGATCGTCTTTGTGAGACTCTCAAGAAACATCTTGTATGGCCAACCCGCCTCAGGAACGAAGCCCTCGGAAGCCACCAGATATTCCACTTCTCTTTCAACTTCGAAGGCGACTTCCGCCATACTCATTAGACAGCTGTCCATACCCAGGATCTGTAGGAGCTTCGTGCCGCGATTGATCAGCGGCGCCGGAGCGCCGTACAGCGTCCGTTCGTACAGACTCGTCTTCGCCTTCTCGAGCGCCTCCCGCAATCGCGGAATCGTCAGCGACCCGGGTTGCCCGTTCTTCGCGTGATCGTCATTGAGGAAGTCGCCCGCTGCTCCGCTACCGTGTCCAGCGAGCACCAGCATGCGGTTCGGGTACTCGCTCGGCTGAAACCTCCTGATGCTGGAAAAGATGAAGTGGCTCAGCACCACAGGATTCGCGGAATTCTCACCTTTCGGAATGATTTTGATCTTCGCACGAGGTTCGACGTTCAGCAGTGGGATGATCGGTCCGTGCCGCCGCTCTTCGTTGGAAACCAGGTGCGTTCCGGGCAGCAGCTCGAAACGCAGCGGGGGCGAACTCGGCGACAGTGGGTCGTATTGAATCGTGATCGCGACATCGTCGGGCACGCCAACCGCCGCGATGTCGTCAATCGCGCGGATCATTTCGCTGCTCAAGTTGTTGTCGCCGCCCAGGTAGAACATGATCAGCCACTTCGATGACATAAAACCCTCGCAATCAGCGGCGGATCGCTGCGCGGACAACCAATGGACGTGTGCGGGTTGAGCGCGGAGTCTAGCACACGCATTCGCGCGGCGACCGGACCGTTCACAGGGATCAACGACGAAAGCGGGCTCACCGAACAGTTCGCGCCGGCCACGGTTAGAAACCCCGCACGCTGTCGTTATCACTCAGAACGCGTATGATAGGCACGCTCCCCCTGACACTCGGTCCGATTCCCGCGATGGCCAAGCCTTCGTTACCCGTCGCCACGCCGAATGCCCTTCCGGGAGGGGTGCGCGTGGGAGCCGAGTCGTCGTTCACGCTGATTCGTCGTGCCCACGAAGGGGACGTGGCTGCCCGGGAAGAACTGTGTGCGCGCTATCTGCCCCGCCTCCATCGGTGGGCTCATGGCCGGCTGCCGACATCGGCGCGCGGCGCGCTCGACACCGTCGATCTGGTGCAGGACACCTTCTTCCAGGTGCTGCAGCGGCTCGACCGATTCGAGGCGCGTCATCCCGGAGCGTTTCAGGGCTACCTGCGCATCACGTTGAACAATCGCGTCAAGGACGAAATCCGCCGCGTGGCGCGCCGTGGTCCGGCGCAGCCGCTCGATGCCGAGAGGCCGGCTTCGCAGCCGTCGCCGCTCGAAGAGGCCATCGGTCAGGAGACGCTGGAATGCTACGAGGCGGCGCTCGAGCGGCTCCGCGACGGCGACCGCCTCGCGGTGATCATGCGGATCGAGCTCGATTGCAAGTACGAGGAGATCAGGGAGGCGCTCGGCAAGCCGAGCGTCGCCGCCGCTCAGATGGCCGTCAGCCGCGCGCTGGTACGGCTCGCCGAGGAGATGTCGCGTGGGCGAGCCTGAAGACGTCAGACTGCTGAACGTCGCCGGCGCGATTTCCGATGGCGACGGCGTCAACTGGGACGGTATTCGAGAGCAGGCGGGCGACGCCGCCACGAGCAGCGTGCTCCGCGAACTGCACGCGCTCGAACAGATCGCCGCATTCCATCGCGCTGCCGAGCCGGCTGACACGCCGACCGCCGAGCGCAGCGAGCACCGCGACGCCGCTCCGCTCGGCCGCTGGGGTCATTTCACGTCGCTCGAGACGATCGGCGAGGGATCCTTCGGCTCCGTCTACCGCGCCCGCGACACGAGGCTGCAGACCAGCGTCGCGCTGAAGCTGATTCCGCTGCCCGCGGATCGCACGGTGAACCTGTCCCGCGCGCTGAAAGAAGCGCGCCTGCTCGCGCGCGTCCGCCACATCAACGTCGTTTCGGTGTACGGGGCGGACGTCATCGACGGACGCGTCGGCATCTGGATGGAGTTCATCGACGGGCGAACACTGGCCGCGGTGCTGCGCGAACAGGGACCGTTCGGCGCGCGCGAAGCCGCGCTGATTGGCGGCGATCTGTGCCAGGCGCTCGCTGCGGTGCACGCAGCCGGGCTCGTACACGGCGACGTGAAGGCGCGCAACGTGATGCGCGCGGCCGGCGGCCGAACCGTGCTGATGGATTTCGGGACCGGTAAGGATCTTCGCATTCGGGCCGTCGGCACCGGCCACGATATCGCCGGCACGCCGCTGTATCTCGCGCCGGAGGTGTTCCACGGCGCGCCGCGGTCCTCGCGGACCGACATCTACAGCCTCGGCGTCCTGCTCTACCACCTCGTCACCAGCGTCTATCCGGTCGAGGGGCGCACGCAGCAGGAAGTCGAAGAGGCGCATCTCCGCGGGAGACGGACGCCCCTGCGCGATGCGCGACCCGATCTGCCCGCCGATTTCGTCGGCGCCGTGGAGCGGGCAATCGATGCCGATCCGGCGGCGCGCTTTCAAAGCATCGGCGCCTTCGAAGCGGCGCTCGCGCAGTTTCTCGGACGTCCCCCGGCCGCCTTGCCTGCGCCGGCGCCGCCGAAAATGTGGACCGCGGCCGCGGCCATCGTCGCGCTTGCAGGCCTCGGCGCAGCGACATACTGGGTCGACGTCCGATCGCAGAAAACCAATCCGCCGGTGACGGTCAACACTGAAGCGGCGCCGTCGGGCGCGACATCTGCCGCCGCTTCGACGTACCAGATCGATACCGCGCTCTACCGGCAACGCGGCGCCGCAGAGACGCGGCTGCACTCCGGCGATCGCGTCGCGCCAGGCGATCAACTCTTTGCGAAGCTTCGCGTCTCGATGCCCGCGTACGTGTACATCGTCAACGAGGACGACGACGGCGAAACATTTCTCCTGTTTCCGTTGCAGGGCCAGGCAGTCGAGAACCCGGTCGCGCCCGGAACGCCCGTCCGCATTCCGGGCATGCGCGACGCGGACCTGAGCTGGCAGATCACCAGCGCGGGCGGACGCGAGCACTTCCTCATCTTCGCGAGCCCGGAACGCCTGCAGGCGTTCGAAGAGATCTTCGCGACCCTTCCCCGTCCGGTGCTCGGCAGACGGGTCGAGAGCGCGAAGCTTCCATCGCAGACGACCAGCCGGCTGCGGAGCGTCGGAGGCCTCGCTGCAGCGCCTGCCTCTGCGTCGAGCGCGCGGCTGGCGACGGTGTTCACGACGCCGCTCGGCGACGAGGAAGAAACCGCGCGCGGGTTGTGGGTAAGACAACTGACCGTGGAAAACCCTGGTCGTCGTTAGTCGTCATTGATTCTTCACCTCGACCGTGATCACTTCGATCGTCCGATTGCTGTCGTTGACGTCCTTGTGCGTCTCGCCGGTCGGCATCGGCGCGAACCAGTAGGCCTTTCCTGATTCGTAATGCGTGACTGTGACTCGGCCGTCCGGCGTGATCGTTTTCAAATCGCCGCCGGCTATCGCGACGATCGTGCGGTAGCGATCGTGTCGATGGAATGTCGATTCGGTGTGCGGAGGGATGACGCTCTTCCACGACACGGCGCGATCGTTCTCGAACTGCGCGATGCGCTGCATCTGAGGTTTCGGTTGCGCTGATGCGGATGCCGCAAGAGCGCAGACGATGACGAGCCGCTTCCTGCCCATCCAGCAACTCCTGCCCATCCAGCCCCTCCCGCCCATCCAGCCCCTCCCGCCCATCCAGCCCCTCCTGCCCATCCAGGCCGCTCCTGCCGATCCCGCCGATCAGGAGACCGTCAATCCCAATAATCGCGCGGCGTTGAGACCGTAGATTCCCGCCCGCTCGTCATCGCTCACCGGCAGCCTGCCGATCGCATCGAGCATCGACGGGATGCTGCCGATCTGATGCGGATAATCGCTGCCCGCCAGAATATGTTCCGGTCCCGCGAACGAGACGGCGAGCTGCAGCGCGGCCAGATTGAAATTGACCGTGTCGTAATAGAAATCGCGCAGATATGTGCTCGGCGGACGCTGGATGTGCGCGCGGCAGTCCTTGAACGCGTGGAAGCCGCGATCGAGCCGCTCGGCCAGATACGGAATGGCGCCGCCGAGATGACAGAGCGCCCACCGAATGCGCGGAAAGCGCTCGACGACGCCGCTGAAGACGAGCGATGCCGCCGCGAGCGTCGTGTCGAAGAGAAAGCCCACCAGCGGCATCAGCCAGTAATCCATCATCGCTTCGACGCCGACCGGATGTTCGGGATGGATGTAGAGCACAGCGCCGCGATCGTTCGCGAGCTCGTACATCGGCCAGAAGCGGCGGTCGCTCAGCGCGACGCCGTTCACGTTGCTGAACAGCATCGCGCCACGCATGCCGAGCTGAGCGATCGCGCGATCGAGCTCCTTCACCGCCGCCGCGGGATCGTTCAACGGCAGCGTCGCGAGCGCCGTGAAGTGATGCCCGCGCGTGTCCATCGCTTCCTTGAACTCGTCGTTGACGAGCGAGGCGAGCTTCACGGCCGTCGCCGGCGACTCGACGTGCGTCCCCGGCGTCGTCAGCGTCAGCACCTGCAGGCTGACGCCGTGCGAGTCGAGCACCTCCTGCCGGTACGCGAGATCGCGGTGGCCGCGCACGGCGACGTTGTAGTCGCCCGGGTAGTGCAGAACGGGATTGCCTTCGGAGTCAACGGTCACCTTGATGCTGCTCGCTCCCGACTGGAGCGCCTGCATGTACTTCGGCGGGTAATAATGGTTGTGGAAATCGATAATGGGCATTCTTTACCGCCGCGGGGTCACACCGCCGCTCGCAGACAGGCTCGCGTCATTTTCCAGCGCTCGCGGGGACCCACCCCCGCTCGTCTCGCTCGCGCATTCGCGCTCGCTCGAGCCGCCGGCGCGGCGCTCGCGTGTATCCAGAACAGAGCGTCGCCACAGGTAATAGATTGGCAGACCAGCCAATACGAGGCCGAGGCCGGTGAGGCTTTCCCAGGGATCGCTGACGACCTGATTAGCGACGATCGCGAGGCATACGAGCGCGAAGACCGCCGGCACGATCGGAAACCCCCACGCGCGAAACGCGGCCGCGTAGCCGGGCCGCCGCCGAAGGCGCATCGTGCCGAGCGCGAGCGCGCCGAAGAAAATCCATTCGGTGTAGACCACGCGCGACACGATGGCGCCGTAGGTGCCGGTTGACACGAGCACCGACGACCAGATCGCCTGCGCGATCACCGCCACGTAGGGCGTGCGAAAGCGCGGATGCACGAGGCCCATCGATGAGAACAGCAGGCCGTCCTCGGCCATCGCGTAGTACACGCGCGGACCGGACAGGACGATCCCGCTCATCCCGCCGAATGCCGAGATGAGCACCAGCACCGAAATGGCAGACGCCGCCGACGGTCCTCCCGTCGCCGACATCGCGTCGAACGCGATGTGCGTCGAGGTCAGCACGCGGTCGAGCGGCAGCACGAGAAGATACGCCGCATTCAGCGCCAGGTAGATGACGACGACGAACGCCGTGCCGAGCATCAGCGCTCGCGGAATCGTGCGCTCCGGGTCGCGCGTTTCCTCGGCGGCATAGGTCACCATGTGCCAGCCGCCGAAGGCGAACAGACCGGCGACGAGTGCACGCAAAAAGCTGCGCGTCTCGATGGCGCCTCCGGCGGCCGGCGCGCGCAGCGTGCCGATGCCGAACAGGATGACGACGAGCACGGCAATGGCGGCGATTTTCGCGATCGTCAGCCCCGTCTGCACCGCGCTGCCGGGCCGCACGCCGACGTAGTTGATCGCCGACAGCACCAGAATGCCCGCGACGGCGACGAGACGGACGCCGAGATCGCCCAGCGGTACGATCGTCGCGGCGTAGCGGCCGAACACCATCGCGATCGCCGCGATGATGCCCGAGTGCATGCTCCAGAACATCGCCCAGCCCCACAGAAATCCGCACGCCGGCGAGAACATCTCGCGCAGGAACACGTACACGCCACCGGTGCGCGGCATCGCCGACGACAGCTCGGCGCAGATGCTCGCGCCGAACCAGGTCAGCGCGCCGGCCGCCAGCCACACCAGCAGCATCCCGGCGAGGCTCGGAACCGCGCGGCTCACTTCCGACGGCTGCACGAAGATCGACGCGCCCACGATCGTGCCGACGACCATCGCGGTCGCCTGCAGGAGTCCGATCGATCTCTCGAGCCTGGATGCCATGCGCGCGCGGATTCTACCTCGGCCCTGTGGACCGCCGGGTTAGAGTCGGTGTCGGTGTCAGAGTGGGGTCGGAGTCCGCGTCAGACCCCGGTCTGACCGCGGTAGAGCGCCTGAATGGTTCCGATGGTATCGGCGTCGGCGGCGGCCTTGTCGCTGCGGTAGGCCTTCACGCGCGCGAAGCGAAGCGTGACGCCGCCCGGGTACTGCGAGCTCGCTTGTATCTCGTTGAACGCGACTTCGGCGACGACCTCGGGGCGGACGTACACGGTGTAGTCGTCGCGTCCGATCTCGATCTCGAGGAATTTCTTGGTCTGCCAGGCGAGCATCTCGTCGGTCAGTCCCTTGAACGTCTTGCCGAGCATCACGAATCCGCCGCGTTCGGCGTCGCGCGCGCCCAGATGCAGGTTGCTCAACGTGCCGCGGCGCCTGCCGCTGCCCCACTCCGCGGCGAGGATGACGAGATCGAGCGCCCTCGCCTGCTTCACTTTCAGCCACGCCTGACCGCGGCGGCCGGCCGCGTAGAGTCCGTCGACGCCCTTCGCCATCACGCCTTCGTGCCCGGTGGCGCGAGCCTGCGCCGCAAACGCGGCCGCCTCGTCGCGGTTGGACGTCACGAGGCGCGGCACCAGGTTCGACGCCGCCACCTGCTCGTCGAGCACGGCGACGCGGCGCGCGAGCGGCTCGTCGACGAGCGGCGCGCCGTCCAGATACAACGCATCGAAGAAGAACGGCGTGATCGGCAGCTCGCCGCACAACCGCTCCACCTCCAGCTTTCGTCCGAACCGCCGCATCGTTTCCTGGAACGGCCGCGGCGACCCATCGTCATGGAGGGCGATCGCTTCGCCGTCGAGCACGATCTCGTGAGCCGGCATCGCGCGTGCGATCGTCACGGCTTCCGGAACCGCGGGCGTGACGTCGCGGAGGTTGCGCGTGTACACGCGCACCTCGTCGCCGACTTTGTGCAGCTGGATGCGCGCGCCATCGAGCTTGTACTCGAGCGAAGCGCTGCCGAGCATGTCGAGCGCATCGGCGACATCGCCCGCTGAATCGGCGAGCATCGGCTGCACCGGTTGAAACGGCCGCAGGATGAACCGCGAGAGCGCCTGATCCCCCTCGACGATCGCGGCCTGCGCGACGGGCGCGAGATCGCCGGCCAGCATGGCCGCGCGCCGGACGCGCGCCGGAGCGATGCCTGACGCACGCGCGACGGCGTCCATCAGCACCCCCTCGAGTGCGCCCTGCCGCAGCTCGCCGAACATCAGCCGAATGAGAAAGTCCTGTTCGTCGCGCGTTGCGCGGCCGAGCAGCTCCCGCAGCGTCTGCGCGCGCGCGGCCGTCGAACCGGCGCCGGAGAGCGCCGCGAGGCGATCGATTGCCGCGTCAACATCGCTGATGTCGAGCCGTGGAACCGCTGCGGGAGGCACGTCGCGCATCTCCGACAGCAGCGCGCCGCCGATGCCGATGCGCCCCTGACGCGTGCCGCCGCTCAGGAACGGGATGACGATGGCGAGTTCAGCCGGTGGAACGCGCGCGAGCAGCGCCGCAAGATGACCGATTTTCTCCAGCCGTCCGCTCGTCTCCGCAACGGCGCGAGAGACGGCAACGAGCTCGGCGAACCGCATGCTGCGATCGTATTGGTGCTGGTTGCTGGTGGCTAGAGGCTGGTTGCTGGTTGCTGATTACGAGCTGCCTTGTGTCGACGTCTTGCCCCACAGCGCGTCGAGCAGACGGCGCACGCCGGTCGGCTGCGGCTTCTTCGGCGCCGGAGGTGAACCGTTCCGGCGATCGCGTTCGGCCGGAACCTTCTCGTCGTACTCGATTGGATGTCCGACGATTTCCGCCTGACCGCGAATCAACCGCTCGGCGCGGCGATCGCCCTGCGGAAAGCAGCGGCAGAATTCGTCGACGGTCGCCTCGGGATCGGCGCCGACGATCCTCGCGTACTCGCGGACGTACGACCGCGCGAAGATGCCGGTCGGCCACCGCGACATATCGTTGCGCTCGAGGCCGGACCACAGAGCGACGCTCACTTTGGTCTGCGCGGCAATCTGTTCGAGGGAAATTCCGTGCTGGACGCGGATGCGGCGCAGATTGGGACCAAAGGCTTCCCGGGAGCTCATTCCGGCGGTCGGATTCGCAAGAATCTTTCCAGCTCGGCCGGGCTGGAAAGCGCCTCAGACCCGTCCGCGGCCCCCTCAGACGTTCCGTTTTTCTACAGTGCGATTACGTTTCTGGTCGGCCGCTGCTACTCGAACTCCCGCCGGGGCGGCGTTTGTTCGGCGCCCACCCGTCCGCTGACGATCTCCGCTTTGTAATAGTTTTCGCCGCGAATCGGCGCACCGGACAACCGCCGCAGCATCGCGAGCTGCCCGATGTGCGTCAGCGCGTCGGCGATTGGGCCCTGAAACAACTGCTCGGGCTCGCACGCCAGCGGCGCCTCCGATGCGAGGTACTCGTCGAAGCGCTCGAGCGCCGTGAAGAAGCGCGCAACTTCCTTGTCCCAAGGCAGCGGCGTCGAATCGTGCCACGCCTGCGCGCCTTTGGCGATCGACAAGCCCCAGTCGAAGAGGTCGCCGATGTGCGCGACGATCTTCGCCGGCGTGCGCCCCGTAGTGGACGATGCCCCGGGCGTGGCGTACGTCGCAAAGCTGGCCGGCGCGCCGCGCACGGCCTTCGCGCCGCGGTACGCGACGGTCGCAACGGTGTGTCTGAGGAGGTCGCGCTTGTCAGACATAACTGGCTCAAAACATTTCTCCGCGCTCAGCGGTCTCTGCGTTGACTGTCGTGAATCAGCAAGCTACAGCACGTCACCGCGCCCTCCGCTTTCGCCAGCTCGCTCGCGTCGACGCCGACGACCCGTAATCCGCGCTGCCCGAGACGCGCCGCGGTTCCTGGAAACGCCATCGGGAAAATGATCCGGTCGTCGAGACGCAGCGCATTGGCTGCCGAAGGCTCGTTCGGATGGACCGAGACGAGATCGAATTCCGAAAAGGCCGCCGGCGGCGCCCACTCCTCGTTGAGGAGGAGGAGATCGTCGGCCAGCGCGGTGACCGCGGATTTCAAATGCAGGCAGCCGCGGACGGCGACCTCGCGCACCGTGTATCCGTGCGGCGCCAGAATGCGCCGCATCTGCGCGACGGCCTCAGCATTGGTGCGCCTCGAAACGCCGACGAACACGCGCTTCCCAACGGAGAGGACATCTCCGCCGTCCAATGTCGCGGGGGCGCAGACGAAGTGGAGCGGCCGGTATCGCTCGAGCACGGCAGCTACAGTTGGTGTTTCACTCCGCCGCGACTCGGCGCCAGGGCGCGTGATGATCGCGAGCTCATCGAAGACAACCGCGATATCCTCCACGAATACGGCGTCCGGCATGTCGGCACCGCATGACAGCCGCTCAATCGTATATCCCGCGTCGGCGAGCGCCTGTTCGTATGCGCGGTGCTGCGCGCGAGCGGCGTCGACGTCGATCGGCACGCGCGTCAGGTGCGTCAGCTCGCAGTCGGCCAGCGCCGGGCTGACCTCGCGCGTGATCGCCACTTTCGTCACGGAGTAATCATGCACGATCTCCAGTCATGAAATTGCTGATTGTTGATTGCAGATTGCTCATTGATTGCCGATTGATCGGTGATCCATTCAGCAATCACAATCAGAAATCAATCAGAAATCAGCAATCAGAAATCAGCAATTTCAACGTTCATTTGCTTCGCAGCACGACCCAGTCATCGCGGTGGAACTCGAACCGCCAGCGTCGGATCAGCCCGAACGCGCCGTAGCCGGCGGCGAACGCCGCGACGAGGCAGGCGAGGACGAACCTTTGATCCCGGATGTTCGTCGGCCAGGGACTCCGGCTGGCTTCTGTCGGGATGATCGGATCGGCGTAGCGTTCGCGCTGACGCGGCTGATGGCGTCGCTGCTCTTCGACGTCAGCCCGGCCGATCCGGCGACGTCTGCCGCCGTCGCGCCCGGCCTGGTATCGGCCGCCGTTCTCGCGAGCTATCTTCCCGCGCTGCGCGCCGCGACGATCGATCCTGCGGACGCGCTTCGCGCGGAGTAATGCGAAAAGATGGCAGAATCTAGTGCTATGCGACGCACAGTCACTGGGTTCCTGCTCCTCGTTCTCATCGTTCCGGCGAGCGCTGCTCGACAGCCGGTGCGCGCGCGGCACGGCATGGTCGTCGCGATGGAGTCGATCGCGGCCGACGTCGGCGTCTCGGTGCTGCAGAAGGGCGGCAACGCCGTCGACGCCGCCGTGGCAGTCGGCTTCGCGCTCGCGGTGACGCATCCATTTGCCGGCAATCTGGGGGGCGGCGGCTATATGCTGATTCGGCTCGCCGACGGCCGGTCGACGTTCATCGATTTCCGCGAGCGCGCGCCGGAGAAGGCGTCGCGCAACATGTATCTCGACGCGAGCGGCAATCTCACGCGCGACAGCATCGAGGGATGGCGATCGTCAGGCGTTCCCGGCACGGTGCGCGGCTTCGAGCTCGCGCTGTCCAAGTACGGACGGCGGAAGTGGGCCGACCTGGTCGCGCCGGCCATCGAGCTGGCGTCGAAGGGATTTCCCGTTTCCTACGCGTTCGCCGAATCGCTCAAGGGATCGAAGGGCCTCGCGGCATCGCCCGAGTCAAAGCGCATCTTCCAGAAGAACGGCGCGTTCTTCGACGTCGGCGAGACGCTCGCTCAGCCCGAACTGGCGCGCACGCTGGACAGGATCTCGACCAACGGCGCGAACGAATTCTACGAGGGCGACACGGCGAGGCGGTTTGCCCAAGAGATGGCGACGAACGGCGGCATCATCACGCTGTCGGATCTCAAAGGCTACAGGGCGATCGAGCGCACGCCGCTCGAAGGCAAGTACCACGACTACACGATCATCACGGCGCCGCCGTCGAGCTCCGGCGGCCTCGCGCTGCTCGAGATGCTCGGCATCCTCGAAGGCACGGGATACGAGAAGGGCGGCGCCGGATCCGCGTCGGCGATTCACCATGCGGCCGAAGCGATGCGGCGCGCTTACGCCGATCGCAACGAGTACGTCGGCGATCCCGATTTCGTGAAGGTGCCGATTGCGGGTCTGCTCGATCGCGCGTATCTCGCGAAGCTCCGCGCGTCGATCGATCCCGCGCGCGCGACGCCGAGCGATGCCGTCCGCCCGGGTCGACCCGCCGGCACCGAACACCCGGAAACGACGCATTACTCCGTCGTCGACGCCGACGGCAACGCAGTCGCCGTCACCTACACGCTGAACGGCGGCTACGGCAACGGCATCACCGTGCCGGGACTTGGATTCCTCCTCAACAACGAGATGGACGACTTCGCCTCGAAGCCGGGAACGCCCAACATGTTCGGGCTCGTGCAGGGCGAGACGAACGCGATTCAACCGGGCAAGCGGCCGCTCTCTTCGATGACGCCGACGATCATCGTCAGGGACGGCAAGCTGTTCATGACCGTCGGCGCCCCCGGCGGCTCGCGGATTTCGACGGCGGTGATGCAGGTGATCCTGAACGTGATCGACTTCGGGATGAACGTCCAGGAGGCCGTGGACGCGCCGCGCTTCCATCATCAGTGGCTGCCGGACAAGCTGTCGCTCGAACGCGGCATCTCGCCGGACACGGTGGCGCTGCTGCAGTCGCGCGGCTACGACGTCGACTACGCGCCCGGTGTCGTGCTCGCGCAGGTCGCTGCGATCGTCAGCGACGGCGGATGGCTGCAGGGGGGATCGGACGGCCGATCGGCGGCGGGGAAAGCCGTTGGCTATTGATCGAACGGATCGGGCCGCCCTAAAGGGCTGCGCGACAGGGTGCGGATGTCACCGAACAGTTTCGCGGCGGCGTCGCTCGCCGCTGGACCGACGCCTTGCACGTCGATCGCCACCTGGATTATGGGTCGTGGCTGCGCCAGGGGCGGCGGTGCCGACGTCGTCAGCGCCGCCAGCGTGATTGCGAGGCATATCAGCTGGATCATTTCGACGTGATCGTATACCGGACGAGAACATCCTCCACGAAATCCGCGCTCACGCGCTGATCGCCGACCACGAAGACGAGCGTCGTGATCGACACCTCGGCCGCAGTGCGCTGCGACGCTTCGATGGCGCGGCCGAACGCACGTTCCGCGTCGCCGCGCGTCATCCCTTTGCGCAGCATCGTGATGTCGCCCGCCGGCGCGGGCCCCTCTCCCGAGGGGGCGACCTCGGCTCGGAAGGCCTGGCGCGTGAAGTCGACGTACTCGGCGAGCGCCGCCATCACATCGTCGGGACGCATGCCGGGCGGCATGCGATCGTCGTAGCGGATGTTGAAGCGCGACCCGCCCTCGAGGCGCTTCTGCGCGATCCGCTCCTTCTTCTTCTCCTCCGCCCGCTCGCGCTCGATGTCGATGCGGCGGTTCTCGCGCTCGCGCCGTTCGCGCAGCTCGTCGAGATCGCGCTGCAGCTCGCGCCGGCGGTCGCGATCGGTCTCTTCCTTCACGCGCTTCTCGAGACCCTTCTCGCGCTCGCTCTTGTCCACGTGCGGGATGTAGACCGAGGTGCTCGTGTCGTCGCCGAAGGTTCCGAACCCGCCGCCGGCGAGCTGGAATTCGATCAGATCCTTCTTCACCTTGACGAGCGTCACGGTAACCGTGTCGCCGGCACGAATCGCGGTGCCGTACTTCTTCAGGTCGTCGCGGTACTCGCTGAAATCGACGGCGCGCGGCGCGTCGGCGTGCACGTCGACGCCGTCCGACGTCCCCGGCATGTCGATGCGCAGCGTCACGTGCTGCCCTTCGAAGAACGTCTTCAGCGCCGCTTCCGACTGCGCCGCCGCCGGCGCGGCGGCGGCGACGACGATCGCGGCCGCCGCAACGCCAGCGTTGTGAACGCGTGCAGAAATGAACATAGAGCTCCTCTTCGATCAGGGGACCGGTCCTCTGACGTATCGGCTGGAGCGGCACGGCAGGTTAACCGTTGCCGTCACCGGCGCTTGGCGCCTTCATAGAGGGTGCCGACGCCGCCGCCGAGCGCCACGCCGATTAGCACGCCCCTTCTGCCGGCCACGATCCCAGCGATGCCGGCGCCGGTCCCGGCCGATGCGCCAACGATGAGCGCGCTCTTGCCCCACGATCGACGTGGACGCTCGGCGCGATACTGTGTCGTGCGGTACGCCGCGCGGCAGCAGTGCACGTGAGCAGCTTCGCGACGATCTTCGACGGGACCGACTCGATGGCGCTTCGCTCACTGCACTTGCAGTCTCGTTCCGGCCAGCCGCAGCGCGGGCACAGGCGTCCCGCGGCCGCCGAATAAACGGGACGTGCGTTACCGCGGTCGGTCATCGAATGATCATAAACGGAGTCGCGACGTGATCGGGCAACGCAACTCCGGTCATTGGCTGCAGGCTCGCCGGCGCGCGATCTCGGCAATCGAACTCGATCGGAAGGAGCGACCGACCTGATTATTACGGTATCCGACTATTCAGAATCGGAGATCGCCTTACACGATTTTCATGAGCGGCAGAATTGGTGACGTTCTGTTCTGGATACGCGCGAGCGGTTTACGCCGGCAGCGCATTCAGCCCGTGGACAGCCTCGAGCCGTTGCGAGTGGCGCATGCGCCGAGCGACCGCGGCGGGGATGGTGTCGCCCCGCCACGATGAAAGAAGGTGGGGCCTCACGCGTTTTATTTGACGCTGACTTTGACCAGCGCCGTCGACCAGCAGCAGCCGAAGCCGCCGCCGCCGTCGCCCGAGTAATCGTTCGCGATGAGATGCAGCACGTAGTCGCCGGCCTCGCTGAACTTCACGTTCGTCGTTGCGCGGCCGCTGAACGCGCCCTCGCCGGTCTCCAGCTTCTCGACGTCGGGGTTCGACTTGTCGAACGTAACGGTGCCCGGACCGCGGTACTTGGACCAGCGCGAGGTGACGGGCGGGCGCGGCTTCGACATCGGCGCGCCCGTCCCGGTCGTGTACTTCATGTCGTCGACCGCCCAGAACGTCAGCACGAACGGCGCGGCGAGCGACGCGGTGCGCGACACCGCCGTCGCCAGGTTCGCCAGCGGACCCTGCGTCGACTTGCCGTTCTCCTCGAACCGGATCGACGGCGGCGTGTTGCCGACCGAGATCTCGGTGAACGGGCTCATCACGTAGTCCGAATGCACGCGCAGCGGAATCTTCGTCGTCTGACCGTTCGCCGTGATCTCCCAGAAGTAGCTGTCGGTATCCTTGAAAGCACGCGGCACCGGAACGCTGAACATCCCCCACTGCCGCCCGGTGAGGAAATGCGTCGGCTGCCCCATGTCGGGACCGCCGGGATCGATGTGATTGTTGGGCCCGATCGGGATGTCGAGCTCCTGCTGCTGATTGCGATTGTAGTAACCGATCAGGAACGAGCGCGTGCCGTCAGGGTTGTAGTACCAGCCCTCGAACGCGCCCGTGACACTGGCGCCGGCGCCGCGGCGCGGCTCGGGAATCGCGGCTGGAACCTGCGCAGACACAAGAACGCCGCCGGCCATCAGGCCGGCGGCGCAGAAGAGCCCGAATCGGTTCACTGCTGTTTCTCGTTGTCGTTGGTCGGCTTCGCCGTCTTCGCCTTGCGCTCGGCCTGCAGCGCCTTGTATTCGTCATCGTTGAAGAACACGACATTCATCCAGGCGTGCGCCATCTCATCGACGGTGCGGTCGCCGTAGCCGACCCACTGATCCGGATCCGGATTGTTCTTGTTCGCGCGCGTATTGTCGTACCACGCGGACACGTGGATGACGGTGCCCTTCGGCAGCAGCGGCGCCGCGTCGTCGTCGTAGATGTAGTTCGTCATCCAGTTGAAGTTGAAGTTGCCGACGTAGCTGATGGTCTGGCGGCTGCCATCCGGCAGAATCGCCTCGACCTGCATCGCCTTCCCGCGCAGATGGAAGTGCGGCTGGAAGTTCTCGATGATCGCGTTTTCCTTCAGCACGCTGAAGCCTTCGGTCATCGCCATCGAGTTCGGCGGGATGTCGAGCATCTTCGAGCGATCGATGCCCGTAAAGCCAACGAGATAGCTGCGCTTCTTCGGCTCTTCGCCCTTCTTGTAGAACCAGACGCCGACTTCCGATCCACCGGTGATCTCTTCACCGACGGCGTGGATGTGCTGATCCCATGCGATCTTCTCGCCCGGCACCATCAGCTTGCCCGTTCCGGGACGATAGAGGTCGTAGCCCTTGCCGATCGCCCACTCCATCAGCTGCGGACGACGGTTGACGAGATCGTCGTCGTCGAAGCGACCGCGATTCGGTCCGCTCGCGATGAGCGTGTTGACGGCTTCCGGATCGTTGTTCAGCACGAGATACGCGATCGAGTGATGAATGATCTTGCGCGCCTTCAGATTGGACGGACGAATCTCGACCATCCGCACCCAGCGCGGCTCGGTCAGCGGGATGTCCGACATCGGGCGCCACCAGACGTCCTGATGCTGCGCCGGCATCGTGTAGTCGGCCGACTTGATCACGAGATCCGGCGGGCCGAAGCCGTCGCGGACGCCCTGCCATTCGTTGTCGGTGACGAGCGGCTTGGGCGGCGGCATGTCCTTCGGGTCGCCTTGCGGCGCGCCGCCGTCGACCCAGCGGACGATCGTGTCGATCTGATCGTCGCTCAGCGACATGTCGTTCTTGAACTTCTGCACGCCGACCGTCTTGTCGATATGCCACGGCGGCATCTGGTGCGATGCCACGCGCTCCTTGATCGACCGCGCCCACGGCCGCGCGTCCTGATACGTGATCAGCGACATCGGCGCGATCGAATTCGGCTGATGGCACTGCTGACACTTGGCCTGGAAGATGGGTGCGACGTCTTTGGAGAACGTCACGGGCTTCGCGGGGGTGTCCGCTGCCAGAACCGGCGCTGCCATCCCCAGAACGACGCCGAGAGACACCAGACGAGCAAACATGAACCCCTCCTGAAACATTGATTTTAGCGCGGATACCACGGGGCCGGCCTGAATTCTACCGTTCCCGGCACGAGCGCGTGACGAAATTTCTCGAGCGATTCGGCGATGCCGCTCCCCGGACGCCCGGATGACGCAAATGTCTGGTCGTAGTGATAAACGTAGACAATTTTCGGCTTGAAGGCATTGACGCACTCAGCCGCCGCTTCCGGAGTCATCCGTTCGAGCGGGAGGTTCATCGGCACGAACGCGATGTCGATGTCGCGCAGGGCGCGGATTTCAGGAACACATTCCGTTCCCCTTTCCTTTCGGATGCGACGGCCCTCCGGGCTTGATGTCGTACGCCGGAATCGCTTCGACGGTCAGGCCGCGGATCGTTTTCCGCTCGCCGTTCGCGATGGCGGTGCCTTCGGGAAACTTCGCGTGCGAGGCCGCCGGAATCAGGACGACGCCGTCCGGTTTGCGCAGCTGGCGGATAGCCTTCGGATCGAGGTGATGGATGGGGTCGTCGGTCACCAGAATCAGGTCGGCGACGCGGGCGCGCGACAAGTCGCCGGCGCTCCACGGATCGACCTGAATGACCGTCTCGTCGAGCACGATCTCGACGCTCGCGTGGATGAGTGGATTGACCGCGAACAATGCGTACAACAGAAGCAATCGCATCGTGCCGGTATTATGGATTAGAAGCGAACGTCACTGGCACTGCTCCGGCGCTACAATGCGCGGCATGATGAAACGCCACTTTTCGATCGGCGTGTTGTTCGTGTCGCTCGTCATCGCGTTCGGCATCGGCAGCCATCTGCTCGAGAAGCGGGCAGCGGCCGCGGCGGCGGGCGCGCCGACGGCGCCGCGCTTCGAGGTCGATCCGCTGTGGCCGAAGCCGCTGCCCAACCACTGGATCCTCGGGCAGACCATCGGCGTATCGGTCGACGGCCGCGACCACATCTGGATCATCCATCGCGCCGGCTCGCTCGAGCCGGGCGAACAGCATGCGACGACCAATCCGCCGACCGCGCAGTGCTGCGCCCCGGCACCGCCGATTCTCGAATTCGACGCCGAGGGAAATCTCGCCGGCCACTGGGGCGGCAAAGGCGAGGGTTACGACTGGCCGGAGTCGAACCACGGCGTCACCGTCGACTACAAGGGGAACGTGTGGATCGGCGGCAACGGCCGCGGCCAGCCGCCCGGCGCCGCGCGCGGAACCGGTGGACGCGGCCGCGGTTCGACAGGCTCACCGCAGGCGGGAGGCGCGCCAGCACCAACGGTGCTCGACGAGAGCCAGACCGGCGGCGTGCAGGGCTACTTCAACGACAGCATGGTCCTGAAGTTCACGCGCGACGGAAAGTTCCTGATGCAGATTGGCAAGCCCGGTCAGAGCAAAGGAAGCAACGATACGGACAATCTGCGGCTGCCGGCGAAACTGTTCATCGACAAGACCGAGAACGAGGTGTACGTCGCGGACGGCTACGGCAACCATCGCGTCATCGTCTACGACGCGGACACGGGCAAGTACAAGCGGCACTGGGGCGCCTACGGCCACAAGCCGGAGGACGTGAACCTCGGCAACTACGATCCGGCCGCGCCGCCCGCGCAGCAGTTCAGGAATCCGGTCCACTGCGCCGAGCTCTCCGTCGATCGGCTCCTCTATGTCTGCGACCGCGTGAACGATCGCATCCAGGTCTTCAAGCCGGACGGCACGTTCGTGAAGGAAGCCTTCATTGAAAAGGAGACGCGCGGCTCCGGCTCGACGTGGGACATCACGTTCTCGAAGGATGCGCAGCAGAAGTACATCTACCTCGCGGACGGCGAGAACGACCGCGTCCACATCCTCGATCGGCAATCGCTGGAGATGCTGACGACATTCGGCGAAGGCGGGCGTCAGCCGGGCGAGTTCTACGGCGTGCACAGCATCGCGACCGACTCGAAGGGCAACATCTACACGACTGAGACGTACCGCGGGCAGCGCGTGCAGAAGTTCGTCTACAAAGGGCTTGGTCCGGTCACGAAGAAAGATCAGGGCGTGGTCTGGCCCGCGAGGAAGCCATCGTAGGACGAGAGATCGCTCGCCTGAAAGGTTCGCGCTCCGCCGCACCCGTACATGTAGCGCGAGCCCTTCAGGCGAGCGGAACCACGGCCGACCGCGGTCACCGTGTCGTCTTGATCTCCTGATACAGCTGGCCGACGAAGCGGTCCGCCGTCATGGGCGTCGCGCCGGTCACCTTCGTATCGAAATCCGTCGTCGGCTTGGCGGCGATGACCTCTTCCTGCGTCTTGTTCTGCCGCACGAGCGCGGCGACCTTGTCGCGGACGGCGATCATCATGTCGCGATGCGCGGCCACCGCCGCCTTGTCGACGATCGCGCCGTGGCCCGGGATGATCTTCGTGTCCGCCCGCCCGAGCTTGAGAATCGCGTCGAACCCCGCGAGCATGCCGTTCATCGTCCCGCCGTTCCCGCGGTCGATGTTCGGATAGCCGGTGGAGCGATAGAAATCGCCGGTCATGATCACGTTCGCGTTCGGAAAGTACACCATCGTGTCGCCATCGGTATGTGCGACCGGCACCGGCACGAGCTGCACGTCCTCGCCGTTCATGTGAACCGTCACCGGCGCGTCGTAGGTGATGATCGGCAGCGCGAGCGGCGGCGCCGGCACGCCCGGCTGACCGTTGGCCTGCGGGGCCGGCTTGGCGAGACGCGCACGCAGGTTCTCGCGCGCCATGATGATGGCGCCCTGCTTCGCGATGTTCTCGTTGCCGCCGGTATGATCGCCGTGCACGTGGGTGTTCACGAGCAGGCGGATGCGGCCGTCGGAAATCTGCTTGATCGCCGCGACGATCTTGTCGCCGAGCGGCGCGAACTGCGCGTCGACCATCAGCACGCCGTCGGGTCCCGACAGCACGCCAATCGTGCCGCCCTGTCCCTCGAGCGTATAGAAGTTGCCGGCGATCCTCGTCGTCTTGATCTGCACCTGGCTGAAGTCCGGCTGCTGCGCATCAGCGTGCAGCGTCAGCGCGAACGCCACCGCGAGACCCGATATCGCTGCTCTCATCGCGTACCCTCCTGCTGCGTATTTCGCGGTGAGCATAATACGAGCGGCGCTAGAATCACCAACCATGGCGCGCACCAATCTCACCGCACGCCGGGAATTTCTCAAATTTCTCGCCGCGATCCGGACGGTGTGCCGCGGGCCTTTCAGGTCCGCGGACGGAGCAAGAACGCCAGCGCCTCGCCGAGTCGCGCGCTCCAGTACGCCTCCTGGTGACGCGCGCCGCTTTCCTCGACATACGAGAAGCGATCGCCGACGCGCAACCCCTTTGCGGCGGCGAGCGAGCGGAAGGCTCGCGCGTCGGCAAGCGTAGTCGCCCCCTCGGCGGTCCCGACGTCGACATACAGTCGACCGCGCGGCACTCCCGCCGATTCGAAGAAGTCGAACAGCCGCTCCCGGCCGTACCACAGCGCCGGACTCATTGCGCCGGCCGCGCCGAACGCCTCCGGGGCGCGGAACCAGGCATACAGACTGACGAGACCGCCCATCGACGATCCGAGAATCGCGGTGTGCGACGCCCGGCGCCGCGTGCGAAACATGCGATCGATGCGCGGCTTCAGCGTGTCGATCAGGAAGGCAAGATACGCGTCGGCCTCGCCGCCGCCGTGTTTGCGGTCGGGGAACGGGCTGTATTCGGCGAGACGCGTCTCCACGTTGTGAACGCCGACGACGATCGGCTCGATGCCGCGCAAGGCGAGCCGGGCCAGCACGCGATGCAGGTCCCACGTACCCGCGAAGGCGATTGACGGATCGGACAGGTTCTGGCCGTCCTGCATGTAGACGACCGGATACCGGCGGCGCCCGCGCGCATACGACGGCGGCAGATAGACGTCCACGTCGCGACGGTTGCGCCGCTGCGGAGACCAGACGTTGCGAAGCGTCATTCGACTGGGCGTTCCGGCGCGGGCATCGTCGCGAGGAAGTCGCGCGAGAAGCGATGCGCGTAGTCGTCGAGCAGCGACTCGACGCGCCGCGGGTCGGGCGAGCGGACGATGAGGCCGGCGTGATGCGGCTTGCGGATGCGCGTCACGATGTCGGGATCGGTGTAGCCGGACAAATCGGGTTCCTCCTGGCGCGCCAGGCAGAGCGCGAGGCCGGCGCTGTCGGATCGCGCGGCCGGCGGCTCGTACCGGGTGTCGTCGCCGGCAATCGCGACCTTCGCCCATTCGGCCCACAGGTTGACGCCCGTCGCCGCTTCGACCACGTCGACGATGTAGGCGCCGCCGACGCGCGCGGACGTCTCGAGAAACACGACGCCGTCCTCCGAGCCGATGAACTCGCTGTGCGACACGCCGTGGACCAGGCCGAATCCGGTCAGCAGCCGCCGGTTCGTCTCGAGGAGCCGAGCCGCCTCCACGGAATCGTTCGGGAGCCGCCGCGTGATGAAGATGCCGCCTTCGTGCGCGATCTGCATCGGCGGCCGGCCGTACCGCGACGCGACCGAGAACACGACCTCGCCGTGATGCACGATCGAGTCGACGTGGTAGACGTCACCCTTCACGAACTGCTCGAGCAGGTACGCGCCGCGGCCGTCGATCGGATTCTCGAGCGCCGGCCACAAGGCGTCGCGGCCCGCGATGGTCTTGATGCCGGTCGCCGCCGCCGACGATCGCGGCTTCAGGACCCAGGGGGGCGACACACGCGAGGTCCAGGCGTCGACCTCCTCGTCGTTGAACACACCGGTGAATTCCGGCACCGAGATGCCGAGGCGTCGAGCGGTCGTCCGCATCGTGAGCTTGTCGCGGAACCGCGCGGCCACGGTTCGGCCGAAGCCGGGCAGCTGAAGGAATTCGCGCACCATCGCGCCCATCTCGACGTCGAAATCGTCGAGCGCGGCGGCCCGCTCGATGCGGTGCCGCCTCGCGACTGACGAGACGAGGCGGCGGATGTCGGCGTCGCTGGCGCCGCGCGCGATCGTGTGCATCTCCGCGATCGCATCGTGCGGCCACGCCGCCGAGGCGTGCGTCTCGGCCGTCAGCAGCAGCACGGTGCAGCCCTGGCGACGGCATTCGCGCAGGAAAGCCTCGCCCTTGAAGTAGGTGGCGATACAGAGAATCGTCATCGCGTTAGGATGGCGTCGTGCGGCGCGACTATCACCGCTGGTATTCCCACCGCCTCGGCCGCGAGTTCGGCGTCGTCGTCTACGGACGCTGGGGGCCGCCGATGATCGTGTTCCCGACCAGCGGCGGCGACGAGTGGGAGTTCGATCGGCAGGGCATGATCGACGGGCTCGGCGATCCGATCGAAGCCGGGCGCGTCAAGCTGTACTGCGTCAACGTCAACCACGGCGACTCGTTCGCGAACCGCGGCGCGCATCCGTTTCATCGAAGCTGGATGCAGCACCAGTACGACGAGTACATTCGGCACGAGGTGATTCCGTTCGTGCGATCCGACTGCCGCTCCGAGGACATCGGCGTCGGGACGATCGGCGCCTCGCTCGGCGCGTACCATGCGGCCAATACGCTCTTCAAGCATCCCGACGTCGTCAAGCGCTGCCTCGCGCTGTCGGGCGTGTACGACATGAAGCGCTTCATGGACGGCGCGTACGACGACAACTTCTACTTCAACAACCCGGTCGATTATCTGTCGAACCTTTCCGATCCGTGGGCGCTCGGCCACCTCGCCTCGTGCGACATCCGTATCGCGACCGGCAGCGGGCCGTGGGAACAGAGCGGCGAGTCGTACCGGCTGTCGCACATCCTCGCGAGCCGCGGCATCAGGCATCACCTCGACGACTGGGGACCGATGGGCGGCCACGACTGGCCGTACTGGAAGCATCAGCTGCGCGGGTATCTTTGATCGACACGGGCAGGCCTGAAGGCCTGCGCCCTTAGGGCTGCCATCAAAGTCCCAGCCGCGCCATCAGGTACTTCCCGCCGGCGATCACCTGCTCGTCGTCGATCCACACATCGCAGTTGCGCGTCAGGACGTCGACGTGCGTCCGCGACTTCCAGGGCGCCCCGGTCTGGCTGCCGTACGGATCACCGAACGCGAGGTGGACGCCGGGCACCTTTTCATCCTGCAGCAGGACGCCGATCATCGAATCGAGCGCGATGTTGGTGCCGAACGCGAGCTCGCCGACGCGGTCGCTGTACTGATCGGTGTGGCAGTACGCCCAGAACTCGCGCTCCAGGCCGGCGCGATCGGAACGCGCCGCGGTCAGGCGGCCGCCCGACATCTCGAGCGTCAGCGGCGTCGCGGACAGATCGCCGTATTTCGGTCCGAAGTAGTCGCCCGCCGTGGCGTTGCAGACGAACGTGCCGTCGACGGTCGCCGGCGTCGTGAAGACCTCGCCCGCCGGCAGATTCGACCAGTAGCGCGTGCTGATGAGCCCGCTCGTCTTGATCCAGGCGAGCGCCGGATCGAACGCCGCAGTGAACGAGGTCCCTTCGGGCGTTTCCACGCGGAGGCGGCCGGCGCTGCGCATCCGCTGGCACAGCCGCTGGCTCAGCGCGTCGACGCGCCGGTAGTCGGCGCGCATCCCCTGGCGCATGATCTCGGGCGTCACGCCAATCATGTGCGCGTAGCGGATGACGCGACGTTCGACGACGGCGACGATGGCCATGCGGGCGGCGAGCTCGCCCTCGTGAGGCTGCACGCACAGGATGCCGGCGTCGGCGCGTTCGAGCGCGGCGACGACGGCTGCGGGCGCCTGGCGCATCGGCCGCTCGGCGAGGCGCTCGAGGACGACCGCGTCGGTGCGAGCCCCCGCCTCGTCGAGCGCGCCGGCGAGGCTCGCGGCCACTTCGGCGCTCGCAAGATCGCCGATGAGCGCCACGCGCTCGCCGGGTGCGATCGCGAGGCAGACCTCGACGGCGTTTCGCGCGCCCGGGTGAAGATCCGTCGGCGCCGATCCGAACGGAGACGAGCCCATCAGTCCATTTTACCTGTCACGACAAAGGCCGGAACCTGACCGCCGCCGGAGGTGACGTTGGCGAGGCCGGTCGCGCTGAGTCGCGTGAGAAATCCGGCGAGCGCGCCGCGAAAGAGGTACGGCGCGAAGTCGACCAGCATGTCGCGCATTTCGACGCCGCCGTTGGCGCACATAGGGAAGATCTCGCGGCGCACGGCGATTTTCTCCTGCGCGATCCATCCGCGCTCGCGCTCGGCGAGCGCGCGTGCGATCGCGCCGTCCCATTGCGCCTCGCTGGTCTCCCATCCGAGCGTGACGCCGGTGCCGCCGTACTCGTCGTTCGGCTTGATGACGAAGCGATTGCGATGGCGGCGCAGGTGCGGGATGAGATCGATCTCGCCGCCTTCGAGCCGAACGTTGCCTTGGCGTACGAGCGCGGTCCACGGCACGTGGCGGCGAATGACGGCGCGCTCGCGCTCGCTGAACAGCTGCGATCGGCGCTCGTCGGTCAGCACGGCGAAGAACGCCTTCTTGTGGGGAATCTTGCAGCGCAGCGAGTTCGCCACGCACACGGCGCCCGCCTCGTACGCCGCAAGGAGCGCGCGGCACTCCTCGGCGCGCGACACGATGTCGTTGATGAGCACGCGGCGGTAGACGAGATCGATGCGCACGTCGTTGGCCGTCAGGCGTGCCGAAGCGAAATCGAGGTCGCGCGGGTCGCAAACGATTGTCGGTACGCCGCGGGCCGCGAACGCGTCGCGCAGCAGCTCGAACTCGCTGAAGGTCGGCACTTCCTTCCAGTCGACGATCGCGATCTGCGGCGGCCGCGCCGTTCCGCCCCACTCCCGATACGAGGCGACGAGCGCGTCGAGAAGAACGTCGACCGGCCGATACATGCGCGCGTCGACATCCTCCCGCAGACGGCGCATCAGCGCCAGCTCGCCGAAGACCTCCGCGAGCCCCTGCGCGTAGCCGGCGCCGGCCGGCGACTCGCCGTTGTACTCGGCGAACTGCAGCGAGTCGGGCAACACGAAGGCGTCGGCCCGCGCCGCGGTGCTGACGGTGGCATAGCCGGGATCGATCCGCGCCAGCCGGATCTCGTCCGGACTCAGCGCCAGGTCGGCGAGCAGCGTGTCGTCGGAGAGCGCCGCCTGCGCAACGCGCTCGCCGAGTATCCAGAGGGTCTCGGCTGCGTCTTTGACGCGTCCTTCATCGCGTGAATCGAGAAAGAAGGGACGCAGGAACGGACACAGCAGGCGTCCGCCGAACGTCAGCCGTCGCGCGCGCATCTCTTCGGCGAGCGATGCGCACAATCTGGTTGCTGGTTGGTCGTGACTGGTTGCTGTCGTACGCTGCTCCTCTTCGAGCAGCTCGTTCCATCGTTGTACCGGATCCACAACGCCCATCCCCACTTAGCCACCAGTCCATTAACCAGCAACCAGCCGCCAACGACCAGCCCCAGCCCTCAGCAACCAGTCAGACCGGCCCCGCCGCGATCTCGAGCATCTCCGCCCATCGCGGCCACATCTGCTGCGGCTGGCCGTGCAACGCTCGATCGATGACCAGATCCGCCATCCGCTGGACGACCATCTCGAAATAGAACTCCGTGATCCGATCCCGCTCGAAGTCGGGCGCCGGATTCAGGAAATCGATCGCGTACGGCACGCCGCCGCTCACCGCGAACTCGATCGTGTTCATCTCGTAGCCGAGTGCGGTGTTCAGCGTCTGCGCGTCGCGGACGATCCTCGCACCCAGATCGGCCGACAGATACTCGTGCTCGACCAGATACCGGCGCTCGCGCGGATCGTAGGCGACCGGCACGATGTCGGTCTTACCGAACGTGAAGCAGCGCACGTACTGATCGAAGTCGATGAATGCCTGCAGCGTCATGCAGTAGGGACCGGTGCCGTCGTACGCGGCGACCAGCTCGGAGACGTCGTGCACCTTGTAGACGTGCTTCCATCCGCCACCGGAATACGGCTTGAGGATCGCCGGCCGGCCGACGTAATCGAGCAGCGCTTCCCAGTCGATCGGGTATCCGAGGTTGTGCAGCGATTCGCTCGTGAGATCGTACTCGCGCGGATACGATTTCTGCGGCAGCACGATCGTCTTCGGCACCGCGACGCCGAGGCGCTCGGCGACCGAGTAGTTGAAGAACTTGTCGTCGGCCGTCCACCAGAACGGGTTGTTGACGACGTACGTGCCCGCAAGCACCGCGTGCTTCAGATACGCACGGAAGTACTCGATCTCGTGTGAAATGCGATCGACGATGACGCGGTATTCGGCGGGCTCGCCCATGCGGGTGCCGGCAAGTTTCACGAATTCCGCGGTAACGCCGTGCGGCCGCCCGAGCCGGTTGACGCGCTCGAGAAACGCGGGCGGAAATGCATGCTCACGCCCGCAGAGCAGGCCCACCTTCATCGAGAACTCCTTGCCGTCTTAAGCTCTCGACCACCTCCGCGTCCTCCGTGGTGGAGAGGTAATTTCGCGGCGTCGCCGTGGCTCACGAGACGCGGTACGTTCGCGCCGACTCGTCGACGCTCTCGCTCGTCTCGCGCACGATCGCCTGCACCACCGCCCGCAGATCGCCGGTCTCGCGGTAGACCGCGAGTTGCCGATCGGCGCTCGTGCCGTCGCGCAGAATGTCCCGCACGTACTGCACCTCGCGCCGGCTGTCGAGCTCGTCGACGACGTCGTCGACGAACTCCAGCAGCTCGAGCGCGAGGTCGCGCATCGGCACTTCCTGGCGTCTGCCGAAGTCGATCAGCTTGCCGTCGAGCCCCCAGCGCGCGGCGCGCCACTTGTTCTCTTCGAGCAGACGGCGGTGATACAGGCGGAACCCGAGGTTGCGCCTGCGCAGCTTGTACAACTTGACGATGACCGCCTGCGCGAGGGCGGCGATGGCGATCGTCGCGCGCGGCGCCGTCGGCACGTCGCACACGCGAAACTCCAGCGTGCCGAACGTCGGGTGCGGACGGATGTCCCACCAGATTTTCCTGGCGTTGTCGAGGCAATGCAGCTCGATGAGCAGATTGACGTAGTCCTGGTACTCGCTCCACGACTGGAACCGATCGGGGATGCCGGTGCGCGGGAAGCGGCGAAACACCGTCGTGCGATACGACTTCAACCCGGTGTTGTGCCCCATCCAGAACGGCGAGCTCGTCGACAGTGCGAGCAGGTGCGGCAGGAAGTATCGCGCCTCGTTCATGAGCTCGATCGTCAGCGCGCGATCGGGAATGCCGACGTGCACGTGCAGGCCGAAGATGAGCAGCGAGCGCGCGAGCAGCTGGAGCTCCTCGACGATCGTGTCGTAGCGCTCGCCCGGCGAGAGTACCTGATCGGTCCACGACGAAAACGGATGCGTGCCCGCGGCGGCGACGCGAAGCCCGACACGTTCGGCCGCGTCGGCCAGGCCGCGGCGGCAGCGGATGATCTCCTCGGCCAGCTCCGCGACGCTGACGCAGATCTTTGTCCCGACCTCGACGATCGACTGGTGCAGCTCCCGCTTGACCTGGTCGCCGAACGTCGCGGCGGTCGACGCGAGCAGCTCCGAGACATGCGAGCGGAGCTGCCACGTCTCGGGATCGACAATCTGGAATTCCTCTTCGACGCCGAGGGTAAAGGGATGCTCCATCTCTCGCGGCTCCGCCCGTATCATAGTCCCTTGACAGACGGGTACTGCCGCCCGACAATCGCGCAGCATCTTCACGTTTTCAAGACGCGAGGCCCGACGCAATGAAAAGACTGGTCGGTCTGCTCTTCTGCGTGCTGCTCGTCCCCGTCACCGCCGCGCAGCAGCTCGAGCCGACGCGTGTGGCGCCGCGGCGCGAAGCCACGATGCGGCCCGAAATCGTCGGACAGCGGGGCATCGTCGCCGGCGGCCGCCACTACTCGGTGCACGCAGGCACGCGCATCCTCGAACAGGGCGGCAACGCCATCGACGCCGGCGTGGCGACGGTGTTCGCGGCCTCGGTCGTCGAGATCTCGCATTTCGGCTTCGGCGGAGAGGCGCCGACGATGATCTACGACGCGAGGACGAAGCGCGTCGTCGTCATCAACGGTCAGGGTCCGGCGCCGAAAGCAGCGACGCCCGACCTGTTCAAGGCCAAGGGCAAGGTCGACTCGAACGGTCCGCTCGGCGCGACGCTGCCGGCAGTGATGGACGCGATGGCAATCGCGCTCGAGAACTTCGGGACGATGCGTCTCGAGCAGGTGATGCAGCCGGCCATCGAGCTGGCCGACGGCTTCCCGATGTACGCCTTCCTGCGCGACTTCCTCATCAGCAACCGCCAGCGCACTGAAGCGTACAAATGGGGCCACCTCTATTACGTCGACGGCAAGGCGCCCGAAGTCGGGGAGGTGTTCAGGCAGCCGAACCTCGCGCGCACGTTCCGAGCGATCGTCGGGACGGAGCACGACGCGTTCGAGAAGACGCACGATCGCAAATCGGCGATTCGCGCCGGCCGCGACGCGTTCTACAAAGGCGATATCGCGAGGCGGATCGCCGAGGCCGATCGCGCCGAAGGCGGCGTGTTCGCGTACGAGGATCTCGCCAACTTCCACGGATCCATCGAAGAGCCGACCACGACTTCCTTCCACGGGTATCAGATCTACAAGGCCGGCACGTGGAACCAGGGCCCGGTCCTTCTCGAGACGCTGAACATCCTGGAAGGGATCGATCTCAAAGCGATGGGGCGGGGATCGGCCGACTACATCCACACGACGCACGAAGCGATCAAGCTGGCGTACGACGACCGCAACGCGTACCTCGGCGATCCGGCGTTCGCAAAAGTGCCGATCAAGGGTCTGCTCTCGAAGGATTACGCGACGAAGCGCCGCTTCCTGATCTCGCCGCGCGCTTTTCTCGATCATCGTCCCGGCGATCCGTTCGAGTTCGATCCCGACGTGAAGGCGCCGGCAGTCCGGTACCAGCCGCACTCGCAGGGGCCGAAAGGATCGAACACGAGCGGCGACACGACGTGCGTCGACGTCGTCGACAAGGACGGGAACCTGTTCAGCGCGACGCCCAGCTCGGGCTGGCTGCTCGGCGGCGCGTTCATCGCGGGCGACACCGGCGTGCCGCTGTCGAACCGCATGCAGGTGTTCGACCTCGATCCGGCCAGCCCCAACGTCCTCGTGGGCGGCAAGCGGCCGCGCACGACCCTCACGCCGACGATCATCCTGAAGGACGACAAGCCGTTCCTCGCCATCAGCACGCCGGGCGGCGACAGCCAGGATCAGCAGGTCCTGAACGTGCTGCTCAACATGCTCGTCTTCGACATGGACGTGCAGGCGGCAATCGAGGCGCCGCGCTTCAACTCGGATCACCCGCACAGCTCGTTCGACAACCACGACAGCACGCCGGGCCAGCTCGAGATCGAAGGGCGCGTGCCGGCGAAGGTGCTCGACGACCTGCGTTCGCGCGGCCACGTGCTCCGCGTGCTCGGTCCCTACTCCATGAGCACGGGCGTCGTCGCCGTCGGCGTCAACCCGAAAACGGGCACGCTGCGCGGCGGCGCCGATCCACGTCGGGAACGCTACATATTCGGTTGGTAAGAGACAGACAGGTAGCGCGCGCCTTTTAGGCGAGCGCATCGACAGCGCGACGGCTGCAGCAGAGAGCGACGCTCGGTCGGTTGAGCCGCTCGGCTGTCGCTCGGCTGAAAGCCTCGCGCTACCAATGGGTAGAGCTCGCGCTACCAATGGGTAGAGGAGAAATACCGCCACCGGCTACAACAAGAATCCGTCGGCCGGACGGCCGAACCCGGCGTACGGCCAGGTGCTGACGTTCGTCTCGAACGGCCATCGCGATCAGACGCAGCTCGCGATGGGGCTCACGCGCCGTCTGAAGAACCGCCTGCAGGCCGGCGCGACGTATACGCTGATGTTCTCGATGCACGACGACGGAGGCATCGGATACACGGCGCCGGGCGAACAACCCATTCGACTTCGTCGACGGCGAGTACGCGACGTCGGCGGCGTTCCAGCGCAACACGGTCCGTACTTACGCGCTGTACCAGTTGAAGTGGGGAATCGCGACGAGCATCACCTACTCCTACGGCTCGGGGAACCGCTTCAACGCGAGCATCTCCGGCACGCCGTACGGCAAAGTGGGCACGAACCGCCTCAACCTGACGAACGCCGGTGGGACAGCAAACCCGATCGTCATCCCCGCTGGCGTCGCGGATCGCGTCGACGGGCCGCCGACGATCGCGTCGGGCACGGTGATTCCGCGCAACGCGCTGCTCGGACTGCCGCTGCACAGAGTCGATCTGCGGATGACGAAAGATCTGACGTTGGGCGGTTCGCGCAAGGCGACGCTCATCGCCGAGGTGTTCAACGTCTTCAACCACGCGAACTACGGCAGCTACGCGACGTCGTTGAAGCGCGACGAACGCTGCTGCGACCGCGCTCTTCGGCCAGCCGCAGCAGACCGACGGCAACGCCTACGTGCCGCGCGAGGCCCAGCTCGGGTTCCGAATCGGGTTCTGATCGAACATCCATCGTGGCAGGGCACGGCCCTGAGGGCTGCGGCTCTACACTTTTGCCACGTTGGCGCCGAGAAACCTGTCGGACCGTTTAGTTTTCTCCGCGGCTTTGCACGCTGCTGCGTTTTATTTCGCGACACATTTGACTTTCCTGTCACACTAAGTCATATATCGAGGTAAGGAATAGTCCAGTTATGAAGCACATCCGCTCCATCCTCTATATATGTGCGTGCGGACTCGCGCTCGCCATCCCGGCCGTTGCACAAGCGCATGGCGGGAGTGTCACAGGCATTGTTAAAGATGAGCAGGGCGGCGTCATTCCCGGCGCCGACGTCTCGCTCCAGGGATCCGACGCGAGCTATCCGTTCGTGACCGATCGCGACGGCACGTTCCGTTTCCTGAGCCTCGAGCCGGGCCTGTACAAGCTCGCGGCGTCGCTCGCCGGATTCAAAACGGCGCAGCGCGACGTCATCGTCGCGGCCGGCCGGAACGCCGACGCGCCGCTGACGCTGCGCATCGCTGCGGTGACCGAGTCGGTGACCGTGTCGGCGCCGGCGCCGATTCTCGACGCAAAGGCCACCGGCACCTCGACCACGTTCTCGCGCGACGAGCTGGCGAACGTGCCGACGTCACGCGATCCGTTCGCGCTGGTGCGCGGCGTGCCTGGCGTTCTGCTCGATCGCGTCAACATCGGCGGGAACGAAACCGGTCAGGCGCCGACGGTCGTTTCGAAAGGCACGCGGCCCCAGGACACGGTGTGGACGCTCGACGGCATCGTCATCACCGACATGGCTGCGGCGGGCCTGCCGCCGACCTATTTCAACTTCGACAACTTCGAAGAGATTCACGTGTCGACGGCCGGGCAGGACATCAAGCAGCAGACTGGCGGCGTCGGCATCAACCTGATCACGCGGCGGGGCACGAATCAGTTCCACGGCACGGCGCGCGGGTACTATGCCGATCACAATCTGGAAGCGTCGAATGTGCCCGACGAATTGAAGCTGGGCGCGACGCCGGTGACGGCGCAGACGGCCGATCACAATCAGCAGCTCTCGGACTACGGCGCGGATATCGGCGGACCGATTCTCGTCGATCGCGCGTGGTTCTACGGCTCCTACTCGTCGCAGGACATCCGTCTTGCGCGGCGCGCGGGAGCGCTCATCGATCGCACGCAGCTGAAGGATCCCGAGATCAAGTTGAACTGGCAGGCGAACCGCAAGGACATGCTCAGCTTCCTGTTCTTCAACGGCTCGAAGGTCAAGGACTATCGCAGCCCGGCGACCGCCGGCATCCTGTTCGACGCGCCGACGGCGACGTTCCATCAGGACAACGCGTACAGCGATTTCCCGCTTCACGGCCTCTGGAAGGTCGCCGACGATCGCGCGATCAACCCGAACCTGTTCGTGTCGGCGAAGTATGCGTACTACAACACCGGCAACGCGCTGACGCCCGAAGGCGGGATGGACATGCAGGCCGGCCGGAGCCTGACGACGGGCCGCTCGTACGGATCGTTCAGCGAGAGCATCAACCGGCGGCCCCAGCAGACCGCGAACGTCGACGTGCACACCTTCGCGCAGGCGTTCGGCGCGATGCACGACGTCGAATTCGGATCGGGCTTCCGCACGACTGATTCGCAGACGCTGAGCGCATGGCCGGGCAACGGCATTCTGGCGATCGAGAACACACCGACCGACCTGCGCGCGCAGGTGTTCCGCCAGGGCAACGGCATCAACCGCGCGAACTACTTCGACCTTCATGTCGGCGACACGATCACGAGGGGCCGCGCGACCGTCAACCTCGGCCTCCGCTACGACCATCAGTCGGGCAAGGCGCTCGCCAGCACGATCGCGGCGAGCAAGGCGTTCCCGAACCTGGTGCCGGGCCTGACGTTCGCCGGCTACGATTCGCCGTTCTCGTGGAACACGTTCTCGCCGCGAGCCGGCTTCACCTTCGCGCTCGACGAGAGCCGCCGTACGATCGCGCGCACGGCCTACAGTCGCTACGCGGGTCAGCTCAGCCCGACGACAATCGGGTCCATCAATCCGAGCGCCGGCGTCGGGTTCGCAACCTATCGCTGGGTCGACACCAACGGCGATCATTTCGCGCAGGCCGACGAAGTGCTGACCGCCCCGGGAGCCCTCACATCCGGCGGCGGCTTCAGCCCGACCAACCCGACGGCGGTCACGTCAGCGAATCAGCTCGACGCCAACCTGAAGCCGCCGGTCACCCACAGCTTCGTGACGGGGATTGATCGTGAGCTGCGGGCGCACTTCGCGCTGCAGGTCAACTACAGCTACACGAAGACAACGGATCTCTTCGGCAATCTGTCGGCGAATATCACGCCGCGCACGGGTGTGACGCTTGCCGATTACTCGGCGGGACCGGTGCTGACGGGTACGCTGCCCGATGGCACGGCCTACAGCGTTCCGACCTACGTCGCGAACGGCGCGAAAGTCGTCGCCGGCGGTCTCGGATTCCTGACAACCACGGTTCCCGGCTATTCGACCGACTATCACGGCCTCGAGATCGCGCTCCTCAAGCGGATGTCGGATCGCTGGATGGGCCGCGTCGCATTCTCGTACAACAACGCGCGGGAACACTTCGCGCTCGCCGAGGGACGCTACGATACGAACGGCAATCCGACGCCGACGTTCGCCGAGCCGCTCGTCGACGGCGGTCAGTTCGCTCCGGTCAGCAGCGCGACCAGCGGATCGGGCAGCGTGTTCGTCAACGCGAAGTGGCAATTCAACGCCAATGCGCTGTACGTCGCGCCGCTCGGCATCGAGACGAGCGCGAACGTGTTCGGCCGCCATGGTTATCCGTTCCCGCTGTTCCGCTCGCAGGCGCTCGGCGGCGAATCGCTGAGCGTGCTGGTCACACCGGCGATCGACTACTTCCGCTACGACAACGTGTGGGATACGGACGTGCGCGCCGCGCGGACGTTCAAGGTGCAGTCGCTGTCACTGCGCGTCATCGGCGACGTGTTCAACGTGTTCAATGCGAACACCGTGCTCGTGCGCAACAACAACATCCTGTCGACGACGTTCAACCAGATCGGACAGAACCTGAGCCCGCGCATCTTCCGCGTCGGCGTCGTCGTCGGGTTCTAACTGGTTGCTGGTTTGCTGGGACTCTGACTCACAGTCGGGTTCCAGCGATCGTCCGGTAGGGCACGGCCTTTAGGCCGTGCCTTCCACTCGGCCGTACGGCCATTCCCCGCTCGCGAATCCCTAATCGCTGCACGCCTCGCAGAACCTCTACACGCGCCGCAAACCGGCACACAGCGTGCACCTCGATCGCTGATCACAAGTGGCTGAATCGGAGGAGCATGATGATGAAGCTGAACAGAACGATGCTGATGGGATGCGCGGTTGTCGCGGCCTTGTCGTTCGGGTGCACCCGAGACGAGGGCGTGACCAAGACCGGCGGTACGAGCACGCCGGCCGCCGGAACCGCCGGCACACCCGCTGACACGCGGGCGACGAGCGACAAGGCGCCGCTCACGCTCACCGGTTGTCTTCAGAAGACCGGTGGGATCACTGGCGACTACATCCTGGCGCAAGCAACGACTGGAAAAGGTAACGCTCCGGTCGGCACGAGCGGCTCGGCCGAATCGAACGACGCGGTCGGGCAGCGTCAGCTCAACGCGGCGGAGCGTTCCTACCGGTTGAGCGGCGAATCGGATCAGCTGAAGGATCTGGTCGGACACAAGATCACCGTTTCCGGAACGCTCGCGGATCGCGGCGACCTGGCGAGTGGCAAGCGGGTCGACGACAAGGACGCGAACAGCGGACGCGACGTCGGGACGTCCGATCTGGCGAAGGTCGACGTGATGTCGGTGCAGGACGTCGCCGCCAACTGCAGCAGCGCGACGAGCGGGAAATCGAAGCAATAAACGGCGAAGACCCGTCCACCACGGAGCGCGGAGAACGCGGAGGTTCGGGCGTAGCGAGGCTTCCGCCCTCCGTGGTGGAGAGGTTTACCCTCCAGCGGGCTTTTTACGTCCGCCATCCTATCCGGCCGCCTTCGCGGTTTCGACCTGTCCCGAGCTCAACGCCACCCACGCTCCGTGATGTCGCAAAGCCGAGGACGATCGGCCGGTCCTGCAGCGATCCGGCTGCAATGAAGAAGACCTCTCTCCCGTTCCATCGCGTCGAGGTACAGGTCGCGCGAGATGCCGGCCTGCCAATCCGCCACGACATTCGGTGGGTAAAATGCGGCACCAGTCGAGAGAATCGAGTCACGATGCGCCGCAGCGATCGCCTCGACGTCCGATGAATCGGCGCGGCACGTTGGAACCCCGCGATCTCCATGGGATGAATCGCCTGTAGAATACCGCCTCATGCCGCGCTGGTTCTGGTCGTTGCTCGCAGTCGTCGCCGCGGCCGCGTCGCTCGCGGCTGCGGGGCAGCGCAAGCCCGCCGCGATAACGCTCCCGCAGACGCTGTGGGGCGATCCCGATCTGCAGGGCACGTGGATTTACGCGACGATGACGCCGCTCGAGCGGCCGCGCGACTTCGGCGACAAGGCGACGCTGACCGACGATGAGGCTGCGGCGTACGAGAAGCAGACGAATGACCGGCAGGCCCGCGGGAACAACACCGCGGGTCCCGATTGGTGGGATCCGGGAACGCGCCGGCTCCTCGCGGGACGCACATCTTTGATCGTCGATCCGCCTGACGGACACCTGCCGCCGTTGACGCCCGCCGCCGAAGCACGCGCCGCCGCGCGCGCGCAAACGAGACGCCTCGCCGATACTCCGGAGAACGTCGAGGAGCTCGGGTTGAACGTGCGCTGTCTCAACTGGTCGACCGCCGGACCGCCGATGCTGCCCGGCGTCTACAACAACACCGTCCAGTTCGTGCAGACGCGCGACTTCGTCGTCATCGTCAACGAGATGATTCACGAGGGGCGCATCGTGCCGATGAACGGCGCGCCGCACGGCACGATCCGAAGATGGATGGGCGACTCGCGCGGACGATGGGATGGGCGGACGCTCGTCGTCGACACGATCGGCTTCACCGACAAGACCAGTTTCCGCGGCGCGGATGAGAGCCTGCACCTCGTCGAGCGCTTCACGCGCCTCGACGCGAAGACGATCGAGTACCGGTTCACGGTCGACGATCCGACGGTGTGGACGCGTCCGTGGACGGCCTCGTTTCCGCTCCGCGGCACCGACGATCGCATGTACGAGTACGCGTGTCACGAGGGCAACGAGCGGAGCCTGGAAGGAATTTTTCGGGCCGCCCGCATTTCGCGAGGTGGTCGCTGATGCGACGCTGGCAGCTGCTCCTTGCCTTCGCAGTCTTCGGCGGCGTGGCCGTCTCGACCGCGCCTTCCACGCCGACGTTTTCCGTCGTGGAGGCGACCATTCCGGACATGCAGGCGGCGATGAAAGACGGGCGCCTCACGTCGCGCGAGCTCGCCACCCAGTACTTGATGCGGATCGCGATGTACGAGAACCGGCTGCACGCCACGCTCGCGGTCAACGCCCACGCGCTCGAAGAAGCCGACGCGCTCGATCGCGAGCGCGCGCAGGGACGCGTGCGCGGTCCGCTGCACGGCATTCCGATCGCGCTGAAGGACAACATTCACACGACGCATCTGCCGACGACCGGCGGCGCGCTCGCCTTCGCCGGCTACGCGCCGCCCTACGAAGCGACGCTCACCAAGAACCTGCGCGACGCGGGCGCGATCATCATCGCGAAGACGGGACTGACCGAGCTCGCCAACTGGGTGGCCGGCAACCCGACGCCGATGCCGGGCAACTACAACGCGGTCGGCGGATTCGGATTCAATCCGTACGATCCGCGTCCCGACCCGCGAGAAGGCACCGCCGACGGCCGACCGGTCCTGCAGACCGGCGGATCGAGCTCCGGCATCGGAACGACGGCGAGCCTCTGGGCCGCCAACGTCGGCAGCGACACGGGCGGATCGGTCATCAGCCCGTCGAACGCGAACATGCTCGTCGGCATCCGCCCGACGATCGGCCGCATCAGCCGCTATGGCGTCATTCCGATAACAGCCGACCACGACACGGCGGGCCCGATGACGCGGACCGTGGCGGACGCCGCGATTCTGCTCGGCGCGCTCGAAGGCGCGTCGCCCGATCCGCACGATCCGGCGACGACGACGTGCACGCCGCCGCCGGGGCGCGACTACACGAAGTTCCTGCGGGCCGACGCGTTGAAGGGCGCGCGCATCGGCATCCCGCGCGCGTTCTACTACGACCGCATCACCGTTCCCGGTGAAGCGTCGCCCAGAGGCGGTCTCAACGCCGAACAAGCGAAAGCGATGACCGACGCGATCGCCGTCCTGAAACAGCAGGGCGCCATCGTCGTCGATCCCGCCGACGTACCGAGCTTCGTCGACAGGGATCCGCAGAAGAACTTCCTCGCGTGGGACTACTGCTCGGGCGCGGAGCAGGCGAAGGGCAGGGATGCGAACTGCTCGGTGAACTTCAAGTACGGGATGAAGCGCGACTTCAACCTGTGGCTGAAGAGCCTCGGTCCATCCGCGCCCGTGAAAACGCTCACCGAGCTGCGGCAATGGAACATCACGCACATGAAGGGTGGCGCAGTCAGATACGGTCAGTCGCGGCTCGACATCTCCGACGAGATGGACCTCGACGCCGACAAGGCACGCAACGAAGCGGACGTCGAGAAGGACAAGGCTCTGAGCCGCGACCAGGGAATCGATGGTGTCTTGAAGGGGACCGCGAGTCAATCGAGCGCCGCGAGTCAATCGAGCGCCGCGAGTCAATCGAGCGGTATGAAATTAGACGCGATCCTGACGCCAGGCGGCGCCGGCGCCGGACTGGCCGCGCGCGCCGGCTATCCGATCATCGTCGTTCCATTCGGTCTGGTGCCGAATGCCCCGACGCCCGCGTTGCCGTCAGGATTCAACGCGAGACCGGCGCCGTTCGGCGTAGGATTCACCGGCGCATCGTGCAGCGAGCCGCGCCTCATCGAGCTCGCGTACGCGTTCGAGCAGGCGACGAAGCGTCGCGTCCGTCCCGAGTTGTGACAAGGGTCATGGTGGCGCAGGCTTTAGGCCTGTCTGAGAAAAGGGGCAGGGATATGGAACGCAGAACATTTCTCGCGAGCGCGGGTATAGCGCTTCTCGGCGCGCGGTTCGCGCGCGCGCAGACGGCGCAGCCGCCGGCGCGGCCCACGATCCCGACGCGCAAGGTGAAAACGACCGTGCTCTTCAAGAGCCCGGAAGGTTATCCCAACGCAATCACTGCGACGCAGGACGGTCTGTGGATCGCCGAGCAGAAATCCGACAACGCGCACCTCGTCGACTGGAACGGCAAGCTGTTGAAGACGGTCAAGACCGAATCGAAGAACACCAGCGGCATGGGCGTCGGCGGCGGCTACATCTGGATGGGCGCGAACGCCGCGCCGAACGGCATCTTCCAGACCGACATGAACTCGAAGACGATCAGCCATCGGCAGATCCCGCTCGGCGGCGGCGGCTGCCACGGCGTCGAGTACGTCGACGGCAAGCTGTGGATCGCGGCGCTGCGCCTGCGCGGCATCCTCCGCGTCGACGCCAAAACATGGGAGCCCGAATTCCTCATCCCCTACAACGTGCCGCGCGCGCACGGCACGGCCTGGCACGACGGCGCGATCTGGATGGTGACGGGAACCGATGAGGGCGCGGGATTGATCAAGTACGACGCTGAAACGGGCCGGCCGCTCGAGACGGTCCAGTTTTCTGAAACCGATCCCGATCCGCATGGCCTCGCATGGCACGACGGCGCGCTCTACAGCTGCGACGCCGGCATCCATCCGGGCTGGCCCGAGAACAAAAGCAAGACGCACAGCTACATTTACCGGATCGACCTGCTTTAACACAAAACGCGCCATCGCCCTCGGGGCGGACGTAAAATGCCGTTCGGAGGGCGTGCGCGAATGCCGGTTGCGGGACATGGAGCGCGGCGACCGTCGTGGCGTGCGCAGGCGGCGCGCGCCACGATCTTCGCGCTGCTGATCGGCGGCGGCGTCGCCTCGCTGTCGGGCGGTCAGACGAGCCCCGCATCACCGCAGGCCGTCCTCGATCAGTACTGCATCACCTGCCACAACCAGAAGCTTCGCACCGCCGGGATGATGCTCGACGCGGTCGACGTCACGAGACCGGCTGCAAACGCAGAAGTGTGGGAGCGCGTCATCGCGAAGCTCCGCGCCGGCTCGATGCCGCCGCCGGGGAGGCCGCGTCCCGACGCCGCCACGTATCACGCCGTCGCGGGCTGGCTCGAGACGGAAATCGATCGCGCGTGGATCGCGAATCCGAATCCAGGAAGAATCAGCGCAGTCCACCGCCTCAATCGCACCGAATACGGCAACGCCGTGCGCGACCTGTTCGCGCTCGATCCTCTGAGCTTCGACGTGAAGTCGCTGCTGCCGGGCGACGAAACCGCGGATGGCAGCTTCGACAACTTCGCGGATGCGCTCTCGATCTCGACGGCCCATCTCGAACGCTATCTGTCGGTCGCTCGTCAGGTGACGCGGCTCGCCATAGGTCTTCCGCCGTCGAGCCCTCGCGTCGAGACGTTCGAGATTCCCCTTCACGTCGTGCAGGACGAGCGCCAGAGCGAGGATCTGCCGTTCGGATCGCGCGGCGGCCTTGCGATTCACCACGACTTTCCGGTCGAAGGCGAGTACCTGATCAAGGTTCGTCTGCAGCGGCAGTACCAGGACTACATCAAGGGCATGGGATGGCCGCAGCAACTCGACGTCCGTCTCGATGGCAAGCTGCTGAAGCGCTTCACGGTCGGCGGTGGAGCGCACGGCAGGCCCGCCGCATCGAGCTACGCCGGCGACGGCGAGCCCGGGTTTGCCGGCGACGACTCGTGGGAAAAGTACATGCAGATCGGCGGAGACGCGGGACTCGAAGTCCGCGTGCCGGTCGGCGCCGGACCGCATCTGGTTGGCGTCTCGTTCGTGAGAGAGCTGTGGGCGCCCGAAGGTTTGCCGCAGCCGCTGCAGCGCGGCCGCGTCATTACCGACGATCAGGTCTACATGGGCTACGCGAGCGTCGGGTCGGTGCAGATTGGGGGCCCGTACCGCGATGACGCTCGCCTGAAAGGCTCGCGCTACACAGAAGGCGCGCGTCACAACGATGCCAACAACACGCCGAGCCGGCGCGCGATTTTCGTCTGCCGGCCGAAGCTCGCTGCAGATGAAACCGCGTGCGCTTCGAAGATCCTTTCGAGGCTGGCGCGCCTCGCCTATCGCCGCCCGGTGACCAATGGCGACGTGCAAACGCTGCTCGAGTTCTTCACGAGCCGTCGCAACGACGGCGGCTCCTTTGACACCGCGATTCAGTTCGCGCTCGAACGGATGCTGGTCGATCCCGACTTCCTGCTGCGCGTTCATCGGCCGGGCGCCGATCATCTGACCGATCTCGAAGTCGCGTCGCGGCTGTCGTTCTTTCTCTGGAGCAGTATCCCCGATGACGATCTCTTGTCGCTGGCAGAGCGCGGGCAACTGACGAAGCCGGCTGTGCTCGACGAGCAGGTTCGGCGCATGCTCGCCGATCCGCGCGCGACCGACGCCCTCGTCACCGACTTCGCGGCCCAGTGGCTGAACCTGCGGCGCGTCTCGGAAGTCGTCGTCGATCCGGAACGGTATCCGAACTACGACCTGAGCCTGATGCAGGCGTTCCAGCGGGAGACGGAGCTGTTCGTCGGCAGCACCATCCGGGAGGACAGGAGCGTCGTCGATCTGCTGAATGCGGACTACACGTTCGTCAACGAACGGCTCGCGCGCCAGTACGGGATTCCGGGAATCTACGGCAGCCGCTTTCGCCGGGTGTCGCTGCCGAATCACGATCAGCGCGGCGGCCTGCTCGCGCAGGGCGCGCTTCTGGCCACGACGTCGTATCCCGATCGCACGTCGCCGGTGCTGCGCGGCAAATGGCTGCTGAACAACATATTCGGCCTGCCTATTCCGCCGCCGCCGCCCGGCGTCGACATGAACCTGAACGTCAGACCCGGCGCCCCGCCGACGTCGATACGCGAGCGGCTGGCCGAACATCGGAAGAACCCGTCGTGCAACAGCTGTCACTCGGCGATCGATCCTCTCGGGTTCGCGCTCGAGAACTTCGACGTGATCGGCGGCTGGCGCTCGATCGATGAATCGGGGAAACCGGTCGACGCACGCGGCACGACGACGAGCGGCGTCGAGATAAACGGCCTCACCGGATTGCGCGCGCTGCTGCTCGGTCGCCCGGATCAGTTCCCGCGCACCGTCACCGAAAAGCTTCTGGCCTACGCGCTCGGCCGGCCGCTCGAATACACCGATCGTCCGGCCGTGAGAAAGATTGTCCGCGACGCGGCGGCGCACGAGTACCGCTGGTCGTCGCTCATTCTAGGAATCGTCGAGAGCCCGACGTTCCTGGGGCGGAGAAACTAACGATGTCTTTCCTGACGACGAAGTCGCTGCCACGGCGGACAGTGCTGCGAGGATTGGGCGCGACGCTCGCGCTGCCGTTCCTCGATGCGATGCTTCCGGCGTTTTCGGTCCGCGGGCGCGCGGCCGCGAAGCCGGCGCACCGGTTCCAGACGTTCTACGTCCCGAACGGGATGGCGATGGAGCACTGGCTGCCGAAAGGCGAAGGCACAGCCTTCGAGCTCTCGCCTATTCTCGAGCCGCTGGCGCCGTACCGAAACCAGATGCTCGTGCTTTCCGGGCTCAAAGCCAACTGGAACTACATTCACGCGGGCGCGTCCGGATCGTTTCTGACCGGCACCGCGCGCGGCGGCCGGAATGAAACCGAGATCGTCGCCGACGTGTCGATGGACCAGCTGCTCGCGCGGCACTTCGCAACCGAGACGCAGGTCGCCTCGCTCGAGCTCTCGATGGACGCGCCGGCGAACGCCGGTGCGTGCACCGGCAATCTCAGTTGCGTCTACACGCACACGTTGTCGTGGCGCAGCCCGACGCAGCCGCTGCCGATGGAATGGAATCCACGCGTCGTGTTCGAGCGCCTCTTCGGCGACAGCGGCAGCACCGATCGGAACGCGCGCGAAGCGCGCCTGCGGCAGCACAAGAGCATTCTCGATTCGGTCTCGGCGAAGCTGGCGGGCCTCAAGAGCGATCTCGGGCCGGATGATCGCGTCAAGGTCGACGAATACGCCGAAGCGATCCGCGACGTGGAGCGCCGCATCCAGAAGGCGGAGCAGCAGGCCGACCTCGAGCTGCCGACCGTCGAGCAGCCGCAGGGCGCGCCTCCGGTCTTCGAAGATCATCTGGACCTGATGTTCGATCTGCAGCTCCTGGCGTTCCAGTCCGATCTCACCCGCGTCATCTCCTTCATGATCAGCAAGGAACAGAGCGCGCGCCCGTATCCGCAAATCGGCGTCCCCGAGGCGCACCACCCGCTGTCGCACCACAACGACATCCCCGAGTTGATCGCGCACATGTCGAAGATCAACCGCTACCACACCGAGCTGTTCTCGAAGTATCTCGCGCGGCTGCGCGCGACGCCCGACGGCGACGGCTCGCTGCTCGATCACACGACAATCCTCTACGGCTCGGGCATCTCCAACAGCACGCGTCACTCGGGCGACAACCTGCCGATTCTCGTCATGGGCGGCGGCGCCGGCACGCTCAAGGGCGGCCGCCACCTCGCGTTCACCGACAAGCCGACGATGGCGAATCTGCTCGTGACGCTGATGGACAAGATGGCCGTGCCTGTGGAGCGCATTGGCGGCAGCACCGGGAAGCTTCCGCTCGATACGTTGTCTGGGGTCTGACGCTGGGTGCTGGTTGCTGGCTGCTGGGGCCGGGGCTGGGGGCTCGAGGCGATTCGATGAAGAGTCTGATTCCACTGCTTGGCGTTCTGTTAATCGGCGCAGGCGGCGGCCGTCCGCTGGTGATTGACGCGGTCAAGAATGCCGACAAGGAGGGGCTGCGCGCGCTCGTGCAGCGGAAGGCGGACGTCAACGCGGCCGAAGCGGATGGAACGACGGCGCTTCACTGGGCAGTGTATCTGGACGATCTCGAGAGCGCGGATCTTCTGATTCGCGCCGGCGCGAAGGTGAGCGCGGCCACGGATCTTGGCGTCACGCCGCTCTGGACCGCGAGCCTGAACGGAAGCGACGCGATGGTTCGTCGGCTGTTGAAGGCGGGCGCCGATCCCAATGCGGCGCTCATGGCCGGCGAGACGCCCGTGATGATCGCCGCCCGCACCGGCAATCCTTCGGTCATCGAACAACTGCTCGCAAAAGGCGCCAACCCGAACGCGCGCGGCGCGCGCGGTCAGACCGCGCTGATGTGGGCGGTATCGGAGAAGCATCCGGACGCGGTGAAGGTGCTGCTCGCGCACGGCGCCGACGTGCAGGCGCGATCGAACGTCTGGAACGAGGTAATGGCGGTGCCGCCGCACGGGTATCTCGACTACAACCGCGCGATCCCGCATGGCGGCGACACGGCGCTCATGTTCGCGGCGCGCGCCGGCGATCTCGCCTCGGCGAAGCTGCTCGTCGAGGCCGGCGCCCACGTGAACGATGCCGACGCCTGGGGCGTCAGCGCGACGACGATGGCGGCGCACGCCGGCTATCGGGATGTCGTCGAATTCCTGCTCGACCGAGGCGCCGATCCCAACGCGGCGCAGGCCGGCTTCACCGCGCTGCACGTGGCGGTCATGCGGCGCGACGAGCGGATGGCGACGGCGCTCGTCGCCCACGGCGCCGACGCGAACGCGCCGCTTCGGACGTGGACGCCGACGCGCCGCTCATCGAAAGACTTTCACTTCGCGCCCGAGCTCGTCGGCGCCACGCCGTTCTGGCTCGCGGCGCGTTTCAGCGAGCCGAACGTGATGCGCCTCCTCCTGAAACACGGCGCCGATCCGCTGTTCGTCCACCACGGCGACCACGTCGTCGAGGGGCGCGGCGTCGGATTTCAACATCGAGGCGACGTGACGACCGCCGTCATGGCCGCCACGGGGATGGGCGGCGGCGAGGCGTGGGTGGAGCTCGATCGCCGCGAGCGCGAGCCGCTGGTCCTCGAAGCGGTGAAGCTCGCCGTCGACCTCGGCGTCGACGTCAACGCAGCCAACGTCGACGGCCGCACCGCACTCGACGCGGCGACAGCGCTGAAGTACCAGACTGTCGTCGACTTCCTCGTCGCGAACGGCGCGCGTTCAGGGAAGAATCAAAAACATTAGCGCTGCCTGTCTGGCAGCGTGAACGCGTATACCGTGTGGCCCGCTGCGATGGCGACGTACTGCTTGCCGTCGATCGCGTAACTGATCGGCGAGGCGGCCATGTTCGCGCCGGTCGGGAAATGCCAGAGGTGCGCGCCGGTCTTCGCGTCGAGCGCGACGAGATTGCCGTCGCGGATCGCGCCGAAGACGACGTTTCCCCCTGTGGCGAGCACGCCGTTGGTGAGCGAGCCCTGCACGATCTTGAAGTCCCACACCGTTTTGCCCGTCTCCGGATCGATCGCCTTGATTCCCGCCGAGGGGGGCGGCTCGCCCGGCGTTCTGCCCGCCGCCGCCGGGTCGGTGACCCTGGCGCGTCCGATGTACTGACGCCCCGCTTCGAACGTTGAAGGCTCGCTGACGTATCGCTGCCCGTTCTCGGAGTACTCGAGATACATCCAGCCCGTGAGCGGACTGTACGACGGCGCCTGGAAGTTCGTCGCGCCGCCGAGCGTCGGGTAAACGAAGAAGCTTCCCTCGCGGCTCGAATTCGATCCGGGCACCGCGATCGGACGGCCGTCCCGATCGAAGCCGCCGAACCAGTTCGCGTGCACGAACGGGGTTCCCGAGAGCAGTCGGCCGTTCGTGCGATCGATCACATAGAACAAGCCGTTGCGATCGGCATGCAGCAGGAGCTTCCGCCGTTCGCCGCGCCACGTGCGATCGACCAGGATGACGTCCTGGCACGAGTCCCAGTCGTGGCCGTCATTCGGCGTGAACTGATAGTGCCATCTGCGCTCGCCTGTATCCGGATCGATGGCGACGACCGAATCGCTGAACAGATTGTCGAGCTCGCCGCGCACCGAGCGATCGATCTGCGGGCCGGGGTTGCCGACGGCCCAGTACACGAGATTCAGTTCCGGATCGTACGAACCGGTGAGCCACATCGGGCTGCCGCCTTGCTGCCAGCTGTCGCCGAGCCACGTCTCGTGCCCGAACTCGCCCGGACCCGGCACCGAATACCATCGCCACAAACGGCGTCCGGTTGCCGCATCGTACGCATCGAGAAAACCACGCGCGCCGAACTCGCCGCCGGTGATGCCGACCAGCACCCTGTCCTTGACGACGAGCGGCGCGCTCGTAAGGCTGTAGCCGAGCATCGGATCGGCGACCTGCGTCTCCCACAGCGGCAGACCCGTGCCGATGTCGAGGGCCACGAGCGCAGCGTCGAGCGTGCCGACGAACAGCCGGTTGCCGAGGATGGCCGCGCCGCGGTTGAACGGGTTGATCTCGTACGGACTTCGAACCTTCTGCGACCGCGCGTACCTCCAGATCTGACGTCCGGTCCGCGCATCGAGGGCGACGACCAGTCCCGGCTGCGTCGTGTACATGACGCCGTCGACGACCAGCGGCGTCGCTTCGAGCACCGAATCGCCCGGCATCGGAAACGTCCACGCCACCCGCAGCTGGCTCACGTTCGCCGCGTCGATGTCCTTCAGCGCCGAGTAATGCGTGCCCTGGAAATTGCCCCAGTACACGAACCAGTTCTGCGGCTCCGCGTCCGCATGCACGAGGCGATCGAAGCTGGCGCCGCGTGCGGCGACCCGGACGTCGGCCCGCGTCAGTTTGTCGAACAGGTGGAGCGCGCCGTCGGCGTCGACGAGCTGCAGTGTAAACGTGTCCTCGTTCAACCGCAGACCGCGGACTTCGACGCCGTCGCGCGTCGTGACAGTGATCGGCTGTGGCCTCGCTCCTGTGCTCGACGGCGCGAGGCTGCGGATGTACGACACCAGCTGCCAGACCTGCTCGTCGCTGAAGCCGGCGAACGGCGGCATCTGACTTCCCGGCACGCCGGCGCGAACGGTGTGGAACAGGTCCGCGTCCGCGCCGCCGTATGTGAACGTGAAGCCGTTCAGCGCTGGCCCGCGATCGCCCTGACCTGCGGAACCGTGACACGACTGGCACGCCTGATCGTAGAGACGGCGCCCTGCGACCGCCGCCGAAGGATTGTTCGCGAGCGGATTACGAACCGTGTCAGCCTGCGCCCCGAACGCGATTGCCGCAATCACGAGCCACATCGTCTACTTCCTGCGATCGGCGGCAGCGCGACCCAGTTCGATCGTCTTGAAACCAGCGTCGCCCCAGTTCATGACGAACACGCTGAAGCCCTGCTTCATGCGCATTTGGATGTCAATCACGGGATTGAGCCTGTGGCCAGCATCGGCGAGAAGCGCGACCGTTAGAAGCAATGTGAATCTCGAACGCATCGCGCGGATTATATGCATAATCTTCCATCATGATGATTCGGGTTTTGTGTGGCTGCGCGATCGCGTTGACGACGATCGTTCCTCAATCGATGGCGCAATCGGCAGCGAAGTGGCGCGTGCTGTTCGATGGCACATCGCTCGACGCGTGGCGGGGATACAAATCCGACAAGGTGCCCGCCGGATGGAAGATCGTCGATCGCACGCTCGCGAAAGACGGACGCGTGGAAGACATCGTGTCGAAGGACGAGTTCGGCGACTTCGAGCTCGTGATGGACTGGAAGATCGGCGAAGCCGGCAACTCCGGGATCTTCTACCGCGGCACCGAGGAGTACGAACACATCTACTGGAGCGCTCCCGAGTACCAGCTCCTTGACGACGCCAAGGCGTCCGACAACAAGACGCGCCTCACGTGCGCCGGCGCCGCGTACGCGATCTACCCGTCGCCGCCCGGACATCTGAAGCCGGTCGGCGAGTGGAACACCGCGCGCATCGTCGCCCGCGGCGCCCATGTCGAGCACTGGCTGAACGGATTCAAGCTGCTCGAGTACGAGCTCGGCAGTCCAGACTGGCAGACGAAGGTCAAGGCAAGCAAGTTCGTCGACTGGCCGAACTACGGCCGCGCCCCGCGCGGACACATCGCCATGCAGGGAGACCACGAAGGCGCGCTCGCCTTCCGCAATATCCGCATCCGCGAATTGCGGTAATGCTCCGCGATCTCCGCCACGCCATCCGGCTCCTGGTGCAGAGCAAAGGATGGACGCTCGTCGTCCTGCTGTCGCTCGCGCTCGGCATCGGCGCGAACGCGACCGTCTTCAGCGCCATCAACGGCCTTCTGCTGCGGACGCTCCCGGTCGCCGATCCGCAGACGCTCGTGCGATTCCGATGGATCGGCGACAACGACATGTTGACGGACGTGAACGACTACGGCTACTCCGAGAAGGAAGGCGGCCTGCAGATCACGCCGACGTTCTCCTACGACATGTTCCACACGTTCCGGAGCAGCAGTCGAACCCTGGTTGATCTGTTCGCCTGCGCGCCCGAGGGTCAGCTGAACGTCGTGGCGAACGGCCGCGCGGAGCTCGCATCCGGATTCGTTGCGTCAGGGAACTATTTCGACGTGCTCGGCGTACGTGCCCTCATCGGCCGGACGTTCACGCCCGACGACGACCGGCCGAGTGCGGCGCCGGTGGCGGTGCTCAGTCACGGCTACTGGACGCGTCGATTCGGCGCCGATCCGCACGTGATTGGAACGGTACTCCAAATCAATACCGTGCCGGTCACAGTGATTGGCGTCACACCGCCGGCATTCACCGGCGTACAGCAGGTCCTTACCGAAGCCCGCGACATCACGCTGCCGGTCGCGCTCGATCCGCGATTCAACTTCGACTCCCCCACGGATCGGACGCGTCTCTCACAGCCGGCGTGGTGGTGGCTGCAGATCATGGGCCGGCTGAAACCAGGCACGACCCCCGATCAGGTGCAGGGCGAACTCGACGGGCTGTTCCACTCCAGCGCGCGCGAGGCGTGGACGTCGTACCCGGGATCGTTGCCGGAGCCCGGCCGGTCGGCTGCCCAGAACCAGAACCGCACGAAGATCCCTCGATTGAGGGTCGCATCCGGGAGCCGCGGCATCTACGACGTTCCGGCCGATACCTATCAATCAGTCACGCTGCTCAGCGCGGTCGTCGCGCTCGTCCTTTTGATTGTCTGCGCGAACGTCGCGAACCTCTTGCTGTCGCGCGCGGCGGCGCGCGAGCGCGAGATCTCGATCCGGCTCTCGCTGGGAGCGACCCGCGCCCGACTGATCCGGCAACTCCTCACCGAAAGCGTGCTCCTCGCGTCAATCGGTGCAGCCGCCGGGACGCTTGTCGCGTACTGGAGCCGCCGGCTGCTGCCGGGAAATCTGGCGCTCGCCACGCCGCTCGACTGGCGCGTGATCGGGTTCGTCGGCGGACTGACGCTCGCAACCGGCATCGTGTTCGGAATCGCGCCGGCGTGGCGCTCGTCGGGAACGAAGGTTGGCGCGGCGCTGAAGGAAGGGCGGTCTGTCAGCCGCCGCCGATCGCGGCTCGGCAAGTCGCTCGTCATCGCGCAAGTGGCCGTTTCGATCGTGCTGCTCTTTGGCGCCGGCCTCTTCCTGCGCACGGTGCGAAACCTGCGTCGGGTCGACGTGGGATTCGATACGCACAACCTGCTGCTCGTCCCGGTCAACCCGGGACTGAATCGGTACGACCAGGCACGGATTGCGAGGCTGCACGGCGAGATGCTCGATCGACTGCCGCAGGTGCCGGGCGTGCGGGCCGCGACCTTGTCGACTCCCGCCCTCCTGACCGGCAGCATGAGCCGGATCGGCCTATTCATTCAGGGCCGCTCGGGACCGGTGGACCGGAACACGATCAGCGTCATGACGATCGCGCCGAACTTCTTCGACGCGATGAATATTCCACTCGTTGCCGGCCGCGGATTCACGGCGCGCGACGGTCTGAATGCGCCGCGGGTCGTCGTGATCAACGAAGCCGCGGCGCGCAAGTACTTTCCGGGCGAAAACCCGCTGGGACGGCGAGTCGGTCCGACGTTCGAGAGCCGCGGAGACCGCGAAATCGTCGGCGTCGTGAAAGACGCGAAATACAACAACGTCCGCGAGGCGGCGCCGCCTACGATGTACTCATCGTACCTTCAGCAGAGACGCCTCGACGTGACGACGACGTTCGAATTGCGAACCGCGGCCGATCCTGTCACCGTCGTGTCGTCGGTCCGCGAGACGATTCACCAAATCGATCCGAACCTTCCGATTCTGAACGTGTCGACGCAAACGGATCAGATCGAGCGCCGATTCGCGCAGGAAAAAGTTTTCGCCCAGGCCTATGCGCTGTTCGGCGGCCTTGCGCTGCTGGTCGCCTCAATCGGATTGTTCGGCCTCATGTCCTACAACGTCGCACGCCGCACGAACGAAATCGGCATTCGCATGGCGCTCGGCGCCCGACGGCGCGACGTCACGCGGATGGTGATGGGCGAATCGCTGATTCTGGTTGTCGCCGGCGTCGCGATCGGCGGCTCGGTGGCGCTCGCCGCCGGCCGCCTCGTGTCGACGCTGCTCTTCGGCGTCGCGCCGACCGATCCGGCGACGATCGCGCTCGCGGTGGTGCTGATGGTGATCGCGTCTGCTTTCGCTGCGTTCGTGCCCGCGCGGACCGCAGCGCGCGTCGATCCGATGATCGCGCTCCGGTACGAATGAGGGCGGCCGTCAGCGACGGCGACAAAATTACTTGACGCCCTAATTCGGGTTTCCTAGAATCCCGCCGGTTCCGTGCCCTGGCGCTGTCCCGCATGCGGGACCCAAATCCATCACGGCGAGGCTGAAGCGACACCGCGTCCCGGCGCGCGGTACCGGTGTCATATCTGCCGCCTGGAGCTCGTGCTCGATCCCGAATCGAACAAGCTGTCCGTGCCTACGTTCGACGTCGAGACCGAACCGCCGCAGCCGATCGACACCAAACGGAAAAGACGATAGAGGGAACGAGGTCGCGCGCGCCAACGGCGGATCGAGCACCGAAGAAATCCAGAAGCTGCTGTCGTTCGTGCCGGGACGCGGCTACGAGGAATACCAGGGCGACGCCGGTCAGCTGATCAAAGCGGGCTCCTACATCGACTTCTACATGCACTATCAGCCGAACGGCTCGCCTCGAAAGGATCGGACCAGGCTCGGACTGTATCTCGCGAAGCCGGGACAGGAGGTCGGCCACCAGATCTATCACAGCTTCAGCACCGCCGGACCGGCGACGTACATCGTCGAGGGGAAAGAGTACACGCCGCGCTGGCGCGCCGGTCAGACGCGCGACGAAGGCGGCGTGAACCTGCCCAACATCCCTGCGTACGCCGAGAACTGGAAAGTCGTGAGCGTCCACTCAATCCGCGAGGCGATCACGCTCTACGGTCTGACGCCGCATCTGCACCTGCGCGGCAGGAGCATGAAGTACACGCTCACGTGGCCGGACGGGCGCGAAGAGATTCTGCTCGACGTCCCGAAGTACGACTTCAACTGGCAGCTGTATTACGAGCTCGCCACGCCGAAGCACATCCCGGCCGGCAGCAAGGTGACCGTCGTGACGCTGTTCGACAACTCCGCAAAGAACCCGTACAACCCGGCGCCGGAGAAGGAAGTGTTCTGGTCGGAGCAGAGCTGGGACGAGATGTACGCGCCGCAGGCGCGGATTACCGTCGACAGCCGCGACCTGCGAAAGGGCACGCCGGCGGCACAAAAAGAGTAAGAAGTCTGAAAGTACTCTGAGGTCAGCGCTCCGAAATGCTGCTCGTCGCGAGCACGAGACCCTTGCCGTGCGTCAGCTCTGTCTTTACGTCGTGCATGGCCTTCCGGCTCTCCGGCATCTCGACGAAGAGCACGTAGTACCCGGCGAGCGCGCCCGCCAACCTCCGCATTGCCGCGTCCGGAAAGATGTGGGTCCGTGCATAGAAACCGCCGGTCTGCTCCGAAATGAGCTGCAAGCCGGCTTCGAGCGAGTGGTAGTCGGCATTGGTGACGTCGAGCGAGAACACTGACGTCCGCGATGCGACGAGCGTCCGACGTGCGGGCGCATAATCATTCTCCATCGTCACGCCGTCCCGGCTGAACCGGCCGAAACCATGGCCGATGAGCACGAGCGATTTGGATCCGGGCAGCGGCTCGAGCGCCTCGCCGATCAATTCGAGCGCGCGTTCGATGCGGTACGTCCGCCGTCCGCTTTCGGGAGCAAGGCGCGCGATGAGCGACGGCGTCGAGGAGGCCGTCACAACGGGAGGCCGTTCGAACAGGATGCCGTGCGCCAGCACGCGATCGAGGCGCTCGCGATCGTTCGTGAAATCGATCCAGATCTTGAGATGCGAATCGAACGACAGGATGGCGACGCGATCGTTCGACGTCAGCGTCTCGACGAGATGACGACTCTGCAAGAGCATCCGCATCAAGCCGACGATGCGCGATGGCTCGAGATCCTTTTGGAAGAGAAAGACGATCAGACGTCCAACATCGGCCGGTGTGTCGGCGCCGTCGGACGACGTCGAGCGTGACGGCTCGCCGCCTGCAACGGTGTCGCGCCCGCCCACCCACGTGGCCGTCTCCACGCGCGCCTGCTTGCCGTCGATGCTCACCTTGAAGTCGTTCGCCGTCAGTCCGGGAATTGGATTGCCGCGATCGTCGAGCACGCGAGCGTCGACGATGATGCGCGCAACCTCGACGCGCTCGCCGAAGCGAGGCGGCTGCTGCGCGCCGACGCCCGCAATCGATGCGGCGACCGCCGAAACGACAGCGATCCGGCTGCGGCGCACCGCCTTTCTGGCTGCCTCGCGCATCGACGACACAATGCGTCAATGCGGCAGGCGTGTCAATTGGCGGCGCGCCCGCGTCGCCAATCAGCGTCAGCCGCGGAGCACGATCGCCGTCGTGACGTGGCTGAGTCGACTCGTCCGTGTCGTCGGTGGCCGTCGCAGTCGCGGTGACATTCGCTCGTCCGGCGGTGAGAAAGGTCCGCGGCTCGTCCTTCGAGCACCTTGGTTCTTCTCGAAGGGCGGCCCTGAAGGGCCGCCCCCACAGAGTGTTCGGACCATACATGGTCCTCAGAACGTCAGCCTGAATCCGAATCGCATCGACCTCTGATCGAGTCCGGCTGCAGTGGCCGTGATCTGGCCGAAGGTGGCGCCGAGGAACGTGCCGTTCGGACGGTCGAAATGCGGCGTATTCGTGACGTTGAACACGTCGGCGCGGAACTCACCCTTCACCCCGTGCGGGAATGAGAACAGTTTGGCGAGCGTCGCGTCGAGGTTGACGAACTTCGGGCCGTCGAGCACGCCGTTTCTCGGCGCGTTGCCAAACGTGTTCGCCGCCGGCGATGAGAATACCGACGTGTCGAACCACAGCTGACCCGGACCGACGTTGCCGAGGACCGCGGGCGTCCCGCTGACGTTCGGACGCTGCGTATTGCCCGGCGCGTTCAGCGTCGCGGCGCTCATCGTGAAATTGATCGGCAGCCCCGACTGCGCGGTGAAGAAGCCGCCGACCTGCCAGCCACCGAGGATCTGGCTCAGCGGACCCTCCTTCAACCATCGCCGATCCGGACCAACTGGCAGCTGATAGAGGAAGCTCTCGACCCACGTATGCAGCCGATCCTGGTCGGTGCGCGCCCAGCTGCGCTCGATGTCGGCCGGCGTCGGGATGTTGGTGTTGCTGTCGCCGGTGTTGTAGCTCCAGCCGCGGCCCAGGGTATACGACGACGTCAACAGGAATCCGTTCGTGAATCGCCGATCGAGCTTCGTCTGCAGCGAGTGGTACAGCGATTTGGTCGGAATCCACGTCGTCACGTCCGCCGACTTGTTGAACGGCGCGAACAGCGGACGGCCGGCGTTGCCCGGCAGTCCGACGACGGTCGCGGCGTTCTCGTTGAACTGAGTCGGGATGTCGTGGCCGCGATTGCCGACGTACGCGATGTCCACGGTGAATCGACTCGGCAGCTCGCGCTGATACGCGATGTTCCACGAGTGCAGCGAGCCCTCGTGCAGGTTCGACGGGACGTGGAAATACGAGGCGTTGCGCAGCGCGGTTGGACTCGCGTCGATCACGCCGGTAGAAGGGATCTGCGTGACGATCGGATCCGGGAAGCCGTTCTTCATCGACCCGGCGGGGGCGAAGTTGTTCGGCGCGTTGAAGACGTTGTTCTGTTTGACCGGGAAGTTGTACGCGTAGCTGTTGTCGGGGAACGGAATCGTGCTGACGCCGTAGCCGCCGCGCAGGACGGTCTTGTCGTTCATGCGATACGAGAGGCCGACACGCGGCCCGAAGTTCCTGAAGTACTTCTGGACACCAACGCTCTCCGACACGCTGCTGTAGCCTGCGACCTGCAGCGTGTTGGTCGCGGGATCGTAGTTGGACAAGCCGCCTTGATCGACGAGGCCGATCATCGGCGTGTAGTACTCGTGCCGCAGTCCGAGGTCGAGCGTCAGGTTCGGCGACACCTGCCACTTGTCCTGGATGAACGTGAAGAACGCCCAGAAGCGGACGCCCGGATCGGTCACCTTCAGGTCGCGCTGGACGAGCGAGGGAACATCGAGCAGGAACGACGCGAACGCGTTCGCGAAGCCGGCCGTGGCGGCCGCATCCGACGGGATCGACGTCTGCGGTGCCCTGAATTGGAACTGCCCGCGCGGGCCGCCGTTGTCCTGCGTCTGCAGCAGGAAGTCGCGCGTGTGCCGCAGGTCCTCGCCGAACTTGATGGTGTGGTTCCCCTTCACTTTCGTGAAGACGCTCGCGAACTGCACCGTGCGCTCGCTGCGATCCCACGGGAGGCTCCCGGAGAAGCCGACCATCGGGTTGCTGAGACTCAGATTGGTGCCGAAGTCGATCTGCGTCATGCCCGCCGACCATTCGTCGATGTTCGCGCCGCGGATGCCGACATCCGACGCTGCGGTCGCCACGCCGTCGATCGTTGCCTTGTTGTGGAAGTAGTTCATGCCGCCGCGCGCTTCCATCACGAGTGTGTTGCTGAAGGTGCGCGTGTAGTTGAGGCCGGTACTGTACGTCGTGTCGATGCCTGTGCCCGAGAACCCGTTGCCCGACGGCCCCCCCTGCTTCGAGCCGCCAAAGCCGGGATAGTCCGACGGATCGGTGATGTCGGGACGCAGAAAGCTGAAGCGCGCCGAGAGCTGATCGGCCTGACTGAGCTGCGCGTTCACCTTGGTGTCGAACGAATGCGTCAGCTTGGTGCGGACGTAGTCCTGCTGGAAATTGATCTGGCCCGGCGCCGCATCGATGTTCGGCGCGGGCAGGTGCGCCAGAATCGCTTTCGCGATCGGGCTGATGCGATCGGCAGGGATGACGTTGTTCGCGAACGTCGTGCGCCCGGTACCGTCGGCGCTGCCGGTCGATGGATCGTAGATCTTCGTCGATGCCGACGTGAAGTCGCCGTTCCGGAACGCCGCCGGCGGGATGATCGCGCGCGTCGTGCGGCCGGCGTGGTCCGTGATGTGGCGGTAGTCGCCGAAGAAGAACAGCTTGTTGCGCTGAATCGGTCCGCCGAGCGTGAAACCGCTCTCGAGATAATCGGTCGGCGGATTCGAATGCGAGAAGTAGCCGGCCGCGTTCGTCTTCTCGTTGTTGCCGAAGGCGAATGCGCTCCCCTTGACATCGTTCGTGCCGGACCGCAGCGTCACGTTCGTGATCGCGCCGCCGGCGCGGCCGAACTCCGCGTCGTACATGCTCGTCGTGACGTTCACCGTCTCGATCGCTTCCGCCGACGGAATGAGCGTCGTCAGCAGACCGGTGCGGTGGTTGTCGTCGATCCCTTCGATCTGCACGTTGTTGGCGAGCCGCGACTGCCCGTTGACGTTCGTCGAGAGGCTGTCCTGCGCGTTGAAGAATTCCGAGTGCGGCCGGAACGGCCGCGTCGCGCCCGGTACGGTGACGAGCATCCCCTGGAAGTTGCGGTTGAATCCGAGCGGCACTTCCTGCAGGTGGACGCTCTCGATGATGCGCCCCGTGTCGGCGCGGTCGGTCTGCAGCAATGGACTGGCGCCGACGACGGTGACCGATTCTTCGAGCGCGCCGACGTCCATCCTGCAGTCGACGCGCACCGTGGCGTTGACCGGCACCTCGACGCCCTCGCGCACGAAGCGCTTGAAGCCCGAGAGCTCGGACGTGACGCGGTAGGTGCCGTCCTTCAGATTCGAGAAGGTGTAGTACCCGGACTCGTTCGTCGTCGTCGAGTACGAGATGTTGGTGTTGACTTCCGTGATCGTGACCGTCACGCCAGGCAGCACTGCGCCTGACGTGTCCGTCACGTTGCCGACGAGCGAGCCCTTCACCGCCTGCGCGCCGGCGAGGGCCGGGCAGAGTACGGCCAGCGCAGTGATCACGAAGCGACGCATTCCACCCTCCTTTACGCTCGCGGGGAACCACCCCGCTCGCCCGCGATCCCCTACGTCTGTTCAGCGCGTTGCAGCAGCTCTTTCAAGCCGGCCATGCTCTGCCGCGTCGATTCCTCGGGCGTGCCGCCCTTGAGCCGCCAATGCGTCTCGAGCGACAGCGGGCCGATGTAGCCGTCTCGCTTCAGCGCACGGAACTGCCCGACGTAATCGATCACGCCTTTCCCCATCGGCGCCCATTCCGTCTTGCCGTTGCCGAGATCGACGACGTCCTTCAGGTGCATGTGCGCGATGCGATCTTTCGGGATTTTGGCGTAGCCGTCGGGGAAGGCGTTCTCGCCGCGCGCCCGCGCGTTGCCCGGATCCCAGTTGAGCATCAGCGACTTCTCGCGAATCGCGCCGAGCAGCCGCCCGGCTTCGGCGCCGGTCGCCGTGTTGCACGCCAGCTCGTTCTCGAGCGTGAACGTGATGGCCTTCTTCCCGACCTTGATCGATGCCTCGCGCACGCGATCGTCGATCGCTTTTCTGTGCGGCGTCTGGTCGTCGAGGCGCCAGAAATCGAAGATGCGAATGTATCGCGTGTCGAGAGCCCTGGCGAGGTCCACGGCGCGCTCGATCAGCTCGTCCTGCTGCTCGTAGGTGAAGTCGGCGCCGAACTGCGGGTTCTTGGGGCTGAACGGCGATTTCGGCGCGCCGGGCCAGTCGGTCTTGAAGATTGGCGATGCGATCTCCGAGACGCGCAGGTTGTACTTCGCGAGAATGGACTTGGCTTCGGCGATGTCATGCGCGTCCCAGCTCATGACGTTCTTGTTGTGCATCGCACGAAGCTCGACCAACCCGAGGCCGAACTCGCGCGACGCCACTTCGCAGGCGCGGGCGAGGTCCTGCGAGATCTCGTCGGTCAGCACCGAAAGCTTGAATGACGACATAGCCGGTCTGGGTAGCGCGTGCGCGAGGCGGCTGAGCGGGATCGCGGCGGCAACCGTTCCGAGACCGGTCAGAAACGCGCGGCGTGATGGCATGATCGCCTCTCTTTTTTTCTGCCCGTGCTCCGCGTGTAATCGTTATCATTCGTGTGGTCAGCGGTCAAGACGGTTTCGACTTCGAGAGCGCGTCGCCGCGGGTGGGAACCAAAAACATGGTTGTGCAACCCACATGACCAGGTTGGTGACGTTCTGTTCTGGATACGCGCGAGCGGTTTACGCCGCGAGCGCGTCAGCGCGTGGGGGTGGGGCCCCACGCGTGTAATTAAGGAGACGAGCATGCCAGTGTCCAGGCGCAAATTCATGTCCAACGTGGCTGTCACCGGCGCGGGCCTGACCGTCGTGCCGCGGCACGTGCTCGGACGCGGGTTCGAAGCGCCGAGCGACACGCTGAACGTCGCGGCCGTCGGCGTCGGCGGACAGGGGCGCAGCGATCTCGTCAACCTCTCCACCCAGAACATCGTCGCCCTGTGCGACGTGGACTGGGACTACGCGAACAGAGGATTCGAGTCGCTCGACAGGGACATCAAGACGCAGCAGACGCGGCTCGACGAGAACATGGTCGAGTTCCGTCCGCCGGCATCCGCGCGCGGCGAGGAACAGCCGCTGCAGAAGCGCGCGATGACGTCGCTCGAGCGCAGCCGGACGGCGGCGCAGGTCGATGCGATGCTGCGACTGAAAGAGCGTCTTCCCGGCGCGAAGCGGTATCAGGACTTCCGCGAGATGCTCGACAGACAAAAGGACATCGACGCCGTCGTGATCGCGACTCCCGACCACATGCACGCGACGATCGCGCTCGCCGCGATGGATCTCGGCAAGCACGTCTACGTGCAGAAGCCGCTGACGTGGTCCGTGGCCGAAGCGCGCGCGCTTGCGAAGCGCGCGAGAGAAACCAAGGTCGCGACGCAGATGGGCAACCAGGGGCACTCGTGGGACGACGCGCGGACGGCGGTGGAGTACGTGTGGGCCGGCGCGATCGGCGACGTGCGCGAGATCCACATCTGGACGAACCGCCCGCTCGGCTACTGGCCGCAGGGCGTCCCGCGCCCCGAGCGGAGCCGGACGCCGCTCGATCAGCTGCGCTGGAACGGGCCCGGCGTCATCGCGCGGATTGCCAACGCGCTCGCCGGCGACTACGCGCCTCCGCCGTCGCTCGCGTGGGATCTCTTCCTGGGCGCGGCGCCGCACGTCGACTATCACCCGATCTATCACCCGTTCAACTGGCGCGGCTGGGTCGACTGGGGCGTCGGCGCCATCGGCGACATGGGCGCGCACCTGATCGATCACTCGATGTGGGCCCTCGACCTCGGATACCCGACGACAATCGAGACCGTGTCGACGCCGTTCAACGGCGTCAGCTTCCCGCACGCGACGATGACCGTCTACGACTTCCCGGCGCGCGGCAACAAGCCGGCGTCGAAGCTCACGTGGTACGACGGCGGGCTGCTGCCGCCCAAGCCGACCGAGATGGGCGAGGAGGAATTCAACAAGGGCGGCGGCGCGCTGCTCGTCGGCAGCAAGGGGAAGCTGCTGCACGAGACCTACGGCGCGAAGCCGAGGCTGCTCCCGAAGTCGCTGCACGACGCGTTCGGCAGACCGCCGCAGAAGCTCGCGCGGATTCCGAACGAGAACCACGAGATGAACTGGGCGGAGGCTGCGAAGGGCAAAACGGAGACATCCTGTCCGTTCGAATACGCGGCGAGGCTCACCGAGGTGATGCTCCTCGGCGTCGTATCGCTTCGCGCCGGCAGGAAACTCGAGTACGACGGCGCGAACATGCGCGTCACGAACGTCCCTGACGCTAACGAGTACCTGCGCCGCGAGCCGCGGCAAGGATGGTCTTTCTAGCAAGAGCTTCCGCAGCGCGCCCAGAGTGAGCGAACGCGGAAGCCCTCGACTACTCCGGCGAGCTAATTCTTGTCCCGGTCGGACGCGCGCAGCTGGCCGCGAATCTCGCCGCCGGGAGACACGGCGGTGTGCACGTTGACGTAGGCGACGCCCGCACGGATCGCGGCGATGACTTCGTCCAATTCTCCTGCTGTCAGCTGCTGGGGGGCGGCCGCTGCAATCACGTTCGCCGCCGTGATCGTTCCGGTGATGGTGCCCGACTGCGGGCACGTCTGAGTGCCGGCCGGGCCAGGATTGGTCGCCGTGCCGCACAGCCAGATGACGATGCTGCCGTTCACGCTTTTCTGCGCGAAATGGATGTGCGACTGCGTCACTGGCGCCTGGAGGCCTTGAAACGTCAGCTCGTAGTCGATCGCGTCATCGCCGCGATGAATCACCGCGCGGAACTCGCCACGGGCATCCGTCGAGACCGAAGGGACTTCCTGGTAGCCGATGAGCGTGGCTTTGATCCGCTCAGCGCGTGCCATGCTGGCAGTGGCCAGTACTACGAGTAGCGCGACGACGATTCGGACTCTGTTCATATATGCAGCTCCTTTTCGCACATGATCCCGCGACGGTGTTTATACCCGGGTATCCCGCATCGATGCAGCCGGTTGCACTGAGATTTGTTTCACGCGAGGCGGCGCGCCACCGTTTCAGACGCGCGATCCAACGAAATGCACGAGCGCGAAATGCGCACGATGAATCCCGCAGCACGACCTGCGGCGGTTGAAATGCGGCGGCATGAAGGCGGCCGCCGTTTCATGCGTCAGCGGTCAAGCTCGCGTTAGCAGCTCATCATTTGTTGCGAGTGACAATTTCCTGAAGACGCGCGATACTCTCGACCCATCGCGCATGTCGTCTCGTCCGGATCGCATCGGCCCGCCATCCTGCCCCAAGTGTCAATCAACCCAGACGATCCAAACATTCGAAAACTTCGGTGAGCGCGTCTTCTTCTGCTCGGCGTGCGAGCACACGTGGGCGAAGCGTCCCGGCAAGCGTCGCGCGAAGAAACGCTGAAAGGCGCGCGCAGTCAATGTTGCGAGGGCGTCAGCGCGTGGGCTCGGGGCCCCACGCGTTAAGTAATGTCTATCGCGAGACCGGGCGGCTCGTTCGCGACGAGATACTCGAACTCGCGGCGGAAATCGTCCTGCGACATCCGCGCCGTGGCGGCGAGCTTGGCGAGCTCGTGGGGCTCGTCGAAGTCGTCTCTGCGGACGCGGATCATGTAGCGCCGCGCGATGGCGTAGCGCGTGGAGGCGACGTCGACGAGCCGGATGCGCGTGCGCCCGGTCTGCGCATCGATCATGTCGGAGAACGGAATCGGCACGAAGCGGCCGCCCTGGATTGAAATCATCGCGGCGTTGCCGTTGGCGATGAGGTACTTCGCCGCGCAGTAGCCGAGATCCCGCGTATATTCCATGTCGAACGGGATCGGATCGGCGCAGCGCAGCTCGTACCCGATGTTCTTCGCGGCAATCGCCGCCTTGATGCCGAGCGCCTTCAGCCGCGAGGTCACCTGCGACTTGAGAATCTCGCCGATGTTCACCTCGGCGATGCGCAGATGGCCATGCGCATCGCGCTCGACCTCGTGCAGCCCCTCCAGATCTCCCGGCGCCACGTCGAGCACGACGCCTTCGGCGATCACGGCGACGCCGTCACGCCGCCCGTAGCTAATGCGCTTGATGATTGCCGCCACGAGGTTGTCGACGATCGTCTTCAGCCGAATCGGCGTCTCGAACTCCTCGGTGATGAGCGTCAGCGTCGCGCCGGCCGCCTTCCCGATGCCGAGCGCGAGGTGACCCGCCTTGCGGCCCATCGCGACGACGAAGTACCACCGCGACGTCGTCTTGGCGTCGACCATCAGGTTCTTCACGATCTCGACGCCGTGATGCCGCGCCGTCTGGTAGCCGAACGTGTCGACGTAGGACGGCAGATCGAGATCGTTGTCGATGGTCTTCGGCACGTGGACGACGCGGATGCTCCCGCCCGCGCGCGCCTCGAGCCGCATCGCCGAATACGCGGTGTCGTCGCCGCCGATCGTGATGAGCTGCGATACGTTGAGCCGCAGCAGCGACGAGATGGTGTTGTCGAGCAGATCGGGATCCGACGTCGGGTTCGCGCGTGAGATGCCGATGTACGAGCCGCCGCGGAAGTGGATGCGGCTCGTGGCGTCGATCGAGAGCGGCATGACATGGTCGATGTCGCCGCGCATGAGCCATTCGAACCCGTCGCGGATGCCGAGGACCTCGAGCCCTTCGAGCCGCGCACGGATCGTCGCCGCGCCGATGACGCTGTTGATGCCGGGAGCAGGACCGCCGCCGACGAGAATCGCAAGATTGTTGTGCTGTTCCAATTATCCTTCTGCCACTGACACTCGGCCGACCGCGGGCGCCGTGTCGGCTGCGGCCGATCGGAAGAACACCGCGAACAGCACCAGCACCGCCGCCGCGCCGCCCGCCGGCACCATCCAGATGCGGCCCCAGTCGTGTCCGGCGCCGACCCGAAACGCGTCGACGACGCGACCCGACGCCCACGAGCCGATGAACATGCCGACGCCCAGCGTGACGAACGCGATGAATCCCTGGGCGGCCGCGCGCAGATCCAGCGGCGCTTTGCGGTCGACGTAGATCTGGCCGGTCACGAAGAAGAAGTCATAGCAGATGCCGTGCAGCAGGATGCCGGCATACAGCATCCACACGAGCGATCCGTTGTCGCCGTTCGCGAAGAGCGCGTAGCGCGCCGTCCACGCCGCCATGCCGACGAGCAGCATGTACTTCACGCCGAGGCGGCGGAAGAACCACGGCATGACGAGCATGAAGAAGATCTCGGACATCTGGCCGAGCGTCATCTTGCCCGCCGCGTTGGTCACGTTCAGTTCGTTCAGGAACAGGTTCGCGAAGGCGTAGTAGAACTGCAGCGGAATGCAGATCAGGAACGATCCCACGACGAAGATCGCGAACGAGCGATCGCGCATCAGCTTCAGCGCGTCGAGGCCGAGCACGTCGCCGAGCGTCGGCTTCGTTCGGCGCGCCGGCGGGGTGTGCGGCAGCACGAGGCAGAAGACGCCGAGCACAATCGAGCCGGCGGCGGCGATCTGCATCGGCCGCTCCGTCGCTTCGAGCGCGAGCGTGCCGATGATGAGCCCGGCGACGATCCAGCCGATCGTGCCGAGCACGCGGATCGGCGGGAACTCGCGCCCTGGATCCTGCATTTGATGAAAAGAAATCGAGTTACTCAGCGCGAGCGTCGGCATGTAGCACAGCGTGTAGACGAGCAGCACCGCGTAGAACGGGGCGAACCGCGTCTGCGCCGACGCGTAGAACAGCACGACGCCGCCGGCAACGTGCAGCACGGCAAGAATTCGCTCGGTTGCGAGAAACCGGTCGGCGATCATGCCGACGAAGAACGGCGAGATCATCGCCGCCAGCGCGGTCGTCCCGGCCGCGAGCCCGATCTGCTCCCCGGAAAAATGCAGCCGCCCGCCGAGCCAGGTGCCCATCGTCACGTACCACGCGCCCCAGACGAAGTACTGGAGGAACATCAGCACGGACAGCTTCAGGCGAACGGTCAGGGACATCTTGTCGCCCGTTCGAGGTTCGGGGCTCTGGGGTTCTGGGTTCTGGAGTTCACAGTTTCAATCCTAGCCCCGAGCTCCCAGTAACCAGCTAAGTCCACGTACGACTACCGCTCTGCGACGCTCTGTTCTAGATACGCCCGAGCGCTACGGCGCGAGGGCGTCAGCGCGTGGGGGTGGCCCCACGCGAATAAAATCAAGTCCACCACGCTTCAACAGGCTGTTCCGTCAGTATCACCCGCGAGAGGAGATCGATCGCCGCGTTCAATCCTTCGTCGATCGACGCCAGCGCGTCCTCGTGCTCGATGCTCATCACGTAGTCGTAGCCGGCCAGCCGCAGCGCGCTGACGATACGCTTCCACTCGAGCTCGTCGTGGCCCCAGCCGACGCTGCGGAACAGCCACGATCGCTCCGCCATGCGTCGATACGTCTTCGTGTCGAGCACGCCGTTCACCGCGACGTTCTGCCGATCGAGCGCCACGTCCTTCGCGTGCACGTGGAAGATCGCGTCGCCGAGCGCGCGAATCGCGGCCGGCACGTCGACGCCCTGCCAGAAGAAATGGCTCGGGTCGAAGTTGACGCCGACGTTCGTTCCGCACGCCGCCCGCAGCTTCAGCATCGACTCGACGTTGTAGACGATGAAGCCGGGATGCGCCTCCAGCGCCACCTTCACGCCGTGCTCGGACGCGAAGCGCCCGGCCTCGCGCCAGTACGGAATCGCCTTCTTCTCCCACTGCCACTCGAGGACGTCGAGGAATTCCGGCGGCCATGGCGTCGTGATCCAGTTCGGATGCTTCGCATCGTCGGAGTCGCCGGGACAGCCGGAGAAGGTGACGACGACGGGAACGTCGAGGCGTTTCGCGAGGCAGACGGTCTTCCGAAACGTGTCGTCGTACGCCTGGGCGGTCTTCTTGTCGGGGTGGAGCGGGTTGCCGTGGCACGACAGCGCGCTGATCGTCAGCCCGGCGTCGGTCAGCTTGCCTTTGAGCCGGTCCGTGCCGCGCTCGTCGTTCACCAGAGCGTCGACGTCGAGATGATCGTGGCCGGGCCAGCCGCCGGTGCCGAGCTCGATCGCCTGAATCCTTCCGAGCGCGCGCACCTTCGCGAGCATGTCGTCCTGATTCAGCTTCCCGAACACCGGAGTGAACAGACCAAGCTTCATTTCAACCTCTGGAACGCATGTCACTATTCATATCGCGTTTCACACCGCGACTCGCTCGCGCACCGCCGTCCACGCGCCGCCGCGGCGATGGCTTTCCAGTACGGCGTCGACAATGCACGCGGCATGATACCCGTCTTCGAAGGTCGCAAACGCCGGTGGTCGCAACTCGCTCATCGTCCGGCCGTCGGCGATGAACGCGTAGATGTCGCGCATCACATTGCAGAATGCGTCGGCCCACGCCTCCTGGTGTCCGCCGGGCAGATGGGCGTACTTCCGCGCCCCCGGCATCAGCAGCGACGGATCTTTCGGAAGAATCCCGCTGGCCGACTCGCGGCGTCCGATCCACAGCTCGTTCTGCCGCTCCTGACGCCATCCGAGCGACGCGCGCGCGCCGTTGATTTCGAACCACAGATCGTTCTTGTGGCCCGCGCACACCTGACCGACGTTCACGGCCCCTTTCGCGCCGCCGTCGAACCGGACGAGCAGCGTCGCGAGATCCTCGCTCTGCATCGTGAACGGTTCGCGGCGATCGCCGGCTCCCTTCGCGAACGCCTCCACCGATCCCGAGGGCTTCATCCGCGTGCCGATCACCGTCGTCAGATCCGCGAGCACTTCGACGATGCGTTGACCGGCGACGTGCTGCACGAGATCGCACCAGTGCGATCCGATGTCGGCGACGGCGGAGCTCGCGCCGCCCTTCTCGGGCTCGAGGCGCCACGAGAAATCGGTCGCCTCGATGAGCCAGTCCTGGAGGTAGCCGCCGTGGATGAAATGCACCGGCCCGACGTCGCCGGCGGCGATCATCTCGCGCGCCTGCTGGACGAGCGGGTTGCCGCGGTAGTTGAACGTGACGGCGTGCACGACGCCGGCCTGCTCGGCCGCGCGCCACAGGTCGCGCGCGTCGTTGGCCGTCATCGCGAGCGGCTTGTCGGAGACGACGTGCTTGCGACGCGCGAGCGCAGCCTTGATCACCGGAACGTGGAGGAAGTTCGGCGTCGTGTTGTGAACGACGTGGACGTCGGGGTCGGCAATCAGCTGTTCGTAGCTGCCGTGCGCCTTCGGGACGCCGAGCGCGTCGGCTTTCGCTCGCGCCGATTTCTCCGTGCTCGCGGCGATCGCAACGACGTCGACGAACCCGAGGCGTCGCACGGCGTCGATGTGGTGGACGCCGACGAAGCCGGGGCCGACGAGGCCCATTCCGATGCGTTTCATTTTTTACTCTCGCGTGGGGCCCCGCATTTCCCTATCGCGGCGGGCCCCACCCCCGCCGCTGTTGCTCGGCGCGTACGCGCCTCGCAACGGCTCAAGGCTGTCACGCGCTGACCCCTCGCGCCGTAGCGCGAGGGCGTATCTAGAACAGAACGTCACCACCAACACACATCATCGCCTGTAGCGCGAGCCTTTCAGGCGAGCGCCGCCTTGGCGTACGCGAGACACTTCTTCACTTCTTCGACCGGAGTGCCTTGCCCCTTGTACTCGTATTCAATATAGGCGCGGATCGGCCACTTCTCGCGCTTCAACAGCTGCAGGACCTCCCTGATCGGCGTCTCGCCCTGGCCCCACGGCGTGTTGTCGCCCTGGTGCTTCTTGCGATCCTTCAGATGCAGGTTCGTGATGTCGGCATGATGCTCACGGATGTACGAGACCGGATCGAAGTCCGCCGACGTGAAATGCCCGATGTCGAGGTTCACCTTGAAGTACTTCGACATCTTCATCGCCGCCGCGAAGCTGTCGGGCGTCGCGAACTCGTTCGGGTCGGTCACGTTCGAGTGGCCGTGCATCGCGACGATCGTCTTGTGCTTTTCCGCCAGCGGCGCGATCCGCTTCGCGACGTCGAGCGTGGTCGAGGCGGTGATGATCTCCGCGCCGAGCGCTTTGGTCATCTCGAATCCACGGTCGATCTCGGCGTCTGTGTAGCTGGCGTTGGGGCTGTAGTTGTACGCGTAAATCGTGATGCCGTTCTTCTTGAACCTGGTGCCGATTTCGCGGAAGTGATCGAGCGGCGTCTCGAGCCGCCACTTGCGGAGATCCTCGCGCGCCTTCACCGCTTCCGGCGGCGGCGGCTGGCCGCGCCGGCCGCGCGCGCCGCTGTCGAACTGCGGCTCCAGCTGCGGCGCCCACAGCTCGCACTCGACGAGCTCGCACTCGAGCATCGCTTTGATCAGCGGATCGACCATGTCACTGCCGGGCGTCCGCGGCAGGTCGCGGAAGCTGTAGGTCTGCACGCCGAGGCGCACGCCGTTGACGAGCGCGCTCGTCGCGGCGTCGAGAAACCGCGGAACGGCCAGACCCGCGAGTGCCATCGTGCCGAACTCACGTCGTGTATACATAACTCACCTCGAACGTAGGCGACCGCTGACGGCAAGCCAACATTTCTTATTTCGTGTGGGGCCCCACCCCGCTCGGGCGTATCTAGAACGGAACGTCGCCGAGGCAGAACGTCGTGGACACTCTCACTGGTTCAAAGTAAATGCGTATAACGTGTCGCCGGCGGCAACCAATACGTGCTGCTGGCCGTCGACGAGGAACGTTTCCGGCGCGTTCGTCACGCGGCCGATCTGCGTGTGCCAGAGCGGCCTTCCAGTCGCCGGATCGAACGCGACGAAATTGCCCGACACGTCGCCGCCGAAGAGCAGCTTCCCCGCGGTCGTCAAAAGACCCGACGCGCCGCCGCCTCCGCCCGTCGCCGTACGGAATTTGTGACGCCACGCGGCGCTGCCCGTCTTTGGATCGATGGCGATGATGTAGCTGCCGAGCGAGCCGACGCCGATCTCCTCCTTCCCGCCGAGACCCATCGCGCCGCGCGGATCGGTTTCGCTCAGGTAGTACATCGCGTAGCTCTCGGCAAGCGGCACGTAGAACAATCCGGTGTCGGGGCTGTAGGCGGGCGGCGGCCAGTTGGTCGCGCCGCCGTTGGCCGACGACACGAGCGCCCCCGCGATGTCGTGGTCCTTGGCCGGTTCGCGAACCGGCTGCCCCTTCGCGTTCAGATCCGGCTTCGCCCAGTTCACCGTGTCGGAGAATTTGCTCGTCACCATGTGCTCGCCCGTCAGACGGTCGAGTGTGAAGTAGTAGCCGTTGCGGCTCGCGGTGAGCACCATGCGCCGCGGCCCGCTGCCGCGGAAATCGCCGTCGATGAGCACCGGCGTCTGCGCCGAATCCCAGTCGTGCGTATCGTGCGGCGATGTCTGGTAGTACCACGCCATCTTGCCGGTGTCGACGTTCACCGCGACGATCGCGCACGTGAACAGATTGTCGCCTTCACCGCGGACCTGCGCCGTGTAGGCCGGCGTCGGGTTGCCGGTGCCGAAGATGTAGAGGTGCGTGTCCGGATCGTAGGCGCCAGGCAGCCACGGGTGCCCGCCGCCGTGGCGCGCCGCGTCGAGGCTCTTCCACGTCTCGAGCCCGGGATCGCCCGGGTTCATCGGCACGGTGTAGAAGCGCCACTGCTGCTCGCCGGTCTCCGGATCGTATGACGTGAGGTAGCCGGGCGAATCGAGATCGTTCCCGGTGCCGACGATGATGTGGTTGCCGACGGTGACCGGCGCCGACGTCAGAAAATACTGCTGCGCGAAGCTCGCGGCTTCCTTGTGCCACCGCTCCTTCCCGGTGCGCGCGTCGATCGAGACGAAGTAATCGTCCGGCGTGACGAAGAACAGATAGTGACCCCACATCGCCGCGCCGCGGTTGCCGATGTGCGTTCCGCCCTTCGTGCGCCAGAAGTAATGCCACAGCTCGTGGCCGTCGTGCGCGTCGAGCGCCCACACGTGATCGGGCGCCGTCACATACAGGACGTTGTCGACCGCGAGAATCGCGCCCTTGACCGTGATGCCGCCGGCGACGACGACGTCGCCTTTGCCTTCGCCGCCGACGATGGTCGGCGCCGGACCGAACGGCGGCCCTTGCGCATTGCCCCGCCCTCCGCCTTCGGGACCCGCGCCGGCCGCGAGCCGCGCGCTCCATGCGAGCGTCATGTGCTTCACGTTCGATTGATCGATCTGTTTCAGCGAGCTGTAGCGGCGGCCGGTGTAATCGCCGGAATAGGTCGGCCACGAGTCGCTGAGCGGCTTGAGGATCTGCGCGGGGTCGAGGCCATCAGTGGCGGCCAGCACGGTGACGCATGCGAGCAACGCGCCTGCCGCCAAGCCACCTCGAACCAAGCCCGTATCGCCATCAACACTTTTTACTTTCGCGTGGGGCCCGACATTTTTCGATCGCGGCGGGGACCCCACCCCCGCCGCTGTTGCTCGGCGCATGCGCGCCTCGCAACGGCTCAAGGCTGGCACGCGCAGACGCCTTCGCGACTCTTCCCAAAGCGCGCGGGGCCCCACCCCCGCGCGCCTCGCTTGCGCGTTCGCGCTCGCTCGAGCCGCAGGCGCTGCGCGAGGACGTATCAAGAACAGAACGTCACAGACGTCCCTTCCGATGCAGCAGTGTCGCCAATTCATTTCAATGTCACCAAGAACGCTGTGACGTTGTGGATGTCCTTGTCGCTGTAGACGCGCAGCAGCTCGCGATGTCCCTGCAGCGGATCGCGGATCGCCACTTTCGGCGCGTCGCCTTCCGTGCGAAACGATCGGTACGCCCCGTCGGCTGTTATCAACGACACGTTGAAATCGTCGATCCGCTGAAGCTTCCCTTCGACCGTCTCGCCCGATGGGAGCGTGACCGTGACGGTGGGCACCGGCGCCAGGACCGGCGGCGGCCCGCCGCGGCCGCCGCCGCCCCCCGGCATCAGCCACGTCTGCTGCAGCACTTTCTCGTCAGGAATTTTCGTCGCGATGCCGCGCAGATCGCCGGTCGCCGAGTGACACGACGCGCACCGCGCGTTGAAGTACGCCTCGCCGGCTTTCGGGTCGCCGACGAGGATGCTCGGCGGCTTCTGCCGCGACTCGTCGTACCCGGCAGCTCTGAACGTGTGGATGAACGTCGCAATGTCGGCGATTTGATCGGGCGAGAACGCGAACTTCGGCATGCCGCGATCGGGACGGCCGTTCTGCACGATCGGCGCAATCAGCTCGCCGTTCTGGTCGTCGAGCACGACGCCCGAGCGCAGCAGGCTGGGTCCGCCGTCGCCGCCGCGCGTGTCGGCGCCGTGGCAGAACGCGCAGTTCACGCTGTACAGCGCCTTGCCCCGCTCGATCGCCGCCGGATCGCCGGTCGGTCGATCGGGATACGCGTTGCGCGGCGACGTGACGACGCCGCCGCCGCGGCCACGGCCACGTCCGCCGCCGCCTTGTGGGGTTGGCGGCTGGGCGTTCAACGTGACGGCAACGAACAACATACAGAGCGCAAAGAACGCCGAATAAGGCATCCGCAAACCTTACCCTAAAACAGAACCTTCACCGCGAACTGCATCTGCCGCGGGATGTTGTTCCCCGTGCTCGTGATGCTCCCGAACCCGGCCGTCCCGAAGTTCGCGTTCGGGTTCGAGAAGCTCGGCGTATTCGTCACGTTGAAGACTTCGGCGCGCAGCTGCAGCCGCGTCGACGCCGTCAGGTCGACGTTCTTGAACAGCGACAGATCGAGCCGCCGCATCGGCGGACCGTGAAGCGTGTTGCGCCCCGTGTTGCCGGCCGTGTTGATCGGCTCCGCCGCGAACGCCGTCACGTCAAACCACTGCGCGACGGTCGGATTGTCGAGCTGCGGATTCCCGAGCTGGTTCGGCCGGTCGGTGCCGCCCGTGTTGCTCCGCGCGGTGCCGTTCGCGACAGTGAACGGGATGCCGGACTGCAGCACCGCGACGCCGTTGACCTGCCAGCCGGCGAACACCGCGTGCACCGGCCCCGGCGCCGTTCGCAGGAACGGCAGCTCGTAGTTCGCCGACAGCACGAAGCGGTGGCGGACGTCGAAGTCCGAATCGTATCGCTCGATCACGGTTACATCCCACGGCGAGGCGTTGGTCTGCACGGCATGCGCGAGCGTGTAGCTCGACGAGAGCGTCAGGCCGCTCTGCTGGCGTCGTTGGAAGGTCACCTGCATCGCGTTGTAGGTTCCCTCGAAGTCGCTGGCGACCAACGGGATCGCGCTGACGTTGGGAAGCGTCGCCGCGAACGCGCGCCGCGGCTGAATCGCGCCGGGTCCCGCGGGCGCGAGATCGACGTTCCCGATGTACTGCGTGAGGTGATCGGCTTTCCATCCGAGGTAGCCGGCGCCGACGACGTTGCCGCTCATTTCTTTTTCGACGAACAAGTTGTACTGGTGCGTGCGCGTGTTGCGGAAGTTCAGCTCCTCGGCCTGGAACGTGCCGGACGGCACGGTGATGTCGGTCGCAGCCGGAAGCGGCAGACCATTCCTCAGAAACAGATTGGGAACACCACCGGAGGCCGCGTTGCTGATGACCGGTCCGTACGTGCTCGTGAACGGCGCGCTCTTCAGGAACGACTGCGACATGTAGTTGCCGGGATAGAACGACAGGCCGTAACCGCCGCGCACGACGGTGAGCGCGGGCAGCGTCGCCGAGAACCCGAGGCGCGGCGCGAGATTGCTGTAGTCGGTCTGGATCCCGGCGGTTCGGGAGACGCTGTTCTGCCCGGCGACGAGGATCGCCGACCGCGCGATGTCGACGTTGACGAGATGGTTGTCCTGCTCGGTGTACGGCGTGAACACGTCGTAGCGCAGTCCGAGGTTCAGCGTCAGATTCGACGTCGCGCGCCAGTCGTCCTGCACGAACGCGAACGGTTCCTTCGTATTGTAGTGCGGATAGAAGAGCGACACGATGCGCGTCACCTGCTGCGGATAGCCGAGGACGAACGAGGCGATCGTGTTGCCGCCCGATCCGGCGCCGTTGTCGGTGAGCGTCGTGTTGAACGTGATCGTGCCGAGCGGAGAGTTGCTCTGGTACAGGCTGAAGTTGCGGTTGATCAACCCCGCGCCGCCCTTGATCGAGTGGGGCCCTTTGATCTTCGTCAGCGATCCGCTGCCCTGCCACGTGTGATTCACCTGGATCAGCGGCAGAAACGTCGCGTCGCCGGCGCCCGCGTATCCGGTCAGCGTGATCGGCGTCAGGCCCGACGTGAGATCGTCGATGTTCACGCCCGGCAGCCCGAACGACGCGGCGACGTTGCTGCCGTAGTTGAGGCCGTACGACGCGATGTTCACGTTCAGGTATCCGGTCCTGAATTCGCCGACGAGCGACGGGCTGAATACCTTCGAATAGCTCGCGCCGAAGTTGTGCGCCGCCGTGTCGTTCTTGCCGGGGAACGAACCGCCGCCGCCGCCTTCGATGCCGTTCACGATTGGAAAGACCGGCGGCGTGAACGTATCGCCCGTGTTGTACGAGTAGCGGACGAACAGACGATTCTGCGCGTCGAAGATGTGGTCGACACGGGCGTCGGTCGTCGAATTGACCTGTGTCCGGTCGCGTACGCCCGTGTAATTGTTCGCCAGGCCGGCGCTCGTCGGCAGTGGATAGAGCGATAGGTATTTCAGCGCGACCGGCTCCAGACGGCCTGACGAGATGATATTTCCCGCAAACGGCGTCCGCGGCGTCGTCGTCGGATCGTAGATGACCGTCGAGAGCTCCGAGAAATCGCCGGCGCGCATCTTCGCCGTCGGCACCGTCACGACAGCCGTCACGCCCTGCGTCACGTCGAAGCGTTCGAAGTCGGCGAAGAAGAACGTCTTGTTGCGGATGAGCGGTCCGCCGAGGCTGCCGCCGTACTGGTTCTGACTGAGCTTCGGCTTGGGAATCGACGTCGCAAAGAAATTGCGGGCGTCGAACCGATCGTTGCGGAAGAACTCGAAACCGGATCCGTGAAACGCGTTGCCGCCCGACTTCGTGATGATGTTCACGACGCCGCCGAACGTCCGGCCGACTTCCGCCGTGTACATGCTCGTCTGGACTTTCACCTCGGCGATGGCGTCGATCGACGGCTTCACGCCGACTGTGCCGATGGAGCGCTCGTTGTTGTCGATGCCGTCGATCAGGTGATTGTTCTGATTGTCCATCGCGCCGTTGATCGACACGGCGGAGGTCTGCCGGCGATCGTCGGGCCGGTTGCCGGTCGCCAGCGAGTTCGTCAGCCCCTCGAACGCGCCGGGCACGAGCTGCACCAGGCGGACGACGTTGCGTCCGCTGACAGGAAGATCCTGCACGGCCTTCTCCGAAACGAGCGCGCTCACCGTCGCCGTATCGGTCTGCAGCAGCGGCGATTCAGCCGTGACGAGCACGCTCTCCTGCACCTGTCCGAGCTGCAGCTTCGGATCGAAGCGAACGCGATCGCCCGCCGACAGCACGACGCGCGTCGTCTGGCTCGCGAATCCCTGCAGCTCGACGTTCACGGTGTACGTGCCGATCGGCAGCAGATTGAACAGGTAGTCGCCGGTTTCATTGGTCGGCGCGGTGCGCACGTCGTGCGTCGCCAGGTTTTCGATCGTGACGGTGGCGCCGGGCAGCACGGCGCCGCTGCTGTCGGTGACGCGTCCGACGATGTCGGCGGTCGTCACCTGAGCGGCGGCCGCGGCGGGAAGCGCGAGGATGACGACGAGGACGCCGGCGCACCAGCGGGCATTGAACATCCGCTCTCCTCCAGTCGTTAACCGATTTCATCTGTATGTAATCGGTTACAAAGCGCTCGCATCCTAGCAAGAGGCGCGGCGCGGGGCAAGGGGCGGTCGGAGTATGATCGGCGCCGCGCAGCGACCCATCCAAAAGATCGAATCGTGGCGAACATCTACGAAGTGGCGAAGCGGGCCGGGGTTTCCACGGCCACCGTTTCGCGCGTGATGAGCCAGCCCGACGTCGTCGCGCCCGACACGCGACGGCGCGTGATGCAGGCGGTCGAACGCCTCGGCTACGAGCCGAACTCCGCGGCGAAGAATCTGCGGACGCTCAGGACGGCGAAGCTCCTCGTCACCGTGCCCGACATCTCGAATCCGTTTTTCTCACTCATTCTGCAGGGCATCGAAGACGCCGCGCAGCGCGGCGGCTACTCGGTGCTCGTCGGCGACACGCAGCACGACGATCAGCGCGAGGAGCGGTACGCGCTGATGCTGAAACGTAAGGAAGCTGATGGGCTCATCTTCCTCGGGCACCGGCTGCCGAAGCAGGCCGCGATGCTCGTCCGCGCGATGGCGCCGCGGTGCGCGCCGGTCGTCAACGGCTGCGAGTTCAGCCCGCGGCTCGGCATCCCGAGCGTGCACATCGACAATGCGAAGGCGGCGTTCGAGGCGATGGACCATCTGTATCGCCTGGGCCACCGCCGCATCGGCATCGTCACCGGACCGCTCGTCAGTCCGCTCAGCCGCGATCGCCTGAGCGGCGCGACCGCGCGCGCCAAGCAGGCGCGCGCCGAGCGCGACTTCATCGTCATGCACGGAGATTTCTCGATCGAATCGGGATCGGTGGCAGCTGAGCGGCTGCTCGGGCGGCGCGATCCGCCGTCGGCGATTTTCTGCTTCAACGACGAGATGGCGATGGGGGTGCTCGAGACCGCGCGGCGGCGCCACGTCCGAGTCCCCGACGATCTCTCCGTCGTCGGCTTCGACGACATCCGCTTCGCGCGCTACACCGATCCGCCGCTGACGACCGTCGCGCAGCCGATGCGCGCGATCGGCGAAGGAACCGTTCGGCTCCTCCTGCAGATTCTCCACGGAGACGGCGCATCGGCGCCCGAGTCAGTCACGCTGCCGCACACGCTCAGCATCCGCTCGAGCACGGCCCCGCCGCGAAGCATCGATTGATTTCGGGGTCATCGTTGCGACGTCCTGTTCTAGCGCTGGGGCGGGCTCGCGCGGCCCCACGCGTTAAAAAGAATGTCGTGATCGATGATTCGACCTATTTTGGATCCGGCGGTTGGACGAGATCTGGAATGCTCGCGATCACCTTTTGTGGAAGCGGTTTCAGTTTCAGCTGCGCGGTCAGGAACGCGATGCGGTCGCGGCGCGCTTCGGCGTTCAGCGCGTGCGGCGCGTCGTACAATTGAAACTTTTTCGGCTCGCTCACGATCTTCTCGTACTGCCGCGCGCGTTCGGGCGTCAGATATTTCTCCCGCGTTCCATACTGAAGGAAGACGACGGCCGGCGCGGCATGCGAGACGTACTTCCCTTGATCGAGCCACGAGTACTTCGCCATGAACGCGTCGAACTTCTCAGGACCCATTTTCTGCCGATATTCCAGATATTCCGGCGTCCGCCTGTCGATCTCGTCCGACATCGTGCCCGCCATCAGCACGAACGCCCTGAAGCGGCGGTCGACGCCGCTCAGCGTCGCGCCGACCGCGGCGTTGTAGCTGTGCCCGACGAACGCAAGTCGATTCGGATCCACGTCGCGGCGCGTCAGCAGGACGTCGACTCCGCGCCGCATGTCGATCACCTGTTGCTGGAGGTCGGCAGCCTGCCGTTCGCTGAGCGGATCCTTGTCTTCGACGTGCCCGGGCCGCGCAATCGGACCGTCGGTCAGCAGCGACACGACGCCGGCCTGCGCCAGTGCCGCAGCCTCCTCGAGGAACTCAGTGCGGTTGCGCTGCGGAGAGTTTTCCCAGTACCAGTGGCCCCAGATGACGGCCGCAAATGGCCCGCGGCCCTTAGGAACGACGAGGTACGCCGGAACGCATCCGCCTCTCGGGCTCGCGTAGGTGATGTCGTGCACGTCGGCAGCCGCGCGATGCTCGACGCCGACCTCTGTCAGCCCGAGCGGCGCTTTCGCGTCGTAATCGAAGTGACCTGCGTTCTGCGCAATCGCGATTGCGATGCTCGTCGCGAGGATTCGAACTACATGCATCATTCAGCAGACTTTTCTTAATTCGCGCGGGGCCCCACCCCCGCGCGCTGACGCGCGCGGCCGTAGCCCGCGCGCGTATCTAGAACAGGACGTCACCGATGGGTGGTCAAGCGCTTCACGTCATTCGGGCATCAAGTTCTGCAGGCGTTCCGGCTCCTCACCCAGCCATTCGGGATTCTGGGCGGTCCCGTCGAAGATCGATGACGTCTTGAACGGCTCGAATTCACCGCGTGACGCAGCCTTCGCCGTCTTCGCGAGCAGCGCATCCACCTTCGCCTTCGTCAGCGACGTGTACGTGCGCGCGGCTTCGAGCGCCTGATCCAGAATCTCGAGACTGTCGATGCCGGTGATGACGACCGAGGTCGGCAGCCGCAGCGCGTACTGCAGACACTCGAGCGCCGCGACGGTCCCCGACTTGAGAATGATGCCATTGGCCATCGGCTTCATGCCGAGCACCCCGACGCCGTCTCTCACGAGCTCGGGCAGCACCAGCTTCTCGAAGCTTCGATAGTGCGCGTCCATCACGTTGAGCGGCATCTGAACCGTGTCGAAGCGGACGCCGGCGTCCCGCCCGACCTGCAGCATGTGGAGATGGATGTGCGGATCCTTGTGGCCGGTGAAGCCGATGAACCGGATCTTTCCGGCCTTCTGCGCCTCGACGAGCGCCGCGTTCGCGCCCTGGGGATCGAGAATGCGATGCGGATCCTCGAACCGCAGGATCTCGTGGTGCTGCACGAGATCGATCGTGTCGGTCTGCAGACGCCGCAGCGACTGGTTGACTTGTCTGGCCGCCTCTTTCCTCGATCGGCCGTCGATCTTCGTCATCACGAACGCACGGCGCCGGTAGCCGTCGCGAAGCGCCTTGCCCATACGCCTCTCGCTCGCGCCGTCGTTGTAGTCCCAGCAGTTGTCCAGGAACGTGACGCCGCGGTCGATGGCGGTGCGAACGATGCGAATCGCGAGTTTTTCGGTGACGTGCTTCAGACCGAGATGCCAGCCGCCGACGCCGATGCACGAAACCATCTGACCCGTGCGGCCCAACGCGCGCAGCGGGATGTCAGACGGCATGCCCGCGCGGATTGGCAATCGCGGGAGAACCTGCGTCGCGCAGATCCGTGTCCATCCAATTCGAGAAATGACGGCCGGCGATTCGGATGGCGAAGCGCGCGAGCCGCCACGCCGGCGTCCGCGAGTCGAGATGCAACGCGACCGCCGGAATCTCTGTGGCGTACCGCGACAGCGGCGGCGCCGATCCCGACCAGAAGACCAATTCCCGGACGCCGCGGCCGATCAAGGTTTCGATGAGCCTTGCGCGAAGCACGACGGACAGAGACGCCTCGGCGTGCTCGCGATCGTTGTTCAGTTGAAAGAACATCGTCGCGCGGTCGCCGCTGTACCATCCGGCTGCAACGCTGAGCCACTCGCCGTTGCCATGCTTGAGACCGACGGCCCACGGCCGATCGACGGCGGCCACGACGTTCAACGCCCGCCGGATCTCGGAGCGCCGGCTCGGAATCCGGCATTTCGAGCGCAGCGCCGCAACGGCCCGCTGCATGTCTGGCGCTGAAACGTCCGCCAGATAGGTATGACCGCCTTCCTCGAACTTGCGGCGGTAATACCGAAAATTTCGCCGCGTCTTGTAGCCGAGTATTTCCAGGAACTGCTCGTAGTCGGCCGGCAGCGACAGACGCGTGTGCGGATCGGGCACAGAGCACCCGAAATCCAGATTCATCGACGCACGAGTTTTCTCGACGGCTCGCTCTTCGAGCCCGGACGGCGGAATCAGCAGCCGCAATTCGACCACACGACGCCTCGCAAACAAAGCCTGGATCGCGACGCGGAGCACGTCCTCGACATCGGCTGGATCGGCAACGACCATGTTGCCGAGTCTCCCGTCGAGGCAGACAAGACCTGTGGGCATGCCCGCCCATCGTCGTTCTTTTGCGTAGACGATTCCCGCAACGTGCCCGTCACGCCTGACGACCACAGCGCGGGGCGTCCACGCCGACGACACCGAGGCAAGAAAGAACCGCGGCTCCAGCGTGATGTCGCGCTCGGGCATCATCTGCGCGACTAAAGGCTCCATCTCACGGATCTTCGATGGGGAAGAAAGGATGGCAGCCGTGTGTGGATGAAAGTCGAAGACGTGCGTTGGCATGCGCGGTCGGCCTAAGCAAATCGTAATCCACCGACGGCGAGCTCGCGGCGTCAGTCCTCTGTTTTTGCGCGCAAAGGGCGGATGGGGAGTTCAGTGATCCGAATCCTTCGTTGCGCGCTATTGCAGGCTGAACGCGAACAACGTGTCGCCCGCGCCGACGACGACGAACTGGCGGCCGTCGAGCAGATACGTCTGCGGACCATTGCTCGTGTTGACGCCGAGGCCGGCGTGCCACAGCGGTTTGCCGTTCAGCGGGTCGTAGGCGACGAAGTTGCTGCCGCCGTCGTTGCCGAACAGCAGTCCGCCGGCGGTGCTGAGCAGCCCCATCGCGCCGCCCGTGCTGCCGTTCGCCGTCATCGCGAGCGGATGGCTCCATCGCACCTTGCCGGTCTGGTAATCGATGGCCTTCAGCGCGCTCCCGACGTTGCCCATGTTGCGTTCGGCCGCGGCCCATCCCTGCGGACGCGGGTCTGTATCTGTGAGATAGAAGAGACCGTAGGTCTGCGACGTGCCGACGTAGAACAACCCCGTATCGGGGTTGAAGCTCGGCGGCGGCCAGTTGGTGGCGCCACCCGTGCTCGGCGACACGAGCGTTCCCGCCACAATCGCATCCTTCGCGGGATTGCGGATCGGTTGTCCCTTTGCGTTGATCTCCTTCGTCCAGTTCGCCGAGTCGATCATCCTCGTCGTCAGGATGTGCTGGCCGTTGGCGCGATCGAGCAGGAAGAAATGTCCGTTGCGACTCGCCTGCGCGACGAGCTTGCGCGGACGTCCGTCGATGACGCCGTCGATCAACACGGGCGTCTGCGCGGCGTCCCAGTCGTGTGTGTCGTGCGGCGTCACCTGATAGGCCCACACCATCTTGCCGGTGTCGGGGTTCAGCGCCACGATCGAGCAGGTCCACAAATTGTCGCCCGGCCGGCTTTGACCCGTCAGCACCGGCTGCGGATTGCCGGTCCCGATGTAATAGAGGTTCAGCTCGGGATCGTACGTGCCGGGCAGCCACGGCATGCCGCCGCCGCTCGACATCTCGTACTCGCCGGGCCACGTTTCGGCGCCGGCCTGACCCGGACGCGGCGTCGTGTTCCAGCGCCACACCACCTCTCCGCTCTCGGGATCGCGCGACTCGAGATAGCCAGGGATGTCGAGCGCGTCGCCGCCGACGCCGATGATCACGTGACGTCCGACCACGATCGGCGCGTTCGAGGAAAAATACTCGCGCTTCATGCTCGCGATCTCGTGGTGCCAGCGCTCTTTTCCAGTCGCGGCCTCGAGCGAGACGAAGTAGTTGTCGGGCGTGAGGAAGTACAGCCAGTTGCCGTACATGCCGACGCCGCGGTTGCCGATGTGGTCGCCGCCGCGGGTCTTCCACGCGAAGTGCCACACCTCGCGTCCCGTACGCGCGTCGACGGCGTAGACGTGATCGGGCACCGAGAAGTAGAGAATGCCGTTGACGACGAGCGGCGTCGATTTGATGCTCGCGGTCGCCGGCACGCCGGCCGGCGGCGTGTCGGGTCCTTCGCCGCCCACGATGGCGCCGCCGCGCGACAGATTCGCGCGGTACATCCATGCGAGCGTCAGATTCTTCACGTTGCTCGCGTTGATCTGTTTCAGCGTGCTGTAGCGGCGTCCCGAGTAGTCGCCGTGGTACGTCGGCCACGAATCGATCGGCGGCTTTCCGAGCAGATCGGAGCTGAGCGTCGTCGATTGACCCGCGAGGATCATCGGCAGCGCGCCGACCAAGAGAGCGCCGATGATGAGGCTCGCGGCGCTGAAGCCCCGCGCCACGGTCGATCGCTTGTTCATTTGAGGCTCGCGAGATAAGCGGTCATGTTGTGCATGTCGGCGTCGGTCCACTTCGAGAGCATGTCGACGTGCGCCTGCAGCGGATCGGAAACCACGACCTTCGGAACGTCGCCGTTGCGCAGCCACGATCGCATCTGTCCGGTGGATTGGTCGTAGAGCACCACGTCGAAGTCGGTCAGACGGACGATGGCGCCGGTGAACGACGGCCCCGACGGAGTGGTAACGGTCGCCTTCACCGCGGTCGGTTCGGTATATGGTGGCCGCGGCGGACCTGACGGTAGGCCCGCGCGGCCGCGAGGCATCACCATGCGACCCTGCAGAACCTCGGGCTCGTACTTCGCGCCGATCCCCTTGAAATCGCCGGTCGGCGAATGACACGTGGCGCATCGGCCTGCGCCGTTGAACGTCGCCTCGCCGGCCTTCGCATCGCCGACGAGGATATCGAGAATCTTGTACAGGTTCCGTCTGGCGACCAGGCGAATGGTGTCATGCAGAAACGCCGCGAGGTCCGACATCTGGGCGTCGGTGAGCTGATCGAACTTCGGCATGCCGCGATCGGGCCGGCCGACGCGGAGGAATTCGCCGAGCTGCCTGCCGCCTTCGTCCTCCTGGACGAGCGCCGAGCGCGTGAGATCGGGGCCGCTCGATCCGCCGCGCGCGTTCGTGCCGTGGCAGAAGCCGCACTGCGCGCCGAGCAGCTCGCCGCCCCGCCCGATCGCTGCAGCATCGGGGACCGATTGTTGAGCTCGTAGGATACCAACCGACATCGGGCCGACGGCGAACGCAGAGCACGCAAAGATCGCTGAGAAGACGAACCCCCGACCCCGCTCCATGCGCAAAACCTTACTCCAAAACGCGTGAGTTGGCGTACCCTGTGCGCTCTATGCAGGTCATCCGTCAATCCAGAATCTACGACGTCTGCATCGTCGGCTCGGGCGCCGGCGGCGGCATGGCCGCCAAGGTGCTGTGCGAGGCGGGCGCCGACGTCGTGATGCTCGAAGCCGGCGGCATGTGGGACGTCGAAAAAGATTCGAAGATGTCGGCGTGGGCGTACGACTCGCCGCGGCGCGGCGCGGCGACGCCGAGCAGGCCGTTCGGCGAATTCGACGGCTGCGTCGGCGGATGGGACCTCGAGGGCGAGCCGTACACGCAGGCGCCCGGATCGACCTTCGACTGGTTTCGGGCGCGGATGCTCGGCGGGCGCACGAACCACTGGGGACGCATTTCGCTCCGGTTCGGTCCGGACGATTTCCGCCGCCGCAGCATCGACGGCCTCGGCGACGAGTGGCCGATCACGTACGACGATCTCAAGCCGTATTACGACAAGCTCGATCGGCTCGTCGGCATCTTCGGATCGATGGAAAACCTGCCGAACGAGCCCAACGGCGTCTTCCTGCCGCCGCCCAAGCCGCGCTGCTACGAGCTGCTGATCAAGCAGTCGTGCGATCGCCTGGGCATCACGTGCATCCCGGCGCGGCTGTCGATTCTGACGAAGCCGCTCAACGGCCGCGCGGCGTGCCACTACTGCGGCCAGTGCGGACGCGGCTGCGCGACGCATTCGAACTTCTCGTCGCCCTCGGTGCTGCTGCCGCCTGCGCTCGCCACCGGACGGCTTCGCATCATCGCGAACGCGATGGCGCGAGAAGTGACGACTGGCGAGGACGGGCTAGCCACCGGCGTGTCGTACGTCGACACGAACGACCGCCGCGACTATGCCGTCCGCGCGCGCATCGTCGTGCTGGCGGCGAGCGCGTGCGAGACGGCGCGGCTGCTGCTGAACTCGAAGTCGGCGCGCTTCCCCGATGGCCTCGCGAACTCGAGCGGCACGGTCGGTCGCTATCTCACCGATTCGACGGGGCTCACGGTCTCCGGACACATTCCGAAGCTGGCCGACGGCGTGCCGCACAACGAGGACGGCGTCGGCGGCATGCATCTCTACATGCCGTGGTGGCTCGACAACGCGAAGCTCGATTTTCCGCGCGGATATCACGTCGAGATCAGCGGCGGACGCCGCGGCGCTCCGAGCTACGGCATCCTCGGCGGCATTCAGCGCTTCAACGGGCGCGGCGGGTACGGGAAACAACTGAAGGACGATTACCGGAAGTACTACGGATCCACCGTCAGCTTCTCCGGGCGCGGCGAGATGCTTCCGAACGATCAGACGTACTGCGAGATCGACCCATTCGCCGTCGACACCTACGGTATCCCGGTGCTGCGGTTTCACGCATCGTTCACCGACCACGAGTACCGGCAGGCGAAGCACATGCAGGAAACGTTTCGCGAGATCATCCACGACATGGGCGGCACGCCGTTGTCGCCGATGCCGTCGCGCGACGCGTGGTACGGATTGGAGAACGTCGGCCGCATCATCCACGAAGTCGGGACCACACGGATGGGCAACGATCCGAAAACATCGGTCGTCGACGCGAACTGTCAGGCGCACGACGTGAAGAATCTCTTCATCGCCGACGGCGGCCCGTTCGTCTCGAACGCCGACAAGAACGTCACGTGGACGATCCTCGCGCTCTCGATGCGGACGTCGGAGCGCATCGCGCAGCAGCGCAATCAGGGAATCCTATGACATCGCGGAATGCGGATTGCGGATCGGGGATTTCGCGGCGCGAGGCGCTGCGCATCGTGACGTCCGCGCCCGTCGCCGCGGCCATCGTCTGGACGCCGGCCGAAGCCGAGCGCGCGGGCGGGCAGGCGCAGCGGGCGCGAAGCCAGGCCGCATCGCAGCCGAAGGGCTATCAACCACAGTTCTTCACCGCGCACGAATACGCGACGGTCATTCTGCTCGTCGATCTCATCATCCCGCGGGACGAGCGATCGGGCAGTGCCACCGACGCCGGCGTGCCCGAATTCATGGATTTCATGATGATCGATCAGCCGCGGCGTCAGACCGCGATGCGCGGCGGTCTTGCGCTCGTCGATCGTCTTTGCGAAAAACGGTTCGACAAGCGATTCGCCGCGTGCTCGGATGCGGAGCGGCGACAGCTGCTCGACGACATCGCGTACACCGATGCCGTCAAGCCGGGACTCGAACACGCCGTGGTGTTCTTCAACAGCTTTCGCGATCTCACCGCGAGCGGATTCTGGACGACAAAGATGGGGATTGCCGATCTGCGGTACCAGGGCAACCGGTTCGTCAGCGAATGGACCGGATGTCCCGACGAAGCGCTGCGCAAGCTGGGAGTGAGCGGAAGGTCATGAACGGATTGGTCGATTGGGCGGAAACGTCGCCATTACCGCGGCGAGCGTGAGCGAGCCGCGACAGGTGCGTGGCAGCCTTGAGCCCGAGCGAGCGCAACGCGCGAGCGAGCGCGCCTGGGGTGGGGCCCCAGGCGCAGTGAAAAATGTGGGGTCCCGCGCACAAATTAAGAAAATGATGACAAGACGTGATCTGACAGTGGCGCTCGTGGGTGTGGCGTTTGGTGCGGCCGTCATGGCGGCCCAGAAGGCGCCGATCCATTCGACCGTCTTCGACTGGGATGCGGCGGCCCCGAAGCCGAACGAGTGGGGCGCCGTGCGGCAGGTCGTCCGCGAGCGGACGCCGACGCTCGACGAGCTCGAGATCCACATCTCGACGCTGAAGCCCGGTCAGTCGCCGCACGCGCCGCACAAGCACGAGCACGAAGAGCTGCTCATCGTGAAGGAGGGAACGCTCGAAACGTTCCAGAACGGCGCCACGCGCCGCGCCGGTCCCGGCGCGATCATCTTTCAGGCGTCGAACGAGCTGCACAACGTCACCAACGTCGGCACGGCGCCGGCAACGTATTACGTGATCGGTTGGGAAAGCCCGAAGAAATGAGCGCCTGCGGCTCGAGCGAGGCGCCGGGCCGCCGAGTGAGCGCGAGCGGGGTGGGGCCCCGAGAGCATAAAGAATAATGACCAGGCGTCAGCTCATTGCGTTGGTTGGCTCCCTCGCCGTTGCGGGCGTCGACCTGCGCGCGACTGCCGACCGCGTCGTCAAGAAGGGACGCCTGAAACAGTCCGTCAGCCGGTGGCCCTACGCGAAGATTCCGCTGCCGGAATTCTGCCGCGCGATCGCCGAAATGGGATTGCCGGCAATCGATCTCCTCGAAGAGCCCGACTGGCAGGTCGCGCGCGATCACGGCCTCGTCGTCTCGATGGCGTATGCGGGCGGCGGTTCGATTCCCGACGGGTTGAACGTGACGGCCAACCACGACGCCATCGTCCGCAACTTCGAGCAGAAGATTCCGCGCGCGGCGGCGATGAAGATCCCCAACGTCATCACCTTCTTCGGCAACAGGCGCGGCATGAGCGACGAGGAGGCCACGGCCAACTGCGCTACCGGTCTGAATCGCGTCAAGAAGATCGCCGAGGATCACGGCGTCACGATCTGCGTCGAGCTGCTGAACAGCCGCGTCAACCACAAGGACTATCAGGGCGATCGAACGAAGTTCGGCGTGGACATCGTCAAGGCCGTGGACTCGCCGCGCGTGAAGCTGCTCTACGACATCTACCACATGCAGATCATGGAAGGCGATCTGATCGCGACGATCCGCGCGAACCATCAGTACATCGCGCACTACCACACCGGCGGCGTCCCCGGCCGCCACGAGCTCGACGACACGCAGGAAGTGAACTGGGCGGCCGTCGCGCGCGCGATCGTCGAGACCGGCTTCACCGGCTACGTCGCGCACGAGTTCGTTCCGACGCGCGATCCGCTGACATCACTTCGGGAGGCCGTCGCGCTGTGTGACGTGTGAATTGGATAATTGGGTAATTGGGTAATTGGGTAATTGAGGCGCAGTGATTGTTCAATTACGCGATTACCCAATTACCCGATTATCCAATTACCAAATTCTGATAGGTGATTTTTTCAAACCCGCGCAGGATGGCCAGCGCCTTGTCGTCGTAGTACGGCAACACTTGCATCAGGACGGCGGCGGCGATCCCCTTCCGCGGATCGATCCAGAAGTGCGTGTTGTAGATGCCGCCCCAGCTGACGCTTCCCGGACTGCGCATCGACGGATCGGACGGCTCGGTCTCGATCTGAAAGCCGAAGCCGAACTTGTCTTTTCCCGCGCCGATCGGAAAGGGCTTCGCGCGCGCGCGATCGGCGGTCGGCTGCTGCACGACGGTCAGCCGTCCGATCTGATTCGACATCATCGTCGCGAGCGTGCGCTCGCCGACGATGCGCCGCTCGCCGTGCCGCCCGCCGTTGAGGAACAGCTGCATGAACGCCGCATAATCGACCACGTCCGAGAACAACCCGCCGTCGCCGCGAATCGGTGACCGGATATCCGCCGGGTTCGGTCGCTCGGTCAGCACGCCGTCGCTTCCGCGGTTGTGCTGCGTGACGAGGCGATCGCGCTGATCGGCCGGCACGACGTAGGAGGTGTCGCGCATGCCGAGCGGATCGAAAATTCTCGCTTTGAGAAATGCGTCGAGCGACTGACCCGACACCTTCTCGACAATCTGTCCGAGCACCGCCGTGTTCTGACCGTACGTGAACTTCGCTCCCGGTTCGTGGAGGAGCGGCAGTTCGACGACCGGCTTGCCGCCAGTATCGAGCTTCGCCAGACGCTCGTCCGAGAACGCGTACCCAATCCCCGACGTGTGCGTCAGCAGATCGCGCACCGTGACGGGACGCTTCGGCGGCCGGCCCGCGAGCGTTCGAATGTTCGCGAACTCGGGCAGGTACTTCGTGACGGGATCGTCGAGCCCGACCCTGCCTTCCTCGTTCAGCATCATGATCGCCAGCGACGTCACCGGTTTGGTCATCGACGCGATGCGGAAGATCGTCTGCGGCGTCGCCGGCTTGTTGCCTGCGACGTCGCGCTTGCCGAACGCGCCGCCGTACAGCATCGAGTCGCGATTGACGACGATCGCCGCCACCGCCGGGACGTCACCGCGATCGACGCTGGCCGCCAGGAAGCGCGCCAGCGCGACCTTGCCGCTGTCCGGAATCGACGGCGCCGATCCAACCGCGCCGATCGGAACGGCGATCGGCAGAGCAAGCGTGAAAGCGCGAAGCAGCGTCTGCATGGCGCGAAAGTATACTGGCTCGCCAGGAGGGGAGACCATGCGCCAGCACGTGCGTTCTGCCCTGTTCGCCGTCATCTTTGCGGCTTTTGCGCCGTCCGCGTTCGCGCAGAGCGCGATCGCGGGCCTCGTGCGCGACGCGTCGGGCGCGGTGCTGCCCGGCGTCACCGTCGAAGCGTCGAGCTCCGCGCTCATCGAAGGCGCGCGCACGACGGTTACCGACGCGACCGGCCAGTATTCCATTGTCGATCTGCGACCCGGCACGTACGCCGTCACCTTCACGCTCACCGGCTTCCGCACCGTCAAGCGCGAGGGGATCGTCCTGCCGACGTCGTTCACGGCGACGATCAACGCCGACCTCGCCGTCGGGACGCTCGAAGAAGCGATTACCGTGACGGGCGCGTCGCCGCTCGTCGACGTCCAGCGATCGGTCTCGCAGTCGGTGATGACGCGCGAGACCCTCGACACGATTCCCACCGGCAAGGATCCGTTCGCCGTCGGCCAGCTGATTGCCGGCGTCACCACAACGACGCCCGACGTCGGCGGGACGCAGATCATGCAGCAGCCGACGCTGCAGGTGCACGGCTCGTCGAACAACGACAATGTCTTCATGGTCGACGGCGTGCAGATTCAGCACATGGGATTCGGCGGCAACCAGACCGGCTTCTACTTCAACGACGGGTTGATGGAGGAGATCGGCTATCAGACCAGCTCGCTGCCGGCCGAGGCGCCCGTCGGAGGCGTGCAGATCAACATGATCCCGCACGACGGCGGCAACACGTTTCACGGCTCGTTGTTCGCCACCGGCGCGAACGACGGCATGCAGGCGAACAACCTCGACGACGATCTCATCGCGCTGGGCTTCCGCGCGCAGAACCGCGTGCAGAGCGTCTACGACGTCAACGCGACGCTCGGCGGTCCGATCCGCCGCGACCGCTTGTGGTTCTTCGGCACCTTCCGGCGCTGGAGCGCGAACAATTTCCTCGGAAACACGTTCACGTCCACGGGCGACCAGGCGGTCGACGATCAGCACATCAGCGACGCGACCGGCCGCGTCACGTGGCAGGCGTCCAAGCGGAACAAGGTGTCGGCGCACTACGACCGCAGCATCAAGTGGCGCGGCCATCGTCCCAACAACTGGCTCTCGGCCAGCATCAACGATCCGATTTCCGACGTCGTCCAGACGACGCAGCTCAATTACATCGGCGAGGTGAAGTGGTCGTCGCCGATCAACAACCGCGTCTTCGCCGACGCCGCCCTGTTCTCGCTCCCGATCAACTACACGCTCGGCTTCGAGCCCGACGCAACGCCGAACGCCATTGCCACCTTCGATCAGATCCGTTCGACGATCGGCGGCGTGTCGCCGCGCATGGACACCAACAGCGCGCGCATGAACACATGGGCGGGCAGCGCGTCGTTCCTCACCGGCGCGCACAGCGTGAAGGCCGGCGCGCAGGTGCGCACCGGCTGGTCGCAGGAGCTGTTCACGATCCGCGGCGACATCCTGCAGATCACGAGCAACGGCGTGCCGAATTCCGTCCGCCTCGTCAACACGCCGAGCGGGCACAAGGAAACCGGCGTCAACGCCGCCGTGTACATGCAGGACTCGTGGCGGCTCAATCGCGTGACGATCAATCCCGGCGTCCGCTACGAGCGCTTCGTCATGTCGATTCCGGCGCAGAGCGCTCCCGCCGGCACGTGGATCGGTCCCCGCGACTTCGCCGCGCAGGACGGCATCGTCAACTGGAACACCGTCTCGCCGCGCGTCGGCGCGTCGTGGGACGTCCGCGGCGACGGCCGCACCGCCGTGAAGGGCGGCGTCAGCCGCTACGATCGGCTCGAGGGGATCACGATCATCCAGCCGCTCAATCAGCGGAACATCTCGTTTCAGCTGTGCCCGTGGAGCGATGCGAACAACGATCTGACGGCGCAGCTTAGCGAGATTGCCCGCGATCGCTGCTCTGGATCGCTGCAGCCGACGCTGGGCAACGTGGATCCGAATCTCAAGCGGCCGCACCAGTGGGAATACACAGTGATGGTGCAGCGGCAGATCGGCGCGAACACCGCGGTGAGCGTCGGCTACTACGGACGCCGCTTCGGCGATCTGTACACGACGGTGAACGCGGCCGTGCCATCCTCGGCGTACTCACCGGTCACAATCACCAATCCGCTGACGAATCAGCCGTTGACCGTCTACAACCAGGATCCGGCGACCCGCGGCCTCGTTCGCAACGTGGTGGCCACGGTGCCGAATCTCGAGCAGCACTACAACGGCGTCGAGTTCCAGATGAACACCCGCATGCGTCAGGCGACGGTGTTCGGCGGGCTGACCATCGGCAGCGACTACGGCGATCAGGACACGTTCCCGGCGCCGCTCACCGGCGATCTGAACAATCCGAACGTGAGCATCAACAACCGCGGCGCCGTCGGCTTCGATTCCACCTACCAGGTCCGCGGCGGCTTCAGCTATCGGCTGCCGGCGAACGTGCAGCTGTCGGGATCGATCCGCGAGGCGACGGGCCTGCCGCAGTCGCGCGTGTATCCGGTGACGACCTCGATCGTGCAGGGCCTGACGCAGGTGACGCAGAACATTCAGGTTGCTCCGCGCGGCGACTTCCGCTATCCGTGGGTGAACCTCGTCGATCTGCGACTGGCGTGGAGCGTCAGGAGCGGCAGCACGCGCTTCGAGCCGACGGTCGATCTCTTCAACGTGTTCGACAACAGCGCGGTGACGAGCGCCGTCACGACCATCGGCTCATCGCTCGGCCGTCCGTCGGCGATCGTGATGGGCAGGCTCGTGCGCGTCGGCGGCCGGATTACCTTCTGAACTTGAGTATCGTCGCGGCGGCGACGAGCGGGAGCTTCACATCGCTCCGGCTCGCCGCCGCGCCGTCGGCCTTCGGACCGACCAGCCACGCCAGCCCGATGCTGATCACGTACAGCGCGATCATCGGCGCGGCGAACATGGTCTGATTCCAGGGATCGGCCGACGGCGTGAGCACCGCCGCCACGATGAAGCTGATCAGCACGGCGTACTTGATCTGCCGCCACAGAAACCGCGCCGTGACGAGACGCACCTTCGCCAGGAAGAACACCAGCGTCGGAATCTGAAAGACCGCCACCATCCCGATCAGCAGGTTCTTGTACAGATCGAACGTGTCTTCGAGCCGCGGCGTGAACCGAATCCGCGGCGAATCGAAGCTGCGGAAGAACGCCATCATCGCCGGATAGAGGACGTAATGACTGAACGCGGCGCCGGCGAGCGTGCCGACTGCCGCCAGCAGGACGATCGGAACGACGAACTTCTTCTCCCGAGCGTAGAGCCCCGGGGCAACGAAGCGCCACACCTGATATGTGACGAAAGGCGCCGCGAGAATCAATCCGCCGATCAGCGCGATGTCGAGATCGAAGGAGAATCCTTCGCCCGGTCTGAGGAACACGAGCGTGGCGCCGTCCGGCAGCGCGCGAATCGTCGGCGCGAGCACGAAGTCGGCGATGCGGTCGACGAAGAAGAACGCGACCGCCATACCGGCGGCGATCGCGATGCACGAGCGGATGATGCGCGTGCGCAACTCGTCGAGATGCTCGAGGAACCCCATCCGGCCTTCGCGCGGGTCGCCGTCTTCGATTTCGTCGTCTCGAGGCGATTTGACCGGCCCGGTTGCAGCTGCAGCCATGTCGAGGTCGGCTCCTCTCTCTCATCCCCAGATGTCGAGCGCGCGGCGGACGAGGATCAGCTGGCCGACATGATACGCCGTGTGGTCGGCGACGAGCAGGATCTCGCGCAGATAGGTCTGGCCGTCACCGTGAGGAACCGCCGCGAACAGATCGATCGCGCGATCGCGGGCCAGCCGCCGCAGCGCTTTGAGGTCATTGCGGTACGCCGCGATCGACGCCGTCCACGCCATCGCGTTCTTCGGCCGCGCGTCACGAGGCCAGTAGTCGTCGGGCCGCTTCTTTTCCGCGTACTTCGGATTGACGCAGAACTCGAGGATGTCGGCCTGCGCGAGGCGGATGTGCTCGACCAGCTGCCACGCGGAGTGCTCCAGGCGATCCGGCACGACGCCGCGCAGGCGCGGCGGAATACCTTTCACTGCTCTGTCGAAGCCGACGTGCGCGTCGCCCCAGTCGAGCAGCGTTCCGAGGTGGTCGCGTAGAGGCTTGTCGTCAGCCATATCACACCGGTATAGAACGCAGAGATCGCTGAGGTCGCAATCTCTGCGTTCTGTCACAAGACACGAATCAGGTCGCTCCTCGTGATGATGAACGTCTTGTCGGTCTTGAAGTCGCGGACGAGGACCGCCGGGCTTTCGGGCGTGATCATCGGCGAGAGCAGATCGACCGGCGTCGAGATGTCGACGAAAGGGAACGCCGGCTGCATGATCGACTCGACCGGCTTCGTCTTGACGCCCGGATTCTTCACGAGCTGCGTGTAGAGCTGCGTCTCGTTAAGCGATCCGATCAGCCGGTTGTCGCGTGTGACGGAGATCTGCGAGAAGTCGTGCTCGGCCATCACGCGGACCGCGTTCTCGACCGGCTCGCTGAACTCGACCGCGCACAGCTCGCCGGCCATCCGCGTCGCAACCAGATCGCGCGCGGTCAGCCCGTACTTCTCGATGAACCCCTTCTCCCGCATCCAGTCGTCGTTGAACATCTTGCCCAGGTAGCGCGAGCCGTGGTCGTGGAAGATGACGACGATCACGTCGCGGTCGGTGAATTGATCCTTGAGCTGCATCAGCCCCGCCATCGCGGCGCCGCCCGAGTTGCCGACCCAGATGCCTTCTTCGCGCGCGATCCGGCGCGTCATCACCGCCGCGTCCTTGTCGGTCACCTTTTCGAAGTGATCGATGAGGCCGAAGTCGACGTTGCGCGGCAGGAAGTCCTCGCCGATGCCTTCGGTGATGTACGGGTAGATTTCGTGTTTGTCGAAGACGCCGGTCTCCTTGTACTTCTTGAACACGGAGCCGTACGTATCGATGCCCCATACCTTGATCGTCGGATTCTTCTCCTTCAGGAACTTGCTGACGCCGGAGACCGTGCCTCCCGTGCCGACGCCGACCACGAGCTGCGTGATCGCGCCGTCGGTCTGATCCCAAATCTCGGGACCCGTCTGCTCGTAGTGAGCCGCCGTGTTCGACAGGTTGTCGTACTGGTTCGCCTTCCACGCGTTGGGCACTTCTTTTTCGAGGCGCGACGACACGGAATAGTAGGACCGTGGATCCTCGGGATCGACGTTGGTGGGACAGACGATGACCTCGGCGCCGAACGCCTTCAGCGCGTCGATCTTCTCCTTGGATTGCTTGTCGGTCGTCGTGAAGACGCACTTGTAGCCCCTGACGACGGCGGCGATCGCGAGGCCCATGCCGGTGTTGCCGGACGTTCCCTCGACGATCGTTCCGCCGGGTCTCAACAGACCGGCACGCTCGGCGTCCTCGATCATCTTCACCGCCATGCGGTCCTTGATCGAGTTGCCGGGGTTGAACGTCTCGACCTTCGCCAGCACCGTGCCTTTCACGACGCCTTTCGTCAACTGATTGATGCGGATCATCGGCGTGTCGCCGATCGCGTCGAGCACGGTGTCGCAGATCTTCTTCCGCACAGGTGTAGGGCGGGCCTTTCAGGCCCGCCCGTCCAGTCTATACCGTGGCTGCGGCAATGAACCCGTGAACGAAGCGCGCAGAGCTCGCACGGCCCGCAGAGAAAATTAGCTCGTCGACTTCGCCTGAGTCTTCAGCAGCTCGCTGAACGGCACCACTGTTCCATGAATCGGCACGATGCGATCGACGTCCAGGTTCCGCTTGCGGATGTTCTCGAGGAGGTTCGCGGCATAGGGCTGAACCGCGGAGGCTGGCGAGTACACGTCGGCTTCGACGAGGAGACGCTGTTTCGGGAAGTACGCCATCAGGAGCGTGTCCGCATGAGGGCTGCCGGCGATTGGATAGAGATCGACCGCCATCGTGTCATCTTTCAAGTGCATCACGTCGTCGACGGTTTCGATTTTGATCGGCTTCGGCTTTTTCGCGAGGGCATCGGGCGCCAGCGTGTGCGCGCGGCTGACGGCGTCCTGATAGAACGCCGCGTTCGCCTTGTGCGTGACGACCGTGAGCCCCTCCGACACCGCCGCGCGGACGCCGCCCGAATGATCGAAATGGTGATGCGTGCTCACGACGTGCGTCAGCGGCTTGTTGGGCCGCAGCTCCCGCGCCTTCGCGATGACGGCGAGGGCGCGCGTATCGTTCTGGGGCGCCTCGATGAGCATCAGATGATCGGCGAACTCCACGAGAACGCTGTGGTGCGACTGCCCCGCCAGAAGCCAGATGCCGCTGGCCAGCTCTTCGGCGGTGACCGTTGCCGGCGGCGGACCGGCAATGGCGGCCGCCGAGGCGACCGCGGCCGGCGCCGCGAGGTTTCCGGTATCGGCGTCGACGCTCTGTTTCGTCACGCGGATGTCCGCGGTCGTGAACTTGTCGGTCTTCGTTGTCAGGTGCGACGGCAACTTCAGGCCGGCGACGTCCTGATAGTCCGAGAAGCTCGTCTCGACGGCGACGTCGCCGAGATTCGGATTGTCGGTCATCGAGACGACGCGTGTCGGCAGCTTGGTCGTCTCGTCGATCGCCAGCGTCAACGTCAAGCCGGCGGCCGTTGTCACGTCGACGGCGCGCTGCCCGTTCGCCGTGCGCGGGTTCGCGAGCTTCGCGCCCGGATCGAGCGCCGCGCGCACGATGGTCACCGGATGGTGGTACATCTCCGCGCGGCGATCCTTTGCCACGGCGTTCGATACGCGCGTGGGGGTGCCGTTCGGCGCGACGTTGTATCCGACGTCGCCGTCGACGCCGAATACCTGCGTCTGCGGCTGCTGTCCCTGGAAGTACGCGAAGTTCGGCGTCCGCGTCTGCTCGACGCGCACGGCTCCGCCGGCGACGTCGATTGCGCGTTTGTAGCCCTTCAGGACGAAGGCCTGGCCAGTCGCCTCGGGCGTCACGTCCTGCCCGAGGTTGCCGTTCGTTCCTTCGCCTTCGATGACGAGCGTCTTGATGGCGAGCAGGCGATCGCGACCGCCGAGCGCGGCCGCGGCATCGTCGACGGTCTGCTGTTCGGGAGTGGCGCGCGAGCAGCCGCCGATGGCGACTGCCGCCGCGAACACGACGAGCGAGGTTGTGCGTGTCATAAGGCGCCAATTATCCATCAGCGCCGTTCTGGATTACGCCCGAGCGCGCCCACGCGCAAAGATTAAGGCAGCGGCAACTCGATCGCGCCCTTCGCGATCTCGCCCGGCTTGACGATCACGACCGTCGAATCGGCAACGGCCCCTGCCGGCGCCGCGGCGCCTGCGAGGCTGGTTGACGACACCCTGACGTTGTACTGACCCGGCTTGACGTTGGCGCGCGACCATTTCCTGTTCTTGCGCTGCCGGTACCACGCGATCGCCTTGTCGGCTTCGCTTTCGACGTACTGCAGCAGGCGCTTCAGCGATTCGGCCGGATCCTGGCACGTCCATTCGAGCGCGCCCGGCGCCTCCGGCGAGATGTCCTTGCCGCCGCGCTGTGGATGCTGCCGGTCTCTGCTCTCGTCGTCGTACATTTTTTTCATCGCTACGCGCGAGCGCGCCGCGCCGTGTGCCGCGACGCGCGCCGCGGCCGCGGATCGACGGGCGTCGGCAGCTCGTACCAGATCTCGAATTCGTAGCCGTCGGGATCGATCGCGAAGAGGTACGGCTCGCCCGGAACGAACTCGCCGTGCTCCCTGACGCGGCCGCCGGCCTTCTTCACCGCGCGCACGGCCGCGTCTATGTCCTTCGGCCGCTGCAGCCGGAACCCAAAGTGGGCGATGCCGCCGCGCGTCCCCGCACGCTTCACGTCCCGCTCGAGGACGATCACGTCGCGGGCGCCCGGCGTCTGCAGCTGCGCGAACGTGTCGTGCCGGTACACTTCGACGGCGCCGAGGATCCGCTGGTAGAACGCCGATGCGCGTTCGACGTCGCGCACCGCGAGCGCCACGTGCGTCAGGCCGAAGGTTTTGATCATTTGAGCCGCCGCGCGATGTAAATCAGCAGGACGGCGCCGGCGGTCGCGACGACGAGGCGCCCGATGAGGCCCGCCGCGTACAAGCCGAGAATCCCGAACACAATCCCGCCGAGGATCGATCCGACGATGCCGAGCAGCAAATCGATCAGTACTCCGTAGCCGCGGCCCCGCATGATTTTGCCGGCGAGATAGCCGGCGAGGATGCCGATGACGATCTGCCAGAAGAGGTACATCACCTGCACACGAAGTTTTTTTCCTCGTCGGTGCTGCCGGTGCCGGTGTACTCCGCGTGCTGCGGGTACGGGCACAGCGGACGCGTGCGCTCGATCGCGCCACCGGCGGTGGCGGCCTTTCGCGCCACGAGGCGATCGGGCGCCTTGCCATGCTCCACCCAGTCGACGATCGCGGAGACCCAATCAACGGTGTCGGGGCCGCGACCGCCGCCGCAGTGCAGCACACCGGGCAGCATGAAAAGGCGGAAGAAGTCGCGCGCGTTCGGATCGCGCGCCTCGACCTGCTCGTAGAACTCTGTCGTGCCGAGCGGCGAGAGACCCGCGTCCGCCCAGCCGTGCCACATGATCACTTTGTGATTGTTCGCCTTGAACGCGTCGAGTTTCGGATCGTTCGAGTTGAGATAGCTGGCGGTCAGCTCGGTGTCCTTCCTGAAGTTCGCGAACTGGTACTTCGTGTAATCCCACGCCGGATCGTTGAACACGAAATACTTGAACAGCTCGGTACCGAAGCCGACCCGGAGGCTCGGCGCCGTCTGTCCCGGCAGCGGCGCGCCGGTAATCCACGCGGGCCATCCCTGCAGCTCCCCTTCGCCGCCGTACGGCTGGCCGGGGAACAGGACGCCGTCCCGCGCGCGCGTCTCCGAGTAGATCTTCTTCAGCGCGATCCGCTGCGCGTCGGTGAGGCCGGTCAGCTTGTCGACCGACAACGTGCAGCGCCGCGGATCCTCCATCGTCCCGTCTTTCACGCCGTCGAGCGCATCGCACGCAGCCATGATCTGCGCGTCGATCGATTTGAGGACATCGGGCGTGAGGAGCGGCGCCGAGGCGCCGGCGGGAAACGCCGCCTGCGCGTCCTTGATGAACTGCGCGCCGATGCCCGTCCAGTCCATCGCCGGCGCGCCTGCCACGACCCCGTCGAAATCGTCGGGATAGCGCAGCGCTTCCATCATCGCCTGACCGCCGCCGCGCGAACAGCCGCTGAAATAGCTGCGGGTGGACGCGGATCCGTAGTAGCTAAGGACGATGGACTTCGCGACGTCGGCCGTGCGGTGCACGGCGAGGTAGCCGAAGTTGACGCGGCGCTCGATGTTGTTGAGCGCCCACCCGGCCTCGACGGCGCCGCCCTGATGGCCGGTATCGGTGCCCGCCGTCGCGTAGCCCAGATTGACCGTCGACTGCGCCGAGTTCTGCACCGTGCCGACGAATCCGCCGCCGCCGCCCATGAAGAACTTCCCGTTCCACTCGTTGGGCAGCAGCAGCGTGAACTTGATCTCGGTGCCGATGACGCCGCTCACCTTGCAGTGCGGCACCCGAATCGCGCCGGACGTTGCCCCCTGGGCGGCGGGGACCGCCGTCGCTTCGGTCACCTTGACGTCGGGAAATTTCAGCATCACGAGATGCGAGCATTCGGCGTGGTCCGATAGGGCGGGCCTTGCAGGCCCGCAGATCGCGCGGCCCTGAAAGGGCCGCGCCACCAAGACAACGGTCAGTACGACCAGGAAGCGTTTCTTCATGGCGCCATGATAGACGAGACGTCGTCGGCGCGAAGGTCTCGCGGTTCTGGAATCAGCCCCGCAAGATACGCGGCCTGACCGATGACGCGCGGCGCGCTCCACCCCTGCGCGCGCAGGTCGCGGACGCCGGTGTCGTGGTCCGATTTGCTCAGTTTCTGTCCCGGTCGCTTCATTATCAACAGGTGATGCAGGAACGACGGCGGCTCGGTGCGTCCAAGAAGCCGCGCGAGCTGAATCTGGCGTCCGGTCGACGGCAGCAGATCATCTCCGCGCACGACGAGCGTGACGCCCTGCTCGAAATCGTCGACGGTCGCCGCGAACTGATACGTCCAGTTGCCCTCGCGATCGCGGACGAGCAGATCGCCGCATTGCTCGTGCGGCCGCTGCTCTTGCAGGCGATGGCGCAGATCGACGAAGCGTTCGACCGAAGGCTCGAGTCGCACGCGGATGCCGACGCCGGGTCCTTCAATGACGCCGCGATCGCGACACGTGCCCGGGTACGGTGGGGCGGGCCTTTCAGGCCCGCCGGCGCGGCCCTGAAAGGGCCGCGCCACATCTGCCGCGATCTCCGCGCGCGAACAATTGCACGCGTACACCAGACCCGAACGTCTGAGCCGATCGAGCGATTGTGAATAGATGTCACTGCGTGCGCTCTGCCGCACGATGGGTCCGTCCCACGTGAACCCGAGCCAGTCGAGATCGGCGACGATGGCCGCCTCGAATTCCGGGCGGCTCCGCTGCCGATCGTGGTCCTCGATCCGAAGAAGAATCCGCCGCGCGTTGCCCCAGACGTAAATCGCGTTCACGACGTGACCGAGGTGCAGGAACCCGGTCGGCGCCGGCGCGAAACGCGATATCATGGCGCGCATTATGCGAAAGTCAGCCCTCTTCGCGCTCGCGTTCGCGCTCGTCTCGATGAACGCCGGCATCTTTGGTCAAAGTCCGGCTGACGCCGGACGTCAGGTGAAACCGAAACCTGGCGAATGGTGGACCTACGGCGGCGATCTGGCGAGCACGCGTTACTCGCCGCTCGATCAGATTAACAAGGACAACTTCAAGACCCTCGAGGTCGCCTGGCGCTTCAAGACGGACTTCCTCGGACCGCGTCCCGAGTTCAATCTGCAGGGGACGCCGTTGATGATCGACGGCATTCTCTACGCGACCGCCGGCACGCGCCGCGCCGTCGTCGCGCTCGACGCGGCCACCGGCGAGCTGTTGTGGATGCACAGCGAGAACGAGGGGAAGCGCGGCGAGTCGGCGCCGCGTCAGCTCTCGGGACGCGGGCTCGCGTACTGGACCGACGGCCCTGGAGGAAAAGAGTCGCGCGTCGTGTACGTGACGCCCGGCTACCGCATGGTCGCGCTCGACGCGAAGACCGGCGTGCCAGTGAAAGGATTCGGCGAGAACGGCATCGTCGATCTGAAAACGGACGACGACCAGAAAGTCGATCCGGTGACGGGTGAGATCGGTCTGCACGCGACGCCGATCATCGCCAAGGACGTCATCGTCGTCGGCGCCGCGCACCTGCCCGGCGGATCGCCGAAGAGCCGCATTCACGAAAAGGGATTCATCCGCGGCTACGACGCGCGCACCGGCAAGCGTTTGTGGATCTTCCACACGATTCCGCAGGCCGGCGAGTTCGGCAACGACTCGTGGGAAAAAGATTCGTGGGCCTACACCGGCAACGCGGGCGTGTGGGCACAGATGACCGTCGACGAAGAGACGAACACGGTGTTCCTGCCTGTGGAGCTGCCGACGGGCGACTACTACGGCGGTCATCGTCCCGGCAACGGACTCTTCGGCGAGAGCCTCGTCGCGCTCGATCTGAAGACGGGTCAGCGCAAGTGGCACTTCCAGCTCGTGCACCACGGCATCTGGGACATGGACATCCCGTGCGCGCCGATTCTGGCCGACATCACCGTGAACGGCCGGCAAATCAAAGCGGTCGCGCAACCGACGAAGCAAGGATGGCTGTACGTCTTCGATCGCACCAACGGCAAGCCCGTGTGGCCGATCGAGGAACGCCCCGTTGAGAAAGGCACGGTGCCGGGCGAGTGGTATTCGCCGACGCAGCCGTTCGTGACCAGGCCGCCGGCGTACGAGCGTCAGGGCGTGTCGGTCGACGATCTCATCGATTTCACGCCGGAGCTGCGCCAGGAAGCGCTGAAGCTCGCGTCGCGCTACAAGCTGGGACCAATCTTCACGCCGCCCGTGGTGAGCACGTGGCCGAGCCCGCTCGCGACGCTGATGCTGCCGTCGGCGACAGGCGGCGCCAACTGGGAGGGCGGCGCGTTCGATCCCGAAACGAAAATCTTCTACATCTTCACGAACACGAACGTGACGGCGCTTGGTCTGGTGAAAGCGGATCCGGCGAAGCAGGATTTCGATTACACGCAGGGGACGGCGCGCGATCCGAATGCGCCCGTCCCTAGTCCGGCCGCAGGGGCTGGAGCCGCGGGACGGGCAGGAGGCGGCGGCCGCGGCGGTCCCGCCTTGAGTGAAGCCGGCGCGCCGGGACAAGGCGGCGGGCGCGGTGGTGAAGGCGGCGGCGGTCTCACGATCCAGGGACTACCGTTGATCAAGCCGCCGTACGGCCGCATCACCGCGATCGATCTCAACAAAGGCGAAATCGTCTGGCAGATCGCGCACGGCGATACGCCCGACAACATCAGGAATCATCCGGCGCTGAAGGGCGTCAACATCCCGAAGACGGGCCGTCAGGGACGCATCGGTGTGCTCGTCACCAAGACGCTGGCCATCGCGGGCGAAGGCGGATTCGCGACGCAGGCCAACGGGCAGCGCGGCGCGAAGCTGATCGCCTACGACAAGGCAACCGGAAACGAAATCGGATCGGTGTACATGCCGGCGCCGCAAAGCGGATCGCCGATGACCTACCTGGTGAACGGCAAGCAGTATCTCGTGCTCGCGATCAGCGGCGGGAATTACAGCGGCGAGCTGATCGCATTCCGGCTGCCCGGCGACGGACGAAGCACTCAACACTGAACTGAGTGGCGATGTGTCCAGCTGATCGGCTGTCGGGTGGAGTCCGTGCACGTGCGGAGGTATGCCAAATCATTCTGTGTCGTGCGAGCGGCGGACTTATAATATCCACCTTGCGTTTGGCCATCCTGCTCACCGCACTGATTGCCGCGTCCTGCGGGGCGCGCGCGGATCAGCCGCCGAAGGCGTCGGAGCCCAGCGTCGCGTGGCGTCCGCTCGGATCGTGGTCGGGCCACGGCAACCGGCAGACCGAATCGTTTACGAGCGACACCGGCACGCTGCGCGTGCGCTGGGAAACGACGGCCGAGTCGACCGACCCCGGCGCGTTTCGTCTGACCGCCCACAGCGCGATCAGCGGCCGCCCGCTGCAGCAGATCGTCGATCATCCCGGCGCCGGCAGCGGCATCGGCTACGTTCAGCAGGATCCCCACGTCTTTTATGTCGTGGTCGAATCGAACCACGTGAATTGGAAGTTCACCGTCGAAGAGGCCGTCGGGTATGGAGGGTAGTGCGATGAGCGAAGACACACCCACAGGGTTCTCACGGCGCAATTTCATCAAAGGGGTCGTGGCGGCGGGCGCGGTCGCGTCATCGTCCGCGTACTTGTTCCGCTCGACGCTGCTCCACGGCCAGCCCGTGGCGGGCGGCGTCGAGCGTCTCATCACGCTCAACGTCAACGGCCAGGATCGCCGCGTCGACGTGATGCCGCAGGAAACGCTGGCAATGGTGCTCCGCTACAAGCTCGGGTTGACGGGCACCAAGATCGGCTGCGACCGCGCCGAGTGCGGCGCCTGCACGGTGCTCGTCGACGACGTGCCGCACTATTCGTGCTCGTATCTGGCGCATCGCGCGCGCGGCAAGAAGATCGTGACGATCGAAGGCCTCGCCGATCCGGCCACCGGCAAACTGAGCGCGGTGCAGCAGGGGGTCGTCGAGGAGCAGGGCTTCCAGTGCGCGTTCTGCATGCCCGGCTTCGTGATGGCGGCGACCGGTTATCTGAAGACGAACCCGAACCCGACGCGGCAGGAGCTCGCGCACGGCGTCTCGGGCAATCTGTGCCGCTGCCAGGACTACGACAAGATTCTCACCGCGCTGATGCGCGGCGCAGAGCTGATGCGAGGCTGACATCATGGCGAACAAACTGATCGGCCAGAACTACGTCACACCCGATCTCGTCGCGAAGGTCACCGGGCAGGCCAAGTACGCGGAAGATTTCCGCGCCGACGGCATGCTGTTCTGCAAGCTGCTGCTCAGCCCGTATCCTCACGCGCGCGTCAAGCGGATGAACACGAGCGCGGCGCTCGCCATCCCCGGCGTCAAGGGCATCCTGACCGCCGACGAACTGCCGGCGCCCGCCGACGTCGTCACCGACCTTGGACAACGCATTCCCGCGAACAAGCAGGGCGAGCGGGCGCTGACCAACGAGCCGGTGTACCAGGGCGAGCCGGTGCTCGCTGTCGCCGCGGTCGACGAGCTGACCGCCGTGGAGGCAATCGAGAAGATCGAGATCGAGTGGGAGCAGCTGCCCTTCGTCGTCGATCCGCTCGTCAGCCTGCGGCCTGGCGGACCCAACGCGCGGCTTCAGGGCAACGTCTGGGGTGTCCCCAAGCCGGGCGCACCCGGCCAGCCGGGCCAGCCCGCCGCGATCGAAGAGCTGAAATGGACCGACGCCGATTTCGCCGAGTACGAACAGGGACGGCTGCCGATGGGCAAGACGCCGGATGAATGGTCGTACGGCGATCTCGACGCGGGCTTCAAGCAGGCGGCGCTCGTCCTCGACGAAACGTTCGTCACGCCGAACACGAGCCACCAGACGCTCGAGCCGCGCTCGGCGATGGCGTACTGGCAGAACGGCAAGCTGTACATCCACTGCTCCACGCAGAGCGCCGTGCAGACGGTCGGATCCATGTCGCGCTGGCTGCACCTCGAGCCGAAGGACATCGTGCTCATCAGCCAGTACACCGGCGGCGGCTTCGGCAGCAAGGCCACGGGAACGATCACGGCGGTCATCCCGGCGCTGCTGTCGAAGAAGCTGAACGCGCCGGTGATGATGCGCATCGATATAGAGACCGAGTACGGCATTGGTGGCGCCCGGCCCGCGCAGCACGGACGCATGAAAGTCGGCTTCGCGAAGGACGGCCGCATCACCGCGCTCGACATGTTCGTGGTCAACGAGAACGGCCCCTACGAGAACGGCGGCGACACGGGAACAGCCGGCCGGATGGTCTCGCTGCTCTACCAGCCGCCAGCGATGCGGTGGCGCGGCGTGTCGGTGCTGACCAACACGCCACCGCGGCGCGCCCAGAGCCAGCCCGGGGGCCTGCAGGGCATCATGGTGATGGAGCCGATCCTCGCCAAGGCATCGCGCAAGCTAGGCGTCGATCAAGTGGCGATTCACCGGATCAACGCACCCGAAGGCAAGGCGCTGCTCGGCCCGGCCAACGCGCGCGGGCAGCGGGCGCATGCGACCAGCGCATTCATGAAACAGGCGCTCGATCGCGGTGCGGAGCTGTTCCGCTGGGACGAGCGCAAGGCGCAGGGCGGCAAACGCCAGGGAACGAAAGTGCGCGGCTACGGCGTCTCGTCGAGCGTGTTCGTCTCCGGCTCGGTCGGCTTCGACGGGCTGTTCGTGATCAAGCCGGACGGCAAGATGTACATCCAGTCCGGCATCGGCAACCTCGGCACCGAGTCGTTCAGCGACACGCAGCGCGTCGCCGCTGAAATGCTCGGCGTGCCGTGGGAGAAAGTCGTCGTCACGTGGGGCAACACGGGACAGAACCTGCCGTGGAGCTGTGTTTCGGGTGGCAGCCAGACGACGCACGCGCATACGCGCGCGGCGCATGCGGCGGCGACCTACGCGATCAAGAAGCTGCAGGACATCGCGGCCAAGACGCACGGCGGACGGCCGGAGCAGTACACCGTCGCGAACGAGCGCGTCTCCGGGCCGGGCGGCAGCATGACGCTCGCACAGGCGGCACAGAAGGCCATCGAGCTTGGCGGCAGCTACGACGGCCACGAGCTGCCCGACAACATCAACGCCTTCACGAAGACATCGGCCACCGCGCTCGCCGGGCAGGGACTGATGGGCGTGGCGCGCGACGCGTATCCGCACGACGGCGCGACGCATTCCTTCGTCGCGGGGTTCGCGGAAGTCGAGGTCGACGTCGAAACCGGCAAATACCACATCCTCGACTACGTGGCGGTCGCTGACGTCGGCACGGTGATCCACCCGCACGCGCTCGGCGGTCAGGTGCTCGGTCGATCGATGCTCGGGATCGGCCACGCCATCGGTCAGCACTGGGTGTACGACCAGCACTACGGGCTGCCGCTCGCCAAACGGTTCCATCACAACAAGCCGCCGTCGATTCTCGACGCGCCGCAGAAGATGGCGTGGGATGCGCTGAACATCCCCGATCCGGAAACTCCGGTCGGCGCGCGCGGCATCGGCGAACCGCCGGTCGCCGCCGGTTGCTGCGCCGTGCTGAACGCGATCGCCGACGCGGTTGGCGACGAGGCGTTCAAGCGCGCGCCGGTCATGGTTGGAACGTTGATGGCCGCGATCGAAGCGGGCCACGCCGTGCAGGAACCGTTGACTGCGCATATATAGAGGTTGAGGTCCGCGGGACGCTCGCCTGAAAGGCTCGCGCTACCGTGTCACTGTAACGCGACGCCTTTAGCGGAGCGCAATCGCACGTGTAGCGCGAGGCTTTTAGCCGAGCGGAACCGCGAATGAGGAGATAACGACAATGGCCGTGATTCGCGACATCATCCCGGCGTTCGAGCTCTTTCAGCCGGCGAGCATTGACGATGCGGTGCGGCTGATCGACAAGTACCGCGACGACTACTGGGTGCTGGCCGGCGGACTCGACAGCATGGACTGGCTGAAGGATCGGCTGCGCCGCCCGCGCTACGTGATCGATCTCACTCAGATCAACGAGCTCGTCGGGATCAAAGACAGCGGCGGCGGCCTCGAGATCGGCGCGATGACGCCGCTCACGCAGGTCGTCCACCATCCGGTCGTCCGCGACAAGTTCGGGCTGCTCGCCGAAGCGGCGGAGCTGGTCGCCTCGCCGCAGATTCGCAATCAGGGAACGATTGGCGGCAACGTGTCGCAGGACACGCGCTGCTGGTACTACCGCGGCGGGTGGACCTGCTATCGCGCGGGCGGCAACATCTGCTATGCCGACACGCCGACGGCGATCAACCGCGAGCACGCCATTCTCGACGCGGATCGGTGCGTGGCGGTGAGCCCGTCGGACACGGCGCCGGCGCTGGTGGCGCTCGAGGCGCAGATGGTGATCCGCAGTTCGCGCGGCGAGCGCGTCGTCGCCGCCGAGCAATACTTCGTCGGGCCGGGCATCGACATCACGCGGATGACGACGCTGCAGCCGGGCGAGCTGCTGACGTCGATTCGGATTCCGGCGACGTGGGCGGGCGCGCAGTTCTACTTCGAGAAGGTGCGCGACCGGCAGGTGTGGGACTTCCCGCTGGTGAACGTGGCGTCGGCGATCAAGTTCTCGAACGGGAAGGTCGACGCGGCGCGCATCGTCGTGGGCGCGGTGGCGGCGACGCCGAAGCGGCTGGCGAACGTGGAAGCGGCCATTGTCGGGAAGGCGCGCGACGAAGCGACGGCGGACATGGCGGGTCGAATGGCGGTCGAGGGGGCGGTCACGCTGCGCTACAACGGCTACAAAGTGCCGCTGATGCGCAATCTCGTGAAGCGCGCGATCCGCGGTGTCCCGACCGCAGCGACCACGTAGAGAGTCGGGATTCGTGATTAGGGATTAGGGATTCGGGATTTCGAGATTCGGGATTCGCAGGGCCTCCCTCGAATCCCAATCCGAATCCCAAATCCCAAATCCCAAATCCCGAACCCCGAATCCCGTTTCGTGGACAGCGCGAGTCGATCGACGACGCGGTTGCCGATGCGCATGCTGCGTGCGGCGCGATCGACGTCTTCATGCGCGCGTTCGCTCTTCACGAGCAGCGCGGTCTCGAAATCGTAGGCCGTCTGAAAACACGCCGCGGCGGGCACGCCGGCCAGCACGAACAGGAACGTGGCGCGCGCCCAGAAGAACCCGCGCCAGACCACGGTGCGGCGCGAAGACGCCGGCATCAACGTGACTATCAAATACGTGGCGATTGCGGCGCCAGCGGTCAGCATCGCCGCCCGACCGAGGAGCGCCATCGATTCGAGACGACCGGCGTCCACGACGAACAGTGCGATCACTCCAGCGTCGACGAGCGCGGCGGTCGCGTACGCCCACCCCTTCCGGTCATCGGGCCAGAACCATTTCGTCCAGCGCGAAGGCGCGAAGAAGTGGAGCAGCGCCGACACCGCCCCCAGCACGACGCCAAACGCCGCGAACATGATCAGCGCCAGCGTCAGCGTCTCCAGGTTCAACGTCTCCAGCACGGCGTTGTCCTGGAATACGACGAGCGCCCATCGCGGGTCTGCGAATGCCCCGTCGCCGATCAGGCGCGTGATGTACATGCGAGTCGGCCGGCCGAGATAGTACGCAGTGAGAAGATCGTCGTGGAGCTCCTGAACCGCCGACTTCAGCGCGGCATCGTCTTCGCACTCCTTGAAGAAGCTCTCCTGCAGGCTGCGGGTGCCGTCGGAATGGAAGACGACGAGACCGTCGTGATCGACGACCGCGAATCGCACGTGGTTCGGAAGAAGCGGCCGATCAGTCGTACCGGAACACGTAGACGTCCATCGCGATCACCGTGAGCAGGCCGGCCGCGGCAAACGTGGTCACGCATACCCAGACGCCGTCGTGCGCGCTGAAGCGCTCGCGCGGGCCGAGGACACGGAGCTTCACGAGCGGGATGCCGAGGCAGATCGCGGCGAGCGCCGTGCTGAACCACAGCAGATACGTGTACGAGATCGCTGCGCCCTCCGCCCTGAACCGATCGACGCGCACGAAGCCGCACAGCACCCACTCTTCCGGATCGCCGCTGACGACCTGTTGTCCCGTGCGTTCGTCGGTGCGCAGCCGCACGGCACGGATCGTCATGTCACCTCAGCTCGTGGAACGTCGCTGATGGAGACGCGCGGACGACACCCGGATCGGCTCGTTCGTGAAGCGTCAAACGCGCGGATAATAGCGGGATAGGCGCTTCGTCAATGCATCGAATCGCATCATTCCGTCACGTCGCGCCAGTCCTCATTCTGGTGGCCGCCTGCGGCGGCACGCCTCCGGCGCCGTCCGCTGCGCCATCAGCGCCGCCGCCTTCGGCGCCGCAGCCCGTTCGCGTGCTGATGCTGACGGCGACCGCGGCATTCCGTCACGACTCCATTCCGACCTCGAAGCAGGTGATGGCCGCGCTCGCCTCGCGCGGCGGCGCGTTCACCGTCGCCGTCACCGAAGATCTCGGCGATATCACGCCGGCGCGCCTCGCCGCGACCGACGTCCTCATGTTCGCGCTCACGAGCGGCGAGCTGGCGCTGGATCAGAATCAGAAGTCGGCGATCGTCGCGTGGATCACCAACGGCGGCGGATTCATCGGCGTGCACAGCGCAACCGACACGCTGTACGACTGGTCAGACTACGGCCGCATCGTCGGCGCGTACTTCAAGGAGCATCCGTGGACCGAGCCGGCCACCGTCATCGTCGAGGATCGGAGTCATCCGACGACGAGCGGGCTGGGGGCGAGTCTCCGTCTGCTCGAGGAGTTCTACACGTTCCGCGAGAATCCGCGGCCGTCAGTGCACGTGCTGCTGTCGCTCGATGCGGCATCGGTGCACGCGCAGGGCGACTTTCCGCTCGCGTGGTGGCAGACGATCGGCCGCGGCCGGTCGTACTACAACGCGCTCGGACACTTCTCCGAGACCTGGAACGATCCGAGCTTCCAGAGTCAGCTGTCAGCCGCGGTTCAGTGGGCCGGCGGGAGGTTGCCGTAGCGGGGTTCGAGGTTCCCGGTTCCGGGTTCGGGGTTCGTTCTGGGTTCGCCAGACATATCATGGGAACCACGATGATCGCCGTCGTCTGGCAATTCGACGTGAAACCCGGTAAGGAACAGGAATTCGAGCAGCTTTACGGCGTTGACGGCGAGTGGACGGCGATGAATCGTCACAGCCGTTCGTACCTGGGAACGTCGTTTCTCCGCGATCAAAACCGTTCGACTCGGTACGTGCTGATCGAGTACTGGAGCGAGATGCTCGTGTACGAGGAACACAAGAGCTATCGACGCGATCAGTTCGCTTCGCTCGACAAGCAGCGACAGACGCTGGTCGTTTCTGTCGAGCCGCTCGGATTGTTCACCGCACTCGACGTACCGGAGCGAGCAGGACCGACGTGGTCTCGCCGATGATGCGAGTGTTCGGCCCTTTCGCCTTCCACACCCGCCGTGGCCTCTGGACGGCGTCACCCGCCTTTTGTCCGCGCGGCCGCTTCGGCCGGCAGCAGTAACAACGACGAGCAGAGCGGACAGATGAACGACTCGCATGGCGATAGCCTGCTCGCCTGTGGGGTTCATCAGATGAAACGATGCGGTCAGACCACTTCTTTCCTTTACTTGAGCGTTAAAGGGTGCTTATCTGAGCGCCGCTCGATCTCAACCCGGCGGCCTGTCAGGAGGAGAGATTCATGACCGCTCGAGTCCTCGGCACAGTGCTTCTCGCGCTGCTCGTCGCAACGCCCGCCCTCGCGCAAACCGGCCAAATCAATGGCGTGATCACCGACAACACCGGGGCCGTCCTTCCCGGCGCCACGGTGAAGGCCGTCGAAGTGGCGACCGGATTGTCGAGGGACACCGTGACCGGCGCCGACGGTCGCTACATCTTCACGTCGCTGCGCCCGACCACGTACGACATCACCGCGGAGCTTCAAGGCTTCCGGACGGCGCAGCGGAAGGGCGTGGTGCTGCAGGCGAACCAGTACCTCACGGTGAGCTTCACGGTCGAGCTCAGCAACATCGCTGAAACGGTCACCGTGACGGGCGAATCGCCGACCGTCGACGTCACGTCGGCGACGATCAGCGAGGTCGTCGAATCGAAACGGATCGTCGAGCTGCCGCTGAACGGCCGCGACGCCGCGAAGTTGAGCACGCTCGTGGCCGGCATGGTGCTTCAGCAGGTCGATCAGGAATCCGGGAAAACGATCCCCGGCGCGCTGCGGCTGTCGACCAACGGCACCGAGGCGCGTCAGGTGTCGTTCCGGTTGGACGGCACGAGCCACACGGACCCGTACTTCCAGCAGAACCAGCCGTTCCCGTTTCCCGACGCGCTGCAGGAGTTCAGCATTCAGACCAGCAACTACAGCGCCGCGCAGGGCAACAGCGCCGGCGCCGTGGTCAATGCGGTCACGCGCTCGGGGACCAACGAGCTGCACGGCGGCACGTTCGACTACCTGCGCGATCGCACGTTCAACGCGCGGAATTTCTTCTCGCCGGAAAAAGACTTTCTGAAGCGCCAGCAGTACGGCGGCTTCGCCGGCGGGCCGATCCAGCGCAACGAGATGTTCTTCTTCGTCGGGTGGCAGGGCACGCGCCTCGAGAACGTCGGGACGACGAAGACCGCCACCGTGCCGACCGCGGAGCAGCGCGCCGGCAACTTCGGAAGCGCCACGGTCAGAGACCCGCTGACGGGCCAGCCGTTCCCGAACAATCAGATTCCCGTCTCGCGCTTCGATCCGGCGTCGGTGAACGTTCTGAAATTCATGCCGCTCCCGGGCGCGGATGGCCGCATCCTGATCCCGCGGCGCATCGGACAGCAGGACGATCAGGTCGTCATGAAAGTGGATCGGATGATCGGTCAGAAGGACCAGCTGAACATGCGGTACTTCTTCGACAACTTCCACAACGACCCGACCTACACCGACGGCAACCTTCTGAGCTACAGCAATCCGACCCTGGCCGCGGGCACACGGATGCAGAACATCGTCGGCGGCTGGACGAGAACGATCTCGCCAACGCTGCTGAACGAGGTGCGGCTCGGCTACAACCACACGTTCTCGCGGCGCTTCCCGCCGCCCGGCGTGCCCTCGATGCAGGAGCTCGGCGTCCGCCTGCCGATCTATCCGTCGCTCGCGTCGATTTCAGAGATCAACGCCAACAACTTCTTCAACATCGGCGACAACCTCGAGGCGTCGTTCTATCGTCCAGGCATCGAGCTCAACGACCGGATGACGTGGACGCAAGGCAAGCACAACTTGCAGTTCGGCGGCGAGCTGCAGCGCTACACCGTCGAGATCCGGAATCAGTTCCGCCGCGCCGGCCACTTTCAGTTCGCCGGCAGCTCCACGAGCGGCACCGGCAACACGCTCGCCGATTTCCTCCTCGGCGTCGTCAGCAGCTTCGACCAGGGCACGGGCGAGTACAAGGATTACGTGGTGAACTACGGATCGTTGTTCGTCCAGGACGATTTCAGACTCTCGCCGCGGCTGTCGTTGAACCTCGGCGCGCGGCTGGAGTCGACGCCGCCATGGCACGAGAAGGTCGGCCGCATCGAAATGTTCACGCTCGATGATTACCGGAACAACGTGCATTCCACCAGATTCCCGCAGGCGCCGCGAGGCGAAACGTTCCGCGGCGATCCGGGCGTTCCCGAGGACGGCACCGACCCGTCGACGTACAACTTCGGCCCGCGCGTCGGCTTCGCGTGGGACATCACCGGCGACGGCAAGACGAGCCTTCGCGGCGGCGGCGGCGCGTTCTACGACCAGCATCGCGACGGCGAGTCGGGCAACGGCGCCGTGAACGCTGCGCCGTGGAACCTTCGTCTGTCCGTCACGCGCCCGGCGGGCCCGTTCTCCGATCCGTACCGGGGACGGACCGACTTCAATCTGATCGCCGACGGCGTCATCGGCACCCAGCAGGCGATCTTCCCGAGGCCGGTGTTGATTGAAACGCTGGACCAGCACTACAACACACCGGTGACCTACAACTTCAACCTGACGTTCGAGCGTGAAGTGATGCAGGGCATCATGGCGCGCGCCGCCTACGTCGGATCGCGGAACCGCAACGGCCGATTCAACGTCCAGCTGAACCCGGCTATCGCCACCATCCCCGGCGCGACGACCGCCAACACCGACGCGCGGCGCCAGTTCGCGGCCGACGGCATCGGTCAGGTGACCCTGCAGGTACAGGATCGCCGGTCGAACTACAACGGGATGCAGCTCACGCTGATGAAGCGCTACTCGCGCGGATTCCAAATCAGCAGCACGTACACACTGTCGAAAGTCGTCGGGGACTTCGCGGGCGAGCGACAATTGACCGGCGGCGAGATCATCCCGTATTTCATGTTTCAGGATCCTGCGCTGATGTGGGGCCCGCTGGATCAGGATCATCGTCACCGATTCACGACGTCGTGGGTCGCGGACCTGCCGGGCCAGAGCCTCGCGGGTCCCGTGCGATGGGTCCTCGGCGGATGGCAGTGGTCCGGCGTCATGCAGTATCAGACGGGGCGTCCGTTCACCGTCACGAGCGGCACCGACAACTCGCTCGACGGCATCCCCAACGATCGCGCGAAGCTGACCGGCGCCGACGTCTTCGCCCTTCCGACGGCTCCGTGCAGCAACTGCGTCTGGTATTTCAATCCCGCTGCGTTCGCGGCGAACGATCTCGGCACGTTCGGCAACGTCGGGAAGGGGGCCTACTACGGGCCGTCGCTGCAGATCTGGGACATGGCCGTGTCGAAGAACTTCCACTTCAACAGCTCGTCGTACGTGCAGGCCCGCGTGGAGTTCTTCAACATCTTCAACATGGTCAACTTCGACATCCCCAACACCGCCGTTAACAATCCGTCGACGCTCGGCCGTATCACGCGCACCGATCCAAGCTCGGGCGATCCGCGGATTCTCCAGTTCGGGTTGAAGTTCGTGTTCTGAGCGACATGAGGCGACCAAGGAACATAGGCCACGAAGACACGAAAAAGATGAAAAAACCACTGAGACGCTCTGAGTCTCCGTGTCTCCGTGGTTGGATTCCGCGGGCTCTGTAGGTGCCCAGCTTCACCGCTGCTCAACGCTCGGCAGGATTCTTCTACTCGGACGGGTGCGTGATTTTGTTTCGGCGACTCTAGTACGCTCGGCGATAATCAGTCGGGATCGTCAACGGGATTCGGCTTTCGACGGAGCAGCCTATGAAGATCGCACGCCGTGAATTCATCGGCGCGACATCGGCGCTGGTTGCGGGAATGGCCGCGCGACGCGTGGCGCGCGCGCAGGAAGGCGGCGCGACCAGCAAGACGCCGCCGGTGCCGACGCGCCAGGCCAAGGTCGAGCGGCTGTTCAAAGCGCCCGACGGTCACCCGAACGCGCTCGAAGCGGCGCCCGACGGTTTGTGGATTGGCGATCAGGTTTCCGAGAAGGTTTTCAAGGTCGATTGGCAGACGGGAAAAGTGCTGCACGAAGTACAGACTGAATCTCACAACACCAGCGGGCTCGCCGTCGGCGGCGGTTATCTGTGGCTGAACGCGAACGGCGGCGTCAGCGCCCGGAGGCCCGCGCGGCCGCAGGACAAGCCGGTCGGCGAGATCGTGCAGGCCGACATCAAGACCGGCAAGACGGTGAAGGTGTATCAACCGCCGTGGCGAACCGGTGTCCACGGCATCACGTGGGTCGAGCAGACGCAGACGTTGTGGACGACAGCGCTGAGCGTCAACGCGCTGGCGGAGCTCGATCCGAAAGACAACCTCCGCATCCTGCGGCTCATCCCGGTGAAAGGCGACCGTCCGCACGGCCTCGACTGGGACAACGGAAAGATCTGGTGTTTGATCGCGGGCGATCATCTGATTCAGAAGCTCGATCCGGAATCAGGCAAGGTCCTGGAGATCGTGACGCTCTCACGCACGTCGGACCCGGATCCGCACGGGATGTGCATCCACGACGGCTACATGTATTACTGCGACGCCGGCCTGACCGCGCCGGGACCGGGCAGCGAGCCGGCGCAGATTTGCCGGCTGAAGATGGCATGAGGCTGCGTCGCCCTTCACGAAAGGCGGCCGTGGCGGCAGCGATCGCGCTCGTCGCGATCGCGCTCGCCGTCCGGTCATCCGTCGCTCAGAACGATGACCTCGACGTCCTCAAGGTCATTCCTGAAAATTACAAGCTGATTATCGACAATCCGTTCGTCCGCGTGCTCGAGGCGCGCATTCCCGCGGGCACTGAAGAAAAGCCTCATCATCATCTGAAAGGTGTGAGCGTGGCGCTGACCGAATACACGCTCGAATCACGCACGCTGCCCGACGGTCAGTGGGTTCGCAACGAACGGAAGGCCGGGACGACGTACTGGAGTGACGCGAGCCTGCATCAGGTCCGAAACGTCGGCAAGACCGAGAGCCACACGATTCGCGTCGAACTGAAGCACTGAGGCCATGCCCGGCGCGATTCTCCTGCTGGCGGCGGTAACAGCATTCGCGGCGCAGCCATCGCCGGACAGGGTGGTCGCCGAACGCGTATTGCGTCTCGGCGGCGCCGTCGTCCTCGAGGGACAGCACGTCCCCATCCGCGATCTCGACGATCTGCCTGATGCCGACTTCCAGATCCACACGCTGGATCTCGTCGGCGTGTCGATGGGCGCGTGGGGATTGAAGGACGAGCTGTCGCGGCTTCCACGGCTTCCGCATCTGAAGGAGCTGTATCTCAACGGCCGGCTTTGGTACAACCAGCCGATGTCGCTCGTCGCCGACACTATCGGGCTGTTCTCGGCTTCGACCGAGCTCGAGAAGCTCGTATTGAGCAAACCGGTTCAGACCTACATCCCTTTCGAAGATCCGGTGCTCGAGCGGCTCGCGCCCGTCGCATCGCTGACCGAACTGCGCCTGCATCAGACGAAGCTTCCGGGCGCGGCGCTCGCGCCGTTCACGAAACTCAGATATCTCGATCTCAGCCACAACCGGTTTTTCGACGATCGCGGACTGCGCCACGTCGGCCGCATGACCGCCCTCGACAAGCTGTATCTGACGGGCACCTCCATCACTGACGAGGGGTTGCGGAACCTCGCGGGGCTGACGCAGCTGAGCGAGCTCGCGTTGGACGGCACCGGCATCTCCGACGCCGGCCTCGCGCATCTTGCAGGACTGACGAACCTCAGGCGACTCGATCTGCTCGGCTCGAACGTCACGGATGGCGGGCTCGCTCATCTGCAGCGCATGACGCGCCTCGAAGAGCTGAATCTGTATCGTACGAAAGTATCGAACGCCGGCCTCGCGCGTCTCGCGGCGCTCGATCATCTGCACTCGCTCGATGTCAGATACAGCCGCGTGACGCCGTCCGGGGTCAAGGAGCTGATGGCGCGCATCCCGAACGTCACCGTGCTGGCGGACGATGCGTCGGCGCCGACGGCCAGGCGATCGATCGACGTCGCCTCGATCGAGGGGCGAGGCGAAGAGGCGATCGCGAAGTGGCTGCAGTCGATCGGCGGCCATGTCACGCGCCGCGACGCACGGGTCGTCGGCGTCTCGCTCGGTTCGTCGCCAATCACCGATCGCGAGGTGGCCATCCTTCGCGAGCTGCCGCAGCTCGAGGAGCTGAGTCTTCGAAACACCGAGATCAGCGATCTCGGGTTGGCGCAGCTGTCTGCCCTGCGCTCGCTTCGCGCGCTCGACGTCAGCCACACCCTGCTCGCCGATTCGGCGCTCGCGGCGCTTGCGCCGCTCACGAGCCTTCAGGTTCTCGATCTCAGCCACACGCTCGTTGACGGAACCGGCCTCGGCGCGCTCGCCGGTTTGCGCTCTCTCCGCGAAATTGCGCTCGCCAACACGCCGCTTCGCGACGAGGCGCTCGAGCATCTCGGAAAGCTCTCCACGCTCGAAAAGGTGTCGCTGCAGTACACCGACATCACTGACGAAGCAACGGTCCACCTTTCCGGACTTGCAAAGCTGACGTACCTCGATCTGTCGGGAACCGATGTGGGCGACGGCAGTCTGGCGGCGATCGGGAAGCTGTCGCAGCTCGAGGATCTGCAGCTGAATTTCACGCGCTTCACGAACGCGGGGCTCAAGTCGATCGCGGGCCTGAGCCGCCTGAAGCGGCTCGGCCTGTCGCACACGGCCATCGGCAACGGCGGCATGGACATCGTCGGACAGCTCGCGGGCCTCGAATCGCTCGAGCTCGATCACACGAAGGTCGGCGACGCCGGCCTTGCGAAGATAGGCGGCCTGACGAAGCTGACCGATCTCGCGCTCGACAGCGTCGACCTCACCGACGCCGGTGTCGCGCATCTGGCGGCTATCCGCACCCTCCGGCAGATCGACCTCTATCACACGCTCGTCACCGACAAAGGCTTCGACCAGTTGAAGAAGGCGTTGCCGGATTGCCGGATTCACTACGAGCGGGATTCGGCGAAAAGGGAGCGCAGGAGTTGAGATCTCTGCGTGCTCCGTGTTTGATATCCGCCGCACTCGTTCTCGGGTGTGCGGCGCCATCCGGCGCCGCGCAGGATGATTCAGCCCGCATCGCCGCATCGATCGAGACCGCCGGCGGATCCGTCGTCCGCGATCGGACCGGACACATCGTCGACGTCTCGCTGGCTCGCACCTGGGCGACCGATGCGGACGTCGAGCGAGTTGCCGCGATCAAAACGGTGAGGCGCCTCGATCTGTCGCTGACTTATGCGTCCGATCGCGGCATCGAGCGGTTGAAGGCGCTCGATCAGCTCGAAGAGCTGAACCTGTCGGCGGCGGAATTCATCACCGACGCGGCGATCGCGTTTCTGCGAGGGCACCGTCAGCTGAGGACGCTGAATCTGCGCGGCACCGACGTCACCGATACCAGCTTGTCGTATGTGGCCGAACTGCCGCAGCTGCAGTCGCTCGACATCAGCTTCACGCAGATCAGCGACGTCGGGCTCGAGCATCTCGCGTCGCTGGCGCCGCTCGAGGAGCTGAATCTCGGAGGCAACAAGATCAGCGGCGTCGGTCTTCACGTGCTGAAGCTGCTGCCGAAGCTGAAGAAGCTGAGTTTCTACGGCATTCAGCGGCGCAACGCCGGGTGGTGCTGGGCGCCGGTCGTCACCGATCTCGAGCTCGAAACCATTTCGCTCCTGAGCGGACTCGAGGAGCTGAACATCGGGTTCGGCGTGGCGCTCGGAGCGCCGCGCCCGGACGACCTCGGTCCTGCCGACAGCGAAGCCGAGTGCCGAATCGCCGGCGGCACGCGGGTGACCGATCTCGGGCTCGCGAAGCTGGCGTCGCTCGAAAAGCTGCGCCGCCTCGATCTGAGTGGTTCGTCGATCACGGCGAGCGGACTCAGGAGTCTGACGGCGTTTCGCAATTTACAGCGGCTCAGTCTCTGGAACGTCAAAGCCATCGACGACTCCGTCGGCTCGTCGCTCGAAGCGCTGACGAACCTGACGAGCCTGGATCTGTCGAATACGCCGGTCGGCGACGAGACGCTGCGCCGCGTCGCGAGGCTTCCGCATCTCCGCCGGCTCTACGTGAGCGAAACGAACGTCACGGCACAGTCAGTCGACGCGCTCAAAAAGCAGCATCCCGCGATCATGGTGTCGTGGGCCGCACGCTCCGCGCCGCGGGTGCCGCTCAGCCCGGGGTCGAAGCATGAGCGCTGACAGCCGCCGCGGCATGTGGCGCGGGCCTTTCAGGCCCGCGTCGGTGGCCCTGAAAGGGCCGCCCCACCATCGTCTGTGTGCATGCGTGGTCGTCATTCTCGGTGCCGCACTGGCCGTGATGACCGGGCGAGAAATTTCGGCGCAGCAAGCCGTGGCGGGACCAATTTCTTTTTCGCGGACGGTGTATCCGATCTTCGAAGCCGCTCAGTGCCGCGGCTGCCATACCGACGACGGCGTCGCGTCGGCGACGCGACTGCATTTTCCGGAGCCGAACGCCAGCCCCGACGACATCGAGGCGTTCGGCATCACCCTGGCGGCGTTGGTCGATCGTGCGGATCCGGCGCAGTCGCTCTTGATCAACAAGCCGACGAATCGCGTGCGCCACACGGGGGGCGTCCGCATCCGGCCGGGCTCGTTCGAGGAGCAGGCGCTCGTCGAATGGGTGCGTCATCTCGCCGGGCTTCCCGATGCGACGGTCGCCGCGGCGCGCGAACGGCTCGCGGCGGCAGTTGCGCCCTCGACACACGATCAGCGTCTCCGGCGGCTCACGCATAGTCAGTACAACAATACCGTCCGCGATCTGCTGGGCGACTACAGCCGGCCGGCGGATCGATTTCCTCCCGAAGACTTCGTCAACGGATTCAAGAACCAGCTGCGCACGCAGGGCATGCCGCCGCTCCTCGCCGAAGCGTACGGCGCCGCCGCCGAGAAGCTGGCGCTCAACGCCTTCCGCGCCGGCGACGTCAACGGCCTGATCCCATGCAAACCGTCCGGCGCGCACGAGGTGAAATGCCGCGATCTGTTCGTTCGCACGTTCGGCGCGCGCGCGTTTCGACGACCGCTCGACGAGGGAGAGATCGCGCGCTACACGGCGCTGTTCGACGGACAGGCGAGGAACACCGGCCGCTTCCTCGAAGGCGCCCGGGTCGTCGTCGAGGCGATGCTGCAGTCGCCGAAGTTTCTGTTCCACGTGGAAAGTCATCGTGAGTACGCGGTTGCAAACCGGCTCGCCTATTTTCTGTGGGACACGATGCCGGACCGGAACCTCTTCGACGCCGCCGCGAAGGGCGAGCTGCGAACGGCCGAAGGACTCGACCGCGTCGCAAGGAGCATGCTGGAGCAGCCGGCCGCGCGACAGGCCATCGACGAGTTCTTCGCCGAGTGGCTGCGGTTCGATCGCGCGCTCGGATCCGTGAAGGATCGCCGCCGGTATCCGGAGTTCACGCCCGAGCTCGCGGCGATGATGGTTCAGGAGACGCGGCTGCTGCTCGGAAATCTCGTGTGGCACGACGGCAACTTCATGGATGCTTTCACTGCCGAGTACAGCTTCCTCAATTCCGAGCTCGCGGGCGTCTACGGCCTGCCCGCGCCGCCGGGCGAGTTCGAGCGCGTGCCGTTTCCAGCCGCATCGCATCGCGCGGGACTGCTCGGCCACGCGTCGTTCCTGTCGTCGAATGCAGGGCCAGTGGAGACATCGCCGACCGCACGCGGGATTTTCGTCAGGGAACAGTTTCTCTGTCAGCACGTGCCGAATCCGCCGCCTGGCGTGAACACAGAAGTTCCGGAGCCCACCGTCGACAAGCCGCTGGCGCGGCGGCAGCGCATGCAGGCGCACGTCGCGAACCCGACGTGCGCGACGTGTCATCGTCTGATGGATCCGATCGGCTTCGGCCTCGAGAACTACGATGCGATCGGTCAGTGGCGCGACAAGGAAGTGATCGAGTTCGAGAGCAGCAGGCGCGGCACGCCCGGCAAGAAAGTGGAATTGCCGATCGACGGCGAGGGCGAGATCGCGGGCCTCGCCAACGGCGCCTTCTCCGACCCGAAGCAGATTGGACATCTGCTCGCCGGGAGCCGCGCATGCCAGGAATGCATCGTCAAGCAGCTGTTCCGCTACGCGTTCGGGCGAATGGAGACGGCCGCCGACCGCGACACGATACGGACGGCGTTTACGGCGTTTCGTGATTCAGGATTTCGGTTCAGGGAAATGATTGTGGCCCTGGTGAAGTCGCCGCAATTCATCGATGGACTGCCGCCGCCGTAGGTAGGGGCCGACCCGTGTGTCGGCCCGGGGCGGACGCTGGTCCGCCCCTACGACGTGGATGAAACAGGAGATCAGTCATGCCGCTCAGCAGACGACGGTTCCTCAGAAACATGAGCATGACCGGCGCGGCAATCAGGGTCGGCCTGCCGCCGCTCGCGGCCATGTTCAACTCGAGTGGAACCGCGTACGCGGCGACCGGCGTGGACGCCGCGGTGCAACCGCGTTTCGTGTTCTGGTTCAACGGCAACGGCATTCCCGAGCGGTATTGGATTCCGCGAGAGATCGGCGTCGACTACGAGCTGACACCGTGCCTCGCGCCGCTCGCGTCGGTTCGAGACGACGTCCATGTCGTCAGCGGCATCGACAACCCGAACGCGCGCGTCACGGCGCCCGGCAACACGCATCACAAGTCGATGAGCGCGCTCGTCTCCGGCACGCCGTACACGGGCCGCGGCGCCGGCGGCGCGTCGATCGATCAGGTGATTGCGGGCGAAATGCGCGGCGAGTCGCGGTTCCGCTCCCTTCAAGTCGGCGTCTGCCAGGAATCGCACGGTGAAAACATCCACCGCAACCTGAGTTGGGCTGGCGCCGACCGCGCGCTCCCGCCCGAAATGATTCCGCACAATCTCTTCGATCGGCTCTTCGGCGTGCGCGATCAGAGCTGGATCTCCCGCAAGAAGAGCGTGCTCGACGCGGTCCGCGCGGATCTGGCGAGCCTGGAGCCGTCGCTCGGCCAGGCGGATCGGCATCGGCTCGACGAACACCTCACGTCGGTGCGCGAGGTCGAGCGGGCGATCGCGAGCCTGCCGTCCGATTACGGGAAAAAGATCAAGGAGCCCGAAGACGTCGCCGACCTGACCGACTATCCGCGGATCGCCAAGATCCAGTCCGATCTCGTCGCGCACGCGCTCGCGTCCGGCCAGACGCGCGTCGTCTCGTACATGCTGACGAAGTGCCAGAGCCTCGTGCGGCTCCCGTGGCTCGGCTACACGCGGCTGCGGCACCACGACTACACGCACACGAACGCCGATTCGCCGGAAGGTCAGCGCACGATGCGCGACATCTGCCGGTGGCACGTGGAGGAATTCGCCTATTTCATCGGGCGGCTGAAGTCGATCCCCGAAGGATCGGGGACGCTGCTCGACAACACCTGCGTCGTCTTCGCGCACGAGCACGCCGAAGCCAATCCGCACAAGGACAACGGCCTCGCGCTCATCCTCGCGGGCCATGCCGGCGGCATGAAGACCGGCATGCATTCGAAGATGCGACACACGATCGGCGACCTGTATCTCACCGTCGCCGAAGAAGTCTTCAAGCTGCCGCTCGAGAAAGGTTTTCCGACAGCGGAGAAGAAGATCATCGGAATCGTGTGACCGGGTTCCGGGTTCGGAGTTCTTGATTCTGGGGCTTGGGGTTCGGGCGCCTCGGGTTGTCCGCCCGCTACAGGTCAGTTTGCGAGCGACAAGTTTCGGATGATGCGCCAGCCCGACGCGTCACGCTTCCAGACGGTCACATAGCGCCCCACCGAGCGCGATGACGGCTCTCCACGCGCGCCGGCAATTTCCAGATCAGCTTTGCCCCACTCATAAATCATCGAGCTGGCCGCCACCGCATTACCGTTGTTGCAGCGTGCCCGCGTGCCCCGCGTCTGATCGACTGAATCGCACGCATCGGCTGTTCGATGGCCGCTCGTACTTCGACGCTTTCTCCTGTGGCGACGACGAACACAGCGCGTCCGCATCTCGGGATCCACGAAAGCGGCGGCTGGTCAATTGGTCGCTCAAACGGATGTTTACGACTTTCGTGCTGGAAGCGATTTCTCGTAAGCCAGCCGTAACACGTACTAGCACCAATCCGCGACACTCGAACAGGCAGTCCATTTGCACTTATCGATCTTGAAAGGAGATGTTTATGTCGGTTCGGATGAAGATGGCGCTCGCGGTAATGTTGTCGACAGCCGCGGTGGCGTGCGGGGGCAGCTCAACGACGGCACCGACACCCACAACCGTGAACGCGACAATCGATAGCGGCGGATTCACGCCGAATCAGATCAATATTTCGGTTGGCTCGACTGTCATGTGGACGAACAAGGACACCACGGCGCATTCAGTCGTTTCCGATAGCGGCGCGTTTAGATCAGGGACGATCGCCCCTGGTAACCAGTACAGTTACGCGTTCGCATCAGCCGGGACGTTTACGTATCACGATTCGTCTAACCCAAACATGGTGGGAAGCGTGAATGTTTCCGGTTCTACATCACCATCTCCGTACTAGCTTAGTCGCGGTGAGGAAATGACCGCGCAGACGCCGTTCTTCTCTGTCTCCGGCGGCGAGCGTTTCGATGAGACTCGTCAGGGATTCCTCGAATTCGCCCAACATATCGTCGTGACATTGCGCGAACGGAACCGTCCGAGTCTCTAGTTGGAATCCGATTGCTCTTAGAAGAGACACCTGAGGCAGACGCACGTTTCGCGGGCACTCTCGAACGTGATCCGCGAGATGTTCTTCGTCGTGACCGCGGCGATTCTCCCCGGCCTCCACGACCTCATGATCGAGATCACGCACGACGATCCGGCGTCGAACAACGCGTTTCGCGCTCAGCTCGTCGACTGGTACGTGCATCGCGTGTACGACGAGCTGAACGGACCGCTCGACGATACGATTGCCGCAATTCCGAGAACGTGAACGGCAATCGCGTTTCCGCGCGCGCGCCTTACTTCGGCGGTCGCGAAGAGACGTACGCCGCGATGTTGACGAGATCCTCGTCGGTAAGCTTCGCGACGACCGGCTTCATCAGATCGGCCCACTCGCCGTGGCGGGCGCCGGCCTGCATGTCGAACATCTGTCGCACGATGTAGCTCGGCGATCTGCCGGCGATCCCGGGCACGGGACCGAGCCCCTGCAGTTCCGCGCCGTGGCAGACGCCGCAGGCTTCGGTCCTGCTGCCGCCGGTGTTGACCAGCGCCTCGCCTTTCTTGATGCTGCCGGCCGGCACGTAGGCGATGAATCCCGAGCGGGGATCGCGGAGGATCTCGGTGCGCTCCGGATCCTGCGGCGTCTCGATGATGCGCATGCCGATCGGCTCCTTCTCGTTGCCCTCGACGGGAATCCAGATGCCGCCGCGGCTCACCATCTTCGGCACCGTGCCCGTCTCGACCACCTTGATCCACGGCGTCCACTTCATCTTCCCGAAGTACTCGGCGGCGACCTTGATCTCTTCTGGTGTCATCGCCTTCGCGATCGCGATCATCGCGTTCGTATTCGCCTTGCGCGGCTCGGCGCTCTTGCGCAATCCGTCGCGGAAATCGTTCATCTGCTGGATGAAGTACGACACCGGCAGGCCCGACACGCCCGCGTTCTCCTGCCGCCCTTTGCCGTTCGGGTAATGACAGAGGCCGCAGGCGCGCGCATCCGGACGTTTACCGTGCGCGACGATGTCGGGCATCGGCGGATGGTCTTCCGGAAACCAGTCGGCCGGCCCGAAACCGTCGGAGATTTGCTGCCGGGTGAAGCTGAGCGTGCTGCCGGGCAGCTGCTTCATCGACGTGTCGGGCGTCGAAGCCGGTGCACCCGCCGGCGGCGGAAGTGGAATGGCGTAGGCCCACGCCGGTGGTTCACGTTTCCCGTCAGTGGATGCCGGTGTCGGCGATTGCGCGACGAGTGCCGGCGCAGTCAAGACCAGCAGCGCAAGTGCAAGGTGGCGCATGGTTGTCTCCTTTGCTGGCCGTAGACTACAGCAATCCATGGAGGGCTGCGCGATGCGATTCACGTTTCCGTTGACGATGTTCGGGGTCGCGATGGTCGGTGTCCTGCTGTGCGCGCAGACGCCGCGGCCGCCGTGGCGCGGCGCCGGTCCACAGCCGTGCATCGGATCCGACGGCGGCGCGTACCAATGCCCACCTGCTCCCCGGACGGTCGCGGTCCGCGCCGGGCGTCTCGTCGACAGCAAGTCCGGTCAGATGCTGACGAAACAGGTGGTGCTCATTCGGGGCGAGCGCATTGCCGATGTCGGCTCGGAAACGAACGTCGCGATTCCGCCGGGGACGCTCGTGATCGATCTCAGCGGCCTGACGGTGTTGCCCGGCCTGATCGACGCGCACACGCACATGTTCAATACGCGCGGACCGAACACGACGACAGAAGCGGCGATGCTCGTCGCCGTGCAGAACGTGCAGGCCGATCTGCGGGCGGGCTTCACGGCGGCACGCGACATGACCTCCCACGGCAACGGGTACGGCGACGTCGAGATCCGCAACGCGATCAACGACGGGCGCATCGACGGTCCCAGATTTCAAGTGTCCACGCTCGGAATCGTCTGGGGCGCCGCGCCGGCCGCGGCGCCGCCGAACCCGCTGGCCAGCACCGTGGTCCACTCGGTCGACGAGGCGCGCGCGGCCGTCCGGGAGCAGATCGGGCGCGGCGCCGATTGGATCAAGCTGTACCCGGCAGGCAACTACTCCTTCACGTCCACCGGCGACGTCCAGTACGTGGTGACATATCCGATGCCGGTCCTGCAGGCGCTCATCGACGAAGCGCATCGCCTGGGCCACAAGACCGGCTGCCACGTGTACGGCGGCGAGGGACAGAAGAACGCGATCGTCGCCGGCTGCGACACCATCGAGCACGGGTTCGGGTTGAATCAGGAACAGATCGACATGATGGCCGCCAAGCATCTCTACTACGATCCGACCCTCGTCCGTTACACCGAGCCGAACATGGACGACACCGACAACCGGAACACGGGCGGCAGGTACCGCATCATTCCGATCTTCGAAAAGGCCGCGCGGATGGCAGCCGCGACCAGAGGCATCAAGGTGATGATGGGCAGCGGCGTCGACGGATCGACCTATCCACATGGAACGCAGGCGCTCGATTTCGAGTGGCTGGTGAAACGCGCCGGCTTGAGTCCGGCCCGGGCGATCCAGGCCGGAACCACGATCAATGCCGAGGCGATGGGATGGCAGGATCGAATCGGATCGATCGACCAGGGCAAGTACGCCGATCTCGTCGCCGTCTCCGGCGACCCGCTCGCCGACATCACAGAGCTCCAGCGGGTCCGATTCGTGATGAAGGGCGGAAAGGTCGTGAAGGACGACCGTTAGTAACTCACCTTCGGCAACGCTTTCTCGATGTTCGCGCGCTGCGGCTCCTCCCACGGCGGCAGCTTCAACGCGCGTCCGAGGCTGCCGATCTCTTCATCCACCGTGAACCCCGGCTCCATGGTCGCGATCTCGAAGAGCACGCCGCCGGGCTCGCGGAAGTAGATCGACTTGAAGTAGCAGCGATCGCGGACTTCGGTGACGTTGCACCCGTACTCCACGAGCCGCTCCCGCAGCTGCAGCTGCTCGCCGTCGGTCGCCACCGCCATCGCAACGTGGTGAACGGTGCCGAGGCCGTTCACGCCGAGATCGGCGCGGCGATCGTGCAGGATGTCGATTGTTTTGCCGGGTCCGCCGCCCTGCACCGCCACGCGTATTCGTCCCGGCGCCTGATCCACAACGTCGTAGCCAAGCAGCGACGACATCAGATCGACGGTCCTGTCAGGATCGCGGACCACGAAGCCGACGCTGTGCAGGCCGCGGATCGCGAGGTCGGCTTCGAAGCCGTCGGCGACCCACGGAGCGCGCGCGTCGCGATCGGTCGCAATCAGCTCGAACGTCAGCCCCGATCGATCCGCGAAGCTGATCGCCGGCTCGCCGAAGTGCGACTCGATGTCGGTGACGGCCACGCCGTGCGCGGCGAGGCGCGCGCGCCATTCGGCGAGCGATCCGGTCGGAACCGAAAACGCGGTTACCGTCACCTGACCCGCGCCCTTGGTTCCCACGCGGACGCCCCGGCCCTTGTACGGAAACGTCGTCCAGACCGTGCCGGGCGTGCCGCGCTCGTCGCCGTAGTAGAAGTGGTAGACGTGGTGGTTGTCGAAGTTGACCGTCTTCTTGACGAGCCGCAGTCCCAATCCACCTATGCAGAAATCGAGGTCGTCCTGTGCGTCGTCGACGGTCGCGGTGACGTGATGCAAGCTCAGGATCGGCATCGCGGTCGGCCCGAGCGAGGATCATACAACCGTGCGCTGCTCGAAGCCGCTCGTAGTACGGTTCTCGAACCCGCTCGTAGCGCAGGCCGGCCCTGCCGACTCGTAGCGCAGGCCCTTCAGGCCTGCCGATAGGAGCAGCCCTCAAAGGGCTGCGCTACCTTTACGCGCAGCTAAAGGGCTGCGCTACGTTCATGTCGCAATGCCGTCACGCGCCAGCCGACGACGAGGGCAGCGATGAGAAACGTCGCGGCGAGCAGGAACGGCGCGCCGGGCAGCTGCAGATCGCGATACCGGCCGGATGCCGCGGCGAACACTCCGGTGAAGAGGACCGGCGCGATCATGTTCGCCACGCCATTCAAGCTGCCGATCGCGCCCTGAAGCTGTCCCTGCTCGTTCGGCGCGACGCGCCTCGTCATCAGGCTCTGCAGCGACGGGGTCGCGAGCCCGTACAGAGCCGTCATGACGATGCCGATCATGAACACGGCGCCGGTCGTCGCGAGACCGTAGAGGAACATCGCCGCGGCGCCGCTGAAGAGTCCGACTGCCATCGCCTTGCGTTCGCCGAACGAGCGGACGAGGCGCCCGACGAGCCCGCCCTGCACGACGATAGACGCCACGCCGACGAGCGCGAGGACGAGGCCGACCATCTTCTGGCCCCATCCGTATCGGTAGTTCGTGTAGAGCACGAAGGTCGTCGGCAGCGAATCGTGCGCGAGCATCGCGCAGAATCCGGCGCACCCGAGCGCGAACAATTCCGGATCCGAACGCAGCATGCGCACGGCGCCAATCGGATTGGCTCGCCGCCAGTGGAACGGCGAGCGCCGGTCCGGCGGCAGCGATTCGGGCAGGATGAAGAATCCGTACGCCGCGTTCGCCAGGCTCAGCGCCGCCGCGCCCCAGAACGGCGCGCGCAGGCTGACGTCGCCGAGCAGGCCGCCGGCCGCCGGCCCGACGATGAAGCCGACGCCGAAGGCAACGCCGAGAAGCCCGAATCTCGCCGCACGCTCATCGGGCGGCGTGACGTCCGCGATGTACGCCGTCGCGGTCGGAAAGCTCGAGGCGGTGATGCCGGAGACGACGCGGCCGACGAACAGCCACCACAGCGACGGCGCCGCGGCCATCAGCACGTAATCGAGACCGAGGCCGACGTTCGACAGCAGGATGACCTTGCGGCGGCCGAAGCGGTCGGACAGCGAGCCGAGAACCGGCGAGAAGATGAATTGCATCGCGGCCCATGTGGTGCCGAAGAGTCCGTAGATCGCCGCGCCGCTCGCCGTATCGCCGCCGCGAAACGACACGACCAGCGCGGGAAGCACCGGCACGATGATGCCGAGCGCCAGCATGTCCAGCAGCACGGTGACGAAGATGAAGATGAAGGCCGCGGACACGCCGCGGCAATGTACCATGAGCCATGGCCGGCCGCCGGCCGCACTGGCCGCACCTCACGCTCGTCGCGCTGCCCGCCGCGGCGGCTTCCTCGTCTCACACGCTCGACATTCCGTACGACGGCCGCTTCACGTTCGTCCGCCTGCGCTGGGGCGGCGGCACCACGCAGTCGCGCTCGTGGAGCTCGGCATGGAATCACGATTACCCGCGCGCCGAGCAGCATCTCTCGCAGATTCTGCGGGAGCTCACCTACCTCGACATCCACACCGTTGGGAGCCGCATCCTGTCGCTCGACGATCCCGATCTCTTCAGGTACCCGATTGCGCTCATGTGGGAGCCGGCGTCAACTACATGATCTACGGGCTCACCCACTGAATCAGGCGCCGTACACGTCGCGCGATGAAGCGATCACGGCTTCAGCGCCTGAAGTCTGACGATCTGCGCGGAGAACAGAACTGTTGGAGGAACGGTACCCGGCGTGGAACACGCGCGTGAGGTCGGAGTGGGTCCGCGTCGGCAGGGAATCGAACCGACGCCGACCTCGCGCGAAACGGCACAGCTGACCGGTACGGTGCCGTGGCCGCCGTGACGGTCAGTCGCCGATCGGGCGGCCCTGAATCACGTGCAGCAGCAGGAAAATGATCGCGACCACCAGCAGCACGTGCAGGACGCCGCCGAGCGTTGTCGTGGTCATCATTCCAAGGAACCACAACAGCAGGCAGACGAAAACGATCATCAGCAGCATCGCATT